>Ga0308414_1002850_pt1 | contig 11159 bp, 7 predicted proteins | sample HotsprSampleOS50_FD_205667 | JGI IMG/M metagenome (GOLD analysis project Ga0308414, IMG submission 205667) | Hot spring phototrophic mat microbial communities from Octopus Spring, Yellowstone National Park, Wyoming, United States - 20090730_OS50 ... | reverse complement strand
TTATCCCGCTGGAAACAGTTTATGCGTATGAACCAATCCCCGCCGAAATTCCCGCCGCCAACGCCCATCACGTTCTCGGCGCACAGGGACAGCTTTGGACGGAGTATATGCCACACAGCGACCATGTGGAGTATATGGCCTATCCGCGGGCGTGCGCGCTGGCGGAGGTGGTCTGGACGCCCAAAGACCAAAAAGATTTTGCCGCGTTTGCCGACCGGCTGGCGATGCACAAACAGCGGCTGGAGATAATGAAGGTCAACTTTTTCAGGCCGGACGCAACCACACCGGTAAAAAATTGACAAATCGTTTCGTTTCCGTTACGCTGAAACAATGCGATACCTGCTGGATTTTATTTATATACTGGCCATCCTCGGCTACAGCCCCAAGCTGCTGTATCGCCGCCTTGTACACGGGCGCTATCAGGGCGGCTGGGACGAGCGGCTGGGCAATATCCGCCGCCGCGACCCGCAAACGCCGTGCATTTGGATTCACGCCGTCAGCGTCGGAGAGGTCAACGCCGCAGCGACACTGGTGGCCGCGCTGCGCCGCCGGCTGCCGCAGACGCCGATAGCGATTTCCGCCACGACCGATACCGGCTTGGCTCGCGCCAAGGCGCTGTATGAGAAGGATTGCGATGTTTTCTATTTTCCGTTTGATTTGTCGCCTGTGATGCGCAAGGCGATTGACCGCATCAATCCGTCCGTCATTGGGCTGATGGAGTTGGAGGTCTGGCCGAACCTGTCGCGTTTTGCCGCCGAAAAGCAAATCCCTGTGGTCGTTCTCAACGGACGCATCAGCGATCGCAGCTTCCCCCAATATCAAAAACTTGCCCGCTTTATCCGTCCGATGTTTGGTCGTTTGACGCTGGCGTTGGCGCAGACCGATACCTATGCGCAGCGATTCGTCGCGCTGGGCTGTCCGCCCGACCGAGTACAGGTTACCGGCTCGCTCAAATACGACACCGCGCACAGCGACGGCGCTGTCCCCGGCGCAGAGGCGCTGGCCGAGCAGATCAATCGCGGCGACGAGCCGCTGTGGGTCTTGGGCGGAACCGGCGACGGCGAAGAGCAGATTGGGCTGGAGGTCTTCACGACGCTGCGGCAAGAGCGCGGGCTGGAAAACCTTCGGCTGGCGATTGTCCCGCGAAAGCCGGAACGCTTTGAGGAAGTGGCCGAGCTAATCGACCGTGCGGGGCTGGGCTTTGTGCGCTACAGCGAACTGAAAACGTCCGGCCAAAAGGTCAAGGGCAAGCCGTCGGTGATATTGTGCGACACCTTGGGCGACCTGAAAAAGTTCTATGCCATTTCGACGCTGGCCTTTGTCGGCAGAAGTTTAGTGCCGATGGGCGGTTCGGATATGATGGAATCGGCCGGGCTGGGCAAATGTACGCTGTTCGGCCCGCATACGTTTAACTTTAGCCAGAGCGTCGAGGCGCTGCTGGCTGCCAACGGCGCCATCGAGGTCAAAGATAAAGACGAACTGCTATCTGAGGTGCGCCGCTGTCTGACCGAGCCGGAGTACGCCGCCCGCATTGCCGCCGCCGGACAGGCCGTCATCCGCGCCCACCAAGGCGCAACCGAAAAAACCATTGCCGCAATTCTGCGAATAATAGAAGATAGAGACACTGTGAAGTCAACTTCTATTTAAGTTTTTTTATATCCAAAACAAGATTAATTATGTTTATTGATGAAGTAAAAATAACGGTCAAGGCCGGCAATGGCGGCCCCGGCTGCGTGAGCTTTCGGCGGGAAAAGTACGAAGCCCGCGGCGGGCCGGACGGCGGCGACGGCGGACGCGGCGGCAGTGTGTACTTTGTGGTCGATCCGTCCATCGATACACTGCTGGACTTTTCCGGTCGGCACAACTGGGAGGCGGGCAACGGTCTGCCCGGCGAGGGCGCCAACCGCCACGGCGCCGACGGCAAAGACCTGTACATCCCCGTGCCGCCCGGCACGCTCATCTATGATCAGGAATACGACCTGCTGCTCAAAGATATGAACGAGCCGGGGATGACCGTACGCATCTGCCGCGGCGGCGCCGGCGGCAAAGGCAACAAATTCTTTGCCACGTCCGTCCGCCAGACGCCGCGGTTTGCCTCGCGCGGCAAAGAAGGCCAGACGCGCAACCTGCGACTGGAACTGAAGCTGATTGCCGATGTCGGTTTGGTTGGTATGCCCAACGCCGGCAAAAGCACGCTCATCTCGCGCTGCAGCGCCGCCCGTCCCAAAATCGCCAACTATCCGTTCACGACGCTGGCGCCGGTGCTGGGTATCGTCGAGCTTAGCGCGTATCGGCGATTTGTAATGGCCGACATTCCCGGTCTGATCGAAGGCGCCCATGCCGGCGCCGGACTCGGACACGATTTTCTCAAACACATCGAGCGGACGCGCATTCTTGTGCATTTGTTGGATATTCTGCCGCCGGACAACTCCGACCCCGTGGACAACTACCACAAAATCCGCCGCGAACTGGAGCTGTACAGCAAGACGCTGATTGAAAAGCCCGAATTGATTGTGCTGAACAAGGCCGATCTGGACGCCGACGGCATTTTCTGCGACGATATCCGTCAGCGGCTGGGTAAGGACGATATTATGGTAGTGTCCGCTGTTTCCGGTCAGGGCGTTAAGGAATTGACCGAGCGGCTCTGGAGCATAGTCCGCAAGCCCCTGCCTCAAGAACCGCCCAAACCGCCGCTGTTTGCCTCGCCGCATCTGCTGGATGGCGATACAGACGACCCAGACGACGACATTGATGAATCGCTGCTGTTTGAACAGCAGTAGTGGGCAAGAGCAGGACTGCTATTCGGCGTTCATCAGTTCGTTGAGCTGCGCTAGGGCGTCGCGCTGAATCTGGCGGACGCGCTCGCGGGTCAGGCCGAGCTTTTTGCCGATTTGTTTGAGCGTCAGCGTTTCGCGGCCGTCCAGTCCAAATCGCAGTTTAAGCACCTCGGCCTCGCGCGTGCCGAGCCGGTCGAGCAGTTCCAGCGCATGGGTCAGCTCTTCATTGGAGCCGAGAAAATCCTCCGGCGAGGCGGCGCGGCTGTCTTCGATGGATTCGTCCAATCCGGCGTTTTCCTCCGGCGAGTCGTACTGAAAGCCCGAATCGACCACGCTGACGATATCGCGGATTGCGCGGGCTTTGCGGATGGGGACTTTCATCGCGCCGGCCATTTCTTCCAAGCTGACCGTGCGGTTGAGTTTGGATTCCAATTCGTCATAGGTCTGCCGCCATTGGTTGATTAGCTCGACCATATAGGTCGGGATGTGAATGGGCTGAGCGTTGCTGAGGATGGCGCGTTTGATGGCCTGTTTGATCCACCACGCCGAGTAGGTACTGAAGCGCACGCCGTGGTCGGGGTCGAAGGTGTCCACCGCCCGCATCAGGCCGAGGTTGCCTTCTTCAATCAGGTCGCCCAAGCTCATCCCGCGGCCGGAATATTTTTTGGCGATGTTGACCACCAGCCGCAGGTTGCTGCGGATAAGCTGGTCGCGGGCGGCAGGGTCGTTGTTCTCAATCACCGCCATTGCCAGCGCCTTTTCATCTTCCCACGTCAGCAGCGGGGCATCGTCAATCTCTTTGAGATATTCTTTTATTGTTGCGTCAAACGCCATTTTTATACTCCCAACAGGCCGTTACGGCATTATTTACGGTTTCAATTGCTCTGTGGAAGTATCGGCAGTTTTTGAGGGCGGGTTAACCGGCAATCGGGGATTTAATCAGGTCATTGCGTCCGATAAAAACGAAAAAAGCCGATCTGCACAGGCAGTCGGCTTTTGTAAACAATGTCAATCAATATCCGCGCGGCGGCGTTAACGGCTCTGGGTTTGTTGAAGGATTTTAGCCCACGTTTTGGCGCCGATTTTGCCGTCGGCTTTTAGGCCATTGTCGGTCTGGAACTTCATCACGGCCTCGGCGGTCGTTTTAATCTGGCCGCCCAGCCCATAGCCGATACTGTCCATCACCTTTTGCAAATGATACAGGCAGACGGCATTTTTGTCGGTATCTTTGGTGTCAATGACCGACCACGTGGCGATTTCTTTTTCGACCACGCGGCGATGAAAGTCCATCTCCGCCGCCGGCGTATTGGATGCGGACGCACTGCCGCCCTGCAGCAGCGGCTTGATGACCTCGCACATCTGTTCAGGACGCATCGCGGGCAACGAGTCCGGCAGCAAGCCGGAGGCAACGGCGGTATTTTTCAGCATCAGGATACCCCCGATCACACGCGCATACTCTTCTTTGGGAACCAACGTCCGCGCAAGCGTCTGGTTTTCTCGTGTTAATGCCTCTACCTTGTCCAGATGTGCCTTGGACTCGGCGGTCAATTGCTGAATCTGCTGGTCTTTTCGGCTTAATTGGCGATAACTTTTGACCGAAAAAACGCCCAGCCCGATACACACTGCCGCCATTAATATCATCGCCGCCAATGCCGCTTTGCCTGATTTTAACATCGTCATGGTTTTACACTTATATAGAGTTATTGATGTTTGAACTGCCTACGGAGATGTAATTATAGACCTTTCCTGAATGTTTTCAATCATAAAAAAAGCCCTGCGGGGTTTCCGCAGGGCTTGGAATCCGTACTGTGCAACGGTCAGGATTAGTTTTTCATAATCTTGATGGAATCCGGAATCAGGGCGCCGTCCAAACCGCCGCGGCGTTGGGTGGATTCTTTTTCATCGACCGACGCCTGCTGGGGCTTATCGGAGCCGCCGCTGCTTTCGGCGGCCTTGTCCTCGGCCGCCCACTGGGCACGGCGCAAGCTCAGACCAATCTTGCGCGAATCGGTATCGACGCGGAGAATCTTGACCTCCACCTCGTCGCCGATCTTGACCACGTCCTGCGGGTTTTCGATCTTGTGGTCGGCCAACTCGGAGATGTGCAGCAGGCCCTCCAAATCGCCTTCCAGCTCGACAAATACGCCGAAGTTGGTCAGTTTGGTAACCTTGCCGCGGACGATCTGGCCGGGGATGTACTTTTCGGGGATTGCCCGCACCCACGGATCCTCGGTGAGCTGCTTGACGCCCAGCGAGATGCGGTGCTTTTCTTCATCGACTTCCAGCACGACGCAGCGGAGTTCCTGACCCTTCTGCACGGCCTCGCCGGGGTGATTGAACTTCTTTGTCCAGCTCAGGTCGGAGATGTGAATCAGCCCGTCGATGCCCGGCTCGATTTCCACAAACGCGCCGTAGTTGGTCAAACTGGTAACCTTGGCGGTAACGATGGTACCGGCGGGGTACTTCTGGCCGGCGACGCTCCACGGGTTGGTCTCCAACTGCTTGAGACCCAGCGAAATTTCCTGTTTTTCCTTGTTGACGTCCAGCACCATCACTTCGATTTCGTCGCCGATGTTCATCACATCGCCCGGATGGCCGATACGCTTGGTCCAGCTCATTTCGCTGATATGCACCAGGCCTTCGATGCCGTCTTCCAGACGGATGAACGCGCCGTAGTTCATAATGTTGACAACCGTGCCTTTGACGCGCTTGCCGACGGGGTAGCGGGTTTCGACGCTTTCCCACGGGCTGGCGTTCTTCTGCTTGAGACCCAAGCTGATCTTTTCGGTCTGCTTGTCCACGCCGATGACCATGCATTCGATCTCCTGATCGAGTTGCACCATTTCGGACGGGTGCGAGATGCGCCCCCAGCTCATATCGGAAATATGCAACAGGCCGTCCAAGCCGCCCAGATCGACGAACACGCCGAAATCAGCGATGTTTTTGACCACGCCCTTGCGGATCTGGCCGACGGCGATTTCCTGCAGGATGCGTTCTTTGCTCTGTTGGCGTTCTTCTTCGATGAGTTTGCGGCGCGACACGACGATGTTGTGATTCTCGGTGTCGATTTTGAGAATCTTGCAGTCGATTTGCGTGCCGATAAAGCGGCTGATGTCGCCGGGCTTACGGATATCGACTTGCGAGGCCGGCAGGAACACCGGTACGCCGATATCGACCAGCAGACCGCCCTTGATGCGGCGGGTGACCATGCCCTTGATGACGTCGCCTTCTTTGTGGTTGGTGATGATGTTTTCCCAGCCGCGGATGCGGTCGGCTTTGCGCTTGCTGAGGATGATGCCGTTTTCGGCGTCCATCTCTTCCAGCAGCACTTCGATTTCCTTGCCAGGGACGATTTCGTCGGGCGAGTCGAAGTCGGACGCATCGACGACGCCTTCGCTCTTAAGACCCAGCTCGACGATGACGTCGTTGCCGAACTGTGCGACGATTTTGCCCTTGACGATGGTGCCGGGAACGAGCGCTTGCACCTTGGTGTCCAAGACGCTGTTCAGGAGGGTGGCGTGTTCATCGGTGAACATCGCATTGATTTCCTGATCGATTTGCTCTTCCGAAAGCCCCAGTTTGCCGATGATGTTACGATCTACCATAATTGTACTTCTCCTGTGGAGTCTGTTTTTTAACCCGCTGGCGCCCCACATTTACGCCGTCGGGTACAACCACATCTTTAAAAAAAGGTGATTGAATAAATGCATTGACCCACGCGGCCAATGGCGTTGCTAAGGCAAAAGGTAAAGGGCAAAAGTTAAAATTCAGGAACTTCCTTTATTTTACCTTTTTCCTTTTCACTTTTTACTTCTCCTGGAAGTCCCGCAGGTTCTGGACGAAGGCGTCAATCACCGCATCCGGCGTGGACGCCCCGGCCGTAACGCCGGCAGTTGTTTTTCCAAGGAGGACGTTTATATCAAGTTCCTGCCAGTTTTGCAAGTGAAACGTCTGCGGATTATGTTTTTTACACAATTCGGCCAGCTTTCGGGTGTTTGCACTGTGCAGGCCGCCGAGGACGAACATAATGTCCACCTGCCGGCAGAGCTTGACGGCCGCTTCCTGACGTGCCATGGTTTCCCGACAAAGGGTATTAATGATCTTCATTTCTGAAAACCCACGACGGGCGATTTCGCCCAGCATCTGGGCAAAAAAGTCAGGGCTTTGGGTGGTCTGGCAGATAATCCCTAAGTTTCTTTTGCTGCTAAGTTTATCTAAATCTTCCTCGGAGCCGACGACCTCGACTTCCGGCGCCGAACCGACCACGGCCTTTACTTCGGGGTGGTCTTTGTCGCCGAGAATGACAACGTGATAGCCCTCATCGTGCAGCAGGCGGGCGATTTTTTGCACTCGTTTAACCAGCACGCAGGTGGCATCGACAATATCCAGACCTTTTTGGGCGATTTCATCCAATTCAGCGGAGGTTGCCCCATGCGAGCGAATCAGCACGGTGCCGTCGGGAATCTCGGCGATGGATTTTACGGTATGCAGGCCGGACTGGGCCAATTGCTTGACCACGTCTTCATTGTGAATGATGGGGCCTAAACTATAAACGACGTTCTTTTTCTCCAACGTCTTCTTTGCCAGTGTAATCGCGTTGCGAACCCCCGGACAAAATCCGCATTTTTCGGCGACTAAGACCTTCATTTTGAATGGATTCCTAAAAACATACTCCGTTTGAGTAATTAATATTTTCGCCGGAATTTGGCGGTGGGGATGTTGAGCATCTTGCGATACTTAGCCACGGTACGGCGTGCGATGTGTCCCATACCGGCTTCGGCCAGCTTGTCGCGAATCTCGTCGTCATTAAGCGGGTTGGTCTTGTCTTCATGGTCGATGATTTCCTGCAGTTTGGCCTTGACGGCGTCGTAACTGCGCTGCTGGCCGTCGTCGTCTTCCAGCCCGCCGCTGAAAAAGCTCCGCAGCGGCAAGATCCCCTGCGGACACTGCACATATTTGCCTGCCACCGCCCGTGAGACTGTCGCGATATGTACGCCGACCTCGTCGGCGATGGTCGCCATCGGCAGCGGCTTAAGATACAGTTTGCCGCGGGCGAAAAACTCCTGCTGATGCCGCACAATGGCCTCGGCCACGCGCAGCAGGGTCTGTTTGCGCTGCTCGATGGCGTCCATAAACCACTGCGCCGATCGGATGTTTTTTTGCAGGAATTCGCGGGTTTTTTCGTCGATGGCGCGATTCTGCGCCATTTTCTTATAGAAGCTGTTGACCCGCAGACTGGGCATAAAGGCGTCGGCCAGTTTGACGGCATAGCCGCCGTGTTCGTCCGGTTCAACAATGATATCGGCGCTGATGGGATGGTTGTCGGTGCGGCCAGCCACCAACCCCGGCGAGGTGTCCAGTTTGCTGAGTCGTTCGATGGCCTGATTGATCCGCTCGACCGAACAGTTCATCTTTTTGGCGATCTGCGGCAGGCGGTTTTCCAGCAGTTCCGTCCAGTGCCGCCGCACCAGCTCGATTTCAAACGACATATCCTCCGGCGATTGCTTCAACTGAATCAGCAAGCATTCGCGCAGGTCGCGGGCGCCTACGCCCGGCGGGTCGAGCTTTTGTACCAGTTCCAGTGCGGCGTTGAGATGTTCGATGCCGAAAGGATGCTTGTCCTTGTTGTGCAGTTGTTCCAGCCGGACGGTCAGATAGCCCTTTTCGTCCAGATAATCGATGATCCATTCGCCGGCGGCTTTGACCTCCGGTGCGGCCTCCACCAGCCGCCATTGCTCCTTGAGCCAGTCGTTGAGCGATTGGGTCTGAGCGGCGGTATTGAGCAGGGCTTCCATTTTTTTGTCTGGGTCGCCGCCGCTTTGCCGCGTTGTAATCGGACCGGATTTGTTCAGATACTCTTCAAAATCTTCGCCGAAATTTTCCAGCCGCTGAAAATCCTCCACGCGGTCGGAGTCCTCCTGCACGACCAGTTCCCGTTCGTCGGGGGCGTCCGCATTCTGGCCGATTTCGGCGGCGTCATGGCGCACCTGCGCGTCCTCGGCTGTTTCCAGCACGGGGTTGCTGTTGAGTTCGGCCTCGATTTTTTCCAACAGCCCCAGCAGCGGAAGCTGCAGGACTTCCATCGATTGAATCATCCGCGGAGCCAGCTTCATTCGCTGTTCCATCCGCATCTGGCCGGTCATGGTCAGTTTCATTGCCATTGTTGCATTTTAGTTCTAAGTTCGTAGAAAAGGCGATAATTTTCTATTTTCCATTTTCTTTCAAATTTGGGATAGGAAATTTGAAATAGAAAATAATATTAAACATTCCCGCAGCATTTTTTATATTTCTTGCCGCTGCCGCACGGACAGGGGTCGTTGCGGCCGACCTTGGGCTGTTCCAGTACAATCTGCTTGACCTTCTGCTCGCCCTGCGGCGCCGTCGCCGCGGCGCGCTGCCGCTGGCTCATCTCAAACTGGCTGACATCCTGCTTTTGCGTGCGGCTGCCCTGATAGACGCTGCGGTTTTGCTGGCCGGCCTGCAATCGCACGCGGAAGATAATATCCGTTACGCGATCCTCAATCGTTCCGAGCATCTCGTTGAACATCCGAAAACCTTCATGCTTGTATTCGATTTTGGGATCTTTTTCGGCATACGCCCGCAGCATAATGCTCTCTTTGAGGTGATCCATCGCGTACAGATGGTCTTTCCAGGTTGTATCAAAGATTTGGATCAGCACAAACCGTTCCAAATCGGCCAGTTCTTTTCGCAGGAAGGCGCGTGCAGCCTCGGTCAATTTCTTACCCGCACCGGTCTTATCGCTCAGGTCGGCGGCGGTAAGGTCGGCGTCAAAACGCTCGTTAGCCCAAGCCGCCAGCGATTCGGCGTCCAGCGATTGCACTTTGTTGTCAATGGTGTCGGTCAGTTTTTGACCGTTCCACTGTTCGCTCATCGCCAGCAGCTTTTCGCGTACCTCTTTGGGCGACGACGCGGCAATCTGTTCGGCGGTCAGCGTTGATTCGTATTTACGGTTAGCCCAGTCGGCCAGCGTTTGGAAGGCGTATGCGTTGGCCGCCGCCTGACTCAGCACGATATTCATCGCAAAATCAACCGGATATTCGATTTCGCGTCTGCGATACAGTTCGGCCACTTGGTCGGCGAGTTTTTGTTTTGCGGTCTTGGGGTCGCAGGCGGTCAACTCCGCCGGATCGAGCTTGATGTCGAACTTGCCCTGCGCCCAGATTGCAAACTGCCTCGCGGCGTAGTCGTCTTTGAGGAATTCGGCAATCCGCGACGTTTCTTTTTTGTCCACCTGGGCGCAGGCCGCCTCAATCAGCGTCGCTTCGATTTGGTCGGCCTTCATCTGCCGCAGCTTGGCGGCCGACAGGTTGACCTTAAACGCGCTCATTGCCCATTTGCACAGCGGCTCGATATTCCACGTTGCAGGGTCTTCGTAATCTTCCAGATATTCGCCCAGCGATACGGAGATGTCGTTGGCGACGTTCTTTTTGGCTTTTTCGCGGATGGTTTGGTCAATCCAGTCGATTTCCATCCCGCGGATGCGTTTGGGTTCCAGTTCTACGCCGAATTCCGCCTTTGCCCACTCACACAAACAGACCAGCGGGTAGTCGGCGGCCAGCATTTTGTCGGCGGCGTCATTGATGACGTCGTTGATCATTTCGGTAATGGTCTTTTTGAGGTCTTTGCCCTCGATGATTTTGCGGCGGCGCGAATAGAAGATTTTGCGTTGGTAGTCCATCACCTCGTCGTATTCGAGCAAGCTCTTGCGAGTTTCGAAGTTGCGCTGTTCGACTTTTTTCTGCGCCTTTTCGATGCCTTTGCTGATGCGTTTATGCTGGATGGGCATACCCTCTTCCCAGCCGATCAGCGACAGCGCCTTGACCGTCCAGTCGGGCGCGAAGATGCGCATCAGATCATCGTCAAACGACAGGAAAAACACGCTGCTGCCCGGATCGCCCTGACGTCCGGCGCGGCCGCGAAGCTGATTGTCGATGCGCCGCGACTCGTGCCGCTCGGTGCCCAGAATATGCAGGCCGCCAATCTGCGCTACGCCGGGGCCCAGTTTGATGTCCGTGCCGCGTCCGGCCATGTTGGTGGCGATGGTAACATTGCCGCGAACCGCCCCGTCGCGTGCGGTGTGCTGCCGGCCAGCCTTTTCGACTATGACGGCCTCGCGGGCGTGCTGCTTGGCGTTGAGTACTTCGTGTTCGATGCCGTGCCGCCGCGTCAGCGCTTGCGAGAGCGCCTCGCTTTTTTCGATGCTGACCGTGCCGACCAGCACCGGCCGGCCGGACGAGCAGACCTGATAAATCTCATCGACGATGGCGACAAATTTCTCCCGCATCGTTTTGTAGATCATATCCTCTTTGTCTTGCCGAATGCACGGCTTGTTGGTCGGGATTGTGACCACGTCGAGCTTGT
>Ga0308414_1002849_pt1 | contig 11160 bp, 11 predicted proteins | sample HotsprSampleOS50_FD_205667 | JGI IMG/M metagenome (GOLD analysis project Ga0308414, IMG submission 205667) | Hot spring phototrophic mat microbial communities from Octopus Spring, Yellowstone National Park, Wyoming, United States - 20090730_OS50 ... | reverse complement strand
GATATGTGTGTGATGCTGCGAGAAGGAACGTTTCATTTCGGTAGTGACCTGATTACGAAAGGGTGCGCTGGGTTTGTGTAGGATTACTCACAGTCTCCCTATGCAATATCAGCGATAGTGAGAGCAAGCGTTACCATGCGATGCCTACCCGTACAAGGAGTTAATGAATGATGAAGACCCGCGCATATAGTTTGGCCCTGAGTTTGGTGATCCTGCTGCTCGCAGCATGCAGCACCACCCCGGCTCCCGCTACGCCGATCCTAAGCGCAACCAGCGCACCGGTTGCAGTCATCCCAAGCGCAACCAGCCTGCCCGACCCTACCGCACCGCCAACAGCCGCCCCAACGAGTGCGCCGGAACCGACGGCAGTGCCCGCACCGCCAACAGCCGCCCCAACGAGTGCGCCGGAACCGACGGCAGTGCCCGCCCCACCCGCACCAATCCTGCTCAAAAGTGGCTCGTTTGGAGCTGGCACGGATGGTTATTCGGCGATAGGCACGGCGGCCCTCGTGCAGCAGCCGGATGGTACGGTGTTGCTCCAATTCAACGAGTTCCAGACGCAGTGGGGCCCTGATGTGTTTGTATACTTATCGGGCAGTGTTTACCCCCTTTCGGGGGCAGAGATAAACGCAGGCGGAGCATTGGAGGTCGCCCGCCTGAGTAGTCATACCAACCCAGCCCAAACCTATCTCCTTGCGCCGGGCGATTACTCCGCCTACCAATCGGTGGTGATTTGGTGTCGGGCTTTCGATCACGTCTTTAGTGCCGCAACGTTGCAGTGATACCCAAACCAGTGGGTGTGCGTAGGCAGGGGCTAGCAGATCATTCCGATACTGCTACAGCGTCGTATCGGGCGCACCCGCAAAGAGGGCCGCAATCGGCAGGATGATGTCCGGCAGACACGCAAAGCGGATGCTGTCGGCTTCAGTAGCATAGGCTGCTTCAACATACGTGCCCGCCTCTGTCAGGCGATACAGGCGCAACCCCCGCGCCGCCGGATCAATCAGGGCGTATTCGGGTACGCCCGCCTGCGCGTAGGCGGCGCGTTTGGTCTGCTCATCATACGCCCGATTGGAAGGCGATAGCACCTCGATAATCAGATCGGGCACGCCGCGAATGCGCCCCTCGCGGATGATGTGGGCCCGTTCGCGGCGGATCACCACAAAGTCCGGCTGCACCGGATCGCACCCGTCCATCAGCACCCCTATCGGCGCAAAGAAGCTGTAGGCAAGGCCTCTATCTTCGGCAGGAATAGCAAGGTAACGATCAAGGCGATGCACAATCCACTGATGAAAGTTACTCGGCGCAGTCGTCATATACAGCACTCCGCCCACCACCTCGTAGCGGTTGCCATCGGCTGGCAGCCGCTCCCAATCGGCATACGTCCACGCGCCCGGCGCGGGGTGCGGGTGCAGTGCGGGATCAGGGGCAACACATAGCACGTCCATCGCAGTCGCTCCTACAGCGTCGTATCGGGCGCACCCGCAAAGAGGGCCGCAATCGGCAGGATGATGTCCGGCAGACACGCAAAGCGGATGCTGTCCGCTTCGGTGGCATAGGCTGCTTCAACATACGCGCCCGCCTCTGTCAGGCGATACAGGCGCAACGCCCGCGCCGCCGGATCAATCAGGGCGTATTCGGGTACGCCCGCCTGCGCGTAGGCGGCGCGTTTGGTCTGCTCATCATACGCCTGATTGCAAGGCGATAGCACCTCAATAATCAGATCGGGCACGCCGCGAATGCGCCCCTCGCGGATGATGTTAGCCCGTTCGCGGCGGATCACCACAAAGTCCGGCTGCACCGGATCGCACCCGTCCATCAGTACCCCTATCGGCGCAAAGAAGCTGTAGGCAAGGCCCTGCTGACGAGCCGGGAGTGCGATATGCTCAACCAATACCTGCACAATCCACTGATGAAAGTTACTCGGCGCAGTCGTCATATACAGCACTCCGCCCACCACCTCATAGCGGTTGCCATCGGCTGGCAGCCGCTCCCAATCGGCATACGTCCACGCCCCCGGCGCGGGGTGCGGGTGCAGTGCGGGATCAGGGGCAAGCATAAGCGTCGCCATCTCACAGTTCCTGTCGGAAACGGGCGACCATGTGGCGAATGGTGCTGCGGGCGTGGGCAATGTTGCCATCCGGCGGAATTGCAAGCACCGCGTAGTAGCCGGGTGTGACCAGCGAGAGCAGGTAGATCAGATAATCCGACTCGATCAGCAGATCGAGCGTGGGGCCTGTGCCAAGCCGCGTAGTCGTTGCATTGACCATTGAAGCCAAGCCTGCCACTTCCATCTCCAGCATCTCAACATCTTCATAGGGGCTATTGGCAGAGAGGACAATCTCCACACTCAAGCCATCCGTGCCAACCACCCCCGCAAGCTCGGCATTGCCCAGCGCGTCCATCGTATCATACAGAATAGCTGTCATTGCCATCAGCCAGACTCCTTCTACGCCACACACGGCGAGATTGTGCTACAGTTCTCGGCGGCCTTCGAGAGCCGAGCCAAGCGTATCGCTGTCTGCCCATTCCAGATCGCCGCCCGTCGGCAAGCCGCGTGCCAAGCGCGTTGTCCGTACCCCCATAGGCACAAGGTCTTTCAAAATCAGATAGGCGGTTGCCTCGCCTTCCGTATTGGGATTGGTAGCCAAGATCACCTCCGTGATCGGCTCGGTGCGTACCCGTTGGATCAGATCATCAATTTTGAGCTGTTCACGGTAGATGCCATCGAGCGGGGCAATGTGCCCATGCAGCACATGGTACAGCCCGCGATACGCCCCAGTGCGCTCAATCGCCAGTAGATCAAGCGGCTCCTCAACCACACAGATCGTACTCTGATCGCGGGATGGATTGGTGCAGATTGGGCACAGTTCATCTACGGTGATATTGAAGCACCGCTTGCACAGCCGCACCTGCTCCTTCAAATCAATCAGGGCGGCAGCGAGTTGCTGGGCCACCTCCGGATCAGCCCGCAACAGGAAGAACGTCAGCCGCGACGCAGTTTTGGGGCCTATGCTGGGCAGTTGGTTGAATGCCTCGATCAGGCGGGCAACTGGCTCAACCAACGGCAAGGGCGCATTTGGCGGAAGTGCCACAGCGGTGTCCGTTCTCGGCTAGAACAAGCCCGGCATGCCTTTTGCCAAAGGCCCTAGCCGTTCCTCTTGCAATTCGTTGACGACGCGCACACCATCGTTGATCGCCGCAAGGATCAGGTCTTGCAGCATCTCAACATCATCGGGATCAACAATTTCGGGGCTGAGCTTGATCGCCTGAATGTCGCGGTGCCCATTCATCGTCACGGTCACTGCGCCCCCACCTGCCGTCCCTTCGACGATAGTCTCGCCTAGCTCCGCTTGAATCTTCTGCATCTGCTGCTGCATCTGCTGGACTTGCTTCATCAGTTGTTGCTGGTTCATCGGTGTATCCCTTTCTTGGGCTGTGCTTGCGATTCCTACAGGTATTATACCGCGCTACTCAGGTTCTGCGGCGGCTTCGATGCTAACATCTACGGGACTGAAGATATTGATCGCGGCCCGCACTCGTGGGTCTTTGCGAGCTTCACGCATCTGCTCGCGTAAATCGGCTTCACGGGCTTGCGGCTGCTGCTCGATACAACGGATCGTGAGCGGCTGCCCAACGTGCCGTGTCAGCACATCCTCGATAATACGGCGGTTCTTGGGATTCTCGACCTGCCCCTTGTGGAACGGTGATGGAGCCTGCAACAGCAACGTGTTGGCTTCCACATCTACTGGGTGGATGCTGTTGAGGACAGCTTGTAAATTCTTGTTGTAGGGGCGCACATCCCGGATTACCTCTGCCCAAACTGCCTCAACCTGATCAAACAGCCCTAGCTCGGCGGCAACCGCATGCACCACTTCGCGCTCGGCTGGGAGCGCAGGCGGCGACGTAACGGTAGGCACAGGTGGCTCGGCGGCGGGGGCAGGCGCGGCAGGTACAGGCGGTGCAGTAGCCTGTGCATCTGCGGGCGGCACGGCGGGCTGGGGTGGCTCTGGGGCGGGCGGCGACGCGGCAGGGGGCGGTGCGGCCACTGGCACAGGTTGGGCGGGCTTGCTGAATGATGCCCGCCGTGACGGGCTAGCTGGTGCGTTAGAGGACCGCGCAGGGGCGGCGGACGCGGCAGGGGTAGCGGCAGGCGGCGGCGCAACGAGAGCCTCAACCACGGCCAGTTCAAGCGGCAAGTGCCCATATGGGCTAGTGCGAAGCTGAAAATCGAGGTTGCTGAGGAGCTTGATCCAATGCACCAACGCGCCCGCGTGGGCCTGCGCTGACCACCCTTCAAGCACCTCGCGTTCATCGGGGTGAACATCATCAAGCGCACTTGTACCGGTTGCCACCCGCAGCAGCAGCATCCGCAAGCGTTCCACCAGATCGCGGGTGAACTGGCGAATGTCCGCGCCTTGATCGGCAACACTGTTCACCGCTCGCAAGGCCCCCGCTACATCAGCCGCAAGCAACGCCGCGATCAAGGCATCCACCTCGCCCGCACTCGTCATCCCTAGCAGGCTGGTGACGTGTTCTAGCTTAACCACGCCACTCGTGAAGGAAGCGAGCTGCTCCAACACACCGAGCGCGTCCCGCATACTGCCGGTAGCGGAGCGGGCTATTGCGTGGGCGGCGGCAACGTCAAGCTCGATCTGCTCCGCCTCTGCCACCCGTAGCAGGTGGCGGGCAATGTCGGCTATCGTATGGCGGGCAAACACAAACCGTTGACAGCGCGAGACAATTGTCGCGGGGACTTTGTGCAGTTCGGTTGTCGCTAGAATAAAGATGGCGTGGGCCGGCGGCTCTTCGAGCGTCTTTAGCAGCGCATTAAACGCCGCCGTCGAGAGCATATGGACTTCGTCAATGACGTAGACTTTGTAGCGTCCTTGCGCCGGACGGAACTGCACCCGATCAATCAGATCGCGGGCATCGTCTACGCTCGTGTGCGAGGCGGCATCCATCTCAATCACATCTACCGCCCGCCCCTCACTGATGGCGATGCACATCGAACACTCCCCGCACGGGCGGCGGACAGGCTCGGCTTCACAGTTGACGGCTTTAGCGAGCAGGCGGGCCATGCTCGTTTTGCCTACGCCGCGTGGTCCGGTGAACAGGTAGGCGTGCCCAATGCGATCTTCGACAACCGCATTGCGTAAGGTCTGGATGACATGTTCCTGTCCAACCAGTTCATCGAACGTTTGTGAACGCCATTTGCGATAGAGTGATTGTGCCGCCATAAGTAACCCTGATGTGCGATGGATCGTAGCTTCATTATACGCGGCATATGCCCCCGCCGCAACCTAGCCGACGCGGTGCATGCCCTACGCCAAATGCAGCGCGGCTAGCACGGCTAGAGCGTGATGTTGCCGCGCACGAGGATCAGGATGCCGACCATAAACGTAAGGATCACGAGCAACAGGGCGAGCAGCTTGAGTTGCTCACGGGTGCGCCGTTGGGAAAGCTGCGTGCGGACGTGCGGCGCGTAGGGCACATCATCGTCTACACTAAAGAGGATCGCCTTCAGATTGGAGGGGGCAGTAAACAGGGTCTTGAAGATCGTGCCAATTAGCATCTCAAAGGTAATCAGCGGTGGCCCCCAATAGGCTTCATCGGCCCGAATCCATTCGCCCGTGAGCGAACACCGCACCATCTCCGGCGACGTTGCCGCAGAGGTAGTCAATGGGTCGTCGGCGGTGGGCGACGTTGCCGCAGCCGACGCAGAGGCTTCTGCCACAGAGTCAAGCGGCGTATTGTCCGGCGTTCCAGCCATTCAGTTCTGCTCCTGCAAGGGCGGGTTCAGCGTGGCGCACCAGATCGTTGCGCTGCAAAAAGCTCTCAATCCGATCAAGGGCGGCTTCAATGCGATCCAGTGACGTGGCGTAACACACCCGCACAAAGCCCTCGCCGTGCGCCCCAAACGCGCTGCCCGGAATGATTGCGACGTGGGCTTCTTGGAGCACCCGTTCGGCAAACATATCGCTGCTCATCCCGAGATGCCCAACATACGGGAAGGCAAAAAACGCGCCCTGTGGCTCAACAGTTATCAAGCCCATATGGTTAAAGCGATCCACGATGTAGCGGCGACGGCGATTATATTCCGCCACCATCTGCTGTACATCGTGCTCGCCGTGCCGGATCGCTTGCAGCGCGGCGTGCTGGCTCATCGTCGGGGCGGAGAGCATGCCATATTGGTGGATCTTGCCGGCCGCTTCGGTCAGGTCACGCGGGGCGGCGATCCAGCCCAGCCGCCAGCCCGTCATTGCATAGGCTTTGGAGAAGCCGCCCATCAGCACGGTGCGCTCGCGCATGCCCGGCAGGCTAGCGAAGCAGACGTGTTCCGTGCCATACACCAGCCGGTCATAGATCTCATCCGAAATCACCACCAGATTGTGTCGCTCAACCACTGCGGCAATCTCCAGCAACCCTTCGCGGCTCATCACGGCCCCCGTCGGGTTGCTCGGATAGCCCAGCAAGATCGCCCGTGTGCGCGGGGTGATATGGGCCTCAATGTCAGCAGCAGTAACTTGGAAGGCATTCGCGGCGTAGGTGGGTACACAGATCGGCGTGGCGTTGGCGATCATGATGCTGCCCGAATAGGCAACATAGCCCGGATCAGTCATAATCACTTCGTCACCCGGATCGAACAGAGCCAGTGCAGCCGATTGCAAGCCCTCGCTCACGCCTGCCGTAATCATCAGCTCGGTATCAGCGTTGTAGGCCACCCCATACAGGCGGTAGAGATGCCCAGCAATCGCTTCGCGCAGTTCGATCAGCCCAGAGTTCGAGGTGTAGGCGTTTGAAATCTCGATAGCGTGGTGGGCAGCATCCCGAATGTGCTGCGGGGTCATAAAATCCGGCTCACCTACGCTCAGCGAAATGACATCCTCCATCGTCGCAGCAATGTCAAAAAACCGACGAATGCCGGAAGGCGGCATGTTGCGAACACGACTCGAAACACGATCAGTTGGCATGTATACTCCTTGCAGCGGTAACGCCCCGCTTAGCCGATCTGTGGCACGCGCATTGTAGGCTTCACCCAGATCAGCCCACGTAAACTTAGATCACGTATCCAATTCTTCGCATCTTAACATACAACAAGGCGATAAACAAGCCTTACACCCACCATCTTAGGTGACAAATTGCACAAAGATCAGCCCGCCCCACCCCTGACTCGGCAGGAGCTGCACCCGCCGCCGCGCAAAATCACGTATAATCCGTGCGGGCACTGGCGATCCGCGCCAGCCCAAGCCGAGCTGGACTATACACAACACGAGGTTGCTACTGTAATGACCGCATTTGACCCGACCCTTGCCGCGCTATCGCCGCTTGATGGCCGCTATCGCAACGACGTTGCCAGTCTTGCCAGCTTCTTCAGCGAAGCGGCTCTGTTTCGCTACCGTGCGTGGGTAGAAATTGAGTATCTGATCTTTCTCGCCCGTACTCCTAGTATACCATTCGTGGCAAGCCTGACCCCTCAGCAGCAGGGCGAGCTACGCCAACGCTATCGCCAATTCAGCGATGCCGATGCAGCTGCAATTGCCGCGTGGGATCGGCGCGTCAACCACGATGTCAAGGCGGTAGAGTATTGGCTGCGAGAACAGCTTGCCGCGCAGGGGCTAGCGGCGTGGCAAGAAGCGGTCCATTTTGCGCTCACCTCTGAAGATGTGAACAACCTCGCCTATGCCTTGCTGCTGCGCGATGCCCGTGATCAGGTGATCCTGCCGATCCTTAGCGAGTTGCACAACGCCCTGCGCGAGATTGCCGAACGTGAAGCCGCTACCGCCATGCTAGCCCGCACCCATGGCCAAGCCGCCACACCCACCACCTTTGGCAAAGAGATTGCCGTCTTTGCCGCCCGCCTCAAGCGCAGCCTCGATGATTTGACGGCCCTGCGGCTGACGGGCAAGCTGAATGGCGCAACCGGAACCTACAGTGCCCACGTTGTCGCCTATCCCGATGTAGATTGGTTTAGCTTCAGCCGAGCCTTCATCCGTGCGCTTGATCTGGAGCCGGTCCTGCTCACCACCCAGATTGAGCCGCACGATACGCTAGCCCAGCTATGCGATACACTCAAGCGGCTGAATACGATCCTGATTGATCTGTGTCAAGACTACTGGCGGTACATCAGCGATGGCTATCTGGTGCAGGCGGCACAGTCCGGCGAGGTTGGGTCATCCACGATGCCGCACAAAGTCAACCCGATTGATTTCGAGAATGCAGAGGGCAATCTAGGGCTAGCCAATGCACTGCTCGAATTCTTTAGCCGCAAGCTCCCGATCTCCCGTTTGCAGCGCGATCTGTCCGATAGCACGGTACTTCGCAACATCGGCGTGAGCTTTGGGCACAGCCTGCTCGCCTATCAGCGTGTGCTGCGGGGCATCCGCAAGGTTGCCGTCAACCATGATCGCCTCGAAGCCGAGCTTGCCGCGCATCCCGAAGTGCTTGCCGAAGCGATCCAGACGATCCTGCGGCGGGTGGGCTACCCGCAGCCCTACGAGGTGCTGAAAGAGTTGACACGCGGGCGCAGTCTGATGCTCGCCGACATTCACGCCTTCATCGAGAGCCTTGCGCTAGAGCCAGCCGTGCAAGCTGAACTGCTCGCCCTGACTCCGGCGGGCTACATTGGCAAAGCCGCCGAACTGGTGCATGCGCGTACCAGCGTGACCCATTTCTAGTATGCAGGGGGTATGGTGTCAGGGCGGCGGGATGAGCAGGGTAATCGGGCTAACCGGTCTAACCGTGCTATCATATATACAAGCGTTAACGCTATGGCAGAATTGAATTACCTAGAACACGAGGAATAGATATGGAACAACACGAACAACAACCCCCACGCACTCCGCCACCAATGCCGCCCTACGCATCGCCGCCACCCGCACCGCCTGCCCCCCAAAAGAGCAATCGCGGGCTGTTTCTTCTCTTTGGGTTAGCTGGTGCGCTGCTGCTGTGTGCGCTGCTACCGCTCGCTTTCTTCTTTGTGGCACTGGCGGCGGGTGGCTCTGGGGGCGGGCTTGCCTCAGCTGCGCCACGTTGGGAAGAGCAGGTCATCGCTGGCAGTGGCAGCGAGCGCATTGTGGTGATTGAGGTGAGCGGTGCTATCGGTGTAGAAACCCCCGACTTCGGCGGGCGACAACTCACCACCGAACAGTACATCCAGCAGATCCAGCAGGCCGCCAACGATAGCCGCGTGCGGGCGGTGGTATTGCGGATCAATAGCCCCGGCGGGGGCGTAGTCGCCAGCAATGAGATCCACGCCGCACTGATGCAGTTCCGTGAGACGGGCAAGCCCCTGATTGCCTCGATGGGCACGGTTGCCGCGAGTGGTGGCTACTACATTGCCACTGCCGCCGAGCGGATCTACGCCAACCCGGATACCTTCACGGGCAGCTTAGGCGTGATCATCTCGCTACTCAACTACGAAGAAACGCTTGAAAAGATCGGCTTGCAGCAGCTCGTCTTTAAGAGCGGCGAGCTAAAAGATATTGGCTCCCCTGCCCGCCCGCTCTCCGATGAGGAACGAGACATCCTTCAAGCCATTGTGGATCAAGCCTACGCTGGCTTTGTGGATGTGATTGTCGCTGGGCGCAACCTGCCCCGTGACCGCGTGCTAGAGCTTGCCGATGGGCGCATCTACACGGGCATGCAAGCGCAGCAGCTCGGCTTGGTGGATGAATTGGGCAACCGTGATGATGCCATTGCCGAAGCCAAAACTCGCGCCGGATTGCCAGATGATGCCCTAGTCGTGCGCTATAGTAGCACACCCTCGCTGCTCTCGCTGCTACAGGGCAGCCTGATCCAGATACAGCAGCCGCCCGATCCGCTCGGCCTGCGCCAATTGACCCAACCGCAAACGCCGCTGCTAGAGTATCGGATGGTTCCCTAATGAAACCTACCCAGATGCTGCTTGTTGCCGTGCTCGTGGGGATTGGGGTGCTCGTAGGAGCGTGCGGCATGCTTGTGCCGCCCCCCGCGCCGATTCCGGCTGGGGGCAAGATCGCCTTCGCCAGTGGGCGCAACTTCAACAACGATATTTACCGGATGAACCCCGATGGCACGGTACAGGAACGCCTGACCCAGCACGCGGGCGATGATAGCTACCCCGTCTGGTCGCCAGATCGGACGCGGATCGCGTTCATCTCCAACCGCGCTGGCACAAATGATATTTGGGTGATGCAGGCGGATGGCTCCAACCAAACCAACCTGACCCAGAGCCTGAGCGAAGACACCTATCCGGCATGGTCGCCCGATGGCAATTGGATCGTCTTTGTCTCGGATCGGGGCGGCAATCTTGATCTCTACGTGATCCAAGCCGATGGCGATCTGGTGCTACCCCTCACCGAACACCCCGCCAACGATACCGACCCCGCGTGGTCGCCCGATGGCACGCAGATCGCTTTCATCTCGGATCGGGAAGGCTTGCCCGCCCTGTACACGGTGCGTATCGCGCTCGATGCGCTGGCGGTACAAGTCGCCGATGCTGCCGCGCCAGTGCGAGTGTTGGGTGGCGATGATTTCAGCCTCGCGGCTCCGGCGTGGTCGCCCGATGGGACGGAGTTCGCTTTGACAATTGAGCAGCAGGGGGTCCGCGATCTAGCGATTGTGCGGGCCGATGGCTCCGGCTTGCAGCGCATCAGCGATGGCATCGCCTCCGTGTTTGAGCCAGCGTGGTCGCCGGATGGACAGGAGCTTGTTTTCTACAGCCAGCGTGATCCAGATCGCAGCACCAAAATCTATCGCATCAACCGCGATGGCAGTAACCTCACCCGCCTCACCGATCTGAGTAATCCAGCGGGCGACTTCACCCCCCACTGGGCGTGGTAGCACGCCGCGATACCAGCCTGTTGTACGGAGCCGTGTCAGCGACACGGCTTCTGTATGCCGAACGCCACCGGCAGGTGTCCTACAGGCACGCCCCACTATACCCATGCAAAGAGTGACCGCAAGGTACTATAGACAGGTGTCCCCTGCAAAGGCTATAGTAATAGTAGAAATGCTGTTAAGAAATATGAGCAGCAACCCATCTATGAAATCTCCTATCTGACCTCATCATTAAGGGAGCACTACCTTGACCCAGACATTCAGTGTCCCGATGCAAGACGCAGGCTTACTTGGCAATTCACAACGCATCATTGCCATGCTGGAGAACCAGCGCGGTGT
>Ga0308414_1002846_pt1 | contig 11166 bp, 10 predicted proteins | sample HotsprSampleOS50_FD_205667 | JGI IMG/M metagenome (GOLD analysis project Ga0308414, IMG submission 205667) | Hot spring phototrophic mat microbial communities from Octopus Spring, Yellowstone National Park, Wyoming, United States - 20090730_OS50 ... | reverse complement strand
TTCGATGCCTACAGGAACCCTTACGTCCAGCAGTGGAACCTGAGCCTCCAGCGCGCGTTCCCCGGCGACATGGTGGTCGAGATCGGCTACCTCGGCAATCACAGCCTGGGCCTGGTGGACGGGGAAGCGCCGCGCCAGTACAACCAGCTTCCCGCCGCCTTCATGGCCTTCGGCGTTGCCCTGCAGGAGCTGGTGGACAATCCGTTCTACGGGAAAATTCCTTACAGAGTCGGCGCGTTGGCGCAGCCCAGGGTCACCCGGGGCCAGTTGCTGCGGCCCTACCCGCACTACACGAGCGTGCAATCGTTCCGCAAGCCCAACGGCTATTCCATCTACCACGGCATGACCATCCGCGCGGACAAGCGCTTCAGCAAGGGGCTGACGGTGCTGTTCTCCTACACCGCCAGCAAACTGATCGACGATTGCTCCTCGGCCGTGAACTTCCTCGGGCCGGTCGCAGGAACGCACGTGGATCTTTTCAACTGGAGGAACGAGCGGTCGCTGTCTTCCTTCGACATCTCCCAGCGCGCCGTCATCAGCTACATCTACGAACTGCCGTTCGGCCGGAACCGCGCGCTGTTGAAAAACCTTCCCGGCTGGGCGGACCTGATGGTGAAGGGCTGGCAGGTCAGCGGCATCACCACGTTGCAGACGGGCCTGCCTCTCATCATCGGCGGCGTCACCAACAACACCAACATCTTCACGGCGAGCCAGCGGCCGAACAACAACGGCACGAGCGCCTTCATCGACCACAGCGGCAAGTCGAAAGACGAGAAGATGGCCAAGTGGTTCGACTTCTCGGTCTTCTCGCAGCCGCCGGCGTTCACCATCGGCAACCTTTCGCGCACGCTTCCCGACGTGAGAGCGCCGGGCACGAACATCACCGACCTGGCCCTGATGAAGAACACCTATTTCGGGCCGGATCACCGCTACAACTTCCAGTTGCGCGCGGAGGCTTTCAGCGCCTTCAACCACTTCAACCTCGGAGGGCCGGACACCAGCCTCCAGAGCGGCAACGTGGGCCGGATCACCGGCGGAAGCGGCACGCGCAACATCCAGCTTGCGGCCAAGCTCATCTGGTGAGGCTTTGCCGCCTGAAGTTCCGGAGACAGCGCAGCCGGCCTTCGGGGCGGCAGCTCCCTGGCGGTAGCCGGGCGGCCACAGGCCCGGCTGCCGCTTTTCGCGCACGCTTGCCGTTGCCGGCGACGCCGCGCTGACAGAGCCTGTGCCATATCGGATAATCATGGCGGACTTCGCGAGGCCAGGCTTGGCGTGCTTAAAGAGTATGTTGGTTGCATTCATGGCGGAGGAGCACTGACTCATGAGACGTGTTTGGCTGACACTGCCGGCGCTGGCGCTGGCGCTCGCGGCCGAAACGCCGCGCCCGGGGCCGTCGGTGGATTTCTCGCACGGCGATCTTCGCGTGTCCGACAACCGCCGGTTTCTGGTTCACAAGGACGGCACGCCATTCTTCTATCTCGGCGACACGGCGTGGGAGCTCTTTCACCGCCTGAACCGTGAAGAGGCCGAAAGGTATCTGGAGAACCGCCGCGCCAAGGGCTTCACAGTCATTCAGGCGGTGGTGCTGGCGGAGCTGGACGGCTTGCGCGCGCCGAATCCTTACGGCCACACGCCGCTGATCGAAAACGACCCCGCCCGCCCGAACGAAGAATACTTCGAGCACGTGGACTGGGTCATCGACAAGGCTGCGGAGAAGGGCCTCTACATCGGTCTGCTTCCCACCTGGGGCGACAAGGTTTCCGACGAGCACCCCGGCGCAGGACCGCAGATCTTCACGCCGGCCAATGCGGAGGCCTACGGCAGGTGGCTGGGAGAACGATACCGGAACCGTCCCAACATCATCTGGATCGTGGGCGGAGACTGGACGGCGGACAGCCCGTCGAGCCACGCCATCTGGTGCGCGATGGGGCGCGGCGTAAGGCAGGGCGACTGGCGCCATCTGATCAGCTCCCATCCCCGCGGGGAACGCCGCTCCTCGGAGTGGTTTCACAACGAACCCTGGCTGGATTTCAACATGTACCAGTCGGGCCATGTCCGCTACCGCAGGAACTACGAGGCGATCGCCGCCGATTACGCCCTGTATCCGATCAAGCCCACGATGGATTCGGAGCCGCGCTACGAGTCGGCGCCATCGGCGGGACGGGAGGGCGACCGACTGATCGAGGCCTTCGATGTGCGTCAGGCGGCCTACTGGGGCCTGTTTGCGGGCGCGCATGGCACCACTTACGGCGCGCAAGGGATCTGGAACATGCATGCCCCGGGCCGGCCGTCCCGTAGAGGGAGCTCGGTCTATTGGTATGACCTGCTGGACCTGCCCGGCGCCTGGGACATGATGCACGTGCGCCACCTGATGGAGTCGCGGCCCGTGACGGCGCGCGTGCCGGACCAGAGTCTCATCGTTTCGGAGAACCCGTCCGGCCCGGAATACTCGATCGCCACGCGGGGGGCCGACTATGCCTTCCTCTACTCGTCCTTCGGCAAGCCGCTGACCGTGGCGCTCGGCAAGATCTCCGGAGAGCGCGTGACCGCGTGGTGGTTCGACCCGCGCACCGGAGAGGCCGCGCGCATCGGCGAGTACGCCAATGCCGGGGTTCAGACCTTCACGCCCCCCGGGTCCCCGGGCCGCGGCAACGACTGGGTGCTGGTGCTGGACGACACGACAAGGCAATATCCGGCTCCGGGCGCCAGGGCGAAACCCTGACGGTTGCACATCAGCGCGGAGACGCCGCGGCGGCGCTGGTGCAAGCGCTGCAAGCGTTCCGCCGCAATCAAGGCCCGCAGGCCTCAATCGCTCACGCAAACCTTGAGCCGACGGTACACCACGCCCGGGATCGCCTGGAAATTCTGGTAATTGTCCGTGCCGATGAAGACCCACCGAAAACCTTCAAACGGCGCATTGAATTTGCCGGATTTCAGCAACACGCCGTCGCGCTTGAGCGTGGATTCGCCCCCTGCCGTGTCCCACGTCCCCTCGATCCGGTACCATTTGTCTTCCCATTCCAGCGGCGCAACCTCGCCCTCGAAGCTGCGCCCGCCGGGCCTGTAGGTGAGGCGCAGCATCATCCCGCCGTTCATCAGCCGGAGCTGGCAGAAGGCCTGGGTCTTGCGGTCGCCGTCGGAGGCGGCTTCTTCATTCCAGGCGGAAAACAGCGAATGTTTCGGTTGCTGCTTCAACGGTCCCCGGATCTCGATCTCGACGAACCCCTTCCTGTAGTGCCTTCCAAGGTCGTACTTGAGCTGCGAGGCCGGGGTGTTCGCCATCCAGCCTTCGGGAGTGAATGCGCCGGGGTCGCGCGGGCGCGATGCGGCGGTTCGCCCCAAGGTGAAGTCCTCATCCACCACGCAGACGGGCGGCCCGCCGGCCGCCGGGGCCAGACCGGAAGCCAGAAACAGGGTAGCGAGTTGGAGATGGAATGCCATGGTTTCGATGTGCTCCTTCGATATCACGGACGACTCATGCCGGACCGGCTCTGGCGCCCGGCGCATGAGCCCAGGGTGTAGGTGAATTCGTCCTGCACCCAGGCGGGTTTGCCTCGCAGCACGGCGACGATCTGAACGCGGACCTGTTCCGGCTCGAAGAAGAGCCTCGCGAAATGATGGGCGGTGTTGTCGCGGAACGCCGTGTGCGGCGGCGGAGGGTTGGTTTTGAATTCGGCGAAGCCGCGGTTGATGTTGCTCTGTTTGCCGCCGGGCCCGACTTTCAGGTAGACCGTGCCGTCGCCCGCGCCGTAGCAATCCCGGGCGTGGCTGGTGATTTCAATCCTGTCCGGCACGCCGCGCAGCGGGAAGGTCCTCTCGTAAGACTGGTCGTGGGCCGACAGCACGAGCCGCACGCCGTGCCTTTCAAAGATGGGGCCCAATTGCCGCCGGTAGTCGAGGTTGGAGGGATGGTTGGATCCGTCCGAAAAAGGCGCCACGTGCAGATACGGCACCAGCCACTTCCTGCCGGCTTTGCGCGCCTTTTCCAGATCGGCGTCGATCCAGCGCAGGACGGTCTCCGGCAGCGCGCCCTTTTCCGAATCGGCGGCCAGGATCGACACGAAATGCGCGTCGCCCACATCGAAGGAGTAATAGCGCCGGTTGTCCAGCCCTTCGGGCGTCGGGAAGCGGTCGGCCCAGAACAGGTAGCCCTCTTTGAGAAAGATCTCGTGGTTGCCGTAGGTGGGCATCATGGGCGCCTTGACGGCGAACGGCATGACCATGTTGAACCAGTAGTCGATGGTCTTGTCCAGTGTGCCAAAGCGCTTGTCGGTGTCGTAGTAGGCTCCGTCGCCGCCCCAGAGAATCACCGTGGGGTCGCATTGCGCCACTGCGTCGACGACCTCGCGGGTGCCGGTGGAGAGGCCGTCCAGCCTTCCGTCGAGACCCGTGTCGGCGACGAAGACGGCCTCAAACGCGCCTCCGGGCCGGGGCGCCGTCAGGAAAGAGTAGACGCTGCTCCAGATGCCCTGCGGACCCGCGACGCGGTATTCGTACCTTGTGCCGGGGGTGAGACCCTGCACGAGGACTTCATGCAGCCGGCCCTCCGTCCCGCTCGGGCGCGGGCCGCCGGTGGCGCGGCGCCACCGGCTCTTCCCGTGCTTGCGATACTCGACGGCGGAAGGACCGGCGGTGTCGAGGGTCCTCCAGACAACGGTGACGGTTGTCGACGGATCTCGCGTCCAGGCGAGGTGGATCTGGTCCGGCGGCGGCGCTTGCACGGCCGGCGCAAGCGCAAAGAGCGCGAGCGCGGGAAGCTTTTGCATGACACTAGCATTCTACTGATATGCAAGGATGCTGTCAAAGCCCCGCCGTCAGGAAGCGACCGTCACCCGCGAGTCCCCGGCCGCCGGCCCATGCAGCAGGCTGTCCAGCAGGAACCGGCAGGCGTGGTCGAAGTGCTCGTGGACCAGCGCGGCGGCGCGGTCCCCGTCCCGGGCGATGAGGCTGTCGACGATCGCCAGATGCTCGTGGTGCGAGGAGAGAACCTTGTCGGGGAGCGCGACCGAGAGGCCGCGGAAGCGGGCGAAATGGTCCTGCATGGAAAGGATCATGGCGCGCAGAACATCGTTGCCGCAGTGCTCGACGATGATCTGATGGACCCGCTTGCCTGTCTCCGACATGCCCCGGGTGTCGATTTCGCCGGTCTCGGAAAACGCGGCCAGATCCCGGCGCAACCGCTCGAGCGCTTCGACGGGCGCGCGCGCCGCCGCCTCGCGCGCCGCTTCTCCCTCCAGGAGCCTGCGGACGCGGTACATGTCGCGGATCTTCCGCAGGTCGAGATAGGAAACGAAGGTGCCGAGCCGCGGGTGGATGTCGATGAGGCCCTCGCGTTGCAGTTGCAGCGTCGCTTCCCGCACGGGCGTCCGGCTCAGGCGTAGATCGCGCACATACTTCTCCACGGGGACGGGGTCGCCGGGGCGGAGGCGATTCGCAAGGATGTCGGCTTTGATGGCCTGATAGGCCCGGTCCTTCGCCGACAGTTTGTGTGCGCCTGCGGCGGACTCATCCGCTTTGCGGGCGCTGCGGCTGCCGCGGCTGGCGGACTTGCGGCGCATATCTCGCATTCTAGCCGAGTGTGCGGCCTGAGGCGACCTTGCCCGCAAGCAGTGACATTCTGCTTGCATTTTGTTTGTCCACCGTGCAGCGCCGGGCGGATCGGGGAACAGGCAAGGGCCGGCCGCATCAGTCCTGAATCTCTGAGTGGCGCGGCCTTGTTGCGAGCAGTGCGTTGCAGGGCCCGGGCCGCCTGTCAGCGGCGCGGAAAGGCGCGGGCGATCTGATCACGCTCGGACGGGGTCAGCAAGCGCACCTTCTCGCCGCGCAGCAGGAAATACAGGCGCGCGGTTTCTTCCAGCTCCTCGGCGCGATCGACAGCTTCCGCCAAGGTTCTGCCGAGGCACACCATGCCGTGATTCCGCAGCAGGAGACAATCGTGTTCTGTGGCTGCGCGGCCGATGGCGGCGGCCAGCTCGTCCGAACCCGGGGTGAAGTAGCCAACCAACGCCAGCGGGGCGACGCGCATCAGGTAGTACGGCGTGAACACCGGCAGCGGTTCGAGCGGGTCAAGCGGCTGGAGACAGGAAAGCGCGACAGCGTGGGTCGAGTGCAGGTGGACAATCGCGTTGGCGCGGTTGCCGGCCGCGCGGTAGGCGGCGAGGTGGAACGGATACTCTTTCGAAGGCCGGTTGCCGTTGAGGGAGCGGCCGTCGGCGTCGATGCAGGCCAACGCCTCCGGACTCAGGTTGCGCAATGACGCGCCGGTCGGAGAGATCCAGACCTGTTCGCCGCAACGGAGGCTGAGATTGCCGGTGGAGCCGAAGGCGTAGCCGCGCGCATGGAACGACGCGGCCACATCGCAGAGTTCCCGGAGCAGTTCCTTCACTTGCATAACTCCTCGCGGTGCCGGAGGGCGTCGGCAAAGAAATCCGGCCCCCCGAAATTGCCGGACTTGAGCACCAGCCAGAGGCGGCGCTGGTCCAGGGTGAGCAGCGACGGAACGCCCGGTGCGACGAGACCCACGACGCGGGCGGCCTTGACGGCCAGCGCGTCCGCCACGGCGCCGGAGGTCTCGCCGCCGGCGACGATGATGTCACCCGCCACTTCTTCCCGCACCATCTGCGCGGCGAGTTCGCCGAAGGCCTGTTCGAACGCGCGGGCGGCGTCAGGGTTGGTGTTGCGGCTTGCGGGCGGGGCGGAAGAGGCGACGGCGGCGACGCCCGTGCGGGCGATCGCCTCGCGGACATAGCCGCCCGCCGAGGCGACTTCCTCAGGCCCGGAAACGCGCAGCACGGCGTGACCCGCAGCCTCCCAGCGGTCGAGTTGTTGCAACGTCGCGGCCGAGCAGCTTCCTGCGAGAATGAGCGTTCCCTTGCTGCGCGGCAGCCGCGGCGCCACAGGAGGGGCGTTGATGCCGCCCTCCCGCTGCCAGAGGCGCGCGAGCGCATGCGTAATGCCGCTGCCGCCGGTGATCAGCGGCATGTCGGCCACGGCAGCGGCGATCGCGTCGAGGTTGTCGTCGGTGACCGCATCGACAAGCGCGATCCGGACGCCTTCCTTTTCCAGCCCCTGCAGCGACTGCTGAATCGCCGCAGGGCCGGCCAGCACAACAGGCAATGGCACGAGTCCGACGCCGACGGCCGTCTGGGCGGACAACCAGCGAACCAGGTTCGAATCCGTCATGGGATTCAATGGATGATCGCGGAGAGGCGATTCGGCGAGCAGGCGCCCTTCGACGAAGAGGTGTCCGAGATACTGCGTGCGGCCGTTGACCGGCAGGGCGGGCACTGCCACCGTGCAGGCCACGCCCATGGCGTCGAGCAGCGCCTCGGCGACCGGGCCGATGTTGCCGCGCGGCGTCGAATCGAAAGTGGAGCAATATTTGAACTGCACCTGCCGGGGCGCGAGTGTTTGCAGTTGGCGAAGGGTGCGCAGGGAGAGATCGACCGCTGTTTCGGGCGGCGCGGAGCGCGTCTTGAGGGCCGCGACCACCGCGCCGCCGGGCGCCACAGCCTCCGCCTCCAGCTCCTCGGGGACGCCGAAGACCTGCACGGCGGGAACGCCGGCCAGGTGGAGCATCCCGGCGAGGTCGGATGCGCCGGTGTAGTCGTCGGCGATGGCGGCGAAGCGCAGCGGGCCGGCAGGCATGGGTCAGCGAAACACTTTCTTCCGGATATGTTCGAGCACGGCGCGGAAGTAGCGCTCGTCCTGCGAGTCGCCCGCCGGGTCGTAATAGCGGAACGGGTACATCTGGGTCTGGCGCCACGGCATGTAGCCCCAGCTTCCTCCCCCGTCCCACACGGCGTCGCAGCTGGCCAGCTCGTTGCGGAGGTTCTCCTCGCTGGTCTCGCGGCCGTTGTCGTCCTCGTTCATGAGAATCGGCCCGGGCGCCAGCGGATGGCCGTACAGCGTCTTCGTTCTGGTGAACTTCTCTTCGATGCGCCGGTTGTTGCCGTGAATGACCGTCAGGTCGGCATGCACGGTGGTGCTGTCGAAGAGCTTCATGGACGGGCCCGAGGACGCGGTGATGGGAAGCCGGAACGGCGCGTTCTTCAGAAGGAAGCGCTCGCGGGCGATCTCCATCAGCTCGCCCATGTCGCGTTCGATGTAGAGCTCGTGGTCCCAGCCGCGGACGTCCTGCTCGTTGGCGATTTCGATGATCACGTTGCGCAGGTTGTTGTCGATCAGAAAGTCGGTGGCGTTTCGGACGGCGTTGCGGATGGCCTGCGGGTCTTTGAGAACCTCGTCCTGCGACTGGTAGAAGTACATCAGGTCGAGGATCATGCCGCGCTCGTCCAGAGCGCGCGCCAGACGCAGGAGGCGCTGCTGCCAGGCCGGTTTCATCGTGCCGTCTGGCAGGAAAGCGCTGCAGAGGAATCCCTTGCCCGGGCCGGCCTTGGCCGCGTTCACGCGTTTGATTTCCGGCACCTCGCGGTTGTAGCCGGGGTTGCCGCACTGCAGGCTCGCGTTGATGGCGAGAATGCCATGACGGCGGTAGGTGTCCAGGGCCGCGATGACGCGGTCCGTGTTCTGGTCGGGATCCACTGTGCCCTCGGTGAGCCATTCGTCGTGGAACAGCGCCTGGGCGATGCGCAGGTTCATGAGCCGCCCGGCGGCCTCAGGCCGGTATTGCGGCCCGGTGTAGGTTTTCTGCCACTGGGAGCCCGGCTCGCGGACGTAAAACGCCCGCTGGTCATACCTGGGGCCGAGCATTTTGCCGGTGGCAATTTCGATCGCCGGCAGCCCCGGCGCGGCAGCAGCGAGGAGAATTGCGAGAAAAAGCAGGGTTCGGAACATCAGTCGATTTCCTCCAGGAATTGGATCAGATGACGTTGGGCCGCATGCACCGCCTTGGCCGGGTCCGGCGACGGCAGGCACTCGACGGAGAGATAGCTTTCAAAGCCGAGCGCGCGGAGAACGCGAATCAACTCGCCGAAGGGCAACTGGGCCGAGCCGGGCGCGCCCCGGTGGCTGTCGGAGAGCTGGACCCAGGCCAAAATGGGGAACGCGCGAATCAGCGCAGCGGCGAGGGAACGCTCTTCGAGCCACGCGTGGTAGCAATCGAAGACCAGCCGCGGGCGCGGTCCGGAGAAGCGATCCAGAAATTCGCGGGTCTCGGCAACGGTGTTGAGCCAGTTGCTGACGTAGCGGCACTGGGGTTCGAGCGCAATGGCGATCCCGGCGGATGCCGCGTGAGCCAATGCCTGGGCGAGCGCCTCGACGGCCGCCTCGCGCGCCGCTGCGCGCTCCGGGCCGGCGGGCAGTTGCCCGCGCAACGTGCCGATGTTGACCAAGCCCGCGCCAATGGCGGCGGCGAAGTCGATGACGCGAAGCAGCGCCTCCACTGCCGCGCGGCGCGCGGCCGGGTCAAGCGCGCACAACTGAAGGCCTCGCTCCTTGCGCAGCTGTCCGGTGCTGACGGCGGGCAGGGCGAGCCCCGCGTCGGAAGCCAGGCGACGAATCTCCTTCGCGTCGAGCTGCTCGGGATCCCGCACCATCAGCTCCGCCGCCGCGTAGCCTGCTCCGGCAAGGAGCGCGAAACTTTGCTCCAGCGGTCCGCGGAGCGCGAGCATTGCCAGGTCCTCGCACTCGGGCGTGGCCACCGTATAGCAGAGCCGCATCATAGTCCGAGGGCCTCCCGCACGGCAGCGTGGCTGGTTTCGAGGCTCGAGAACACGGGCAGCGACAGCGCCCCGGCGAGACTGTCGCGCAGATGGGCCATGGAGACTTGCGCGAGAACGATGGCCTCCACCGGCCGGGCGGCCAATTCTTCGGCGCCGGATTGCAGGATGCGGTCGTGCGTGGCGGCGTCGCCGGCGAGCAGCGCCTCGTAGGCTCCGTCGCACAAGTGCGGCAATATTTCGACCTGGCGGCCGAGAGATGCGGCCGTCGCTTCGAGCAGCGAAACCGTCGGCTGCAGCGTGGGCGCGAAGGAAATCAGAACGCCGATGCGGCGCGCCTGCGAGACCGCGGCCCGCGCCATGGGCACGTCGATCTTGACCAGCGGAACGGGCGAGCGCGCCTGCAAGCGGGCCAGCAACGCAAGGCTCACCGCCGAGCAGGTGAGGAGGGCGGCGCGGGCGCCGTAGCCGGCCGCGCGATCGACAAGGCTTGCCAGCGCCCCCTCGGCGTCGTCCTCACGGCGCTCGCGAAAGAATCGCAGAAGGCCATCGTCGAGAAGATTCGTCAGCTTCCATTCGGGTTCGCGCTCCCCGTAGTAGCGGGCCAGCGGCGCGATGGCGGCCGGGGACGTATGGATCAGCGCCAGATGCATGGCCTAGTCCAGTCCCAGCGCGATGGCGGGGTTTTCGACCATCATGCGCTGCAGAGATTCCTCGGGGATGCCCTGTTCGGCCAGCCGCGCGGCGATGATTTCCAGTCCTTCGACCGGGTGCGGGTTGTCCGGCTGGCCGAGGTCGGTGGCCAGCACGGTCGACTCGGCGCCGACGAGGCGGATGTCGGCGGCAAGCCCGGCCCAGTCGCGCCGGAACCCGGCGCGGCAAAAGCAGCGTTCGAAGAAAAGCCCCGGTCCGCGGAGCGCGCATTGCACCTCCGGATCCATGGCGATGAAGTCGATCTCGGGGTGCGTGACCAGAATGGTGCGCACGCCCTCCTCGCGGGCGAGCGCGACCACGGCGGCGGTTTCCCGGACCGAGAGGTGCCCGGTGCCGAGCACGGCGCCGGAGCGGGCGATCCGGCGAATGATGGCGACCAGATCTGGCCGCACACGGCCGTCTGCATCGAGCGCGTGCAGGCCCGCGCCGGGGTGGCCGCGCCAGGCGCACTCGTTTTCGGCCGACAGCGTTGGCATCCAGATCTGCAAGGCTCTCATGCGGAGAGCCGCGTCGACGGCCTCGACATTGAAGCCGCCCACGGCATGGTTCAGCACGAGGCCTCCGAAGACGCGAATGCCGGGCAGCGCCTCGCTGAGCGCGGCGGCCAGAGGCACGGTGGAACAGTGGTGGTTCTTCAGCACGATGGCCCGCATGCCGGCATCGCGCGCGGCGCGCGCCAGTTCGTAGGCCGTGGTCTTGCGCGCGCGCACGTCCGGACCGGCGTGCACATGCGTGTCGATGACTCCCTTCAGGGTCATACGGCCACCTTTTCACACGCCACGCAGATGGCCTCGGTGAGTTCCCGGGTGGTGGCCGAGCCGCCCAGATCGGG
>Ga0308414_1002843_pt1 | contig 11171 bp, 8 predicted proteins | sample HotsprSampleOS50_FD_205667 | JGI IMG/M metagenome (GOLD analysis project Ga0308414, IMG submission 205667) | Hot spring phototrophic mat microbial communities from Octopus Spring, Yellowstone National Park, Wyoming, United States - 20090730_OS50 ... | reverse complement strand
CGAAGTGGAAAAAGCCCTCGCCCGGGAAAAGGAAGGCCTTTTTCAGGTGTTTCTATCGTCAGCCCTGCCGCAGCCGGAGGCCGTTCCCCCTGCCCCCCTGCCTGAGGCCTGGCATTTATCTTCTCATCTTCAGACCTTGCCCGGCTGGGAAGCCCTCCCACACCTGCTCTGGGGTAATATCTGGGTTGTCCAGCATCCCGAACCGCCCCCGCCGCATCTGCGCTATCTGCACCCGGAAAAGAAGCTCCTGCGCGCCGCTTACTACACCCACTACTTCCTTGGCGTAACGAAAACAGCCCATATTGGTCTACCGCACCGCATCCAGGCCTTGCGTGAAGTGGAGAGCACCCTCACACAGCAAATCTACCTCCTTAAGTCGCAGGTAGAAGAGCGGGCTGCCTCTCTCCGGGCCCTGCCCCTGGATGCCGCCAAGAAAACCATGCAGGAGGCCCAGCAGAAGCTCATAGCCGCCGAAAAGGCCTTTGCCCAGATAGAGGCCCGCCTTACTGAAGCCCAAAAAGCCCTTTCCGTCGAGGAAGGTCGCCTTCAGGCCCTCCAATCCGAAGAAGCCCAGCATCAGCAGCGTTTACAGCCGATCGAGGACGCGCTCGCTCACGCCCAGCGCCGCCTGGCCGACCTGGAAGAAAAACGCCAAGCCCTCTCCCAGCAAAACGAAGCCTACCAGAAAAAGCTCCAGAACCTCTCCGCCCACCAGGCCGAAAAACGTTACCAGCTCGCCCAGATAGAAGAGCGGCTTCGCCAGGAGGAAAAGCATCAGCGGCTCCTGCACCAGCAGCTTAGCGAGGTACGCAAACGCCTCACTTACCTCCGCGATCAGGAGGCCCGCCTCATGCAGGAGCTTACAACAGCACAGGCTAACCTTTCCGAAACGCAAAAAGCCCTCGCACAGGCCCAAGCTGATACCGAAAATATCGCCAATCGTCGGAAAGGATTTGAGACAGAGCTCCAGTCCGCCGAAAAAAGCTATAAGGAAATTGAGTCCACCCTTTATCAGCAGCTTTCCCAGCGGGAGGCCCTCTTAGAACGTCGCAATCGCCTCGTAGCTCGCCGCCAGGAGGCCGAACATCGTATTCAGATGATGACCCAGCGCTTAGAAATGGAGGTCTCGCTTAGCTTAGGGGACCTACCGGAGGCGCCGGGTAGCCGGCTCTCTGCTGACGAGGTAGAACGCCAGCTTCAGACCCTTCGCCAGCAGATGACCGACCTCGGTGAGCTCAACTTTGAAGCCTTCACTACCCTCCAGCAGGAAAAAGCCCGCATGGAATCCTATCAAAGTCAAAGAGCTGACATCAGCCAGGCGCTGGAAAGGCTGGAAAAACTCCTGATTACCTTGGACCGGGAGGCCGCTCAGCGCTTTACAGACACCTTTGAGGCGGTGCGGCAGGCCTTTATCCGGCAGTTTCGGGAGCTCTTCTCGGAAGAGGATACGTGCGACCTGGTGCTGGTAGAGCCGGATAAGCCGCTCTCCAGCGGCATAGATATTATCGCCCGGCCCCGGGGGAAGCGCCCCCTTTCTATCACGCAGCTTTCTGGCGGGGAGAAAGCCCTCACGGTCCTGGCCTTGCTCATGGGCATGCTCTCGATTCGGCCCCCGGCTCTGATTATCTTGGACGAAGTGGATGCCCCGCTGGATGATGTCAACGCCGATAAGTTTGGTCGGCTCCTGCGGCGCTTCGGAGAATTGAGCCAGATTCTCGTCATCACGCACAATAAAATCACGACGTCTTATGCGGAGGTGCTGTATGGCGTTACGATGCCGGAGCCGGGTGTCAGTACGGTGCTGGGGGTAGAAATGGCGCAGGCTTTGCAGTCTGTCTCCGCCGCATGAAGGTGCAGATCGAGTGGCGAAAGGGCCAGCCCGTCCTCACTGGATGTGACGTCGACTATGTGGGAGGTCAGCTCAAAAAAGCCTGGGAAGAGGCATTTCTTGCGTATGGGCTGCACGGGCGCAGCTGGAAGCGCGTCCTGCTAATTGGCATGGGGGCCTCTCTGATACAAATCTTATCGCAAACGGGGCAGCCCCCGCCTGCGGAGGTTCTCATCCTGGAAAAAGACCCCCAAATGGTCGCCTTGCAAGAGGCCTATTTTGACCTGCCCTTGCCCTATCGGGTCGTACTCGGAGATGCGGCGGAGACGATCCATCAGGTGGGGGAGTCTTTTGATGGCATATTCGTGGATGTGTTTGTAGAGCGGGAGGTGCCAGAAGGCTTTTTGCAGGGCGTCTTTGTGGAAGCGCTGCATAGGCGGCTGGAAAAAAAAGGAGTCGTAGTTTGGAATGTCCTGCTTCCCAAACAGGCTAAGCAGGTGGAGAATTGGTTCCGGACTGTGTGGCCGGTAGTGCGGGTACGGCGTTTAGGGGCGCACCACTTCTTCTTAGCGGGTGCCCAGGATGCGGAAGGGGGGTGGCCATTTTGAGCGATTGGCGAAAACTACTTTACTTTGCAGCATGCGGTCTCTGCTAATATGGATAGCACTGGGGGCTGTCGTACCCGTGTGGGCTCAGCGCGGTTCAGCGTATAAAAGCTACTTGGCTCTCGGCCCTTCTGTGGGGATTACGAACTACAAGGGCGACCTGGATGATGACTTCACCATCAAATTCACCAGACCGGGCTTCGGGTTCAACCTCATTTACAACTTTCATCCGCACCTCCGGGCGCGCATTGGGTTTTGCCAGGGCTGGATGGGCGCAGCTGACTCCGTAAGCGTGGATAGATTCCGCAAGTGGCGTAACCTCCATTTCCGCTCGCACCTGACAGAGTTTCACCTGATATTCATGTATGAGTTCTTTGCTCATCCGCGACTGTATCGCTTCCGGCCCAAGTTTTCGCCCCTTATTTTTGCAGGCGTAGCGATTTTCAACTTTGACCCCAAGGCTAAGGCCAGCGATGGTAATTGGTATCGGCTTCAGCCCCTCGGTACAGAAGGCCAATTCTTGAATGACCCCACCCGTACCTATCCTAAGCCGTATGCTCTGACGCAGGTTTCTATTCCCATGGGGATAGGGGCACGTTGGACTCTCAGTAATCGGTGGGACTTGTGGTTTGAGCTGGGCCTGCGTAAAACTTTCACGGACTACCTCGATGATGTGAGCGACCGGTATCCGCCGCCGAACCTAATGCTCGCGCAGATGGGGCCGATAGCTGCAGAACTTTCTGATCGCAGCGGTTATCGTGCCGCAGGTAGTAGCGGCTACGATGCTAATGACGTACGCGGCTTTGTCAACCAAAAGGACTGGTATGTTTATACGGGCATCGGGGTTACTTATATCATTGACCCCGGAGAGCGCTGCCCGAAATTCCGTTGATCAGCCCCTAAGTGGAAAAGCCTGACATTACTCCCACGGATTTAGACCCTGCGCGCCTACCTACCCATGTTGCTATTATCATGGATGGAAACGGGCGATGGGCGCAGGCGCAGGGCCTTCCCCGCATAGAAGGCCACCATTCTGCCGTGCGGGCCGTGCGGGACACCGTGGAAGCCACGGCCGAACTCGGTATCCCCTTCCTCACGTTGTATGCCTTTTCCACGGAAAACTGGCAGCGCCCCGAGGATGAAGTCTCTGCCCTCATGCAGCTGCTCCACCTCATGCTCGACCAAGAAGAAAAGCGTCTCATTGAAAATGACATTCGCCTCCATGTCATCGGCGCCTGGGAAACGATGCTTCCCCGTCCGCTGGTAGAGCGCCTCCGTCAGGCTATAGCTCGCACGGCCGGCGGTACTCGCCTTACCCTTACCCTCGCCCTTAGCTACGGCGGCCGCCAGGAAATCCTGCATGCAGCTCGCCTTATCGCCAGGGCCACCCAGCAAGGCCTCCTCAACCCCGACACCCTCTCCGAAACCACCCTCAAAGCCTACCTCTGGACTAAAGACCTCCCCGAACCCGAACTCCTGATCCGAACCAGCGGCGAACAGCGCATCAGCAATTTCCTCCTGTGGGACATCGCTTATACAGAGCTTTACTTTACCCCTGTCCTGTGGCCGGACTTTCGACGGCAGCACCTATACGAAGCCTTATGGACTTATCAGCAGCGCGAGCGGCGCTTTGGGCGGGTGTCAGCCTCCTCATAGCCTTTGCCCAAGACCTCTCGCCCGCCCAGCCCAGAGAGGTGGAAATCGCCAACCTTCGCATAGAAGGGGCTTCTTACATCGACCCCGACGCTATCAAAATCGCCAGTGGCCTTTACCTCTCCCAAAAAATCCGCATCCCCGGCGACGACCTCGCTAACGCCCTCAAAAAACTCTGGAAACAAGGCCTTTTCGCGGATGTGGAAATCCTGGCCGACAGCCTCACCGAGAAAAAAGTCTGGCTTGTCATTCGCGTCACCGAGCGTCCCCGCATCTCCAAGGTTTCCTTCCGCGGCCTTTCTAAAAGTAAAGTATCCGACCTCAAAGATAAGATTGGCCTCGTCAAAGGTACTATCTTCACGGAGGCTCAGCGCCAGCGCGCCGAACGCGTCATTCGCAATTACCTCCAGAGCAAAGGCTACTACCAGGTCGCCATACGCCCCGAAACCCGCCCCGACACCACCCAGCCCAACAGCGTGGAGGTCATTTTCTTCGTCAGACGCGGTCCCCGCACCCGCATCAAAGACATCACCATCCAGGGCCTCCACGACTTCTCCCCCCAATGGGCCAAGCGCCAACTCAAAGAAACCAAAGAAAAACGCTTTTACCGCTTCTGGAAACGCTCTCGCTTCCAGCGAACCGAGTTTGAGAAAGACCTGGAACGCCTCATTGAAAAAATGTACGAAAAAGGCTATCGAGATGCGCACATACTTTCAGATACTACCTATCTTCTGGATAAACTCCACATACGAGTAGAACTTTCTCTGTATGAAGGCCGACGCTATTACTTCCGCCATATCACGTGGGAGGGCAACTCCGTGCATGACTCCGCTACCTTAGGCCGGATTCTCGGCATCCGGCGGGGCGACGTATATAATCCCAAACTCCTCGAGCGGCGTCTCCAAATGGACCCGAATGGAAACGATGTGGCTTCCCTGTATCTGGATGATGGGTATCTATTCTTTCGGGCGGAGCCGGTAGAGCATATTGTGGGTGAAGACTCGATAGACCTGACCATTCGGCTTTTTGAAGGGCCGCAGGCGACTATTCGGCGCCTCCTCACCGAAGGCAATGACCGTACCCGTGACCGGGTCGTCTTGCGAGAGGTTCGTACCTTCCCCGGCGATAAGTTTAGCCGCAGTGCCCTCATCCGCACCCAGCGAGAAATCCTCGCCTTAGGCTACTTCGACCAGGAAAAAACGCAGATCGTTCCGCTACCCGAGCCCTCCGAAGGCGTAGTGGACCTCAAATATCTCTTAGAGGAGCGTCCCTCCGATCAGGTTTTCTTGCAGGGGGGCTGGGGTGGACGCATTCGGGATGCTTATGGCAATCCCATTGGCGGGGGGCTGATTCTCACGACCGGTCTGCGCTTCAATAACTTTGCTTTTAGCCGCCTTGGAAACAGGCGGGCCTGGCGGCCCCTGCCTACGGGCGATGGCCAGCAGCTCGGCTTCCAAATTCAAATCAACGGCCGGGGTTTCCAAAACTATGCGATTAACTTCCTCGACCCCTGGTTCGGCGGCAAAAAACCCAACTCTCTCGGTTTTTCGCTGTATTATTCTGTCCAGCGGGCGCTCTTTTCCGATTATTATCTCTCCATTTTGGGGACGACGCTGGACTTTGGCAGGCGGCTTCGATTTCCCGATGACTTTTTCCGTAGTTTTACGACGCTTTCCTACCGGTATTATTCGGCTAAGAATGCTTTTTCGCTACTGGGCTCGCGTGGTACAGCCTTTGTGAATATCTTTTCCTTGCGGCAATCGATTGACCGCACGAGCTTAGATGCGCCTATCTATCCGCGTTCGGGGTCCTCTATTACGCTGTCGGTGGAGGCGACCCCGCCCTGGTCGTATCTTTTGGGGGCGGCTTACGAGGCCGAACGGGATGCCTTGCGGCTGTTGGAGTTTCACAAGTGGCGCATGGATGCCCAGTTTTATGCTCGGGTCGTGGGGAATATGGTGCTTGCGCCGCGCTTTCGGATAGGCCTTCTGGGGCGGTATAATCCCAATCTTCCCTTCTCGCCGTTTGAACGGTTTTTCCTCGGGGGCGATGGTATTCAGGGCTTCAATATCGACGGGCGAGAAATCATCGCTTTGCGGGGGTATGCTTCGCCCTTCATCGGCCCGGCTAATGGCGCCCTGGCTTTCAGTAAGTTTACCCTTGAGCTGCGGCAGGCCGTCTCCCTCAATCCCACCGCTACCCTGTGGGTGCACGTCTTCGGGGAAGGGGGGAATGCGTGGGGCCGCCTCGATAACATCAACCCCCTCCAGCTCCAGCGCTCCTTTGGAGCTGGGGTGCGCGTATTTTTGCCCATGTTTGGTTTACTGGGGGTAGATTTCGGCTACGGGATAGACAATGCGCGAGACCCGGTGGGCATACCCCTCGGTGGACCGCGCTGGCACTTCATGATTGGTCAGCAACTATGAAAATCTGGCATACCCTTACCTTGGCTCTGCTTAGCTGGGGTCTTCAGCTTCTGCCTGCCCAAAAGGTAGGTTATGTAGATACCCAGGCCCTCTTAGAACGCATGCCTGAGTACAAAGCTGCCGAGCAGGAAATCGAACGCCTCACCCAGCAGTGGCAGAAAGAAATTGACGACATCTATGCCCGGGTAGAGCAGCTTTTTCAGCAGTACCGGGAGCAGGAGCCCCTCATGTCCCCTGAAATGAAACGTCGAAAACAGGATGAAATCGAAGCCGAAGAGCGAAAAGCGCGCGAGCTCCAGCGTAAACGCTTCGGCCCTAATGGCGACCTCTTCAAACAGCGCGAAGAAAAAATGAAACCCATTCTGGACCGCGTCAATCAGGCTATCCAGGCCGTCGCCCAGGAAAAGAAGTTTGCCATCGTCCTGGACCGGAGTGCGGGGGCGAATATTCTCTATGCAGAACCGGCCTACGACCTTACAGATGCCGTGGCCGCTAAACTGGGACTACGATGAGACGAATCATCTTCTTGGGGATCCCGCTTCTTTTCTTCGCGTGCCGCTCCGCATCGCATGAAGCTGGATCTATCTCCGGCACCCCCACCTCACGGATTGGCTATACAAACATAGAAAGGGTTCTGCGGCTCATGCCCGAAGCTCAGGCCGCCGATAGTCAGCTCCGGGCTTACCAGGCTTCCCTTATGATACCCCTCCAGCAAAAACAGGCCGTCCTGGAAAAAAAGTACCAGGAATTCATGGACCTCCAGCAAAAAGGCCTCCTTGCTCCCATCGATGCAGAAAAGCGCCAACAAGAGCTATACAAACTCAACGAGGACATTCAGCGCCTTCAAATGCAAGCTGAACAAAAAATGCTGGCCAAGAGAGCAGAGCTTTTCCAGCCTATATCGGATAAGCTCCAAAAAGCCATAGACGACCTCGCCCAAAAAGAAGGATACGACTACATATTCAACAACTCCAATGCGACGGGGGTAGCTTTTCTCCTGCATGCCCCCAAAGAGCATGATGTGACGAAGCGCCTCCTCCAGCAGCTGGGGATTCCCGTAGATAACCTTCCCGAGGAAGAACCCCAGTAAAATCCGTACCTTTGCCCGATGCGCATTTTCCTGGCCTTAGTAGGTACTTTCCTTTGGGCGCAGACCGCCGCCTCCACCCCCAAAAAAGCCCATCGCATCGGCTATACTAACCTGGAACTCGTCCTGAGCTACATGCCCGAAGCCCAGCAAGTAGAAGCCGAACTGCGCACCTACGAAAGGAAAATCCTCGAACAGCTCAACATCAAACAGGCTTACTTTCAATCCAAAATAGAAGAATACACCGAGCTCAAGCAACAGGGGAAACTTTCCCCCGTGCAGGAAGAAGAGCGCCGCAAAGAAATCATGCGGCTCGATGAAGAGCTCAAACGTTTCCAGGAAGAAAGCGAGCAAAACTACCTCAAAAAGAAGGCCGAACTTTTACAGCCGGTCATAGATAGACTCCAGAAAGCCATCAATGAGCTCGCCGAAGCGGAAGGCTACGATTACATTCTCAATAACTCCAACGCCACAGGGGTAGCGACGATTCTGTATGGGCCAAAAAGCGAGGATATTACGGAGAAGCTGCTGCGGCGCCTGGGGATAGACCCTTCTAAGCTTCAGCGACCGACATCGGAGGGGACGGGTAGTACGACTGCTCCGGCGACCCCTGAGAAAAAATAATGACTCTTGGCATCTTTGACTCGGGGTTAGGGGGGCTCCTTACGGCGCAGTACATTAAGGCCTATGCGCCGGGTGTGCGAATTTTGTACTACGGGGATACGGCCCACTTGCCTTATGGGGATAAATCGCCCCAGCAAGTGCAGGCTTACGCCCAGGAGATCGTGCGGTTTCTCTTGGAAGCAGGCGCAGAGGGGATCGTCGTAGCCTGTAATACGGCCTCGGCAGTGGCTCGGGAGGTTATTCGCACGGAAGCCCGGGACCGCCCCGTCTGGGATGCCATCACCGCTACGCTCCAGCAGTTTAAGGCAGAACCGCCGGCCTTCCCGCTCGGGGTTATAGGCACCTACACGACGATTCGCTCGGGGATATACGGCGAAGCGATACGGGCCTATTGGCCAAGCGCCCATGTGGCTGAGCTGGCCACGCCGCTCCTGGTGCCGCTCATTGAAGAGGGCTTTGCGGACCATCCGGCCACCCACCTCATCTTAGAAACATACTTATCAGCCCCAATGCTGGGAGAGATTGCGAGCCTTTTGTTAGCCTGCACGCATTATCCGCTTATCTTAGATTCGATTGAGAGGTATTATGCGCAGCAGGGGCAAGCCTGTCGTATCTACAATAGTGCACAGCTCCTGGCTCAAGCCGTCGTGACAAATCTGCCCGCAGCCACCTCATCGGTGCAGGGGGAAGATACGTTTTGGGTTTCTGACTACACGGAGCGGTTTGCGCTTTTGGCGGCGCGCTTCTGGGGTAGGCCTATCCTCCTCCAGAAAGCACCGGCCTTTGTGGGGGTGTAGAAAAGAAATGGTGAGGGGCCTTAGCCATAGCGCTTTGGCCAGATAGGTGCTGGAGATCAAGGCTCTTGGAAGGCCTGGTAGGATAGCCTATCAGCTTGGCGCGTCTCCCGCGCTCGCTTGCAGTTGGGCGCCTGGCAGTGCCCGCCGCCTGTAGGTGAGGAGGCTTTTTTCGGAACGATTGGCGTGAGATAAAACAAAGGGGGCCTCTTTACGGAGGCCCCCCTGCCTTTGCGTCATGCCTGTCAGGCTGAGCTTTTATTCCATCACGAGGCGGTGGGTGATAGTGCTACCTTGATAGGTGGCGCTGAGGAAGTACACCCCTGTCGCGGGACGGAGGGGGAGGACTTTCTTGAATTCGGTCGTGGTGGGCGTGAGGGTTTCTTCATAGAGGGTTCGGCCGGTGAGGTCAATCAGGCGCAGGTGCACCGTGCCTGGCTGGGGCAGCGCAAAGCGCAGAATAGGTGCCTCGCTGGCGGGATTAGGATAGGCAAGGAAGTTCCAATGGGGTAGCTGGGCCGACGCTACGCCACTGGATGTGGGGCGACGGGCTACTACGCCGATGGCATACTCTACATTTTCCCGGTCGCGGTAGGGCGCCCATAGCCCGCCAATACCTTCAAAGCTGGCCCGCGAAATAGGGACTGTACCATCCTCCACCACATAGTTGCCCACGCTCGTGGCATTGGCAGGAAAATCCGTCTTGAAGCCGATAAGCAGACCATCGACCGCATTTAGATTTATCGCAGTGTCAAGAGGCAGCGTATAGCGCCGAAGGGTAAATTGAGTATTATTCTGGCCCTGGAAGGTAGCCAGCAAAGTACCCGAAGAAAAATCCCCAGGGTCCAGCGTAAGCGTATCAAGCGCCTGTCCCACAGCTCCCGTAGTGGGATTGTAAGGATACACCCACACCACCAGAGGATACAAGTTAGACCCGCCATCCTGATAGAGCATGTCAAAGCTCACCGCTTCTACGGTGATGGCTTCTGGAGCGACGATGGCCATTCCATTGGCAAAGGCGAGTCCGCCCACATCTTCATTCTGAGGGTCCCAGTTTCCATCGTCATAACGCAGGATGTAGCGTCCCCCCGGTAGCGTATCGCAGATAACGAGCTCCGAGCTGTTGCTGTTATTTCCAGAAAATCCATCCCCCGAGAAGTTGAGGATCACGATGCAGTTGTAACTGCCGGTGGAGAGGCTAGAGGGTGTGCCGCGGGTGTTGTGATTGAAGGGTTTCGTGAAGCTGGCCGTGGCGATTTGTCCTATGGCTGGTGCCGGAATGAAGACCGTATCCCGATGGATGATAGTGTTACTCGGAGCGGGTCCGCGGACATTGAGGATATTGCGGATGTTAGCTGAGATAGGCTGATTCCCGCTATTGAGCACGCCGGATTGGAAGGTGGGCGCGGAGCCGCCTTTCAGCGCAAACTGCCCCAGTCCATCCGAGTTTAGTACCCACTCTAACTGCGCATCCGTACTGCTGCAAGTGAAAGTACGCGGATGCCAGATTTTGATAGCGAAGTTTTGGAAGGGCACAGGCCACGCCGCCGCAATATCTAAGCCCGATTGACCAGTAATGTTTTCCATGCCGACGACGTTGTAGTTACCATTCCCGTAGCTGCTATGATAGCCACCCTCTATGAGCTTGTACTGGAGGGTAATGGAGGAGTCGCTGGGGTCTAAGATGATCTGGAAGGAGTTGCGGCCCTGCCACTGGCCGGGGGCGTTACCATTCCAGTAGGGGACGCTGTCCCAGGTGATGACGAAACGGCCATTACCGTCCGTACCATAAAGGAGTTTGGCGCTTGGTACGGGGTTGCCTTGAACATCTGTGAAAGTCAGATCTGCCAAATAAACGCCAATCCACTCGTTGGGCGCGGCCGCATTGGGGAAGCGATTGAAGTAAGGAGGTGGTCCGCTGGAAACATTGTGCCCCCGCCCGAAGGTGATGTACCCATTGGAACCGACATAAACTTTGCTGTAGCTATTCCAGTAATACACGAAGGGGAAGGGCAGGTTGATCGGTCCGGCGTAGTTATCATCGCCGAGGCCAGAGAGGAGCTGCCCCGTGCTGGAGATGTCCACCCAGTTGTAAGTCGGTGTAGAATCCTGGACGGTAGCTTGCGTGGTATACCACCGATAGCCGCAGGCATC
>Ga0308414_1002842_pt1 | contig 11175 bp, 9 predicted proteins | sample HotsprSampleOS50_FD_205667 | JGI IMG/M metagenome (GOLD analysis project Ga0308414, IMG submission 205667) | Hot spring phototrophic mat microbial communities from Octopus Spring, Yellowstone National Park, Wyoming, United States - 20090730_OS50 ... | reverse complement strand
ACCGTCTGGGGACTGAAACTTCCCGTTGGGGGAAGAAAGTCCTCCTTGTCTATGGGAAAAATAGTATCAAAGACACGGGGATTTATCCTGTTATTAAAGAGCAGTTCGCTGCCGCCTCCATCCAGGTTACAGAACATGCCGGGGTAAAACCGAATCCTATCCTTTCCCATACAGAGGAAGGAGCCCGGAAAGCCCGCGACGCGGGGGTAGAAGTCATCGTGGCCGTAGGCGGCGGTAGCGTGATCGATGAAAGCAAGGGGATTGCCGTGGGGGCGTGCCATGCAGAACCCTTATGGGATTTCTACCTACGAAAACTGCCGGTACGTAAGGCCTTACCTCTGATAGCCGTGCAAACCTTTCCTGCCACTTCCTCCGAGCTGAATCAGGTTTCTGTCCTGACTAACGACCGTACGGGGGAAAAGTTCAGTGTCCGTTCCAACGAGATCTTTCCCAAAGTGACGTTCCTCGACCCGACCCTTACCCTCCATATCCCCATCCAGCAAACCGCCTATGCCGTCACCGACATGCTTTCACATCTCATGGAAGGGTATTTTACACAAACAAGAGATTTCCCTGTACAGGATGGGCTAGTGGAAGGCATGAGCCGTGCGTTGATGGGAGCGATGGAAACTCTCCTGCAGGACCCCACGAATCTCGATGCCCGATCCGACCTCATGTGGGCAGGTGCCTGGGCGTGGAACGGCCTTCTAAAAGCGGGAGTGGAGGGCGCTTCTATCCCGAACCACATGTTGGAACACCCTTTGAGCGGTCTCTACGACATTCCCCATGGAGCCGGACTTTCCATTATCATTCCCGCTTGGTTGCGGTATAAAAAATGGGAAGTAGCTCCTCGCATACTAAAATTTGGAAAAGATATCCTGGGTCTATCCGATTTGCCTCCACACCGGCACGACATCCCGAAAAGCGAAAGGAAGAGCTACGAAATTGCCGTAGACCGAGTGATTCAGGAACTCGTCGCATGGTATCGAAAAATCGGTACCCCAACCACCCTTCACGAAGCGAAAATCAGCCATATAGATTTTGGAAAGCTTACCGAGCAAGCCCTTGCCTTGTGCCGACTTTGGGGTATCTCTGGATATACAACCGAGGATATATCAGCCATTTACCACCTGGCAGAGAAGTAGAAGCTGGTACTCACTTATTGCCAAGGATAATAAAAAAAGATACGTTTATCTTGAAGCAAAACATACCGTTGCTCCGTTTGTTTAGGGTATGAACGTGATCGACACTTTACGAATTTACCAGGCTCTTAAAGAGTACCTTCCCTCCGAAGCTGCCCAGCTCATTGCACAGACTTTTGGGTACCTCTATGGCGAGGTCTCCGAGGGTCTAAAGAAAAAGGATTTAGATGAAGTCCGCGATTCGATAGCCAAACTGGAAGAGGCGCAGAGCAATGTTGCAAAGCATTTGGAAGCGATCGATCAACGCCTTCTTCAACTTGCCGAAGCCCAAATCCGGACAGAACAACGGGTAGAGGAACTGGCTGTCGCGCAAGCTCGCACAGAAGCAAGGGTAGAGGAACTTGCATTAGCCCAACAACGAACCGAAAAGCGGTTGGAGGAACTTGCCGCAGCGCAAGCCCGCACTGAACAGCGCCTCGAAGAGCTCGCCGAAGCCCAGGCTCGCACTGAAAAGCGCCTCGATTCCTTAACAGTTCAAGTACAGGAACTTGCCGCAGCCCAGGCTCGCACTGAACAGCGCCTCGAGGAGCTTGCCGCAGCGCAAACCCGTACTGAAAAACGCCTAGAAGAACTTGCCGCAGCCCAGGCTCGCACTGAACAGCGCCTCGAGGAGCTTGCCACAGCGCAAGCCCGCACTGAAGCCCGGGTGGAGGAACTTGCAAAAGCTCAAGCCCGAACCGAGGAAAAGTTAGAAGAAACCCGAAAGGAAGTAGGTGGGCTATCGATGGCTGTGGGCTATGGCCTGGAAGATCGGGTGATCCCCTACATACCACTCTTTGCAAAAGAAACTTACAGGATGAAGGTGCAGGTAGTAGATCGTAGATTCATTCTCTGTGATGAAGGACAGTACGAAGAAGTGAACATTTATGCGGAGGGAACTTCCGATGAAGGCCCCTGTTTTCTCATTGGAGAGTGTAAAGCACAACCGGGGAAGAAAGATGCGGACAGGTTTGCCAAAAAAATAGCCCGTCTTTCAACCAAACTCAACGGTAAAATCTACCCCCTCTTTGTGGGATACCTATTCTCTCCAGAAGTAGAAGAGTACTTCCGGAGTACCTGTCCAGAGATACGTATTATGAAAAGCTTTCAGTTTCCCCTCCTGTACGGAGAACGGATGGGATACTTCTAACCTTCGGGGCATATCCTTCTACCGATCAGGCCTGTATGTTCTACTGCCCTTCCGTTCCTGTGCATGAACGCCACATTTCCAGTACTTGATCCCTCGAAGGAGCAGTGCCTTTCCATATAAAAGTGATCCCTTTTTCTTCGGGTTTAATCGAACCCACTTCCACGGGAAGGATGTGAACCTCTTCCTCTACTCCATCGATTTGCACCGTGCCTTTATCCTCCCGGATCGTCACAAAGCCTTTGATCCGGAAAGTATGGGGGGCCATCTTTTCTAAGAAGCGGTATAGCCCTTTTCGCCCAATAGGTTCCTTAGGGACAAGTTCCATGGTTACCGGCCTCCCCCCTCTTCCCCAGCCTGCCCAAATGGGATCGTAGGGTTCTGGCGCTACTTTCGTGTGTGTTTCGATCTTGAAGAACGACACGAACGGTATGGGTTTCCCCGCCCGGATGACGATTTCCGCATCAGGTTTTAATTCCCGAAGCACCTGGATGATTCTTTGCACGGTTTCCGGATCAACCAGATCTGCCTTGGAAAGTATGAAATAATCCGAATACACCACCTGTTCGTCCAGGGCTTTCACCACGGAGCGTAACTTCAAGAATCGTGCCGCATCAATTACACAGACCATTCCCTTATACTCCAGAAGGCCGTTAGAATGCTTCTCCGCCTCCTCTACCAGTTCCCTTAAAGTAGAAGGTTTGGCAAGGCCGGAGGTTTCCACAAAGATGGCAGCCACATCAAGGGTAAGCAAACTATTCAAGGTGTTCAGGAAACTTCCAGATAGGCAAGCGCAGAAGATCTGGCCTCCCACCAATTCGAAGATATTCTCCACACCCGAACTTCGAATGAGAGCCCTGTCTACACCCAGATTTCCCCATTCGTTCACGATCACTCCAACCTTCCGTGAGTGCATCTGGGACAATAGATCGTGCAACACAGTAGTCTTTCCTGACCCCAGGAAACCCGTAAAGATGTATAGATCTGACCCTTTATCCATCGGTTCAATCCTTCGGTTCAATCCTTCATTTTCTCCCGGATCTTGTCTACCAGTTCCTCCACGGCAGGGATGAGGGAGGAGTAAACTAATTCCCCATTGATGTAAAGGCAGGGCAGTTGTTTCACCCCCATCGCCCTGCAACGGGCAACATTTTCCCTCACCGTATACTTGTACTCCACCAAATCCACCTTTCCCTTAAACCGTTTTACCGCTTCTTTGGCAGCTTCCAGCATGTACCCACAGGCTGCACAGGTGGCACTGTCCAATGTAAAGACTTCCACTAGCGGTTTCGACAGATGGGCATAGTCGGGTAGTTTCCCTTCGAACTTCAGATCCGGTACCCTGTAGTGCGCTACCATTTGCCGCGCCTTCTCGGGATACCGCACCGCCTGGGAAACCGCGATACAGTTTTCGATAGGGGTAGCATAGGGCATATCACACCCTGGCGAGACGATCCAGTTTCCAGGAGTGAGAGCATCCATCAAGTCAAGCACTGCCTTCATGTTGTCTTCCTGGGTGCCCAGCAGCATGACAGTGGTGAGGGGTAAGTTTCCCCCGATCACGATACCATACCGATCGGTAATCTCCTTCGCATGGGGAAGGTGCACATTCTCGTCCACCGAGATGCAATCCGGTCCAGTATGGCACATAGGTTCGATGTTGGCCGTGGCGTTCCCGCAAACGAAGAAAGAACTGAAAACGCCAAGGCTCCTGATGTGGGCGAACAGAGCCGAAAAAGGTGCGTCCATGAACTCCTTAAAATGGTGGGGGGAAATCTGACTGATCATGGGATCCACTATGGCAATCACATCCATACCTGCCTCAACATAGTAGCCACTGATGGTTTTGGCCACTTCGTTGGTATAGGCAAGCAGCCCCTGCACGTAGGATGGATTGTCCAACATGTCCATGAAGATTTCCGTGCCTCGAAGATGGGCTGCCAGTGTGAAGGGGCCTGTCACAAGGCCATAGAGGGCTGTGGTATCTCCTACCTTCTTCTTCATTCGCTCCATAGCCTGTAGAGAGATGGGGATTCTACCCTCCCCTTTCCCTGGAACTCGGGTGGGGATCTCCATAGTGCCGGCCAGAGGGTGGGAAGCTACTGACGGGGGTGCATCTTCTGCCCAGCGCAGTTCGCATCCGAGAATTTCAGCCTCTATCTGCAGATCGAACAAAACCGGCTGCCCATCTGGCTGGTAAAGGGAGTTGACCTTTAGAAGCGCCTCCACCAGTAGATCGACGTTTTGTAACACTTCATGAGCCTTCACGCCGATCAATTTCCCCGCGTGCACCCCTGCGAAGGGCACCCAGGGGGGGCGCTGTGCGGGTTTATGGGTAAATACGGCAGTAATTAATTCTTTTCCAGTCATACAGATACCTCTTTCGTCTCATGTGGTAGAAGGTTGTCTACCCTATCTTGACTTCTATTGTAGCAAAGGAAGGAGGAGGGTTATTGTACTATTCTGAGGAAAAATGGTAAAAAATCGCTACCCTTACAGCGTATGCGCCAGGTAGGTTCGGGCCCCCACTCGGCGGGAATTATCTACACCTACATTTGACCATCGGTCGTAAACGTGTAGCTCCGCTCCGATTCGTAAATCTTGCTTGAGGCTATGCTCTACGGAAAAAGAGAATATTCCCACGGTATTGTGTGAATCTGCACCCCGTACGGTATAAAACCAATACTTGTAATAGAACACGGAAGAGGAAAACTCATCGAAAATAAATTGAACACCTAATTTCGCCGCTGCTCCCGATCCGAAAATATACTCTCCTCCCTGGGTATCGTGGGTATACTGAGAATCCAAAGCCCCTAGTACAATCCCATAGAAATGGACCTGAAGTTCGAAGAGTTCCATCCGCTGCATGGGTCGAATCTCAGTTCCAATACCTATCCCATTGGAGGCAAACTTGTACACGAAATTCTGTAAATAATCGAAATGCTGGTAGATCCCAGCTATCCCTCTTCCTCCATTTGGGAAGTAGATCTTTCTGCCATAGAGGATCCCGCTTGCAAAGATTTCCCATCCAGGGTTTGTGTAATCCAAGTCCCAATCGGAAAATATCCGGAATGTATCAAAGGGGGAATAACGTTCCCTTTCATCGTATGGATTCCCATAATTCAGGGAGAAGCCAACAAAGGGATGCGGGGTGCGTCGAAACAGAGGATACTCATCTCCTGTGCGGTTGATACCGGAATAGATGATGAGGGAGACCTTTTCTCTATAGGGAGGGTTCCGTTTCAGTATATCATCTCCATACACCAGACGGTTTATAAGTAAGGCAGGGTTTAGAATAGCAGCCGCGACCTCCCGTGCCGCCTTCTTGTACCCTGTAGCGTCACTGTTGAGAAAGGAGAGGGACAGGCGGTACGTAACCTCACCCATGGCGGTTCCCGCCAGAGGAGTGGTGATAAAATCGTTCAGGGAGGGATAGTCCCGCTCCATGAAGAGCTCCCACATGAGACTTCCATACACGGCAAACGGGAAAGACTCCCAGAAAGTGAAACCATTCAACCGCGCTGCATTGAAGTAGACGGATCCGTGGTAAGGATGCATAATTTGATTGGTGAAAAACCATGCCCCGTCCCACACAAAGCCGTGTTCCAGGTTCTTCTGCCAGGTTTCCGGGCCAATCTGTGCCCAGGGAGCCTGCAAAACCGCATAATCGTACCCCCAGACCACTATGTTCGATACCGTGGTCTGCATAAAGGCCCGATCCAGGTAGGTTGCTACCCCTATCCCCGCCACCGAGGTCTTTTCCGTTTGGGCTTCTATCTCTCCAAGGTCTACGGGTGCTTCTCCGAAAGAATGGAACAAACAGAACAAAAAAAGAAAGGGTAGACAAAGGATTCGTGAGTAGCTGTGAAATGAACCCGGCATGATTTTGCTATCCAGAGAAAACACTCCTGTAATCAGGCACATCCTTATATAGGTTACGCTTACCGCTTCGAACATGATAGCGAATGATCCTTTCCGCTTCATCGGGATCTTCGGTCTTCAATAAATCCACCAGCTCCTCATGGCTCTGTCTTTCCGTTCGAGATTCGGGTTCAATGAACTTATTCATGGCGTAGAACATGTTCAAGCGAATCGTTTTTTCGAACTCCCTAACCAGTGCCTTACATCCGGAAAGCTCTACCAGACACTTGTGAAAACGGATCTCATCCTCCCAGTGCTTGGGTGATAGGGAAGCTTCTTTGTCGCACTCTCTGGCCAACTCTTTTAAGGTGCCTTCGTTTTCCTGTACGGGTTTACCACAGTACAATCTAGCCGCCTGACATTCGATGGCCTCCCGCACAAAGAGCTGCCCAAGAATATCTTCCTTTCGGATTGGCCGGACCCTCGTTCCTTTCCGAGGGATACTTTCCAGATACCCCTCGTGTTCCAGTTGAACCATCGCTTCCAAGACAGGGGCAACACTTACCTGCAACTCTGCAGCGACATCCCTTCGATTCAGTATTTCTCCCGGAATGAGCTCATTAGTGAGTAGACGATCGAGTAGGATGTTGTAAACTTTTTCAGATAGAGAAGCGTTCTTTCTCCTCATGCAACCTCTTTAGAACAATCACTATTTTTATAGCCTAGGGTACGCAATGTCCAGAGACCTCTTGTCATGAGTATTCCCCTGAGCCATCGTTTGTTCCGCCGCGGTCACCACCTCTTCTTTGGTACCACTTGCCAGTAGTTCTACAGGAACTCCTCCCCAGAGAGCCATCTTTTTTCCGTACTTTTCCTTCACCTTCCCCAGATCCATCCCTGCCAACGCCTGTATGGATTGATAACAATCCCACCCGATCTCCACAAACATGTCCAGCAAAGACCAATTATTGCCGCAGGCATGCTTGATCACGGGAATATGAAAGTTATCATGAACATGACGTACCCGTTCTTTCGCAAAGGGAACCAGAAACTCGTGGAATATTGCAGGATATACCAGAGGGCCATTTTTATAGGCAAAGTCCTGGCCCCACATCACTCCATCCGTTCCAGGTCGAATATAGATAAAATCCTGAAGATTCCCTTCTTGTGTGTAGTACTTTGCCGCAGCTTTCACCAGTTCCGGATCTTCCAGGAACCGACAGAGAGCCTGTTCCATGGTGCCCAGAAGAACAAGTTCCACGGGAGTTCCCGATGGGCCAATGATGAACTTCTCCTTCCCAAGATGCTGAATCACGTAGTCGATCACCTCAAAGATGGAGGGCTCAGGGAAGGAAGGTTCCTCTTCTTCAAAGTTTTCAATCGTATAGGTTCGGGAACTTGCTTCGGGATCATGCACCAAAAGGATGTCCTGGGTTACCTCTGAATCCTTGTAAACCCTTCCGTTGGGTCCTTCCCACACACCCTCTTCGATCTTTTTCGGCCTTTCCGGATCATAATCCTTCGGCGGCAAGATCGCCGTCGATTCTGCCATCAGATTTACGATATCAAAACAGCCCATCTTTCGATGAAACTCTACCTGATCCTCCTTCCAGCTGGCAGCCACCTCATCCCGTTTACCCTCCCAAAGGTCTATCTTCGAAGTGGCCTTGTTCCTCAAAAATGTAGAATGACCAATGACCCGTTCCTTGGAAGTCATATCCCATTACTCTTCTACTTAATCAAATTGGGAATGAACATCACTAAAGGAGGGAAAAAGATCAATAGCAAAAGAACGATGAAGAGGGGCACGATAAAGGGAAGAATGGATTTCGCCAGTAGAGGAAAGGGAATGTTCCCAACTTTTGAAACGACGAACAACGAAACCCCCATGGGAGGGGATAGGATCCCGATCATCATGTTCATCACCACCACTACCCCAAAATGAACTGGATCAATCCCCAAGGATGCGGCAATGGGCACAAAAATGGGAACCACTAGTAGTAAGATGGCCATCGTCTCGATCACGGTACCCAGTAATAGAAGGAGAAGATTAAAGGAAAGCATGAACACAATGGGGCTGGAGGTATTCCGCATCACAAACTCCGCAATTTTTTGGGGGATCTGCTCCCGGGCAAGCACATAGCCCATCACGGAGATGGAGGCCACGATGAACCCAATTACCACGCTGGAGCTCAAGGTTTCTCGGATTACCTTTAACAGTTTTTCCCATGTGAGGGTACGATACACTACCACTCCTAAGAACAGCGCATAGCAGGAGGTAATGACCGCTGCTTCCGTAGGAGTGAAGAAGCCGGAAAAGATTCCCCCGATAATGATCACCGGAGTGAACAAGGGGGGTAGAGCATCCACGAAGGCTTCCCAGCGTTCCTTCCAAGTCGCTTTCGGGTATATCGGGTAGTTCCGTCGCCTGGACATGAAATAGACCAGGACCATGAGAGAAAGAGAACAGAGAAATGCGGGAATGATTCCCCCCAGGAATAGTTTCCCTACCGATACACTGGCAATGGCCCCATAGATCACCATGGGAATGCTGGGGGGCATAAGTGGCCCTACAACGCTGGAAGCGGCGGTGATCGCTCCGGTAAAACCGTCGTCATACCCTTCTTCCCTCATGGCCTTTATCTCTATCTGTCCCAAACCTCCTGCATCCGCGTGGGCAGAACCCGACATACCGGAAAACACGAGACTGGCCAGGATATTCACATGTCCCAAGCTTCCGGGAATGTGGCCAACGAAGTGTTTGGCAAACTTGAAAATGCGGTCCGTGATCCCCGTCGCATTCAGGAGGTTGCCGCTGAAAATAAAGAATGGAACTGCAAGAAGGACGAAGGAATTTACCCCCGCTACCGCTCGCTGGGCAATGATAAGGATCCCATCCTTCAACAGGAGATAGATCAGACTTACTGCCAACAAACTGAAGGTAATGGGCATCCCCATACCTAAAAGAAGGATCCAGCCTGAAAAGAAGGCCCACATGCTACACTCTCCCCCCACTTTTTGTGGACTTGTACTCCATCACGCTGAGAACTACAAGCCCCAGGGCTCGTAACGCCATGAGGGCGAAGGCTATCGGTACGACGATGTACAGATATCCATAGGTGAACACAGGAATATTGTGGGATTGCTGGTTCCATACCGCCGCAGCGTTGATGCTTCCGTAGTATACGAAAAGAATGCAGCAGAACAGGATCAGCATGTATATGAAAAGTCCTAACATAAAGCGTATCGTATACGGTAACTTTTCCACAAAAATCTCGATTGCAATATGTTCCTTGCGGTGCAGGGCAACACCTGCACCGATGAACACGATATAGATGTACAGCCAACGCGAAAGTTCTTCGGTCCAGAAGGGGGTGTAGGAGACTATCTCCGCGACAGGTCGAAACCGAAAAAGAACCTGTACAACGATAGTGAGAAACATAAGGATGAACAGCACAATTTCAACCGTTTCCTCCAGAACTAACGATTTATCAAGAGCTTCCTTCAATTTCATGGGTGCCCTCTTGGGTTCTTCTTGACTACATCCGTGATAGAAAACCGTTCCGCCGGATCCTTTTCCAGCGGAACGGCTCCTGAACACGGAAAGGGACTACATTTTCATGAGTTTTTCCGTAAGCCCCTGAATATTCTTTTCCGCTTCGAATTTTTCATAGTAGGGCTTCATGGCCTCTCGCATCGGTGCCGTATCGGGATAGGTAATTTCCAACCCCTGCTCCTTGAAAAACTTGATGAGGGACTCCGACTGTTCGGTTACAAGTTTCACACTTTCAGCGCTTGCCACCGCAGCCGCTTCTTTTAGCCAACCCTGCTGCTTTTCCGAAAGGCTGTTCCACCGCTTGAAGGAAAAGAGGATAGACTTGTCCTGCACCAGATGGTTATCGATGGCGATGGCCTTCTGAGCCTCGTAGAACTTCATGGAGTAAATGGTGGGCAAGGGATTTTCCTGTGCATCCACCGTATTGGTTTTCAGCGCGAGGTAGACTTCCGCAAAGGCAATAGCCGTAGGACGACCTCCCATCGCCTCTGCCCAGTCCCGGAGTCCTCTGGAAGCGGGAACTCGAATTCTCAATCCCTTGTAATCCGCCATGCTTCGCAGGGGCCGGTTGGAGGATGTCTGCCGAATCCCGAACAGCGTCATATCGAGGATTTTGATGTTGTGATTTTTTTCCAGCCTATCGAGAATGGACTTGCCCCAATCACTTTTCACGATTCTCTTCAAGTGATCGAAATCCTTCACGATGTAGGGCATTTCCAGAATAGAGAGTTCGGGAATCTGCTGGTTCAGCCCACCCAGGGGTTCTTGGTACGCATCCAGGAGGCCCATCATCACCTGGTTCACCATCTCTTTCGCGTTTCCCAACTGCCCGTCGGGGAAAATGTCGAACTTAAGCTGACCTCCGGAAAGCTCCATCAGTTTTTCGTTGAGCTTTGCCGCCACCTTGTACTCAATGCTGGTGGTATTGTCGTTGACTCCGAACCTCATTACGAGGGGCGCTTCTTTTTTGGTAGTCTCCCCGGCGGCTTCCTTCCTACCCGCGGAGAAAACCATGAGAACTCCGGCAGTCAACAGGAACAATACCAACATCCATCTTACTGGTCGCATACGGACCCTCCTTCTGATATAGTGTATTTCAAGAGACCACTGTCTCTGTATACCTTGTTAATGCTCGATCCAGTACCTCAAGGCTTTTCATCGCCTCTTCCAAAGGGCAGGCTGGGAAAACATTTTCCCCACTTGCAAAGCGAAGAAACTCTTCATCTTCCAGTCTGAACATGGTATCCCGCGCAGTGGGGATTCGATGCACCTGCCATTCGGACCGATCCTTTCTGAATAGGGCAAGTTCCGCCACACTCCAATCGGCAAACTCCAGGCGAAGGGTTCCCTCGGTACCCATGATCTCGGTAACCCGTGTCCGGGGCACACTGAAATAATCGAGATAGATCTGCGCGCAGATCCGATTGGTA
>Ga0308414_1002840_pt1 | contig 11176 bp, 7 predicted proteins | sample HotsprSampleOS50_FD_205667 | JGI IMG/M metagenome (GOLD analysis project Ga0308414, IMG submission 205667) | Hot spring phototrophic mat microbial communities from Octopus Spring, Yellowstone National Park, Wyoming, United States - 20090730_OS50 ... | reverse complement strand
TTGCTAAACTCCCTCCCCTCATGTTAGACTGGATTGGACCAGACTATGTGACAAAAGAAAAATTCTCCCTAAGGGGGGACGATGTACCCTGTTATCCCTACGGTATGCTTGGTCAGGGTACTTTTTCAATGCGAACGCGGGAAGTATAGAGCGTTTATTCAATTGTTTTGCAGGGCATTGCCCTAAGAAGAAATATAGGCAACTTCACGCAAAAGCGCAAATTATCTATTTTAACATTTTTGGATTTTTTGTAACTTTTTCATTTCACGCGATTGCCCTGACTCATCCCCTTGCAAAATCCCCCAAGATGCGATAAACTCCACGCCATAGGTAATCCCGTAGCACGGGCATTCTGCCCGTAAAAAACGTTACGGCGGCCTGCAAGGCCGTGCCGCTTTAATGCGTCCGTAGCTCAACTGGACAGAGCATCGGTCTTCGGAACCGAGGGTTGGGGGTTCGAATCCCTCCGGGCGCGATCGCAATTTGCGTAGCCCACCGCTGGCAAGAATCCAATTAATAGACAATTCTCAAAGGCATTGTCCCATAAAAAGCAATGATTCTTTTGCTTTTTGAGTATTTTTAGAAAAAATTAAACAATTCTTAATTTTCTCTTGATATTTGCTTTGCAATCTGCTATAATCCGCTTTGTAGTGATGAACGCAAGAGCGAATATCAATAACGCAATATGTGGGGGTTATAGATGGCTTCAATAAAAAACATAACGCAGATTGAGCTGGCCGTGGAAGGCGGCAGGGGTCCGCCGGAAGACCAATGGGAACGGTTTTTTGAAGGGATGGACTAAAACAAAATTACGACTTTTTATGGGGGCAGAAAAATGAAATCTATTGGATGCGAGCGAACTACGCCACCGCACTGCGAACTGAACAACAAAGCTCCGCCGGTCGAAAAAAAGAGCCGAAATTTTATAATTTTTCAAGTCGGACCGTGTTTTATATCTTATCTTTTAAGTGGCAAGCAAGCGAAGCGATGAGTTAAGGAACCCTGTATGCCGCCGGTATTCGAAAATGATCAGGCGATCTGTTTTTATCGGCCGTGCTGGAACGCTCATGAACGCGGTCCGCCGGCAGAATCAAGAGAACAGAAAGTTGAATAAACTCGTAGTAATATGAGAAATACGATTGATTGGGGGGTTGCAGAAATTTTGAAATTCGGACTTTATAGATAAAACTTTCCTTCTCCTCCTCCGCTTCTGTCAGGTGCAGACAGCATCGCAGTCGGCTCAGGTTCCTCCTTCCTGAGCCGACTTGTTTTTTGGGAAAAGCCGCTATTGTCCCCGATCGATCTCGTCAAGAGCAGCTTTCAATTCATCGCAGACCAGCTTGACCTCGTCAGCCGACAAATTGTTATAAAACGGCAGTGCCATAGTGCGTTGGCAGATGCGGTCGGTAATGGGATAATCGCCTTCTTTATAGCCGAATTTTTCGACCATGAACGGCTGCAGATGCGCCGGCGTAAAATAGTTGTTAACCTGAATGCCGCGGGCAATCATCTTTTGCATCAAGACGTTGCGCTGGGTAATGGTATAATGGTTCTGCAGACGAATAACATAGACAAACCAGCTCATTCGCGCATTGGCCGGCTCCGCGGGAACAATAACGCGATTGTCTGCGGACAGCAGCTTGCTGTACATCGCAGCGACGCGGGCGCGCTTTTGGATAAACTCTTCGATGCGGGAGATTTGCACAAGTCCCAGCGCACAGTTGATATCGCTGAGGCGATAATTATAGCCCAGCCGCTCATGAGCCAGCCAGCCGGCGCCTTTGGCGCGTCCCTGATTGCGGAGCGAATAGCACAAATCGGCCAGTTTTTCGTCGTCGGTTACAATCATACCGCCTTCGCCGGTGGTCATTTGTTTGTTGGGATAGAAGGCAAACACGCCGATATCGCCGAATCGTCCGACCTTTTTACCGTTCAGTGTTGACCCCAATCCTTCGCAGCAGTCCTCGATGACGGCCAGTCCGTGCTTTTTGGCGATGTTATAGACCACGTCCATTCCGGTTGGATTGCCAAAGACCTCCACCGGCACAATCGCCTTGGTTTTTGGGGTAATTTTGGCTTCAATTTTTGCAGGGTCGATATTCAGACTGATCGGGTCAATATCCACAAATACGGGCGTGGCCCCCCTCATCAGAATAAAGTTGACTGTAGCAATGAAGGTAAACGGCGTTGTAATGACCTCGTCGCCGGATTTAAGCCCCAAGGCCTCGGCACATAAAAACAGGCCGCTGGTGCCGCTGTTGACGGCAATTGCGTATTTGCAGCCGATGTAGCGTTCAAATGCGGCTTCAAACTCACGCAATTTTGGTCCTAAGGACAAAAACGGGCTGCGCAGCACCTGACAGACGGCATCGATTTCGGCTTCTGTAATATCCGGCCGAGACAGAGGAACACGAATAGACATTATATTCTTCCTTAATTTATTCAAACATCAAAGACCTCAATACTACCGATTGTGTCGGTAATTTTCCAGCGCATATTCACGGACGTGGTAAAAAAAGTAAAATGTATTTTTGTTTAGTAATGGATATATAACATACTTAAACTTCTTATTTTAGTGAAGTTATTGTGAAACAAAGTATGTTTATTCTGTATTTTAAGTAAATAAAATAAAAAAAATTAAAAATATTGAGATTTTTTTCACAAATTATTATTGACATTATGACGATTATGAGATATATAATTATATATAGTTTTTTAACAGTGCAATAAATATAAAAATGTAACAAAAAAAGACATAGTGAGGTCAATAATGTGTCCTGATTGTTGTCAAACAGCAACTCGAAAATTTGAAAAGGTTTGCGAAATCCTTGACAAACACCAGTGCGACCCCTGCAAGCTGATTCCAATCCTTCAGGAGGTACAAAAGGTCTATCGCTATCTGCCCGAAGAGGTGCTGACTTATATTGCTACGGGGCTTGGGCTTTCGCCGGCCAAGGTGTACGGCGTAGCCAGTTTTTATGCGAATTTCTCGCTGACGCCCAAGGGCAAGTATGTGGTGCATATCTGCGATGGCACGGCCTGCCACGTCAAGGGGTCGGGGCTGATTAAGGATGCCCTGTTCAAAAAGTTGTCGCTGTCGCAGGATAAAAAGACCACCGAGGATATGCTCTTTACGGTAGAAGCGGTCTCGTGTTTGGGGGCGTGCGGTTTGGCGCCGGTATTAACGATAAACGGAAAAGTGTACGGCCAAGTAACCCCCGCCATGGCCGAATCTTTGATTGACGACATCATTGCCGGAGAAAAGAAATGATTGTTGAGAAAATCGACTTAAATACGGTGCAAAACGACTTCAATCGCAAGATGGCTGCCGTCAAACGGCGTGTGATTATCTGTGCCGGCACGGGCTGCGTGGCTAACGGGGCGTTGGAGGTGTATGATGCCCTGGCCGCTGCGATTGCCGAGCGCAAGCTGGATGTCGTGCTGGAACTGAAAGAAGAAAAGCCAGCGGATATCTATCTATCCAAAAGCGGCTGTCAGGGATTTTGTCAGGCCGGCCCGCTGGTTACGGTCGAGCCGGAAGGGTTTTTGTATTGCAAAGTGCGCCCCGGCGACGCAGCCGAAATCGTCGAGCAAACACTCATCGGAGGCGCTGCAGTGCAGCGACTGCTGTATAAACACCCCGTCAGCGGACAGGCGATTGAAAAACAGGATGATATTCCGTTCTACAAGCGGCAAAACCGCTATGTCATCGGCGATTGCGGCGTGCTGAACCCCGAATGCATTGAGGAATATATCAGCCGCGGCGGCTATGCGGCGGCCAGGAAGGCCTTTACGCAAATGTCGCCGGAGGCCGTGTGCGAGGAAATAGCAACCTCCGGACTTCGCGGACGCGGCGGCGGCGGGTTTCCCACCGGCAAAAAGTGGCAACTGACCTTAGCCCAACAGAACGCCAAAAAATACGTCATTTGCAACGGCGACGAAGGCGACCCCGGCGCGTTTATGGATCGCAGCTTGATGGAAGGCAACCCGCATCGCGTCCTTGAAGGGATGATGATTGCCGCTCGTGCGATTGGGGCGGACGAAGGTTACGTCTATGTCCGTGCCGAGTATCCGCTGGCGGTGCAGCGCGTTCGTAAGGCCGTCGCCGACGCCGAGGCGGCGGGGCTTTTGGGCGACAATTTGTTTGGTTCGGGGTTGTCTTTTAATGTTATCGTGATGGAAGGCGCCGGCGCGTTTGTCTGCGGCGAGGAGACGGCGATGATTGCCTCTATCGAAGGCCAGCGCGGTATGCCCCGCCCCAAGCCGCCGTTTCCGGCGCAGTCGGGTCTGTGGGGCAAACCCACCGTCATCAACAACGTTGAGACGCTGGCCACTGTGCCGCTGATTATCGCACAGGGCAGCAGCATTTATCGCACGATGGGCACTGAGGGTTCGCCCGGCACCAAGACTTTTGCCCTGACCGGACATGTCGCCAATACCGGACTGATTGAAGTGCCGTTCGGCACGACCCTGCGGGAAATCATCTTTCAAATCGGCGGCGGCGTAACCGACCGCTTCGGCAATCCCGACCCGGACGGCTTTAAGGCCGTGCAAATCGGCGGCCCGTCCGGCGGGTGTCTGACCGCCGACGCGCTGGATCTGCCGCTGGATTTCGAATCGGTCAAAGGCATTGGCGCAATGATAGGTTCCGGCGGACTGGTCGTGATGAATCAGGATACCTGTATCGTGCAGGTGGCGCGGTTCTTTATGCAGTTTACCCAGAACGAATCCTGCGGCAAATGTGTCCCGTGCCGCGAGGGAACCAAGCAAATGCTGGCGCTGCTGGACGACATCATCGAAGGCAACGCCGATGAACAAACGCTGATGCTGCTGGAAGATCTGGCGCAGGCCGTACAACTCGGTTCGCTGTGCGGGTTGGGCAAGACCGCTCCCAATCCGGTGCTCAGCACGCTGCGATATTTCCGCGATGAGTATCTGGCGCACGTTCGGCAAAAACGATGCCCGACCGGTCAGTGCAAGGCGCTGGCGCAGCCGGAGATTATTGCCGCACTGTGCAAGGGCTGCGGGGCGTGCGTCAAAAAATGCCCCGTCGGCGCCATCAAAGGCGAAAAACGTCAACCGCACACCCTCGACGCGGAGGTCTGCGTCAAATGCGGGTCGTGCGTACAGGTATGTAAATTTAACGCGATTGTCGGAGTTTAACCATGCCGGACAAAAATACCCTACTGCTCAACGGCAAGCCCGTTGCGATTGACAATGAAAAGAACCTGCTGGAGGTCATCCGCAAGGCCAACATTGACCTGCCGACCTTCTGCTATCATTCGGAACTCAGTGTATATGGGGCGTGCCGCCTGTGCATCGTCGAAATCGACGGCATGGGCATACAGACCTCATGCAGCATCAAAGCGGCGCCGGGCATGGTGGTACGCACCCACACCGACCGGCTCCGCAAGATGCGCCGCATCTATCTGGAACTGCTGCTGGCCAATCACCATCAGACCTGCACGACCTGCGTCAAGAGCAGTATGTGCAAATTGCAGGATTTGGCCGCCAAGATGGGCGTTACCGAGGTACGTTTCAAGAGCCGTCAGGGCAGCAAGCCCTTGGACGCCTCCAACCCGTCGCTGGTGCGCGACCCCAACAAGTGCATACTGTGCGGCGACTGCGTGAGGGCGTGTGAAGAATTGCAGGGCGTCGGGGCGATTGATTTTGCCCATCGCGGCGCCGGCACAACCGTCATGCCCGCCTTCGGCAAAGAACTCAAGCAGGTCGATTGCGTCTATTGCGGCCTATGCGCCAGCGTCTGTCCGACCGGCGCAATCACCCCCAAACCGCAGATTGAAGCCGTCTGGTCGGCCATCGGCAACCCGCAAAAAACCGTTGTCGCGCAGATCGCTCCGGCAGTGCGCGTCGCATTGGGCGAAATGTTCGGTCTGGAGGCCGGTCAGGTAACCACCGGCAAGATTGTCGCCGCCCTCAAGATGCTTGGGTTTGACAAAGTTTATGATACCAGCTATGCGGCCGACTTGACCGTGCTGGAAGAGACCAGCGAATTTCTGGTGCGCAAGACCAAAGGCGAAAAGCTGCCGCAGTTTACCTCCTGCTGTCCGGCATGGGTCAAATTCGCCGAACAGTATCTGCCGCAGTTTTTACCGAATCTGTCCAGTTGCCGTTCGCCGCAGCAGATGTTCGGCGCGCTGGCCAAACACACGCTGCCGGAGCAATTAAAGATCGACCCCAAAGCGCTGTTTGTCGTTTCGATTATGCCCTGTACCGCCAAAAAGTTTGAAGCGCAGCGTCCCGAATTTGCTGCCGACGGCGTGCCGGATGTCGATGCCGTGCTGACCACGCAGGAACTGGGGCAGATGATTCGGCAGGCGGGCATCCGTTTTAACGACCTGACGCCCGATTCGCTGGATATGCCGATGGGCTTTAAGACCGGCGCGGGCGTGATTTTCGGCACCACCGGCGGCGTCACCGAGGCGGTCTTGCGATTTGCGGCCGAAAAGCTCACGAACGTCAAAAATGAAAACGCCGAGTTTACCGACGTACGCGGCTTGGAAGGCGTGCGAGAACAGACCCTAACGCTGGGCGATACCACCTTAAAGATTGCTATTGTCCACGGCCTCAAAAACGCTAAATTGCTGGCCGAGGCCGTCGCCAAGGGCGAGCGTCAGTACGACTTTATCGAGGTGATGGCTTGTCCCGGCGGCTGCATCTCCGGCGCCGGCCAACCGGTGGCCTTTGACGCCAAAACCCGCGCTCGCCGCGCCGAGGGGCTGTACAATACTGATAAGACCCTGCAACTCCACGCCGCGCAAGACAATCCCTATCTGCAAAAGTGCTACCGCGATACGCTGGGTGAGATCGGCGGCAAGACCGCTCATCGACTGCTGCATACCCACTATCACAGCCGCAAGCGGTTTGAGGACGCCGGTTTCAGCGTCTCCGGCGCCGACACAGCCAAAAAGCTGGATGTCTGCGTCTGCGTCGGCACAAGCTGCTATGTACGCGGCTCGCAGAAGCTGATGGAACGGACGCTGGAGTTTGTCAAGGCCGAGGGGCTGGCCGACCGCGTCGATGTGCGGGCGACGTTCTGTTTTGAGCAGTGCGACCGCGGCCCGACCGTCCGCATCGGCAAAACAGTGATTAACAAATGCACCATCGAACAAGTCCGCGAGGAACTGCAAAAACAAGTGGTTGCGGTATGAAAAATCACAGATTGAGTTATGAGCTAAACTAACGACTAACGACTAAAAACTTCTTATGGAATTCGGGCAAAGTCACAATCAGGTGGTCTTTACCAATCGGGCGCGATGCCGCGACTGCTATCGCTGCATTCGCGTCTGTCCGGTCGAGGCCATCGGCATCCGCGACGGACAGGCGTATGTCGATGAACGCCGCTGCATCTCCTGCGGCACCTGCATCCGGGAATGCCCGCAAAAGGCCAAAAGCTATCGCAAAGACCTGATCGACGTGATGGAAATGGTTAAAGGCGGCGCCGCGGCCGTCAGCATTGCGCCGTCCTTTGCATGTCTGTTTGAGCCGTGGCAGATTAAGCGCATCCCCTCGGCGCTGCGTAAACTCGGCTTTGTCTATATCGCCGAAACCGCCGTCGGCGCCGCTTGGGTGGCCGAGCAGACCGCCGCCTACGCCAAACAGCATCCCGATCAGGTGTGCATTGCCACGGCCTGTCCGGCGGTCGTGCAGTACATCCGGCGCTATCGCCCCGAACTGCGGGGCAATCTGGCGCCGGTCGTTTCGCCGATGCTGGCGCACGCCCGCGCGCTGAAGGCCAAGCTCGGCAAAGAGGCCAAGGTGGTCTTTATCGGCCCGTGCGTGGCCAAAAAAGCCGAAGCACAGGCCGACCCCGACGGCGTAGTCGATGCGGCGCTGACCTTTGACGAACTGTTCGACTGGTTCACCTTGGCCGGCGTCAATCTGGCGGATTTTGAAGAAAGCGCATTTGACGAGCGTCCCGCCAAAACTGCCCGTCTGTTCCCGCTGGAAGGCGGCTCTCTGAAGACCGCCGCCTTGCCGACGGACTATTGCCAGACCCAGACTGTAACCGTCAGCGGCGTTGCCGCGATTGACGACGCGCTGGACGGCGCGGCGCATCTTAAAGGCGGGTGTATCATTGAGCCGCTGTTCTGTGCGCAGGGCTGCATCAATGGCCCTGTCATTGGCTGCGACAAGCCGCTGTTCGAACGCAAGCGGGCGATTCTGGGGTATTTGAACGATTCCGACGATGGACACGTCAGTCCGCCGCCGCCGCTGGTACAGACGTTTTCCGATGCGCCGCTGGCCGACGATGCTGTTACCGAAGAGCAAATCCGCCATGTTCTGGAAAAAACCGGCAAGCAAAACCCCGAAGACCAACTCAACTGCGGCGCCTGCGGCTATCCGACCTGCCGCCGTCAGGCCATCGCGGTATTGCGTCAAATGGCCGAGCCGGAAATGTGTGTCTCGTATGTCCGTCGTCTGGCCGAGCGCCGCACCGACCGCATTATCGAGACCAGTCCCAACGGTATTTTAATCCTTGATGCGCATCTAAACATTCTGCACATGAACACTTCATTCAAGCGGCTGTTTATGTGTACCGATTCAATTTGCGGAAAGCCCGTGTCGTATCTGATGGATCCGGAGCCGTTTGAGAAGGTTGCCTCCGGCCGTCAGGAGATGTTCGAAGCGACGATGCATCACGACCGTTACGGCCTGTTCTGCCACGAAATCATTTATGCGATGCAGCCCGAACAGCAGATTGTCGGCGTCTTTGTCAACCTGACCCGAGCCGTCAAGAACAAACGCAAATACGACCAACTTCAGGCGCAAACGCTGGAGCAGGCGCGGACACTGCTGCGCCATCAAATCGAGATGGCCGGCAAGATTGCCGAATATCTCGGCCAAAGCACCGCCGCTGGCGAAAAGCTGCTGGTCAATCTGATGCAAATTGCACAGGATAATACCGTGCAGGATAAACAGGAATCCGCCGGATGGTTGAAAGATATTTACACATCGAAGTAAATGTCGATCAGCGATCGAAACGCCGCCATCAGGCCTGCGGCGACGCGGCCGCGGTGGTGCGCACCGATACGGCTGCGACGGTGATGCTGTGCGACGGCGTCGGCTCCGGCACAGCCGCTCATGTGGCCGCTCGGATGTGTCAGGCACGGCTGGAGCGGCTGTTGGAAGAGGGCTTTTCGCTGCACGAGGCGTTTTTGTGCGTCGCCGCCTCGATGGAACAATACAAACAGCCCGGCAAACCCTATGCGGCCTTTACTGTTGCGCAGGTGCGCAGCGACGGCCATGCGACCATTTTGGGCTACGAATTTCCGCCGCCGATCTGGATTGCCTCCCGGCAGGCGCAGGTTCTGGGACAACACACATTTATGCAGGATGCCGTCTGCGGTGTCGAATCCGTCTGCTATCTGCGCAGCGGCGAGGGACTATTGCTGTTGACCGACGGTATTACCCAATCGGCTATGGGCAATCTGTCCGGCGGCTGGCAAAGCCAGGGCGTGGCCGATTTTGTCAGCGGCCTCCTGCAGAAAAGACAAGCCGTTGATCTGGCTCGACAAATCCAGACCAAGGCCGCCGAACTGAACGCGGGAATCGACCACGACGATGCGACTGTGGTCTGGATGCAGTGCCGTCCCGCACGACCGTTGAGCGTTCTGACCGGTCCGCCCAAAGAACGGCTGATGGATATGGCCGTGGTGGAGCGGTTTATGGCCATGCCCGGCCCCAAAATCGTCTGCGGAGCGACCACCGCGGCCATTGTCGCCCGCATCCTCGGCAAACAGGTGCAAGTCGAAAAAGAGCCGAGCAGCTTGATTGCTCCGCCCAAATACTTTCTGGAGGGCGTCGATTTGGTTACAGAAGGGGCGGTAACGCTCAATCAGCTCAACAACGTGCTGGAAATCGACCCCAAACAGTTCAATGAAATCAATGCCGTTACGGATATGTACGACCTGTTGGCCGAGGCCGACCGCGTGCATATTTTTATGGGGATGGGCAAAAACCCCGCCAACGAAAGCGTCTGCTTTACCCAGCGCGGCGTCCTGAGCCGCGAAACCATCATCCCGCTAATCGCCCAAAAGCTCCGCCGACAAGGCAAATGTGTCATTATCGAGCCGGTTTAAGGTTTACCGTGTGTCCTACGCAGCCCCGTAGGGTGGGCCATGCCCACCAAATTTTTCCGTAGGATGGGTTTTAGCCAATCAAATCAGTAATCAATAGCCAATCCAAACATCTCTCCCTGCCAAGGGCCAGTACCCCACACAATCGCGTGGGGGGGGGGGGGGTATAAAATCACCCGGCGCAGCCGTCTCTATCCTTTTACCTTTTGGCAACCTCTAAAAATACGTGTCGCGGGCATCTTGCCCGCGTTATTTCTGAGATAACGCCGTATGTCCCTTGCAATCTTCAATTAATAGAGGTTTGCCTTTTTATTTTAATCTGTTTGCCGGCATCTGGTATCTGGCCGCCGGAAGCTGTTACCCGCTGGCATCCAGATCGGCCCCGCCGCAATTGTTCTGCCCCGCGCAATCGCCCAGCATCCACCACCCCGCCAGATGCGCAAAGTCCTCCAGCGCCACCCCATCCGGACACACCCAATCCGCCGCCTTCAACTGCCACCGCAGCCGCGGAGTGTTCGTCTCTTCACACAACGCCTACGTATCTGAAAACTGTTTCATTGAGAATTGTCTGCGTGTTTATTGTCTAATGAGCAAGGATTTGGCCGTCGATATCCCCATTTGACAAATAAATCTCGCATAGAATCAGACCGCCAAGTTCTTGCGAAATAGGCACTTTTCTCACTGCTTAAGCCATAAAGAACTGGAACATAATATTTTCCCTTTGTTGTCGTAATGCGAATTTGATCCGGCTGTAAAACATAAAAATACCACCATGGAACACTGCATTTTTCGGCATTGCGAATATCCTGCCTGAAATGCTGTTCAAATGCCAATATCTTATCACCGTCTACTAACAGCGTCGGCCACTGTTGGCCAAAATCAAGCTCAATAAACTCAACCTTTGTCCATTGTCCCTTGGGATAAGTTCTGCGGATGTCAATTCGCCGATAGCCGTCTTTGTAGTTACTGAAGTTTTGCATTTTTAAGGTAACGCCAATTGGAACTTAATACGACCGAAATCCCAGTTATCGCATTCGATGCGTTCGATGACCCACTCAATGGTGTCGCTGAGGGTT
>Ga0308414_1002839_pt1 | contig 11176 bp, 10 predicted proteins | sample HotsprSampleOS50_FD_205667 | JGI IMG/M metagenome (GOLD analysis project Ga0308414, IMG submission 205667) | Hot spring phototrophic mat microbial communities from Octopus Spring, Yellowstone National Park, Wyoming, United States - 20090730_OS50 ... | reverse complement strand
TTGGCAACGCCGCTTCAATCCACGCTTTTGGGCAGTTTACCAAAAACATTTTGGAAGAGTCTCGTGAGCGCGTTGCCACGCTCTTAGGCGCATCTCCTTCTGAAATTTTCTTCACATCAGGCGGCACAGAAGCCAACAATTTTGCGCTCAAAGGGTTTGCCTTTGCTATGGCGCAAGCCAAGCGTCCTTTCCGCATCATCAGCTCGCATTTGGAACATAAGGCTGTGTTGGAGAGCTTGACATGGATTAAAAAGTTCTTCGGCACTCCCCTCTTTTTTGTTGAACATGACAAACGCGGCACACTCAACCTTGAAAGCCTAAAGAGCATGTTGCGCCGTGGCGATAGTCAGACGGCAACGATAGTTTCCATCATGCATGCCAATAACGAACTTGGCAACATCAATCCCATAGAAGAAATTGCGCATCTCTCTAAGGAGTATGGCGCATTTTTCCATACCGATGCCGTGCAAACCGCTGGGAAACTACCGATTCATGCTGGGAACTTAGGGGTCGACATGCTGACGATTTCTGGACACAAGTTTCACGGACCTAAGGGCATTGGCGTGCTTTACCTTCGTCGGGGCGTTCCGATTGAACCGCTGCTACACGGTGGTACTCACGAGCGCAACCGTAGAGCTGGCACAGAAAACTATGCTTTTGCTTTTATGCTCGCTGAAGCCTTGCATTTGGCTATGGAGTCAGTGGCGGACACCACCTCACACATTCAAACCTTGCGTGAGACTTTTCTTAGTCAGTTGGAGCAACATCGCATAGACTTTGAGGTCAATGGGCATGTCGCTCACGCTTTACCTCACATTTTGAATTTGACTTTTTCGCTGGATGCTGCACGCAAAATGGCAGCTGATGTTCTTGTTTTGGCGTTAGATGCCTCTGGCGTGGCGGTCTCCAGCGGCAGTGCATGCACCAGCGGGACGGAGAAACCGTCACATGTTCTTCTTGCCTTAGGCAAAAGTGAACAAGAAGCACGCGCCAGTGTTCGGTTTTCGTTCTCGAAGTTTAACACAGTAGCAGAAGTGGCAGAAGCGGCACAGCGCACGGCTGCTGTCGTCCGGCGACTTCTTTCAGCCTCGAGTGCGGCTATGGACGAATTCCAATCGCCGCAACCATCATAGAGAGCACATAGAGCAAGGTGCCAAAGGAGTTATACCAAATGGCTCGCTCTTTTGGCTCTCGAATCAAGAGGCTTTGCATGGGCTGCTGGATGAAGAGTAGCACTAGGGCGATGACGGCAGCGATGTATTGCGTTTTGAAAAAAAGAATTGCAATTGCGGTAACTTGTGCCGCATTCATCACAGCGCATGCCAGTAGCACTGCACGCTTTTCACCGAGTTGCACAGGAATAGATTTTACATTGCGAATTTTATCGCCCACAATCGACTTAAAATCGTTGAGCGTCATGATGCCATGCGCTCCAAGTGAAAAAATTAGTGCCAATGCCAATGATTCAGCATGTGGGATTCCTTTTGTCAAGGAAAAGCTGCCCGTAAGCCATGCCACGCCTTCATAAGCCAAGCCCACGACCAAGTTCCCAAACCAGCCATTGTTTTTGGCTCGCAGTGGCGGTGCTGAATACACAAACGACATGAGCACGCTGATGACGGAAATCAGCAGCACATACGGGTGAATCCAATAGGAGAGAAGAAATGCCAGTCCAATCAGGGTGAGCGTAACAATCCAACTTGCCGATTTTGAAATCAGTCCAGATGGGATGGGGCGGTCAGGTTCGTTAATCGCATCGACCTCTCGGTCAAAATAGTCGTTCATCGTCTGCGACATGGCACACATCAAGGGACCGGCAAGAATCAATCCTGCCAGTAGGATATACCAATTTTCAATCAGGTCTGTCCCTGTCGAAATTGCTCCGCACAGGAAAGCCCACATTGGTGGGAACCAAGTTACGGGTTTCATCAGGCGCGGAATTGCACGCACATCTAAGTGCCAGCCTTCACGATTGACATTTTGCAGTGCGGTTTGAATTTTGCCCAGTCGCTCTTCATTTATGCCCGCACGCTGAATTTCCAGTTGCAGTATGGCTTTGGCATCTTCTGACAGTGCTGGGAGCGATTCAAATGTTGTAGAACTCATACTCATACAGAATACAGGCGCTTTGGAGCGCTAAAAAACAGCCCTTAGGGTTTGTTAATTCTTACACAGTCTTTGCTTATTTCAAGTTACGCCTTTTCAGACGTTTTGAAAACTACCTGCTTGTGCTGCCCACTGCGTTGAGTTTAGGACATACTGGCGCATGGCATCAGCAAATGCTGGTGTATCTTCCAGCATGGGTAAATGTCCCAGTGTTGGGAATCGCACGAATGTTGTCGGTGCTTTTGATACGGCTTTGCGCTTTTCAAAGAGGATGCTCATGCCAATGGGTGGGATGGTTTTGTCTTTATCGCCGACCATTAGGCACATTGGCGCCTCGGTTGAGAGCAGATTTTCAATGTAGGCGAGCGAAATTTCAGGGCGTAACGAGAATGTGCCCACAGCCACTGCCGCCTCATCATCTACGGTCAGGAAATCTTCTATCAAAATTTCTTCATACTCTTTTGGAATCGGGCGTGCCGTAGCTTTCGCCACAAAAGCCTGTTTCAGCGGGGCGAGCTTGAAGAGCTTTTTTGCCTTCATGGTGGCATGGATAAAGGCGCTGAGCATTTTCATTTGTATGCGCAAATCCATGGCGTTGTACTCAAAAATACCGCAGGCAATAATCGTTAGTGTGGTTGTGCGCGCACACTGCTGTTGAAATACCTCTGCGGCAACCATTCCGCCCATGGAGTGCCCCACAATGTGCAGCGGTGCATCTATGCCCAGTTGCAGATGTTCAATCAGGGCGCTGGCTTCTTCAGCAAATCCTTCAATCGTAAATGGGGGTCTTACCTCGTAAAATTGTGTGCGTCCTGTGCCAGCTTGGTCGAAGGTTACACAGCGGCAGTCGTGCTTCAACTCATCAATAGTGGGTTGCCAGTATCGTCCCGATAGCGCCCAGCCATTGATGAAGAGAATGGCGGGCTTGCTGCGGTGCTCTGGGAAATGCTCTGCACTGTCTTCATAGTAGAGCTTGCACCGTCTTGTCAAAAGCTGCCTCATGGCTACAGTAAAGTGCTTAGACGATTTGCTCAATTACCCATCCCAACCGTCGTAGCAATGGGACATCGGTAATAACGAAATAGAAATTCACGTAGTATGTTTGTAGAAAATTTTGTCGGCGCGTCAAGCCCGGAATTCGTGCAAACAGCTCTTGCCAGCGCCAATACCAAAAGTCGGTGATGTAGAATAGAAAGCCCATCTTTTAGCTCAGGATTAGAAATTCCTAATTACAAAGGCATAACTGCATGATATACTACACCGAATTTCATGTTCGCAAGAGAAAATTTAGCGAAATTCACCTCAAGCATCAAGCTAAGTTTTGCCTTCGGTGTTGCAGCACTCCGACATTTGCCTGCTTTTTCAAATTTCATTTGCCGCCAAACTTCTCCTTTGGCTTTTTGGGCAGGCTTTTTGGCGCACACTGCAGATTCGGCGCTATCTTATTTTTCTCAAATGCGTTAAGCTTCCCTATTTAGGCGTAAATTTGCTCTGTCGGAGCCGCCATGCTCCAAATTGACTGTGCAGCTTTTCGCACATTTTCATCATCGACCAAATCGACCATCTGATGTAGCTATGAAATCAAAGATTGTCATTTTTAGTGGTGCAGGACTTTCAGCCGAAAGCGGGATTCCTACCTTTCGTGATAGCGGCGGCTTGTGGGAAAATTTTCGCATCGAAGATGTGGCATCGCCTGAAGGCTGGCAGCGCAATCCCAAACTGGTTCTGGATTTTTATGCCGAGCGCTTCAGAAAATACAAGGCTTGCCAGCCGAATGCGGCACATTACGCCATTGCCAGCTTGGAGCAGAAATATGAGGTTATCAACATCACGCAGAACATTGATAGCCTTCTGGAACAAGCTGGGTGCCAAACAGTCTGGCATTTGCACGGACGCGCCGATATGCAAAAGTGCGAATGGCACTACGACATTTTCGCCGATGGCGACCCGCAATTCCGATGCGATTTCAAATCGCCGATTACAAAGCCGATTCAGTGGGGCGACCGCTGTCCAAAGTGCAATGGGCAACTGCGTCCTGATGTGGTTTGGTTTGGTGAAGCCGTCGATATGCGCCGCAACTATCTGGAAGAATTGATTGCCACCGCAGAGGTATTCATCGGCATTGGCACCTCCGCACAAGTTTATCCAGCGGCAGGATTACTTACGCTCTTTGCAGACACGCCAAAAAAGTTTTTCGTCGACCCTAATCCCGCCACGAGCTTGCTTTATAGCTTTATGGTCTATCAAGGTAGTGCCGCGTCAGAGATGCCAAAACTTGCACGCTTGCTCTTAGAGAGCTGACTTAATCACGAGGTATGATCCAGAATGATTTTCCAGCCCTCGCGTGTTTTTTCAAAAAGTAGCGTAAAGTATCCGCTCAGCACTTCTTCGTTGCCACTGGCAGCACGGCGCTGGAGAATAAATTGCCCATTGACCACTGCATAGTTTTCAGATAGCACCATCACGCTTAGCCCCTCGAACTTCAGCGTGCCCATTGCCGCCTTATCTGGATAGCGCTGTAGATAGCGCTGCAGAATTTTCTCATAACCTTGCTCTATGCCTTTTGCAGAGATAAACTTTGTCGAATCAGACCTTTTGTAGCCTTGCATAAAGGCACGCACATCGCCCTTGTTCCAATCGGCAACCTGCGTTCTAAGCACAGCAAGAATTGCTTCGCGCTCGTCCGTTATGCGATGCTCGAGAGGCAGCATCAGGCATAGCCACAGAAAAAGCAATGCTTTCATTTGGTTTTATCAATGAGTTTTAGTTTTAAGAGATGAAGCACATAAATTCGTAACGGTTTTCACCTTTTTAACATGTTCGTCAAAGGATTTGAGTGCGGACCGCTCTACACTTTTGCATACCTTGTCAGTGATGCCGTGCCAGATGCGCAAGGTGTCGCTTCAGCCTGCGTGATTGATTGTTCCTACGGCTCTGCGCCTCTCATTTTACAAGAAGCAAATGCACGACGTTTTCGGATTAAGTATATTTTCAATACGCACGGTCATTTTGACCACTCCGCTGATAACCATCCGCTCCAATGCGCCACACAAGCCCCAATTCTCATCCACCCCAGTGATGAATGGCGACTGACCGAGCCATACAAAGAACCCTTCCCAATTCCTTTCCCGATTACGCCGACACATGCCAGCACCTATCTCAAAGATGGCGACACGCTCCGCGTTGGCTCACTTGAGTTTGAAGTGCTCTACACACCGGGACACACGCTTGGTGGTGTTTGTTTCTATGAGCCACGACAAAAAGTGCTTTTTTCTGGCGATACACTCTTCAAGGATTCGGTTGGCAGATGGGACTTCGTCGATGGCGACCTCCATGCTCTGACGCGCTCGCTTGCACGCTTGATGACCTTGCCTGACGACGTGCGCATCTATCCCGGACACGGCGAACCAACTACTATTGGTCGAGAACGCACATTGAATCCTTTCATTCGGCAATTGCTGCGCCACTTATGATGCACTGCCAATAGCTTGAATTTTTTCCACAATCTCAACCGAGTGCTCTAAGCCTTGAACAAGATGCTCGGGAATAGCTTCTTGACCATGCAGCAATCCCATCGCCCCGCCGACGATTGCACCAGTTAGGCGAGCCAATCCGCCCATGTTCACTGTGGAAAGCACCGTTGTTTCAAAATCATCATGTGAGCGCAGAAACATTGCCAGTGCAAACCGCACGGCATTTGGTTCATCCATCGCTTCATCAAACTCCATGACCATATCATTTGGGAAAAAGCTCATGGTCGCCAAAATTTTCTGCTGCTCGTGCGTCTCGAAGAGTTCAGCCAGTATTTGCTGCGGCATCAGCGGCTGCGTTGTAGCTTTTATCACTTTGAAAAATTTGCGTAGCCGTATTGCGGTATCGGGCTGCACTTGGAAAAACTTTTCGGTGAAGGTTTCAATTGCGGCGTCGTCTGTGGGCGGCAGCGTTTGCAGAATCGGTCGTGCATCTATGGAGTTTTGTCCTGCTCGCAATCCTGTTGGTGAGGCTGTGCTGTAGTATTCATCCGTGTAGTCCTTGATGCCTTTGAAATACATGCGGATGATGTGATGCGGCTTTTTATGCACTGGCAATCCAAGTGCATCGCCAATAAGCGCGCCGAGTAAAAACCCGCGCAATTTAGATGCGTTCATTTCGTTTGCTTCTTTGTTTGCCTCACAGCAAAGGGCTTTTTGCGAGAACAATTTTTCAAATGCGTTCTTTACCTTTCAGGCTTTTTTCCGATTTAGTTTGCAAATTCGTAGCCCATGTTGATGGTTTTCTCGATAGCGGGCAAGCCTTCTTTCATCCATCGCGGCATCGGTGCGCCTTTGAGATAGTGGTCAAAAAATTGCTGCATGCGAATTGAGAGGTCTTTCATGTTTTTGCGTTGCGTGAGGTTGTGTGCTTCACCGTTGTAGTTAAGCATCCACACGGGTTTGCCCAAGCGTTTGAGTGCCATGAACAGCTCTATTCCTTGATACCACGGCACGGCACCATCGGCATCGTTGTGCATAATGAGCAGTGGGGTTTCAATTTTGTCAGCGCTGAACAGTGGGGAGTTTTCAAGATAGAGCTGTGCTCTTTCCCAGAGTGATGCGCCAATACGGCTTTGCGCTTTTTCATACTGAAACATTCGGCTTAGTCCTGACTCCCAGCGAATCCCACCGTAGGCACTGGTCATGTTTGCCACGGGTGCGCCAGCCATAGCTGCCGCAAACATTTTCTTTGTGCGTGTGATAAGGTATGCCGTCTGATAGCCGCCCCAACTTTGGCCTTGCAATCCCAATCGTTTTTCATCAACGTAGCCACGCTTTAAGAGCGCCTGCACGCCCGAGACCACATCTTCGTATGCACTCTGCCCCGGGTAACCGATTTTGTAAGTAATGTCAGGAATGAAAAGCAAGTAGCCATTGCTCGGATACATGGTGCGATTGACCGTGGAGCGGCTCGGTGCAGGTGATGTGTAAAGGTGCAGTCCATCACTATTGCGCTCATAGTAATAGACAATCATCGGATATTTTTTCTTCGGGTCGAAATCTTCGGGCTTGTAAAGCAAGCCTTCTAACATTTCGCCTGAAAAGGATTTCCATTTGACCAATTCAACTGATGCCCAATTGTAGAGCTTTTGCTGTGGGTTTGCATCTGAAATTTGCACGATGTTCTCAAAAGCAAGGGTTGTTGCATGCAGATTCGGAAATTCCGAGACGGTCATTTTTCGGAACAGCACAGCATCACTCTGTTTGGCTTTGGTAAGGTCAAGTACGGCATAGTCACCCATAATGAGTTTTTTGGGAGCGCCGCCTTCTGCAATAGTGAATTTGTAGTAGCCTGACGCTTTTGTGTTTTCGTTGAAGGCTTGCAAAATCATAGGCGCATTTGGATTGATGGTGCGCTCTTCATGATTGAGCTTGACATAGCGGAATCGAATTTTTTGTTCTCGTCCGTTGGTCAGCCGTTGTGGTGGGGTTTTGGCTGTGGCGTCAAATCGCCAGAGGTCGTAGCGGTCATAAATCAGGAGCGTTGTCTCGCCATCTATCCAGCCAGCAAAGCCGTAGGGTTCGGGTGGACTTGGCGTGTCGTGTAGCTCATTGGTGAATTGATGCTTGATTTTTTCTGTCAGGTTTGCTGTCTCGCCGCTCTCAAGGTTATGGGTTAGCCATGCGCCTTGCAGTGCAGAATACCAGAGCACGTATTTGGCAGATGGAGAAAGGTAAATACCGAATGCGCGCTCATTTTCGCGTATGAGTTTGCGTGAGCCATCTTTCAGACTGACTGCATAGATGTCGTTTCGCACCGGTGCGCCTTCCCACGCTTTGAGGTACTCGTATTTGTTGTCAGATAGTCCAAGTGCCAAATCGGCATTACCGTCTTCGCTGAGTATGATGTTTGCCATGTCTTTGGTTGCCAGTTGCACGGCACGTTTTTCTTCCAAGTGCATGACTCCCAGATAGTAGCGCTCGCGCTCACGGTTGAGATTTCGAAGTTGTTCGGGTTGCAAGTCGTTATCGCGCCAGTGCCAGATGTCTACGCTGACGATTTCTTCGGGGAGTTTGGTTGTATCTGGTAGTAAGGGTTTTGCGGATGTGCCGTAGTAGAGTTTTTTTCCATCCTTTGAAAACAAGGGCGTGTAGAACTCGCTTATCAGAGCACCTTTTGGCACGGCGGCGTGAAGTGTATCGAGCAGTTTAACAGCTGAGTCCGTGCCGAGTTTCCAGTAGTAGAGTGAAAATGCTCGCAAGCGGGATTTGCTGGTATCCAAATCTGCTAGAAATGCCGCTTGCTCGCCGGCTTCGTCAAACGCCAGTCGTTTGTATCGCCCTTTGGCGCGCAAGAGCGGTTGCATTTGCTCCGTTTCCAGATTGACTGCATAGACGCCTGCCTCAAAGAGGGAATCATCGCCTGAAGTGGCAAATATGAAGCGTTTGCCATTTTTGGAAAATTCATACTCTGTTACGAACGGAAATTTTCTTTCCTTACCGGTTTTGAGATTGAGCAGCACTAATTGAGTACCTAACGAATCGCTTTCTTCTTTGGGTCGGCGTCCTTTGAGGGCTATCGTGTCGCGTGCGTTAGGCTGCTTTTTTTCATGTTGAAAGGCAAGCCAACCGCCAGCTTTTTCTGGCATTTTGAAGGATTTGACGCGTGGGATTTTGGTCAGTGCCCCGGTTTGCAAGTTGTAGATTCCCAAAGAGTCTTTGGGTAAATTTTCAGCGCGCACTTTACGGCGTTTTTGTGCCTTGACACTATCGAGTGGCGCTTTGATTTTGAAGACCAGAAACGCTTCATCTTCGGAAAAACGCGCTTCTTCGCCTCTTGGAATGGCTTGTGCATCTTTGCTTGGCAACACGTGAATCATCAGAGTGGCATCTCCTTCTTGTGGGGTTAGCGAATAGGCGGCATACTTCCCAGTGTTTGAAATCGTGCTTCCAGAAATACTTTTCCAACTGTCATAGACCTCGTGCGTCAGTGGCTTTTTGGTTTGTGCTATCAACCCTGATGTGATGTAGAGGGAGAAGAGTATGAATATGACAAGTTTTTTCATTGCAAGTGCCGTTTTGTTTTCAGTTTACGTCTAACAAGATAGAGTTTTAGCACGGCTTTCTGCAAGCGTGATGTATCTCACAAGCCTCCACGGCACACCTTTTCATAGCTACCTTGGTGTTGTATCTTTGCGCTGTTTTCAAGCAGGTATAGTTATTTTTCATTTAACCTAACTTTCATCACCGATGTACAAACACACCTCATTTCTGCTGAGCGTTTCTGTTGCCCTTTCTACACTTTTGATGGCCTGCGGCGTTTCGCAAGAAGTTGTCGATGCCTTAGAGCGTGATAAAACGAAAATGCAGGATTCTCTGACCGCTCAAATCCGTGCATTAGAAGCTCAGAATGCTTCCCTACGGGGTGATTCGGCTGCACTTCAAGCTCGCCTTGCCGAAGCTGAACAGCGCGAAAAGAAACTGCAAGAGGAAGCTCAAAAGAACTTAGCTGACCTTGAACAACGCGCCAGTGCATTAGAAAAGCAGCTTGCCGCACGCGATGCCAAACTTCAAAAACTTCAGAACGCCCTGAATTCTGCCCTATTCAGTTTCAAGGATAGCGGACTGGATGTCTACATGAAGGGAGATAATATCTATGTCTCGCTTTCTAACAAGCTTGTTTTTCCGCTTGGCAGCACCACCATTGATGACAAGGGCAAAAAAGCTTTGGACAAACTTGCCAGTGTCTTGAATGAAAATCCAGACATCAACATTCAAGTCGAGGGGCATACGGATACCACGCCTATTACGAAACTTGAGAATGTCAAGGACAATTGGGATTTAAGTGCCTTGCGTGCCACAGAGGTTGTCCGTTATCTCACACAGGAGGGCAAAGTTAATCCGAAACGCATCGTTGCCGCAGGGCGCGGCGAGTATTATCCTGTTGACCCTCGCAATACACCTGAAGCCAAAGCGAAAAACCGTCGCATTGAAATTGTCCTCACCCCCGACTTGAGTGAACTGATGCAGCTTGCAAAGAGTGGCGGTGGCAAATCTGCACCAAGCAAAGCCAAATCTTCAAAGCCTGCCAAAAAAGCGAAGGGCAAGAAGAAGGGCAAGTAACGAAATTCTCTGTTGCGCGTTGATGTTTTTGCCGTAAAAATTGTTCAAAAAACTTTCATGGCTGTTACATCAACGCGCACTGCTGCGCATCCTGTACTTTTGATTTTGGCATTTCTTGCCGTCTATCTCATTTGGGGTTCAACTTACCTTGCCATCCGTTTTGCCATTTCCACAATTCCTCCCTTTCTCATGGGGGGAATGCGTTTCCTTACGGCTGGCACGCTGGTCTATCTTTTCACGGCTTTGCGTCATCCTGCGCCAACAGTGGCACACTGGCGTAGTGCCATCATTCTTGGCACACTCATGCTTTTCATCGGCAACGGGTGTGTTGTCTGGGCAGAGCAACACATTTCCTCGAGTGTTGCTGCGCTGCTCATCACCACTGAACCGCTCTGGATTGTTCTGCTTCAGTGGCTTGTGATGGGCAGAGAGATGCCCAGCACCGCTATCTGGTTTGGGCTTCTCATGGGTACCTTAGGCGCTATCTTGTTGGTTGGCAACGGACTTTTTTCCGAAGGTCTCCATGTAGATTACGCTGGGGTTGCCGCCGTGATTGCTGCCACACTGGCTTGGGCGATTGGCTCGCTCTATGTCAGGCAGGCTTCGTGGCCTGCTTCTGCGCTTCAAGCGACATCTATGCAAATGCTGGTTGGCGGAATTTTGCAACTCACTACGGGCACGCTGCGTGGCGAGTGGTCGCAGTTTTCATTGGCGCATGTTGCTTGGTCGTCGTGGGTTGCTTTAGGCTATCTCATCATTTTCGGTTCTATTGTGGCTTATACTGCTTACAATTGGCTGGCACGCGTTGCACCGCTCAGTCGTGTTGCCACGTATGCATATGTCAACCCTGTGGTTGCTGTGTTTTTAGGCTGGGGCATTGGGCGCGAGCCTATCACAGCACAGCTGCTGGTGGCAGCTGCGCTTATGGTACTTGCCGTGTTCATCATCACCACCAAGTCGGCGCCAGAGCTTTA
>Ga0308414_1002832_pt1 | contig 11197 bp, 6 predicted proteins | sample HotsprSampleOS50_FD_205667 | JGI IMG/M metagenome (GOLD analysis project Ga0308414, IMG submission 205667) | Hot spring phototrophic mat microbial communities from Octopus Spring, Yellowstone National Park, Wyoming, United States - 20090730_OS50 ... | reverse complement strand
TTCAGAATACGATGCAGCCTGGGCGATCGCAGGTTGGCATCTACCAGCAGCACCCGCTGACCCGCCGCCGCCGCTGCTTGTGCTAGGTGCAGGGCAGTAGTAGTCTTGCCGTCGCCCGCAGCAGGAGAGCAAACCACGAGCGATCGCACCAAGTTGCTGGGGTTGAGAAACCGCAGGCTGGCATAAAAATTGTTCACCGCATCCAAAAACGGGAAGGCATCGTCGCTCAGTTCCTCACTGCTGGGCGCAATGCTGAGCAGACTGCCGCAGGGGTCAGCCGTGGCACAGGCCGGCAATACACCCAGTAGCGGCGCGGGCACGGCATCCTTCACATCTTCAGCGCTGAAAAAGATATTTTGCTGCTTCTCAATCAGCACTGCTGTCGCCAATCCCAGCACCAGCCCTGCCACCGTGCCCATCATCAGCTTCTTGCGAGAGCTATCAGGGTCGGGAATGGCCTCGCCGTTTGCATTCCGAGGCAGCATCGGTTCCGAGATCAATTCCCACGGCACTTGGGTCTGGGCCGCTTCCACCCGCAGCGTTTCGCGCTGCCCCAGCAGTTGGTCTAGGGTGCGGGTGGCCACGCCCAGCTCACGCTGAATCTCGGCATATCGACGGACAATCTCTGGAAATTGCCGCGCCTGGCGAGAAACCTCTGCCTGCCGCCGCGCCAAAAACTGATCCCGCATTTGCAACACCTGCATCTCATTAGTGGTGTCGATGAGTTGCTTGATCAAGTCCAGCCGCAGCGAGTCTTGATAGGTCAGCGAATCGGCTTTGCGAGACAATTGGGGCCCCAAAATGCGATTGGCCTGCTGCCTCAGCAAGTTTGACAAATTTGCCTGCCGCTGCCGTAATCGCTGAATAATCGGGCTTTCGTCGGTAAAGCGGCTCGACTCCAGCGCAATCTGGCTGTCGATCTCGTTAATGCTGCTGAGAAGTTGCTGATAGCGCGGGTCTTGGCTGAGGGCCGAAGCGGCGATCGCCTCATTGGGTGACAGACCCAACTGCCGTTGCAGCGTATTGTAAAGCACGCGCTGTTCCTGAAGTTGCTGCTGGGTCGCCACCTGCTGCTCCGTCACCATCTGGAGCTGCGAAAAAACCTGCTCCCCCTGAGAGGATGGATCAAGCAGCTCATAGGTTTGCTGTAATTCCTGAAGCTGATTTTCCAGCTTAGTGACCCGCCTCTGCAAGCTGGGTAGCTGGTCTTCGATAAACTTCACCCCCTCGCTAATGCGAGTTTTGCGATCTTCCAAGCTATAGCGCAGATACTTATTCGCCAGCTCATCCAGCACCATCTGCACCAGTTCCGCATCGGAGCCAGAATAGCCCACCTGCAAAATCTTCGTCTCCGTTGTGCGGGTATTGCCAATCCGCCCCAGTTCTAATCCCTGGATCAGCTGAAAGTAGGTAAACGCTGGGTACTTGGCCCGAACCTTTTCATAAACCTCCTCCAGCACCTTGGGACTCCGCAAAATTTGCAGTTGCGTCGGATAGTCCAGGCTGAAAATATCACGGCTAGGCACACCGCCTGCCGAACGAGTCAGCGCAGTCGGCTCTGCAATCCGCGCTTCTGAAGTCACAGGCTCCACCAGCAGTTGAAAGTTGCCGCGATAGGTGGGCAAATCAGAGGCGGTCGATAACCAAGCGGCGATCGACAGCACGCCAGTCATGCCACCAATCACCAAAATCTTCCGCTTCACCATGCGGATCAGTCCGCCGATCGGCAGTCCGCCCTTTTTCGGAGCGCTGGTCTCTCCAGGCTCATCGAGGGCTTGCAAATCCAAATCCTGATCCATAGTTTTCTCGCTGTGATGTCTCTCGCAATCCAGGGGCATCCATTTACCTATTGAGACCGCCAAGCCTGAAAGGCGGATAGAAACCCCTAAATGTTTTGTTTAGAACCTTGAGAACCCACGCTTAAATTTCAGGTCGAAAGCCCTACTTTGAAAGGCGTTTTCAGAATCCACCCCAGATCAGCCAGCCATGCGTCCGTCCTGATCAGAAAATTAGAGATGGCCTAAATTCAGAGATAGCCCAAACGATGAACCCTTTGGGGCGATCGCGCGGCGCTAGGGATTGCGAGGCGATGGGGACAGCAAATTGCCTAGCCCATCAAACACGCGAAAAATGGAAAATACGCCGTTGAGCGGACTGAGCAACGTATTCAGAAAATCCGAGGTAGATGCCAGGGATGACCGCCCGACCACAATAATGTCGTTGCTGCGAAGCGGCGGATTGGTTTCATCATTTAGGCTGGCCGCAAAGTCGATATCTACGTTGCGCTTCGTCACCGTTCCGTCTGGGTTGAGCCGGATTAGGCTGACTTCGCTCTGCCGCGCCCGCTGGCGATTAAACCCACCTGCCGCCATAATGGCCTGATTCAGCGAGACATTGGGCGGCAGCGCAAGGGTGCCCGGCCGCATCACCTCGCCCACGACGTTGACATTGATGGTGGCTGGGGAAAAGTTGGCAGCCGCAATCTGAGCCGACTCTGCGGGGTCAATGGCATCGGCTTGGGGAATCACCACCGTATCGCCATCTTGCAGCGCAATGTCTTGAGAAATGTCGCCGGCCTGCAAGAACCGCCACAGATCGACCGTTATACTCTGTTCTCCACTGGGCGTGGGGCGACGAACCTCGATCGCCCGCACGTTGGCCAGTTGGGTGATGCCCCCCGCTGCCTGAATGGCGGTGCTAACGGTTTGCTTTTGGGACGTTGCGCCCGTCGCTGGATTGACGGTATAGATGCCAGGGCGATTGACCTGACCGATAATCCCAATCCGCATGGGCCGGGGGGCCAGCAGCGTCACGGTAATCAGCGGATCATCAATATAGCGGGCATAGCGCTGTGCCAGGGTGTTGGCGGCTTGCTCCAGGGTCATGTTTTGCACCGACACATTGCCAATCCAGGGCAGATTCAGGGAGCCGTCTGAGAGGATGGTGTACTGCCCGTTTTGTCCGCTGAATTCTGGAACATCGAAGATATCGATGCGAATGACATCGCCTGCGCCCAGGATGTAGGTATCTCGACTTTGGGCGGCGGGGAGCGGCTGTTGGAGAGTGAAGGGCGAATCGGGCTGGGGGGCAGCAGGCAGCAGCGGCATGAGGGGCTGCAACCCCGGCTGGGAGGGGGGGAAGGGCTGCGCCTGGGCTGGAGCGCTCGTCATCGGTGCCGCAGGAGAGGCTGGCGCAGTCGTCCAGCCGGTGGAAGAGGTTTGGGCTGCTCCGGGCAGGGCAAGGGCGCTGATCGCGGGCAGGGTAATCGTGCTAATTAAAATTCTAGTTACCGTATTAATACGGATGCTGCTGCGTTGGGCAATTGGGTGAACGCGCTGCGGTACGGGAATGCAGGGAGCGTCGAGAAGAGGAGTCGCAACAGTCTGGATTGGGGGTGTCATAAACGCTGGATATTTAAGTGAGACGCATCGTTGTAATTGGTGGAGTTGGCAGTCGATTTCAGGTGAATGGGCGGACTTTCATTGGCCTTAGACAGCGGTGGAGAGGGCGATCGCCCGCTGCTTTGATTCAGAAACGCTGACTTTAGAATACCCAGCCGTTGGCTCTCAGTAACGCCCGCAGGTCTAGTCAAAACTACGGAGATTGTCCGTCAATATCTCAGTTTTTTGCGTTTGGGCACTGGTCTAGGCATAGGTCTATAGGTCTAGGCACAGGAACAATCCCGCTGAAATTTCCCCTGAATGGGGGTCGAGCCATGCTGAATGAAGGCTCCACAATCAGTCTTTGGCGTGGCGAATGTTACCACCTTAGCCCGGATGGGCATACTGGACTGGGGAGCGGCCGGGCTACCTTCACGCCTCTCTGGTCGCAGCCAGAGAGAGGTAGCCAGAGAGAGGTAGCCAGAGAGATGGTTTAGGACAGTCCCAACCCTTGACCATGCTAAGCCGCGTCTCAGACCGTCCCTCCAGCACCTAACTTCTGCAATAGCAGCCATGACGATTGCGTATCTGGTGAATCAATATCCCAAGGTTAGCCACAGCTTTATCCGGCGAGAAATTCTCGCGCTGGAGGCTGGGGGCACGCCCGTCGCTCGGTTTTCGGTGCGCTCCTGTAGTGGCGAGCTGGTCGATCCGGCTGACCAAGCAGAACTGCACAAGACCCAAGTGCTGCTAGCGCGGGGTGTGTCTGGCCTGTTGACAGGGCTAATTCAAACGGCGTTGGCTCATCCCAGACAGTTTCTAAAGGCACTTGCTTTCACACTGAGTGTTAGTCGTCGAGGTCAGCGCGGGCTGGCTCACCATCTGGCTTACCTGGCGGAAGCCTGTATCTTGCGACGTGAGTTTGCTCTCCAGGGAATTACGCATGTCCATGCTCATTTTGGAACGAACTCTACGACCGTAGCCATGTTGTGTCACGCGCTGGGCGGGCCGACCTATAGCTTTACGGTGCATGGGCCCGAAGAATTTGACCGACCGGAGGCGCTGCTGCTGCCTGAAAAGATTCGGCGGGCGGCGGCTGTGGTGGCGATCAGCGCCTTTGGCAAGAGTCAACTGATGCGCTGGTGCGAGGCTGCCGACTGGCGAAAGATTCAGGTGGTTCACTGCGGCGTGGATGAGGAATTTTTGACCCAGGCGGCGACCCCGGTTCCTGAGACGCAGCAATTGGTCTGTGTGGGTCGCCTGAGTGAACAAAAGGGGCATCTGCTGCTGCTGGAGGCGATCGCCCCCCTCGCGGCAGCGGGCATCCCCTTCAAGCTGGTGCTGGTGGGCGATGGCGAACTGCGCCCTCAGGTGGAGGCGGCGATTGCTCAGTATGGCCTACAATCCTGCGTTGAGATGACGGGCTGGGCCAGTAGTGCTGAGGTACGCCAGCATATCGTCAATTCTCGTGCGCTAGTTTTGCCCAGCTTTGCCGAGGGACTGCCCGTGGTGCTGATGGAGGCGCTGGCGCTGGCGCGGCCGGTGGTGAGTACCTACGTCGCAGGCATCCCCGAACTAGTGGAGCCGGGGCGATCGGGCTGGCTGGTGCCGCCGGGGTCTGTAGAGGAGTTGACGGCGGCGCTGCGAGAGGTGCTGCAAGCCGACCCCAAAACGCTAAGCGCGATGGGAGAACAGGGGCGATCGCGCGTGGTTCAGCAGCATAACGCCGCCACCGAAGCTCGAAAACTGGCTGCCCTGTTCCAACAGATTGAAGCCGAAGCGCGACGGTCGGAGGCGATCGCCCTGCCTGACCTGGCCCAACCGATTCCCGAAGGCTAGGCGTTACCTGCGGCTGCTCCTGGCTGTCTTGACCTGGCTACCCTGACCCTCTGCAACCCTCTCACTGCTATCTCACTCAACTGCTACATCTAGCCCGCTCGGAACGCGACCGAACTTCCCGTTGCCCCTTCTGGTGAAATTCGCATGGCCTCTTCTGCCTCTCTCAACCGACTGGCCCTCAGCGGCGTGATCTGGACTATCGCAGGCTACGGAGCCAGCCAGGTCATGCGCTTTGGCGGCAACCTGATCCTAACGCGGCTGCTCTTGCCAGAATATTTCGGCCTCATGGCGCTGGTGAATATTCCCATCATCGGCCTGCAACTGTTTTCCGACGTAGGCATCATTCCCAGCATTGTGCAAAACAAACGCGGCGACGAGCCGGCGTTTTACAACACGGCCTGGACGCTGCAAATCGTGCGGGGCTTTGGGCTGTGGCTATTTTGTCTGGCGATCGCCTATCCCACCGCCCAGTTTTATAACGAGCCGCGCCTGCTGTGGCTGATTCCTGTCGTCGGACTGACCACTGTTCTCAACGGGTTTGAATCTACTGCCGTCGCCACCCTGCGCCGCCACGTTGACCTGGCCAAAACTATTAAATTCGATGCGCTGATGCAGGCGGCCTCGCTGATTTTCATGATTGTCTGGGCCAGCTTTAGCCCAACGATCTGGGCACTGGTGGGCGGCAACCTGGTGGCGGCGGCCCTGCGAACAGCCCGCAGCTTTTGGCTGATTCCGGGCTATCGCAATCAGCTGTGCTGGGATCAGGAATCGCTGCGAGATTTGTTCAGCTTTGGTCGCTGGATTTTTGTCTCTACTGCGCTAACGTTTCTGGCGACCCAGGCCGACCGCCTGATTCTGGGAAAATACATCTCCATCACAATGCTGGGGATTTACACCATCGCCTTCACAATAGCGGACATTCCTCGCCAGGTGATTGGCGCACTGGGAACCAAGGTCATTTTTCCGGTGGTGTCGCGCACGGCGGATTTGCCCCGCCCCGAACTGCGGGCCAAGATTTTGAAAAAGCGCTGGCTGCTGCTGATGGGGTCGGCGCTGCTGCTGGCGGGCGTGGTGGGCTTTGGCGATTTGTTCATTCTGATGCTGTATGACAATCGCTATCGCGATGCCGCGTGGATGGTGCCGGTGATGTCCTTTGGGCTATGGCACACGCTGCTGTATAGCACGATGAACCCCTGCCTGCTGAGCGTGGGCAAATCGGTCTATGGAGCCTGGGGCAATCTGCTGCGGTTTGGGGCGATCGCCCTCGGCATTCCTCTGGGGTTTGATATGGCGGGGCTGTGGGGCGGCGTGCTAGCAATTACCTTCAGTGACCTGCCGATGTACGGCGTGGTGCTGTATGGGCTGGAAAAAGAGCGGCTGAGCTGCTGGCGGCAGGATGTGCAGGCGACGGCTGTGTTTTTGGGACTGCTGGCGGCAGTGCTAGGGCTGCGGCTGGCGCTGGGCTGGGGGCTGCCTGCTTTTGGCGGATCGGTGTAAATCTGAGGAGCGATCGCTATGAGTCCCACAGTTGCCCTCGTGATGTACGGCTGGATTCCCATCGTGCTGTACCTGTTCATGCGCTATTCACCGCAGCAGGCCGTCATCATCAGTTTTACCGTCGCGTGGCTATTCCTGCCCCAGGCATCGATCGTGCTGCCCAGCATTCCCGATTACACCAAAATGTCCGCTACTTGCTACGGCATTTTGCTAGCCACCTTTGTGTTTGATGCGAGCCGATTTAGCACGTTCAAGCCGGGCTGGATTGACGGGCTGATGGCGCTGTACTGCGTCAGTCCCTTCATTTCCTCCATGACAAATGGGCTAGGCGCTTATGATGGCGTTTCCAGCAGCCTGGAGCAAGTGGTGAGTTGGGGGCTGCCCTACTGGTTTGGGCGATTGTATCTCGGTAACTTATCTGGGATGAAACAGTTGGCGATCGCCATCTTTGCCGGTGGACTCACCTACATTCCCTTCACCCTTTACGAATCGCGCTTCAGCCCTCAGCTGCACCGCATGGTCTACGGCTATCATGCCCGCGCCGACTTTTCCCAAACCATGCGGATGGGCGGCTATCGCCCCACGGTGTTTATGGCTCACGGGCTGGCGGTGGGGGCTTGGATGATGGCGGCGGCGCTGGTGGGCATCTGGCTGTGGAAAAGCGGCGTGCTGAAAAAGTTTTGGGATCAGCCTATGAAAACGCTGGTGCCCATTATGGTGATCAGTTTTCTCAACTGCCGCTCGACGGGGGCTTACCTGCTGCTGGTGTTTGGTCTAATCATTCTATTTCTGGGCAGCAAGCTGAAAACATACATTCCGCTCATCCTCCTAGTTTTGTTCATCTGTACGTACCTTTACATGGGCGCAACGGGCTACATCACGCCCGATCGCCGCGACAGCATCGAAGAATTTGTCACCAAGACGCTGAATGCCGAACGCGCCCAATCGCTAATCTTCCGGCTGGAAAACGAGGAATTGCTAAGCGAAAAGGCGCGGCAGCGCCCGATCTTTGGCTGGGGCGGCTGGGGTCGCGCCCGCGTCTACGATGACTACGGCAAAGACATTTCTGTGACGGACAGCCTGTGGATCATTGCCTTTGGAAATCAGGGCGCGTTTGGGCTGGTCACGCTGTTCAGCACGATGATCGTCCCGTCATTTCTACTCTGCACCAGCCGCTATCCGCCGAAAGTCTGGGCCCACCCGCTAGCGGCCCCTGCGGTCTGTGTGGCAGTGGTGACGGTTCTCTTTGCGCTGGACTGTGTGCTAAACGCCATGCCCAACCCCATTTTTACCCTCTCTAGCGGCGGCATTGCAGGGTTGGTGCTGAAGCCGGAGCCGCTGCGAAAGCGAGTGCCCAAACGAAAACCAGTGGGGCGATCGCTCCCTCGTCGAAGGCCCAGCCTGCCGCTCGCCTCACCCTGAATTTGGGAACGCTAATGACAACGCTAATGACAAAGCTTTGCGACTTTTGCGAACCACTGTTCTGCCGCTCTTGAGGTTATTTTCATGCAAAAGATGATGCCATCATCTCTGCGCGTCTTGTACGCGGCTGGGCCCGGCAACGTGATTGGCACGTATCAACACTGGAGCCAGCAAAAAGATGATCCATCGCAGGTTTCGGTGACGTACTCTGGACAGTTCTTTGAAGTCTGTCGTGAACTCAATGCGAACGCCTACGTGATTTCCTCTCACCCTGATCGGCGAACGCTTCGAGATGGGGCATTTATGCTGGAGCATCGACCGATTCCCTTTCGGAAGGCCAGGGGTCTGCTCTACCACGCGGGGCAAATCTGGTACGGACTGCGGCTGGCGGCCACGGCGGTGCGGTTCCGAGCTGATGTAGCGGTGGTCGCTGACGGCACGACCCACTGGTTCATGCTGTCGCTGCTGCCTTGGCTGGGGGTGCAGGTCATTCCGTCGCTGCACTGCGTCCTGTGGCGCAAGTTTTTACCCATGCGACGATTTGAAAAAGCGGCACTCAAATGGGGAAAGCGCCTGTTTCAAAAAGACTGTCGCGCGATTCTGGCGATTTCTGACGATATTGCTGAACAGGTCGCCCTGCTGACTCATCACCAGCACCGCACCATCTCGATTTTTACCCCTGTTTATCGGCGGGAACAATTTGCGCTGTTGGCTCCGCCGGACGAAGCGCGATCGCCCTTCCGCGTGCTGTTTGCAGGGCGCATCGAACCCGAAAAAGGCGTGTTTGACCTGCTGGAAATCGCCCGACAAACTCGCCGCCTCAGCCCCGATATCGTATTCGACCTGTGCGGCGATGGGTCGGCCTTGGATGCGCTGAAGCAGGCTGCCGCCGCAGCGGGACTAGCAGACTCCTTTATCTGTCACGGCCACTGCGACCAGACCGCCATGCGGCGGCGCTACGAAGCATCCCACGCCGTCATCGTGCCTACCCGTACCGACTTTGTGGAAGGGTTCAACAAAGTGGTCGTGGAGGGCGTGCTGGCGGGTCGTCCGGTGGTCACATCCGCCGCCTGCCCGGCCCTGTCTGCTGTTCGCGAAGCGGTCGTGGAGGTGCCGCCAAACGACACAGGTGCCTATGCCGAAGCGCTGGTGATGCTGATGGGCGATCGCACCTTCTATCGGCAAAAGCAGCAGGCCTGCCTCAAACTGCAAGACCGATTCTATGACCCTAAGCGCGGCTGGGCAGCCCGTCTCAAAACACTGCTGCTGACCTGCAAATCCCAAAACTATGGCGCAAGCGCACTGCAACCCGAATACCGCGAAATCTGAAAACAGCCCTGCAAATTCAGCCTGCACAGAGCCACTCCCCAACCTGGAGCCAATTACGGAGCAACCCTATGTCATCTCTCGCCAAGGTGCCTGACACGTTACCCAACCCTTCTTTACCAGATGTAACCCCCAACCCCCCTGACATCACCTTTGTCTGCTGCGTCGAGTCGGGCTGGCTAGAAACCCAAACCGTCCGCATGGTCGAGAGCCTGCGGCGCTGGGGCGGGGCCTTTGCCGACGTGCCTGTGGTGGCAGTCACGCCGCGCTTTGGCCCGCCATTGTCGAGCAAGACGCTGCGGGCGTTTGACCATCTGGGCGTGGAATATCTGCGCTTTCGGGCGCAGAACCCCTACGCCTGGAAAAGCTTTTTGAACAAGCACTACGCGATGGCAGCCGTCGAAGAACGCTGCAAGACGGAGTTTCTAGGCTGGCTAGACAGTGATTTGCTAATTTTGGGCGAACCCGACCAACTCCGTCTGTCCGACGACGAAGACTTTGCTGCCTGTGCCCCCGACAAAAATATCGGCACGGCGGGCCCCGACGACCCGTTTGAACCCTACTGGCGCGAAGCTTGCAACGTCGTAGGGCTAGAGCTATCTGATTTGCCCTGGGTGGTGACGGAGCGCGAGGGCATCAAGATCCGTCTGTATTGGAACAGTGGCGTATTTGTCTATCGCCGCGCCACGGGCTTTTCCAAAGTTCATCTCGACACCACGCTGAAGCTGCTAGATGCCCACATCGCCTCAGCCAAAGCGGGCGTATATTTCACGCAGCACACCCTGGGCATGGCGATGGTGAAGATGGGTCTGCGCTGGCGGGCGTTGCCCCATTCTCACAACTACGGCATGGGCACGAAAACTCATGCCCAGTGGTATGACCCCGAAAAGCTGCGGCAAGCCAAAATCTTGCACTACCACGACGCGATGTGGATGCCGTTTTGGGACACCTTTTTGCAATGCCTGAAGGACACGCATCCCGACGTAGCGACTTGGCTGGCGACGCAGGGCCCTCTGGTCAACAGTGCCCCGCCCCAGTGGAAAATCCTGAGCAAAGGGCTAAATTGGCTACGCCAGCAAAAGGCCGCTGAATATCAACAGCGCTGTACGGTGATTTGAGGGATGAGCGGATTGATACCGTGATTTTAGCCGCTGTGTGATTTAATCTTGGTGGATCGAAAAGGACAGGTTTCAGGACGGTTTCAGGACGGTTTCAGTGCATTGATTTCAGTGTATCGATCGACCCATCGCTAGCCGAAAGCAACCCAGTTGTGTGCGTTTTTGATCAACCCCTATGACTCAATCTTTACCGCTGACCCCGGCAACCCGCCTGCTGGTGGTAATTGTGAACTATCGAACGCCCGATCTGACGATTGACGCGCTGCGATCGCTCGTGCCCGAAATTCAGGCGATGCCCGATACCCGCGTCGTGGTGACCGATAACCTGTCGCCCGATGACTCGGTGGAAAAAATCGGGGGGGCGATCGCCACTGAGGGTTGGGACTCGTGGTGTACCTTGATGCCTCTGCCGAAAAATGGCGGCTTTGCCTATGGCAACAATGCGGCAATTCGCCCAGCGCTGCAATCAGCACACCCACCAGACTACGTGCTGCTGCTCAATCCCGACACCATCGTTCGTCCGAAAGCGCTGCAAGTGCTGGTGCAGTTCATGGACGCGCATCCCAGCGTCGGCATTGCGGGCAGTCGGCTAGAAGATCCCGACGGCACGCCCCA
>Ga0308414_1002830_pt1 | contig 11202 bp, 5 predicted proteins | sample HotsprSampleOS50_FD_205667 | JGI IMG/M metagenome (GOLD analysis project Ga0308414, IMG submission 205667) | Hot spring phototrophic mat microbial communities from Octopus Spring, Yellowstone National Park, Wyoming, United States - 20090730_OS50 ... | reverse complement strand
CCGATTGCCCGTGCCGCTCGAACTTGTACTTCGACGGTGCGATCGGGAACCGCGACTGGCCCGAGGTCATCGTCGTCAGGCGTTGGCCCATGCGGACCGAGTCGGGCAACTCTTTGTCGAAGAACTCGGCCATTTTCGGTTTGTAGTCGAACAGATCGATCTGCGAAGGGCCGCCGACCATGTGCAAGTAGATGATGTGTTTGGCCTTTGGCGGAAAATGCGGCGCGACGGCCCCGGGCCGAACCTGTCCGCGCACGCCTTCGCCTGCCTGCGGCTGGGCGGTGCGCACCGCCGCCGCGTCTCCGTCGGCCGCGCCGGCGAACAACGGTTGGCCCAAGGCCGCCAATGCCGCGGTGCCCAGCACGTTGGCTCCGCGGGCGAAGAACTGCCGCCGAGTTTCCACGCGCACCCATTGTTCGAAGGGAGTCATTTGCAGAGCACCTCGTCGAGGTTCATCAGTTGATTGACGACCATGGTCCACGCGGCCAGCTCCGCGGGATCGAGTTTTTCGTCGGCCCGCGATTCGCCCTCGGCGATCAGTCGCCGGGCATCGTCGGGCGCAGCGCGGTAATGCTTCAACAGTTCGGCGGCCGAGCGCCGCACGATGGCCAGTTCTTCTTCCGTCAACGGTCGGGCGAGCAGCCGGAGGGCGGCGAATTGGATGCGCCCATCGGTATCGCCGCCGCTTTCGCGGAGAAGCCGTTGGGCCAAATGGCGGGCGGCCTCGACGAACTGCGTGTCGTTGAGCGTAACCAGCGCCTGCAACGGCGTGTTGGTTCGTTCGCGGCGAACGGTGCATACTTCCCGCGAGGGAGCGTTGAAAATCTCCAGCGACGCCGGCGGGGCTGCCCGTTTCCAAAACGTATAGAGACTGCGGCGATAGAGCGATTCGCCCTTATCTTGTTGATAATCGCGGGTGTTGCTGCCGATCATCGCCACGGCCTCCCAAACGCCGGGCGGTTGATAGGGCTTGACGCTGGGGCCGCCGATCTTCGGCACGAGCAGGCCCGAGGCGGCCAAGGCGTGGTCGCGGATCATTTCGGCGTCCATGCGGAAACGCGGACCGCGCGAAAGCAGCCGGTTCTGCGGATCGATCGATCGCTTGGCCTCGGTCGCGGCGGCCGACTGCCGATACGTCGCCGAGAGAAACATCAACCGGAACAGATGCTTCACGTCCCAGCCCGACTCGCGGAACTCGACGGCCAGCCAATCGAGCAATTCGGGATGCGTGGGCATTTCGCCGGTCGTGCCGAAATCGCCGGCCGTGGCAACCAGCCCTTGCCCGAACAACTCCTGCCAGAAGCGATTGACGGTGACTCTCGCCGTCAGCGGGTTTTCGGGCCGAAGCAGCCATCGCGCGAAGCCCAGCCGATTGCGCGGCAAATCCTCGGGCATGGGCGGCAAACAGGCGGGCGTGTTCGGCGCGACCTCTTCGCCGCGCTTGTCGTATTCGCCGCGGATCAAAACGAACGCCTTGGCCGGTTCCTTGCGCTCTTGGGTGATGTGGGCAATGGTACTGCGGCGCCGGATTTCCTCTTGCTCGGCGGCAAGCTTTGCCTGTTCTTGCCGAATCTCGGCCGAAAGCGGGTCGATCCGCTCGATCCAATAGGTGAACAACTCGTTGCGTTGGGCCTCGGTCCGCTTTTCCGCCGGAAGCGACGCCAGATAGCCCGCCCTCGTGTCCGCCGCGACGGCCCCGGCCTCTTGCTCGGAGAGGGCGCGCCGCCAAATGCGCAGGTCGCCCAGCAACGCCCCGTCGAACCGCGAACCGCGGTCGCGGCCGCCGATGGTCAGCGGCACTTCGCTGCGGATGGTGTTCTTCAATTTATCGACGGCCGTGCGGGTGTTTTGCTGTTTGCCGTCGACGAAGATCTTCACGCCGGCCGCCTTTCGCGAGCCGTCGTATGTGATGGCGACATGGTGCCAATTGTTCGGTTTGAGCGGCTGTTGGGCGACGACTTTGATCGCATCATTTTCCCAGCGGTGAATCAGGTGCATGCCCGGCTTTCCGCCTTCGATCCACAGGTCCCAGCCGCGAAATTCCTTGCCGTCGTCCATCCGCGCCACCAGCGCGGCGCTGATCGAGGTGCTCGGCAGATTGACCCAGGCGGACACGGTGAACGCCTCGTCGCCTTCAAAGTCGCCGGCTTCGGCGAGTCGGCCGGGGTTTTCCGCTTTCAGTTCCGCGGCATAAGCCGCCGCATGGCCGGGCTTCCACGTGCCGTCGGCGGCCAGTTCGATGGTCCGAGGCTCTCCGTCGAGCAGGACCTTCCATTGACGGCCATCGCCTTCGTCCAGCGCTGCCGAAAGATGGAGCTTCTCCGCCGAAATCCGGCTGCGAAGCACTTCTCCCTTGGCGTTGTTCAACCAGGTATCGAAGTCCCCTTTCGCCGCTCGGCGCCGCTCGGCCAGCCGTGCGGCCGCTTGGTCGGCCAATGTGCCCAACTCGTTCCAGCGGGCGCGGTCTTCCACCGGCGGAACGACAACGATCGGCGGCGTATCCTTGATGTTGCCGTCCAGCGCGCCTTGCGTGGTGTTGTTGAAGAAGGCGGCCAGCGAATAGAACTCCTTCTGGCTGATCGGGTCGTATTTGTGGTCGTGGCAAACGGCGCAGCCGAAGGTCAGGCCCAGCCACACGGTCGCTGTCGTTTCCGTACGGTCTCGGGTGTAGAGCACCAGGTTTTCTTCGGGGATGGTGCCGCCTTCGTTCGTCGTGATGTTGCAGCGGTTGAATCCGGTGGCGATCAGTTGATCGAGGGTCGGTTCGGGCAACAGGTCGCCGGCCAGTTGCTCGACGGTGAATTGATCGAACGGCTGGTTGCGATTGAACGCGGCGATGACCCAATCGCGGTAGCTGTACATCTCGCGGTAGTTGTCGAAGTGGATGCCGTGCGTATCGCCGTAGCGGGCGGCGTCGAGCCAGTAGCGGGCACGGTGTTCGCCCCATTGGGGCAAAGCCATCACTCGTTCGACAAGCTCCTCGTAGGCCCGCGGCGACGGGTCGGAGACGAACCGCTCCACCTCCTCGACCGGCGGCGGAAGGCCGATGGCGTCGAGATAGAGTCGGCGGATCAGCGTGCGGCGGTCGGCCTCGGGCGCGGGCTCGAGGCTCGCCGCTTCGAGCTTCGCCAGGATGAATGCGTCGATCGGGTTGCGGACCCAGCCCGTCTTCTTCACCGGCGGCAATTCGGGCCGGCTCGGGGCCATCAACGACCAATGCGGCTCGTACGGGGCACCGGCGGCAATCCACTCCCGCAGCAGCTTTTTTTGCGAGTCGTTCAGCGGTTTGTGCGCCTTCGGCGGCGGCATGATTTCGTCGGGATCGGCGGCGAAGATTCGAGCGATCATCTCGCTTTCGTCCGGCTTTCCCGGGGCGATTGCGCCGGCGTCGATGGCCGCGTCGCGCTGGTCGAGCCGAAGGTCGGCCTCGCGCGCGGCGCTGTCGGGCCCGTGGCAGGCGAAGCAATGCTCGGTCAAGATCGGACGAACGTCGCGGTTGAAGCGGATGTTCGTCTCCGCGCCGAGTGCAAAGAAGCCGCAGGGCCCGAACAACATCAGTGCGGCCAAAGAGCCCAGGCGGCGGAGAATGGCAGAAGGGCTGCCGGCAACATCCTTGTGGTTGACGTGCGGCCGAGCGAACAACGTGCGCATGGGGCACCTCTGCAATGTCTGAAGATCAATGCCGATCTGCCAACCTGGGATGATCGCCTGCCGGGCGGGGACACAACCGACCCCGTTCGCCGTGCGGGCCGCAACGGGGCATTGTGGTGTCGCGGACTACGAGCCGATCGTCAAGCCGAGGAATCTTACTGCCAGGCTCCCGCATCGCAGTCTCGGTTGCAACTTCGTGATGCGTGCGAAGGCAGGGGGGAATGCGCCGACACTCCGAGTCGGCCATTGACCGCCGGAGCCTTCGGTGCCGGAAGGCAACTCACCAAAATGTAATCTACATCTGCGCGCCAAACAGGGCAACCAAATATCGGCGTGCCGTCCGTCTATTCGCACGGCATCGTGCGAGAAATGTCGCAACGTGGCTCGCAAGGAGATGCTTCTTGCAGCTTCAACCCGGACGTGTTTGTTTTCTCGGAACGAATGCGAGCGACCAACGAGAGCGGGCGTTCAGCCGAGTGTCGCTGGATGTCCATCGCACGAACGGGTTTTGTTGACAGCAGTCGCCGGCGGTGCTATCGTCGCGGTGGATTGACGGTTGCCAGTGCCTCTCGTTTTTCCTTCCTACTACCTGCCCGCACTTCTAACCTCGGTTCTTTGTTCTCGCGGCAAGAACTCCGGCGACCAGCGCGAGCGGTTATTGTGCTTTTCGGTGGTTTCGTTTGGGAGGCCTCGGCAGATGACGACATCGCGATTGTCTCTGAAAGAACCAAATTGAGGAAAGAGCATCGGGGCGACCGTGCCCCATGATGTTGCCTGGGAAAGGTTGTTTCGCATTGTTCAAAAAGTAGGAGGGCGGTCATGTGCGAAAACTGCAATCGGCGCGAGTTCATCAGTACTACGGCGTTGACCGGCGCGCTTTGGGCGGCCGGCTCGGTTGCGGCAGCAGCCGACTCGGCGCCGCCGGACGCCGCTGCTGGCGCCAAAGCCCGAATCGCCGTCGTCTTCACGGGTTCGCCGGTGCCCGGCGATCGCGGTTGGGGCGTCAGTGAATCGGAGATTTCGGGCCTGACCGACCGCCTCAAGGCGGTCGAAAAGAAGCTCGGCAATGTCGAGTTCGTCATCGGCCGGTCGAACAAGCCGGAAGATACTTCCGCGATTTTCGAACAGGCCGGCCCTGATGCCCCGGTTTTGGCCGTCAACGTGTCGATCGGCGGGTTGTTGCGGGCTATTCCGCTCGCACTCTTGGGCGAGCGGCCCTTGCTGGTGTTTTCGCTGCCGGCCAGCGGGCACGATTGGATGTACGCATACCGTTGGCGCGAAGAAGGCAAGCCGGTGACGATGTTCGCCACGAGCGACTGGGACGAGCTGGAGCGCGCCGCGCGGCTTTTGCGGGTTCCGTCGCTGATGCGACAAAGCCGGATTCTTGTCTTTCCGCCACTGAAGGGCACCGCGCCGGCCTGTTCGCCCGAGGAGATCAAGAAGCGTTTCGGCGCAACCGTGGTTCTGGTGCCGCAAGAGCGGTTCAACGAGCTGCTCGCACAGGTGGACGAAGAGAAGGCCCGCGCCGAAGCCGACGTTTGGACGCGCGAGGCGAAACGGGTGGTCGAACCGGCCGCCGACGACATTCTGCGCGCCGCCCGCGTCAGCCTCGCCCTCGATCGGCTGATCGACGACGAAAAGGCCGATTCGCTGGCCGTGGGCACGTGCATGGCTTGGTTGTCGCGCGGGTTCCCCTGCCTGGGCTTCACGCGGCTGCGCGATCGGGGCATTCCCGCCTCGTGCGAGGGCGACATGGATTCGCTGTTGACGATGATGCTTTTCCACTACGCCTTCGAGATTCCCGGGTTCCAGGGCAACTCGACCTTCGACACGGCGAAGAACATGGTGTGGACGGCGCACTGCGTTGGTCCGTTGCGGATGGACGGCTACAGCGGGAAGCCCTCGCCCTATCTGCTCCGCAGCCATTCCGAAATCGGCGGCGGCGCTGTGCCCGAAATCCAATACCGCATCGGTCAGAAGGTTACTCGAGCGAAACTGATCAATCTCGATACGATCCTTGTTTCCACCGGCACGATTCGCGCCGTGCCCGAGCAATCGACCCGCGCCTGCCGCACTCAGATCGTCACCGAGGTGAACGACGCCGCGAAGATGGTTCGCAATTGGGGCGGCGGCGTGCTTCAGGGCGACATGATGACGCTGTTGCATCGGGTGGTCTTCTACGGTGATCACTCGAAGAACGCCCGACATTTGGCCGATTTGTTCGGCGCCCGTGTCGTCGAAGAAGGGTGAGCCCGGCGGCCGTCTTCGGATGAGCTTATTCGCATCGCGCGGCGATTTCACGCCCGGCGTTCGCGAGGGAATTGCTTACCTCGGGCGCGATGCGCGTCGAGTGCATCGCGAGGCAAGCGAGGTGCGTGACGTTTCAAGAAACAAGAAACAGCGCGAGGTTCGATCCATCGACCGAACCTCGCGCTTCATCTGGGGTTATCGTTGCCGATTTTTGCCCGGGGGCGGCGGCTTTACTTGCGACGACCGAAGTGTCGCCGTCGAGCGCCGACGCGCTTTTCCCATCTGTTGTTCGTTTGGCCCGGGCTGGGCAACGGTTGTTGTTTTACCGCGGCTGAGTCTTTTTACTCGACTCAGCCGCCCGCCCCTTCGGCGATTTGCAAGAGTTTATTCTCGCGTCGCGGACTACTTCGGCAGGATCACGGAGTCGATCACGTGGATCACGCCGTTGCTGGTTACAATGTCGGTCTTCACGACATTGGCGTTGTCCACTTTCACCTTGCCGTCGGCAACGGTGATCTTCACAGACGAACCTTGAACGGTTTTCGCCTCGCTCAGCTTCACCACATCGGCAGCCATGACTTTGCCGGGAACGACGTGGTAGGTCAACACCGCTACCAACTTATCCTTGTTTTCCGGCTTCAGCAGGTTGGCCACGGTGCCTTCCGGCAGCTTGGCGAAGGCTTCGTCCGTCGGGGCGAACACGGTGAACGGTCCGGCGCCCTTGAGGGTGTCCACCAGGCCGGCCGCCTGAACCGCCGCGACAAGCGTTTTGAAACTGCCGGCGGCAACGGCCGTGTCCACAATGTCCTTCGCATCGGAGCAGGCTGCCGCGGTGCTCACCGCCGAGGTGCATCCTCCGTTCGACTTGGCTGCCGCCGGGCACCCGTCGCCGCTGAACGCAAACGGAGCCGCTGCCAACAACAACGCCACACTGCACGCAAGAATCGTCTTCATCCCTCGTCTCCTCGAAAGGAAGTTTTCCACATCCGCTGTGGTCGCCCTTTGCGCCACGAATGTATGCAAAGGTTCGAGGATGCCGGGCGAGCGGATTCAAGAATCGACTCAAGTTTTCGGTCGCCCCGCATGCCCATGAATTAAAAAACGCCCGCGAAAACCGCGAAGACGCCGCGTGCAAACGACTTTGTTCCGACGGAAATTTACCCGGCGGCCGACTGAGAAGGCGACCGTTTGATACCTGGCACGGCGTGAAACGAGTTCTTCCTCATCGGAAAGACGCGATCAATTCCTCGCGCGAGGCGCATAGTCGAAGACGATGCGTTATCGTGCCGCGGATTCGGCACGATGGCGGGAACTTATCGCCGCGGATGGGAATTGGTCGCTGCGGCACCGGTTGATCGCCGCGGATGGTCGGCGACGATGACGATCGACTTCGGCTCGGTGGGGCAAGCCACCTGGCACGCGCCGCAGCCCGGGCAGCGATCGGGATCGATTCGCGGCACGGTGGTATAGTCTGTTTCGCAGAACTCGTAGCGGATGGCCTCGAAGGGACATGCCCGCGCGCAGGCGGTGCATTCGCCGTCTTCGCCGAGGATGCAGACGTTCATGTCCACGCGAGGGAATCCGATCAGTGCCCGGACTTTGTCTCGCTTCTGGACGGGACGGATCGCGCCGCTGGGGCAGGCCTGAGTACAGCGCACGCAATCCTCGCGGCAATAACCGGCATCGAATCGCACCTGCGGGGTCAGTAGTCCGGCCCAACCATCCGATGCACCGCCGGCGACGAGGATTTTTTCAGGGCAGGCGGAAATGCAGTTGCCGCAGCGCAGACAAAGCCCGGTGAATTGCCGCTCGTCGGCCGCGCCGGGCGGGCGCAGCGGCCGTGCGCCGCCCAAGTCGCCGCCGCGCACCATCGCCCAACCGCACACGGCCCCGGCCGCACCGGCCAACACCACGCGACGGCCCACGGCGCGTCCCGGCCCCTCGTCGTCGCCGCGGTTCTCCGATGCTTCGCCTTGGGCGGTCGCTGGCTCGGCAGCCGCGAGGCGACGACGAAACAAGCGCGCCGGCGACCATCGCCACGGACGAACAGCCCAATAGAGGAACTCTTGGAACCCTCCGAGCGGACAAAGCCGTGCGCACCACAGCCCGGGCGCCGTCAACGCGATCAAGGCGACGGCCGCGGGCAAAAGGAAATACCACAGGGCCGCGTTGCCCGCCGCGAGGCCGGCGGAGCGCGGTGCAGTGAGCGGGGCGGTCAGCAGAGCAAGCGGGTCGAGCCAGAGCAACAGCGGGTAGCCGAAACAGGCCCCGCCGAGCGTTGCCAGGGCGATCCCCCATCCTACGTTTGGGAATCGCGGGGCTCGCAGGCCGCAGCGAGTTCCTGCCGCGCCGAGCAAATCGAGGCAGCGACCGGTCGGACAAAGCCACCGGCAGAAGAATCGTTTGCGGATCGCAGCGGCCGCCGTCGGAAAAACGGCCCACCACACGACCGCACCCGCGAAACCGGCCGCGAGCACCCCTGCCGCGGCGACAAAGGGGCTGAATCCCACGAGCGTCCGCACGGCGTGCGGATACCGAGGCGCCAGACACAGCAGCACAATGGCCGCTGCTGCGATGACCGTTCGGACGATGGAACGCAGCAGCCGAATGGACATGTTCAACGATACCACAGGGCGGCAGGACCGCCAACCAAACGGTGCTTTCGCACCCGTGCGAAAACCCCATCCCGTTGGTCGCCGGGATTCCGGCCGACGGCACATAACCAACGTCAAGATGCGAACGTTGCCGAATTCAACCGGCGGCCGGCTCGCCGAGGTAGGCCTCTTGTTCGCGGAGCACCTTTTGCAGCTTGGCGATCTCAACGTCGCGCGGGCGGCAACCGTCTTGGACGGCAATGGCCGCGGCCGCGCCGGCCGCATGGCCGGTAACAAAGCAGTTGGGGATGAGCCGAACCACGTCGGCCATGCGAATCTCGGCGCCGACGCACCGCCCGGCGGCTAAAAGTTGGTCGAGCTTCTCGGGCAACAGCGCGCGGTAGGGAATGGGCCACGCCTTGCTCGTGCCGCCGCCGTAGCCGATGACATCGGGCAAGGGATCGCCCGATTCCATATCGGCATGTGAAACGGGTTTCGGCGTCAGCAGCACCCGCGTGATCCGCACGCCGAGTTGCGGGGCGGTTTCCACCAAGTAAAGCTTCTCGAAGCCCGGGTTGGCTCGGGTCTTCTGTAAGTTCTGCCAGATGAACTTGCGGTGGTTCATCTCCATTCGTGTCAGCGTTTCCACATCGAGGCCGTCCACCTCGGGGCCGCGCATGTTCACCCAGTTGACGCCGGGGGCCGGCGTGGCCTTGCCCAAACGTCGCAGCGGATCGGGGGCCTTGGGCGCAGGGGGCTTGCCTTGTGCGGAGCCGGCCGCGGCCTGCGGATTCGGTTGGGCCTCGGCCGGCTTGGGGGGCGAAATGCGATCGAGATTGCCCACCCGCGACACCAGCCCGATGTTGTGCGTGCGGTGTTCGAACTCGGCGCCGGCAGCGGCAAAAATGTCGCCGTCGCCCGTGGCATCGATCACCACTTTGGCCAGCACCGCTTGCTTGCCTGCTTTGCTCTCGAAAACGGCGCCGAGGACCTCGTTGCCGTTGACAATGGCGTCAACGCCCCAGCAGTGCAAAAACACCTTGACCTCGGCCTCTTCGACCATCTCGACCATCATGTACTTGGCTGCCTCGGCATCGACGGTAGGATCGACGCCCGGGCGGCGGTTGATGATTCCGCCGTCGAGCTTTTCCAGACGGCGCATCATCTCTTCGCCGATCCCTTGGCACACTTGCTTTCCGCCCTTGACGATGTGCCCGGTGATCAGCAGGACGAGCCCGCCGGTCCACAAGCCACCGAAATGGCCGTAGCGTTCGACCAGCGCGACCTTCGCGCCGGTGCGTCGCGCGGCCACGGCAGCCGCCACGCCGGCCGGTCCCCCGCCGACCACCAACACGTCAGTCGTGTGAAGAATCGGCAGTTCGCGCTGCGGCTGGATCACTTTACCGTCGACCAATGCACATGGTCCGCGATTGGCCATCGTCGTTCGCGGCGCCACTGTGTGGCTTTGGAACCCGCCGCCCTCGCCGGGCGACGCCAGCGGCTCGGGTTGTCCGGCCGGCGCAAAGGCCGGGTCCAATCCTGCACCGGCAGCGGCCGCCGAGGCGCCCATGATTCGCAGCCAATCGCGACGGTTCATTTGCCAAGTCATCGTTGAACGTTCTCCCCGGAGAAAACTATTGGTCTTCGTGGTCTTTGCAACGGATTTCGAAGGCATGTTGCGGGCGAACGACGGCGGCTTGTCGGCCTTGTTGAATCGGCGAAATCAAGGCCGCGTTCCCCCATTGTGCCTATTGCGGAACGGATTGCAAGTTTTTCAAGAGGACTGCATCGGGTTGGGGCTGTGCGCGCCGAACGATGTTGCACTGCGGACGGCCCGCTGGGGACGGTTCGCTGTTGATAGGGTGCTTCTGGCGGTGTGCTTCGGGCGACGTGTCACGGCCCGCGGGACCGACGCATTCCGGCCGGCAAGCGGCGGATTCGGACCGTGCGCAGCGGACAGGATGCCGAGAGGGCGGCCGGGACGTTGACACGGCACGCAGGCCGTTTAGGCGGCCGGACTTGAGACGGCGGGACAGGAAAAAGAAACCGACGCGGGGGTTCGGCCGCGTCGGGCTAAATCGGATCGGCGAAGGATTGGGTCGGTGATCGATCGGTGCAGCCTGTCTGGGGCGAACAGAACGGCTACACCAATTCTTTCTTGGCTCCGATGAGCGTTCGCAACCGCTCGGCGAGCAAGGCGGCGTCGAACGGCTTCTTGAACGTTTCGTTGATGCTGGAGCGATCGAAGCTGATCGAGCTGCCGTCGTCGGGCAACAGCGCGATCAGGATCACATCGGCAAATTCCGAGTTCCGCCGCAGGTTCTGGCAAATCTGCAGGGCCTCGGTCCGGCCGATCGAGAAATCGACGATGATGCAGTCGGGATGGAAACTCTCGGCTTGAATGCCCGCGTCGAACCCGCTGGCGGCCACGGCCAGCTTGAACGAGCGGTCGATCGGCAATTCACGCTTGAGGTTCTCGATGAGCACCTGGTCTTGTGCGACGACGAGAACCTTCGCCATCGCCTCGTCTTCCAGGTCGCCCAACGGCATTCCGTGTTCCTTGAGGAACCGAATCAAATACTCTCGGGGAATTCGGCGGTCTTGCGATCCGGGGATGCGGTATCCCTTCAGCCGGCCCGAGTCGAACCACTTGCTAACGGTGCGCGGGGCCACCTTACAGATCTTGGCCACCTGACCAGTTGTAAAG
>Ga0308414_1002824_pt1 | contig 11216 bp, 8 predicted proteins | sample HotsprSampleOS50_FD_205667 | JGI IMG/M metagenome (GOLD analysis project Ga0308414, IMG submission 205667) | Hot spring phototrophic mat microbial communities from Octopus Spring, Yellowstone National Park, Wyoming, United States - 20090730_OS50 ... | reverse complement strand
CCCCCCGATCAATACAGGAATTACAGCCCACTTCCACCTCATCTTCGAGGATCACTCTGCCGATTTGCGGCATTTTCGTCCACTTGCCCCGACTATCAGGCACAAAGCCAAAGCCTTCACTGCCGATCACTGCCCCGCTGTGGATTACGCAATCTTTACCAATTTGCGTGTGCGGGTGAATTACAGCGTTGGCATGAATTACAGTGCGATCGCCGATGCTGACTGCCTCATAGATGGTGCAGTTAGGATAGATTTGCACCGACTCCCCAATTTGCACCCCAGCGCCGATGACTACATGGGCGGCGATGTAGGCGGATGCAGGAATAACTACCCCTTCAGCAATAACAGCGGTGGGATGCACACCTTGTGGGGCGGGTGGTAGGGGGTGAAGTAGGGATATGGCTTGAGCAAACAAAAGACGGGGTTGCTTGGTGATGGCATGGGGTATGGAGCGATCGGCAATCAACTCCACAACTTTGCTATTCTCAGGCAAGAGTAACGCCCCTGCCTGCGTTTCTGCCAACTGCTGAAAGAACTGCATATTTTCCAAAAAGCTCAGTTGGTTGGCTTGCGCCTCTGCCAGCGGAGCCACTCCCAGTAAATCGGGATCGCCATGCTCCAAATGCACAGCGGGATCAGCAAGGTCTATTCCCAGTTGGCTAAGCAGTTGGCTAAATTTCACGACAGTATCAGACCGACACTAACGGGATTACCGTAGCATTTCCGCTGACCCATCGCAACGGCAATACCTGCGATCGCCTGAACTGGTTTGGCACTTAATCCTATGCACCTGACCCCAGCTTACTATCATTAGCAATGCGACATACCCCCCTTCTCACTGGCTGATATGGTTCAGAAAACTCGGGTTAGAATTGATATGCTTAAATTTGCTGTCTCTCTTTATGTCCAATCCCCTACTGATTTGTCAAGGAATACCCCCCTATGCTGACATCCAAGCTGATCATGTCCAGCCAGCTATTACTCAATTACTGAAGGAATTAGAAACCGAACTAGGAGAATTGGAAAGCCAGCTTAGCCAAGCAGGGCAAATCACTTGGGAGGAGTTAGTACCGCCTTTAGAAAAAATTAGCGATCGCATTGGTTGGTCATGGGGCGTTATCGAGCATCTCCTCAGTGTCAAGAACAGTGAAGCATTGAGAACTGCCCACAGCCAAGTACAACCCGCTGTAGTGAAATTTTTCAATCGCTTCAGCCAAAGCCAACCAATTTATCAGGCATACAAAAAACTGCAACAGAGCGAGCAGTGGCACAACCTAGAGCCCGCCCAACAACGCATCATCACCTCAGCCATTCGTGATGCCGAGCTATCGGGTGTGGGTCTGACAGGTACAGCTAAGGAACGGTTTAATCAAATCCAGACTGAGTTAGCAGAACTATCTACCACCTTCGCCAACCATTTGATGGATGCCACCAAAGCCTTTAGCCTGACCCTCTATCACCCAGAGGAAATTGCAGGACTGCCCCCCAGTTTGCTCAACCTCGCCGCCCAAAATGCCCGACTGCATGGCGAACCCGATGCAACACCCCAAGCAGGTCCTTGGTGCATCACCCTCGACTTCCCCAGCTATGTACCGTTCATGCAACACAGCCAGCGGCAGGATTTACGGGAAAAGCTGTATAGAGCCTTTGTCAGCCGTGCCTCCAGTGGCGAACTAGACAACAGCCCCCTAATTGAGAATATCCTGAGCCTGAGGCAAGAAAAAGCGCAGTTATTGGGCTTTAATACCTATGCCGAACTCAGCCTCGCCCGCAAAATGGCAGGCAAAGTTGAGGCGGTGGAACAGCTACTAGAGGAATTGCGCCAAGTGAGTTACCCCGCCGCTCAGAGAGAATTGGCGGAAGTTCAGCAATTTGCTCAAATCGACACCCTACACCACTGGGATATTGCCTTCTGGTCGGAACGCTTGCGGGAGAGCAAGTTTCAATTCACTGCTGAAGAACTGCGCCCCTATTTCCCGCTTCCCCAAGTGCTGGAGGGGCTGTTTGGTCTGTTGAAGCGGTTATTTGGCATTACGGTGATTCCTGCCGATGGTGAAGCCCCCGTGTGGCATGAGGATGTGCGCTACTTCAGAATTCTGAACGAAAAGTCTGAGGCGATCGCCAGCTTCTTTCTCGACCCCTACAGCCGTCCCCACGAAAAGCGAGGCGGGGCATGGATGAACGACTGTCAAGGAAGAGCTAAGCAGTCTTGGGGTGTGCGTCTGCCGATCGCCTATCTGGTGTGCAATCAAACACCGCCCGTAGATGGCAAGCCCAGCCTGATGACCTTTAGTGAAGTAACCACCCTGTTTCACGAGTTTGGTCACGGTCTGCAACATATGCTGACCCAAGTGGACTATGCGGGGGCGGCGGGGATCAATAATGTGGAGTGGGATGCGGTGGAATTGCCTAGCCAATTTATGGAGAACTGGTGCTACGAGCGCAAAACCCTGATGGGGATGGCACGGCATTACGAAACTGGCGAACCCTTGCCTGAGAGTTATTATCAAAAACTGCTGTCAGCCCGTAATTTTATGAGCGGCTCTGCCATGCTCAGACAACTTCATTTTGCCCTAGTGGATATGGAACTGCACCACCGCTACCAGCCTAATGCGGGTTCTAGTGCTGAGGCGGTGCGTCGCCAAATTGCTCAGAAGACTATGGTCATGCCGCCCCTACCAGAGGATAAATTTCTCTGTTCCTTTAGTCATATCTTTGCAGGGGGCTATGCGGCAGGTTACTATAGCTACAAGTGGGCGGAGGTGCTCAGTGCCGATGCTTTTTCTGCTTTTGAGGAAGTGGGCTTGGAGGATGAGGCAAAGGTGATTGAGGTGGGCAGAAAATACCGAGATACGATCCTAGCGCTGGGTGGTAGTCGCCATCCCCTCGAGGTGTTTAAGCAGTTTCGCGGTAGAGAACCCAGCAGTAAACCCCTACTGCGCCACAGTGGATTACTGAATGAGGCGGCATAGATTATGCAAATCAAACTGACCTGCAAGCTGAGTGATGCCAACCTTGATGTCAGGCAAAGTGTCAATCAACGCCAACTGGCGATCGCTATATCTGCTGTGGCAGAACCCAGCCAAGATGTGCCCCTCAATCTCTGCTTAATTTTGGATCACAGTGGCTCGATGGGGGGCAGACCTTTAGATATGGTGAAAAAAGCCGCCACGGAGTTGTTGAGCAAAATGGACTGGCGCGATCGCATCAGCGTCATCGGTTTTGATCACAAAGCCCGCGTGGTGGTGCCTAATCAGCCTGTGGACTATGTGGAGCGCATCAAAAGCGATATTTATGCCCTCAAGGCAGGGGGTGGCACCTGCATAGATGACGGCATTAAGCTGGGTTTGCAGGAAATGGCAAAGGGCAAAAATGGTACAGTGGGGCAGGCGTTTATCCTCACCGACGGCGAAAATGAACATGGCAGTAACGAGCGGTGCCTACAGTTTGCCCGCCTTGCTGTGGAATATAACATCACCCTCCATGCTTTGGGTTTTGGCGACTATTGGAACCAAGATGTGCTGGAGCAAATCGCTGATGCGGGTGGCGGAGCTTTGGCTTATATCGCCAATCCAGAAAGCGCTCAGCGGGAGTTCCAAAAGCTACTGAAGCGAGCGCAGTCGGTGGGTTTGACCAATGCCTATCTGTTGTTGGAACTGGAGGAGGGAGTTAGGTTAGCGGAGTTCAAACCCATTGCTCAAGTCGCTCCTGAAACGGTGGAGTTGAGCTTAAGCCATGAGGGCAATCTGGTAGCAGTGCGGTTGGGCGATCTGATGACTGACACGGAGCGGGTAGTGCTTGCCAACCTTTACATTCAGGCTTCGGCACCAACAGAGGGGCAGACTAAACCCATCGCCAGAGTGCAGGTGCGCTACGACGATCCCAGTACGGGCGGGGTAAATATTACTACAGAGCCGACGCTAGTATCCGCCAATCTGCCTCAGAGCTATGCGCCCATGGTCGATCCCCAAGTGCAAACCTATTTGTATGCGCTGGCAAAGTATCGCCAGACGCAAATTGCTGAAGCCAAGCTGAGCCAAGGAGACAGTCAAGGAGCGGCAACCATGTTACAATCGGCGGCAAAGACGGCACTGCAAATGGGCGATCGCCAAGCGGCAACCGTTCTGCAAGCCAATGCCACCCGCCTCCAGCAAGGCACAACCTTGAGCGAAGCAGAGCGCAAGCAAACCCGCATTGTCTCCAAAACCGTAATCGTTGATCCCTAAACTATGCTGATCTGCCCCGTCTGCGCCCATGTCAATCCCATTGGAGCAACCCACTGCGAAGCCTGCTTTTCTCCCCTACCAATTCCCCAGACTCAAACCTGTCCCAACTGTGGTGCTGTAGTGCCTATCAGTGCCGCATTTTGTGGTAGTTGCGGATTTAATCTCAAGGCAGGTGTAGTAGCACAAAATCCTGATAATATGCCTATAGCTATGGGAATATCTATGTCAAACTCTGAGCTAAACTCCGAATCTATCCCCGATCTCGCATCGCCCTCTGCGCCCATTGAGAACGATCCTGCGGCGATCAGTCCTCTAGCTTCCCCGCCTGAAACTGCCAAGACTCAGCTACAGGTGATTAAGGCGGGCTTGCTTCATGTGCAAACCAATACCCTCTTGGAATTGCCTAGCCATCTTACGGTAGTGCATATCGGTAAGCCCAACAATGTGATTCCCCCTGATTTAGATGTTTCTGGCTTCCCCGATTCGGATATTGTCTCCCGTGTCCATGCCGACATTCGCATTGAGGCGGATGCTTACTACATTGAGGATACGGGTAGTTCCAATGGCACTTATATCAATAACTTGCCCCTGCCAGTAGGCAATAAGCACAAACTGCGGGCGGGCGATCGCATTGCTTTGGGCAAAGGCGACAAAGTTACTTTTATATTTCAGATACTTTAATCCCCGCTTGGGCTACTCCACCATGCGATCCAGCGTGCGGTACTGGATAGCTTCAGCAAGGTGATTAACCTCTAACTTTTCGTGAGCTTCTAGATCGGCGATCGTGCGTGCCACCTTGAGGATGCGATCAGTGCCTCGGGCAGAAAGCCCCAGTCTGGTAATGGCTAACTCTAATAATTGGCGGCAGGCATCATCCAAACTACACCACTGTCTCAAGTGGCGGGCTTGCATCTGGGCATTGCAGTTCACTTTGGCTTCTTGGGCAAAACGCGCCTGCTGAATTGCTCTTGCCTGTTGCACTCGCTGGCGTACCCTCTCTGATGGCTCACCCTCTGGTGCTCTGGTGATTTCTTCGGGCTTCAGGCGATTGACGGCTACTTGCAGATCGATGCGATCCATCAGCGGACCCGATAATTTTGCCCAGTATTGCTCCCGCTGGCGTGGGCTACAGGTGCAGGGCTGGATAGGATCGCCATAATAGCCGCAGGGACAGGGGTTGGTGCTGGCGACTAACATAAACTGGGCGGGGAAAGTAACTGATTGTTTGGTACGGGAAATAGATACAAACCCATCTTCTAAGGGCTGGCGCAAAAATTCCAAGACATCCCGTTTGAACTCGGTCAGTTCGTCCAGAAACAGTACCCCATTGGTTGCCAAACTAATCTCCCCCGGTTTGGGATAGCTCCCGCCACCTACCAGCGCAGGACCTGAAGCAGAGTGGTGCGGACAGCGAAACGGGCGATCGCGCACCAGTCCCTTGCCTTTCATCAGTCCTGCCACCGAATGCACCCTAGTTACCTCCAATGCCTCAGCAAAGGTCATATCGGGCAGAATGCTGGGCAGACGGCGAGCTAATAAGGTTTTGCCAGAGCCTGGTGCGCCAACAAAAATGAGATTGTGTCCCCCAGCCGCCGCAATCTCTAGGGCACGGCGGGCATGATGCTGTCCTTTCACATCACGCAGGTCAAGATGATAGTTGCCTGATAGAGATGAGTCTGGCTCAACTGTTCCGACAGTGGGTGCAAAACGGCTGGGTTCTGCCAAAAAGTGGGCTACTTCTTGGAGATTTGCCAGACCATACACTGCTAAACCGTCCACTAAAGCTCCCTCTTGGGCATTTTCTTTGGGGACAATTAACCCCTTAATCCCCATTTGCAAGGCGGTGGCGGCGATGGGCAGTACCCCCGCCACGGGGCGCAGGCTTCCATCGAGGGATAGTTCCCCCAAAAAAATAAAGTCAGATAGCAAGCGGGGATCAACCTGCTCTGAACTCGCCAGAATGGCTACACTGATCGGCAGATCGAAACTGGGTCCTTCTTTACGCAGGTCAGCAGGAGTGAGATTGATGGTGATGCGCCGCATGGGAAAGGCAAAGCCAGAGTTTTTGATGGCTGATTTGACTCGCTCCCTACTCTCTTGCACCGCCGTATCAGGCAGACCTACTACCGTAATACTGGGTAGCCCCCCTGCCACATCAACTTCAACGCCGACACGAATTGCCTCTATACCTAATATAGTTGCGCTCCACACTCTGGATAGCATATTTTTTGGGGGTAAGCCTTGCTACAGGCTATCTTAACAAGTTGCTTGACATTCTAGTTTGTTAGTTCAAGCGTCGTTAAACGCAAAAATGGAGGCGATCGCCACCATCGCTCCCAAAGCAATCATAACCAGACCGACCTGTTGTAAGTCATCTTCTGTCTGTCCGATGTCTTTACGCAAGCGCACATCGCTGAGATTGGTGGGGTCATAGAGAACTTCCACCGTTTCGCCAACCGTATATCTGGGCGGATAAGTTCCAAAGGGAGAAGTAAAAGTTAGCAATTCAGTTTGATTTTCACTTTGATCTTTACTGAGAGCTTTCCCATAGGAATACTGGACTACGGGGCGGGTTATGGCGTTTGGCTCGGTTCCACTTCCCGAAGTGGAATCCAATTTGATCACCTTACCGCTGGTGCTGACGGCTCTGGTGATAAATTCCTGATTGGAATTCCTCAGATACCAGCTAATGCCGATAGGAACAGAACTAAAGACTGCGATCACACTGCCAGCGATGATTAGAATGCTTTTCGGGTGCATTTGACCTCCAGCCAATCCATAATGCGATCGCCCAAACAAACTCCATTCAAGCGATCAATTTCTCTAATTCCTGTAGGACTGGTAACATTGACCTCAGTGAGGTAGCCGCCAATCACATCTATCCCTACGAAATATAGACCATCTCTTTTGAGAGTTGGAGCAATAACTTCACAGATTTGGTGATCCCGTTCTGTCAAAGGCACTTGCGCCACACTGCCCCCCGCCGCCATGTTGCCCCTGAGTTCCCCTGCTTGAGGAATGCGATTCACTGCGCCAATGGCTTCACCATCGAGGAGAATAATGCGTTTGTCTCCTTCTACTACCGCAGGCAAAAATTCCTGCACCATGACTGGAGTTTTCCCTACATGGGTACTGATTTCAATTAAGGAGTTCAAATTGCGATCGCTAGGTTCCAAGAATAAAATCCCTTCGCCACCCTTACCCCCCAAAGGCTTCAATACTACTTTTCCCATTTTGCGAGTGAATTCTATGATTTTGTTCTTATCGGCGGTAACAATGGTTTGGGGAATCACGGAACTAAACTGCATGGTGTAGAGCTTTTCATTGGCGGCACGGATACCATGGGGCGAATTGATGACCAGAGTGTGTGCGGGATCAAGGTAATCCAGCAAATAGGTGGCGTATAGGTATTCAGTGGTGACAGGCGGGTCAGGGCGCATCCACACCGCTTGCATGGTTGCCAAACATTGATAACTTGTCTCACCCAGACTGTACCAAGGCTGAGGCGCAATCCATTTGCCATCGTTTAGGCTGACGGGAAAGATAGTTACTGGCGTGGTCTTTGCCCACACCTTGCCCGCTTCTAAGCTGAGACTGGACATATTGACCACAAACACCGACCAACCCCGCCGACAGGCAGACTCCATTATGGCTACGGAACTGTCGTGGGTGGGATCAAGCTGAGTGATGGGATCGATAATAAAGGCAAGGCGCATACCAGCAGTCTAACATGCCATTGCTCTTGGACATTGGTCATAAATGCAGGTGTAGGCGCAAATTTGGTCTATTGAAAGCCCGAACTGCGGTCTATCATACTCAAGTAAAGAAAAATGGCAGAATGGATCATGTTCATTTGCGGCAATACTTGAGTGCAACAACTACTGTATCTGGAAGTTCCCACCCGCCATACCCCTGCGGTGCAGGCATGGCTTAGGGATAGCTATTGTCCGCCCATTGCTTCGGTCAGCAAGTCGGCGACCCGCAATGGTTGTTTGTTGCACTGCCCTGAGACTCTGTCAGTGTTTGTCTGGTCTTTGCAAGCTACTACCTACCTCAAGGTCTTTTTGTGGTCAGATACCAGCCCCAAGTGTCAGGGGGAGCTACTAGCTGATCTGGAGCGACAAATCAGACAGCAATTTCCGCTTGTTTATCCCCAACTGCCTGACCTCAAATCGGAAACTAATATCTTTGAGAGCCTAGAGCCTTATTATCCGCTCACGGTCAAATTTTTTCGCCAGTTTCCCAAAGGGGAGTATGACCTACAACGCGTGTATTGGTGGGAGAAACGCTGGCGGGATAGTGTGCGCTATGGACAAATCCCTGCCCAAGTCCTATTTCCCCATGATGAGCCGTATGGCAAGACTGCACCGCAGTTTGATTTGCTGTATTTAGGGGGAGCGTTGGGGGCAATTCATGGGGCAATGATGGCAAAGCTGGGCTATCGGGTGTGCTTGGTGGAGCGGTTGGGTTTTGGCAGAATGAATCGGGAGTGGAATATCTCCCGCCAAGAGTTGGCTGTATTGGTGGATTTTGGGCTGTTTACTTGGGCGGAACTGGAGTCGACAATTACGGCGGAGTATGTTGATGGTTTTAATAAGTTTTTTGATGGCAACAACCCGCCCCACCTCAAAGCCGCTGTATTGCATACGCCTACGGTGCTGAATGTGGCATTGGATACTAGCAAACTGCTCCAGCTCTGCGGGGCAAAGCTACAGGAATATGGGGCGGAGATTTATGAGTTCCATGAATTTATGAAGTTGGATACTTATAAAGATCAAGTGGTGGCTGAGGTGCGATCGCTGGTAACCGATCAGACTTTGACAATCAGTGCGCGAGTGGCGATCGATGCGATGGGTTCGGCTTCTTTGATTTCTCAGCAGTTGAATGCGGGGAGAGCTTTTAGCAGTGTTTGCCCTACGGTGGGGGCAGTGGTAGAGGGGATCAGCCCTGAGGTGTGGGATAGCCGCTACGGTGATGTGCTATTTAGTCATGGGGATATTTCACGGGGACGGCAGTTAATTTGGGAGCTATTCCCTGGGGAGGGTGAGGAATTAACGATTTATTTATTCCACTACCATGAAGTCCACCCCGATAACCCAGGCTCGCTGTTGGATATGTACGAGGACTTTTTTGCGATTTTGCCTGAATACCGCTGGTGCGATCTGGAGCGTTTAGTGTGGAAAAAGCCCACTTTTGGCTATATCCCTGGTTATTTTAGCTTGGGCGAAAAATCCCGTACCTGTGCTAGCGATCGCCTATTGTGTATTGGTGATGCCGCCGCTATGCAGTCCCCGCTGGTGTTTACGGGTTTTGGGTCGTTGGTACGCAATTTGCCCCGCCTCACTCAGTTGCTCAATTTTGCCCTCCAGCACGATCTGGTGCGAAAGGCTGACCTAGAGCAAGTTACAGCCTATCAGAGCAATGTAGCGGTTACATGGCTGTTTTCTAAGGGCATGATGGTACCCACAGGGAAGCATTTGCCGCCAGAGCGGATCAACGCCATACTTAATACTTTTTTTGGATTGTTGGCAGAGCAAACGCCGCAGATCAGCGATCGCTTTATCAAGGATCGTATCGACTGGCTGATGTTTAATCGCCTTGCCCTATTAGCGGCTCTCAAAAATCCGCAGATGGTAAGTTGGATTTGGCAGATGGCAGGGACAAAAAATATGGTGCAGTGGCTGTCGAGCTATGCCGTATTTACAGGACACAGTCTGCAAAAATGGCTTTTAGGGCGATCGCTAAAGAGCTTTTTAGCCAAATACCAAGAGCAGATAGCTGTAAGATTCCCACGCCTCTGCCTCAGTCTGATGAGTTGGCTGTATAACTTAAATTGGGAGTAGGCTCACTTAGAGGTACTGAGGACGGTACGGGTCACTTCTAAAAAAGGACAAAAGAGATTAGCATGGGCGGTGGGGAGCATTTCTTTGACCACCTCCTTCATGACGGCGTAGGTCTGGTTACAATTTTCTTGAGTGTTGAAGGCATACATGAGCGTCTGAAACCAGTAGAGAAAGCGATCCTTGTAGAGATCAACATCGTCATAGAGCAGTGCCATCGCCGCAAACCGCAATACCCTTGTAGTGTCCTGTCGCCATTTGCGGGTGTAGTCTTGCCCGCCTTTGTCAAAAAACTGGGGATTATTTTGCAGTAATCGCTGATAGACTGCGTCCACTATTTCCCGTTCCACACTCTGAATTTTTTGATAAGCCGCAAGGCGAATATTAAAGGAATTGATATATGAGTCGATGAATTCTAGCTCCGCATCTTTGGCATAGCGAGCATCGGCTTTGATGGATAACTGGTGCAGTTTGTGAAGCATAAGTTATGGGGAGAAACAAAAGATAACCGCAGAACTATAAATTATTTTGTTTTATTAAACGGCTTTATACGGGCAGAAATTCTTAAGAAGTATTAACATTTCTGAACTTTTGTATTAGGATAGAGTGAGTACATACTCATGCCCCATCAATCATATGCAAATTTTAACTAAAGTCTCTCCCCTAGTTTCTGCTGTTCTAGTTTCGGGAAACGCTCCGCGCCCTGTAGCGCAAATTGCCTTGACTCTACTGCGGGTGATTGCGGGCACAGTCATGATCCACAATGGTTTGGATAAGCTGGCTGATATAGAAGGTTTTGCCGAAGCCTATGTTGAAGTTATCGGTCTGCCTTTTCCCATTTTCTTTAGCTATGTAGCTGGTTTGACTGAATTGCTGGCGGCTCCACTGTTGGCGATCGGCTTGCTGACCCGCCCTGCCGCCTTGGGATTGATGCTCACTATGTTGGTAGCTATCTATCACCATATTTTGGTGGCTGGACTGGCTATCCCCTTCCTCGAACTGTCCTTGATCTATGCTGGTGTTTTTGCCTTTTTCTTGGTCAATGGTGCGGGGGATTACTCTGTAGATGCTCTGCTTGCCAAAGTTTTAGGTTTCAGTGCGCCAAAGACCACAGCGGAACAGGTGCAGGCGTTGGAATCTTCTTTGACCG
>Ga0308414_1002821_pt1 | contig 11219 bp, 10 predicted proteins | sample HotsprSampleOS50_FD_205667 | JGI IMG/M metagenome (GOLD analysis project Ga0308414, IMG submission 205667) | Hot spring phototrophic mat microbial communities from Octopus Spring, Yellowstone National Park, Wyoming, United States - 20090730_OS50 ... | reverse complement strand
AGTCGAATTGTCCGCTTTAACCCAAGCTTTTCTCCCTGAACGGATATCCACTGTATCAGGGCAGGATCTGCGACCAGCTCAGCTGTCCGCAGCAACTCCCGAATGGACCAACGTTGCAAACCGACCCATCCCAATCCTATTGCTGTACCTGTACCCCACACACAGAGGAAGACGAAAACCTTCCAATCAAAATCAGCACGGACCGGAAGGCCGACGATATCGCCCGTTTGGGCGTTTTCTACAACATCGCTCAACACCATGTGATGTGATGTCCAACTCGGGGTGTTCTCGCGATCTTGTGCTGACTCAGGCGCGCTTACGACAATTTCCGATGGAACTGCGCCCGATCCTGTCGTGATTGGAGAATCCGGCGTGATTGGGACACCGGCATTTGGCGAAATCAAGCGAAACCCCTCGGCGACGAGCTCTTGCGCGCAGAACGGTATTCCCAGGGCTATAAGTGGAATTAATGTCGCTATACCCGCCAGACAGGCGACCCATGTAAGCCGCCTATTGGCGGCGGTCCGCAAGGCACGCTCGGCCATTCCTGCAACTACAACCAGGAGGCCGATTCCCGTGCATAGCGCTAATAAGGAGTACCAGAATGCGGTGCTCATGGCTCACGATCTCGTTGACCGCTATCGATTGACACGCCTACCAATTCACTTCGACCTTTGGGTATCATCTTCGTCCTGAAGCGTTTGCTTACGTTGGCCAATGAGCTTTTCCAGCTCCTCCAGTTCCTCCGGTGTAACATCGCAGGTTTCGAGAAGGTGACATACCGCAGCGGACAGACTTCCGGAAAATAGCCGCTCGACGAAATCAGAAGCCGCCGACCGAGCAACCTGAGACTCACTGACCGTGGCAGAATACACAAAACGGCGATTCTCAGTTCGATGGAAAACCAGACCGCGGTTCTCCATCTTCCGCAGCATGGTGGCAATCGTGGTGTAAGCGAACCTGTCTTTTCCCAAGGCAGCATGGACGTCAGCGACGCAAGCCGCCCCTTTCTCCCACAAGACACGGAGAATCTTGAGCTGGAGATCTCCTAATCGAAATCGGGATGGGCTTTTCATAATTCGTCCTTCCTCTTGCCATCGTGTGCAACTACCATGGTAATACTACCATGGTCATGAAAACTTGTCAAGACCCTGAAGTCTTTGCAAAACCCTATCGCTTTTCGTTCTGTGTTATTCGTCCTCGAATGACAAGGGACCTGCTTGTCAGGTCCGCCCTTCAGAGGGACGTGCTTGTCGCGTCCGCTGCGCCATGTTTGACCATCCATCCCACTTTGGCGGGCACGACAAGCGTGCCCCTCCGAGTGTGGTCGTGGCATCACTTCCGAACCTTCGGAGCAACAGGCCAGTTGAATTCTCTGGACCATCCCGCGTCTTGCGGTTGACTTCGCACGAGACGATTTCCATCCGGAAAGCTACCTTGGTCTCCAGTCTCCAGCCGCTCAGACCAGCGGAAAGGGGAGGCCTCGGCACAAGTTGACGGTCTCAAAAAGCGCGAGGAGATTTTCCACCGGGACGCGGGCTTGAATGTTGTGCACCGTATTGAAGACGAAGCCGCCACCTTGCCCGAAGACCTCGATGCGTTCTTTCACTTCTCGGCGGACGTCATCCGGCGTACCGAACGGAAGTGTTCTCTGCGTGTCCACCCCGCCACCCCAAAAGACAATGCGGTCCCCGTACTTCTGTTTCAAAGTCTTCGGGTCCATACCGGCAGCCGAGCACTGCACCGGATTCAGGTTATCAAATCCGGCCTCGATGAAATCGTCGAGAAAGGCAACCACAGACCCGCAGGAATGGATGAAAGTTTTCCATGATGTGTGTTCATGGACCCAGGAATTGACACGTTGATGAAATGGCTTGTACAGAGTGCGATAAGCATTTGGACTGATGAAGGGGCTATGCTGCTGTCCAAAATCTGTTCCCGTGATAAAGACGACCGAAACACGATCGCCAACCGCCTCGTGTATTCGTTTCAAGTTTTCGATGCCAATTTCACACTGCCGTTCAAAAACGCGATAAACGTAGTCGAAGCGGGAGACGGTGCTCATGTACCATTCGGCCACATCCCGAATTCCCTTGGGATGCTTGAGGAATGGTGCCGGAACGAGGGCGATATCACCGAAGGCCGTCCCTCCAAAGTTCGCCAAAATCGCCTTGTCGGTCTCCCGGTAAAGCCGATCAGCCTCAGATGCCAGCCACTGCAGCTCGTCATCGTCGATCGGCGTGAACTCCTCGAGATTATCTTCCGGGTTAAGGTGTTCATCATCGATCGGATCCTGACGAATGATGGTGTCAAAATAAAAACCGTTCTTGGGCATTCGACCGCTCGGTGGCGCCGAGCGATCACCGCCGGGGTACATAAGGAGGTCGCCGTCCGGTTCTGGAATGGTGTTAAAATCGCCGGGAACGAGGACAGGTGTTCCATCCCAGAGCTGCCAGGGTTTCCAGTCCTTATTCTCAAAACCGAACATGTTCTTTCGGCGTCCCAACGGGACGACATCCACCCCCAAGGCCGCTTGCAGCCGATCATCGATTTCGCCCAACATTTGATAAGGTTCAACGACCTTTACAGGAGTCCCCGGTGGGTCCAGGGCCAGGGCCTGGCGAAGAAGATAAACACTGCTCACATGCATGCCCGTCACAGCGCTGCCACCCAAATCAAGCGGCACGTAGTCAGGCTGACGATGAGCCAGCGCCATTGCCACACGATCCCGCGAAGTCATCCCCATGTGCGACCTCCTCGATAACGAGCGAGCAAGCGGACCTTGATGGAATCCGGGAACTTTCCTTCCTGGTAAGTTTATCTGATCTTTGTCGTCAAAGAAAATCAGTATAGGGCGACTAACGATCGTGTGGTAGCTGGGCGATTACATCCCGGCTCTTCGTTTGGCCGCCTGGTCAGCCTCAAGATCCTCTCAATGTGCTGACAATCTTGCAAATCGTTCGATTTCCCGCGCAAGTGCCTCTCTTCCGGAAAGCGTGAAGCTACGGACATACACCTCGCAGTAGGTGGACTGGTTTTCACGCAGGATCTGAAACATCTTCGGCCAGTCAAAACTCTCGGGTTGGATAGCCTGTTGTCCACGGCAGATTGGCTTTTTCCAAACCTGGTCAAAAGCGGTTTCCGTCTCCTTGTTCGGCGCTCCCCAATCGCCCTGGGGACTCCATCCGTTAGCCTGAACGAAGAACCGTGGGTTATGAGGTCCAAGCCGCTTCAACACGTGATCAGCAAAACCCACGGCTGCTTTCGTCAGTGGGCCATGCCCGGACAATGGCAACTCTACGGCCAAATCATCCGAAGAGGTGTTGATTGCTATATCCAACAGCCGCCGATGGGCATCAAACCACGCAGCGTATGAGTACCCCTTTGCTTTGCGCACCATTTGTCCATGATCCAGCTCGGCCCATTCGCACCCGTACCACGCAGCGTGCAGAAGCGGTACCTTGTTCTGGCGACACCAGGCAGCTAGCCGTTCAAGAAGCTTTGCGTAATGCTGTTCAAAGACAGTATTGGGATGACCGTCGGGATAAAATGGCAGAGGCACACGATCGCCCTCCGGATGTGTGTAATACGGCGACCCATCGCGAAAGACCCGTTCCGGCGTGTGCCGTCCTGCCATCAATCGCACCGAAAACTCGACATTGTGTTTTCGCGCGAAATCACACCCCAATTCGAGTAGCGTAAAATCCTCGTCGATTGCCTTCCATGGCACGCGCAAGCAAAACCCTCGCAGATGCGGTGTCGTTAGGGCCTGTTCAATTTGCCCTTGCTGCCGAAGCAGCTCCTCCCGCGTTGCCGCCTGACAGAGTGCCCACGTGCCGGCAATCCGGTCAACGATGGTTCCCTCATGCGCCAACCCTGGAAAAACAAAACTAGAGAAGTGTAAGCCAGCAAGCAATATAACCATCCACATCGATCGCGCCTGCTTATGAGTCATTCGTATCGCCTTCGACATTTTCAATCCCATTCACACACAGAATCAGGCAAGGATAGGCTTGGTATTCGTCGGCCGTTTGTCTAAAACTGACAGCATGACTTGCCGGATCAAGAAGATTATCTTTTGCCAGGGACCGAAGAAATTGTTTGAGCTGAGAGATATCAAGACCCAAGTAAGATGAACGGAACTCCTTCAAGTATTCTAAGGCGCGCCCCGCCAGGCGGCTTGCCCCAACGGCATTACCCCGATCCAAATGGTACAGTGCCATCGCTGCTTGGATAAGGCCTTGATAATATCCCTTTTCAGGTGGAACAGCTTCGCGCCACACGGATTCCCACAATTCATGAGCCGTGTAGTACTCCCCTTGATTGAAGGCCTTGATACCAGCGAGGACCCGGGAATCCAGCAATCACTGACTCCTTCCGCACTTTGCAAGAACTCTCGAACCGACCATACGCGACAGACCGACGACCTCATTCTAATCCACATTCAGCCGAAGCTTCCAGTGTAAAATGTGTTTGCTGACCTATCGCGGCCGTTTGTCGTGGCTTGCGGTTTCTTGCGGACTCTTGACATGTCCCAAACCCGCGAAAGAATGAAGAGCTTCGGCAGGCTGTGCTGTGTTCCGGGTGGATTACCATTTGATCTATCGAGTGCGGAGTCTTTGGCAAGGGGTTGCATGCTATGCCTCGGTCTTCAAAAAACGTTGTGGCAAAAATCCTTAAAGCTCTCGAGCGCGAATATCCCGATGCCACCTGTTCCCTTAATTTTACGACCCCGTTGGAGCTTCTGGTGGCAACAATCCTCTCAGCGCAATGCACCGATGAGCGGGTTAATCAAGTTACCAGGGACTTGTTCCAGAAATACAAAACCGCTCGGGATTACGCCCAGGTGTCACAGACAGAATTGGAAAAAGACATTCAAAGCACCGGTTTCTACAAGAATAAGGCCAAGAATATCCGCGAATGTTGTCAGCAGCTTGAACAACGATTCGGCGGCGATGTTCCCAAAGATATCGACCAGTTGGTATCGTTACCGGGCGTTGGCCGAAAAACGGCTAACGTTGTGCTGGGAACTGCCTACGGAATCCCCTCGGGTATCGTGGTCGATACTCACGTTGCGCGGATCAGCCAGCGATTGGGACTGACGCAGAACACCAATCCTGAGAAAATTGAACAAGATCTCATGCAATTGATTCCTCAAGATGAATGGATTGCCTTCGGTCACCGTGTCATCCAACATGGAAGAAAGTACTGTACCGCCCGCAAACCCGCTTGCGATGCGTGCCCGTTGAGTTCGTTTTGTCCCAAGATCGGCGTCGATTCGTCATCAAGTGTGTGAAATTGATCTGATAACACCCTTCGGAGAGACCCGCTTGTCGGGTCCAGCGCGCTTCGGAGGGACGTGCTTGTCACGTCCGCTGCACCACGTTTGATTATCCATCCTGCTTCAGCGGGCACGACGAGCGCGCCCCTCCGAGTTGATTGTTGTCGTACCCGTAAGTCTGACGCACATCCATACCGGCCATTGCCTTGTGTACAGTCCCGCAACTTCGCATAATTGAGCTTGCTTCGCACTTGAGTGTTTTGTGGTCTTGGTTCGCTTAGTGACTGTTCCTTTGGGGAGGATAGCAACATGAGGTCTAGCTTTCGACATGTTATTACTTCTGTTGGTTTTATAACACTTCTTTGCGGCGCAGTGCTGACTGCAACTGCCGAGTGTCCCACAAGCCGGATCGTGAGTCCTCAGGCGTTTGCCCAGCGGGACACCAGTGGTTACGCTCATCGGCAAAAGGTTGATTTCGTTCTAGATCGACTGGACATCCGGGCCGGGGATGTTGTGCTCGATCTTGGTGCAGGCGATGGATGGTGGACGGAACATCTGGCGCGAAAGGTAGGAACGGAAGGTACCGTCCATGCCGCGGAAGTCAGTTCCGAGCTAGTAACACGGCTGGAAAAACGGTTCGCGCAAGTCACCCAGGTCAAGCCGTATTTCTGTCCTCAGGATAAACCCGGCCTCCCAGAGAATAGTGTCGATCTGGTTTTTATCTCAGCGGTGTATCATCACCTTAACAAGGAGACGCGTGTTCAATACTGGCAGGAATTGGCCAAGGTCGTTCGACCAGCGGGGCGCGTGGCTGTTCTAGAGACGTACCCCGCCATCGCGACTCGTGGAAAGGATCACGGGACGCAACTGAGCAAGTTAGTTGACGAGGCTGAGCAGGGCGGTTGGGTTGCGGTGGAGGTCTGGTATCTACCGGGAACACAGCACTATCTTGCCATCTTTGTTCAGCAAGAGGCGTTCTTTGAACCGTCCGATTCCGCCGGGCAATAAACTCCCGGAAAGCCAGCGTATTTTCCCATGCGACCTCGGCATGCGACTTTGCGCCGGTCCAGTTAAGTCCGACAAAAAGTCAAGGAAAGGCGCACGGAATTACCGGATATCAGTAATCGCGAAATGGTCCCCGCGGCTCGGCAGCTTCCATTTCCCGTACCCATTCTTGGAAGGCCTGCCTCAATTCCTCAGCCTTCGTCGGCTGCTGGTGGACGAGATTGGTTGTCTCTCCAACATCACGGGCCAGGTCAAAAAGAAACTCCCCATCGCGGTTTTCAATCCATTTCCAGGTTCCGACACGTGCGGCCTTCCATTCACGCCGCTGCCAGAACATCCTTTGGCGCGGAGACTTTTGTTGGCCTTGAAGAACGGGAAGCATGTCGAAACCGTCCAACTTCAGGTCTGGCGGAATCGGCGACTGAGCGAGTTGGGCGAGCGTCGGAAAGACCTCGAGACCCGAGAGAAATTCCTCACAAACCGTACCGGGTGGAATTCTTCCCGGATATCGCGCCAGCACACAGACGCGTATGCCACCTTCGAAAAGCTCGCCCTTCTGACCACGAAGGGGTGAATTGTCAGCTATTCCAGTTCCGCCATTGTCGGAGAAGAACAGGACGAATGTGTTGTCGGTCAAATGGAATTCGTCCAGTTTCTTGAGCACGGCTCCAATGGCGTCGTCCATGGCCGTAATTGACGCCCGGTAAAGCAAATCCCGCGTCTGCCGCGTTGGGACCTCGGCATTCTTCCAATAAGGATGATTTGGCGCGGACACGTATTCCTCCCGCAACTGGGGATACATACGCTTATACTTTTCGGGAGCCTGAGGAGCGGAACGGATCCGCGGGTCGAGATGACTCGCGTTATGGGGAGCATTGAATGCCAGATACAGAAAAAACGGACGATCGGAATTCGTTTCAATAAACTTGAGGGCCTCTCGCTGAATCAAATCGGTGATGTAAGTGCCCCTGTCCTCAGTCGTGGGCTGGTTGTTGCGATACATCGAAGGTATGCCGTATCGCTCATGGGTAAAATAATCGATTCCCGTATTGACAAATCCGTAGAACTCGTGAAAGCCGCGGGCAAGAGGCAGGTATCGTTGCAAACTTCCCAGGTCCCATTTCCCGAACAGAGCACACCGGTAGCCCTTCTCGGCGAGGAGCCGTGAAATAAGGATCTCCCGCGTGTCCATGCCACCGATACGTTCGAAACTAACCGCGTACTCTTCGGGTGGATAGAGGTAACCGTAATCCGGGGCCTCATTACGGAACATGTCATAGGTCCCATTCCGTTGCGGATAACGCCCCGTAAGGAAGGCACCTCGGCTGGGAGTGCATGCCGGCCAGGCCATGTAGAAGTTCGTCAAGCGGACCCCTTCTCTGGCCAAACGATCCAGATGAGGAGTCATAAGGTCGGAACGCAGTATACCGAGATCGTTGTAGCCCTGATCATCGCTGACGATGAGAAGGATATTTGGTGGGCGTTCTTCCCCAGTGCTTGCATCAACCTGGAAGTTGGTCAACGCAAGTGTGCCGATCATCAGGCCCGTCATCAGACAAATTGAAGCTTTTGACAAAGGCTCTTTCATGAGTTTTCCCACATAATCAGCCACAGACTGAGACTCAATCCCGCTGTGTTCCATCCCGCCATCATTCTTACTAGAATGAAGCCCAGTCACCAGAGGTGGCAACGCTCAAAAGTCATTGATGGAGACGAAGATATGCCAAACAGTGCGCTATGTAACGTGTCGCGGCGCCGATTCCTGAAGGTCAGTGGGGCGCTAGCCTGGAGTTTGGCTGTCCCGCGAAAATCCTGGGGACAAGAAGATGCCAATCTTGAGGCCGGTGAAGGTGTAGCAGACATCACGCCTCCGCTGGGGATCGAGCTCGGAGGATTTCATCGCCCGCCGGGACAGGAGCGACGTGTTCGGGGAATTCGTCAACCGACGTGCGTCCGGGTTTTGGCACTCCGTGCCGGACAAAGCCAGGTCATCATCTGTTCCTTAGAAGTCGCAGCTTTCGCAGATGCATTCGCCGATCGTGTGAGAAGGCGAATTTCCGATCAAACAGGAGTTGAAAGCGATCACATTCGCCTTGCGGCAACGCACACCCATTCCATGCCAGGGTTTTGCTTTATGAGGCAATGGGGCGCCATACCAGAGGATTTTATGCGAACTGTGGAAGAACGGACCGTCGAGGCCGCACGTCGGGCAATTGAAGATTTATCACCCGCAGAACTTCTCGTAGGCAGAAGTGTCGCCGTGGGCGGCAGTCACAATCGCACGACCAAAACGTTCAAGACGGAAGACCAATTCGGCGACACCGCAACAGACGAAGATCGCTGGCTGGACCGAACCATCCATGTCATGCTGTTTCCGCGCAAGGGAAAACAAACACTCTGCTGGTATCATTTTTCGGCCCATGCTGTTTGTTATGCAGACGAACTTGCAGGCCCCGATTGGCCGGGGGAGGTCGCCACACGGTTGCGCGATGAGGAGGGACTCGATCCCGCATTTCTCCAGGGACATTGCGGCGACGTCAATCCCGGTGATGGGTCCGACTGGCGGGGAGAAATAAAACAAACCGTCAGTGCCATCTATCCGGCTTTGAAGAGGGCGATTGCCAATGCGGCACCGGTGCGGTATTTGCCGCTGCGCTCTCTGCGTACAGAAGCCCGCTTGCCCTACGACATCGATCGTTTTCAAAGCTGGCTGAAGATGTATCGTGAGTCGCCGGAGAAATGTACCTCGGGGGAGTGGGTCGATCCCGGATTCGCAGAGGATTGGTATCGGGGCAACGTCAATCGCGATCTCTCTCAGAAAGAATTGCCGATTTCACTGAGTGCCTTGTGCTTGGGAGATGTCGCAATGGTTTTTCATCCGTCGGAACTATATACCTGTTACGGACTGATGATTCGTCGTGATTCTCCCTTCGCACATACAATTGTCGTTGGTTACGCGGATGGTTTCGTCGGCTATCTGCCGGATCCGAAGGCCTATCAGGCGGGCGAATATGCCGCCATGACCGTGCCGAAAATCCTCGATTACCCGCCATTCCGGCCCGAAACGGCACCTGAAATGACAGCCACGGCTGCCAAACTGCTTAAACGTTTAGCTTGACTGGCTGGAAAGGTTCAGAATCTCAGGACATGGAGTTATGAAGGCTTACGCTGGCAACCATATCGGTGGGTGTGGGCATCGTTCGCCGCTGCGGCCTGTTGCTCGGTACGTCGGTGCCTTCGTTGCTCTGATTGCTGTCAACAGTGTCTCTGTGGTTGCTGCATGTGGGCATTCCGCGGAGACTGTGCTCAGTCAAGATGGTGTTCCTCAATGCACCATCGTGGTGGCGGAACAAGCCGCACCAGCAGGATTGGAGCTCGCCAGAGAGCTGGCGCACTGGTTGCAAAAAATCACCGGTGGGCAATTTAATGTTTCGAAAGAATTGTCAGATCAGGCAATCGTTTTGGGAACCTGGGATCAATGGCAGGCGTCGTTAAACGTTTCGGATCAGCCGCCGGATTCGCCTGAAGGGTATCGAATCCGCAGTGATGGGAAAAAGGTCTGGGTCATTGCCCGCACGGAGCTGGGCCTTCAGCACGCGGTCTATGGTTTTCTCGAAAACTTGGGGTGCCGCTGGTATTTTCCGGATCCGGTTTGGACAGTGATTCCTCACAGTGCCACACTGGTTGTCAATCTCGACCAGATGGCCAGCCCAGCTTTCGGATACCGACGGATTTGGTACGGTTGGGGGCCGAGAACAGAAAAGTTGTCCGCCGACTACCAAAACTGGCTGAAACATAACCGCCAGTTGGGGCATTTTCAGGTGGCCTGTGGGCACTCGTATGATAGCCACATTTCCCCTAAGTCGCTTTGCAGAACATCCGGAATGGTTTTCCTATGTCGAGGGTCGTCGCCAGCCATTTCAGCTCTGCACATCTAATCCAGAAGTGCAAAGGCTCGTCATTGAGCATGTCTTCGAAATATTTCGGAACAATCCGCATGCTAACATGGTGTCTGTGGAACCCAATGACGGTGACAAATACTGCACGTGCGAGGCCTGCCTTGCCCTGGGCACTCCGAGTGATCGGGTTTTCCATCTGGCCAATGTCGTTGCCGAGGCCGTGCGGCGGGAATTTCCGACCAAATGGGTTGGCCTTTATGCGTATGCTGGCCACAGTGAGCCCCCGCATTTCCCACTAAAGCCAGGTGTATATGTTCAGGTAACGACGGGGTTTCGCTACACCAAACTGACGTTCGAAGAACAGATCGAGGCCTTTCGAAAGCTGGGGGCAACCGTTGGCGTGTATGATTATTTCAGCGTCTATCCATGGGATTGGGATATGCCGGGGGCCGCAAAAGCCGGCCGGGTTTTCGACTTGGCGGCAGCCATTCGCCATTATCATCAGTTGGGATTGACAACCTATGATGCGGAATCGTCGTGCAACTGGGGGCCGAACGGCCTGGGTTACTGGATGGCAGCCCACCTGATGTGGGATCCCAATTTGGATCCTGAAATGCTCTTTCACGATTTTTGCGAGCGAGCCTTTGGACCGGCCCGCGATCATGTGGCGCGCATCTTTCGACGTTGGGCGAAAGGAGAGCGGTTTTCAGAGCGGAATCTTAAACTGGCGATGTTCGACCTTGAGCAGGCATATGCCGTTGTCCATGAACCTGCCATTCGCGATCGTCTCGATCGCATCGCAATGTACCTTCATTGGCTGCGGCTGTGGAGTGATTACGATCATTCGGCGAAATGGAATCAATGGGGAAAGCTGGTTGTGGACCCGCCCGAGGAGATTCTCGCTCGCGCCGAGCAATTCGTGAGGTACACGCAGCGGATCATGGATACGGGGTTGGTCCACACCTATCCCGCGCTGCATTCCGAATGGTTTCGGCATCGGTTGGCCGCCCTGAACAAGATACCGAACTTTGACT
>Ga0308414_1002820_pt1 | contig 11220 bp, 10 predicted proteins | sample HotsprSampleOS50_FD_205667 | JGI IMG/M metagenome (GOLD analysis project Ga0308414, IMG submission 205667) | Hot spring phototrophic mat microbial communities from Octopus Spring, Yellowstone National Park, Wyoming, United States - 20090730_OS50 ... | reverse complement strand
GCACACCCACGGCTCTACCGCGCCCTGCGCGGCCACGGGCGCCAGCAGCAGCGCCCCAGCGGCGGCAAGCACCGCGAACACCAGTGGCAGTCGGTTCATCCTAATCCTCCTTAAAAGTGACACTCGCAGTTACCAGATGCACGCTAAGCTCTGCGGGCAGCACGGCGGCCCTGCATGGCGAGCGAGATGCCCACCAGCACCGTCGAGGCCAGCAGCATTAACGTCGAGATGGCGTTGATCTCCGGTGGCACGCGCGTCTTGAGCATGCCGTAGACGAAGATCGGCAGCGTGGTGGTGCCGATGCCGGCGTTGAAGAACGTCACCACGAAGTCATCGAGCGAGATGGTGAAGGCCAGCAGCGCCCCGGCCACAATGCCCGGCAGGATGAGCGGGAAGGTGACGCGCCAGAAGGTCTGCCACTCGTTTGCGCCCAGGTCGCGGGCGGCTTCCTCCAGGCGCGGGTTCATATCGGCCAGGCGCGCCCGCACCACAATCACCACATACGACAGGCAGAAGGCCACATGGGCGATGATGATCGTGCCGAAGCCGGTGGTGACGCGCGCCCCGGTAAGCGTGCCGAAGAAATCGAACAGCACCTTGAAGAAAACGGCCAGCGAGATGGCCTGTGTGATCTCCGGGATCACTACCGGCAGGTAGAGCACGGCGTCCAGCACTTTCTTGCCGGGGAAGCTGCCGCGCGCCAGGCTGAGCGCCACCATCGTGCCGATAACGGTGGAGATGAAGGTGGCGGCGAAGCTCACCAGCAGGCTGTTGCGCAGCGCGTTGAGCATCAGCGCGGTCGAGAAGCGCCCGGCCTCAGAGCCGGCGCTGATGGCGTTGTTAAAGATGTTGCTGTACCACTGGGTGGTGAAGCCCTGCCACGTCGAGACGGACGTGCCAGCGTTGAACGAGAAAACGATCAGTACGGCAATGGGTGCCCACAGGAAGAAGTAGGCGAAGAGGGGGGTTACGTGCAGGGTGATGCGGCCGATGCGCCGCACCAGCAGGTCCCGCTTGATGGCTAGGTCGTTGAATTCGACCAGCGGGGCCGGGCGCAGCCGAGGGGAAGCAATTGTGCGGTTAGCCACGTCAGTCATCTCCACGGTCACCAAAGCGAACGTAAACCAACAGCGCCAGCATCACCAGCGCCATGATGACGATCGAAAGCGCCGAGCCAAGCGGCTGGTTGCCCGATCCCTTGAACTGATCGTTGATCAGGTTGCCGATCATGATGCCGCGCGTGCCGCCCAGCAGGTCCGGCGTCACGAACGCGCCGATGGCCGGGATGAACACCAGGATGCTCCCGGCGATGACGCCCGGCAGTGTCAGCGGGAAGATCACGCGGATAAACGTCCGCAGGTCGTTAGCGCCCAGGTCGTGGGCTGCCTCGACAAAGTGGAAATCGAAACGCTCCACCGAGGCGTAAATCGGCAGCACCATGAACGGCAGGAAGCCGTACACCAGGCCCAGCAGCACCGCGTCGGTCGTGTTCAGCAGCTGGAGCGGCTGGGCGGTGAGGCCCAGGCCAACCAGCAGGTTGTTGATGATGCCCTCACGCCCTAGGATCGTCTGGAGCGCGTAGGTGCGCACCAGGAAGTTGGTCCAGAAGGGCAGGATCACCAGAAACAGCGCCAGCGTGCGCACCCACTGCCGCTTGCGCGTGGCGATAAAAAACGCCAGCGGATACCCCACCAGCAAACAGATCACCGTTGTGAGCAGCGCTGTCCACACCGAGCCTTGAATCACGCCCAGGAAGACGTTGAAAACGCGCTCATAGTTTTCCAGCGTGAAGGGCAACTGGCCTACCCCGCCGCGCCCGCGTGTGAGAAAACTCACAACGAACACAATCACGAGCGGGAGAACAAAGAAGAAAAACAACCAGAACGCAGCCGGTAAAGCCATCAAGACACCACGCGGACGGCCTCGCTTGCGTTCTGGTTGGGGTTGAACACTGGCTACCATAGTGAACAACCTTTCCCGAGATATGCAGTTTGTGCAGCATTGTATTATAGAACAATCTGCCCCTTTTTCAATATGTTTAGGTAAAAAGAATATTAAGAATGCCTGGCGCGCCGCCGCCGCGCGCGCTATCGGGGCGCGGGCCGCGCTGCTATAATCAGCGCGGTTTCAGCGCCACCTCAACACGGACTATAACCTATGACTGAACAACAACTGCGCGTAGGCGTCGTCGGCACGGGATGGGCTGGCGAGGCGCACATCATCGGGTTTCGCCAGCAGCCCGGCGTCGCGGTCACAGCAATTGCTGACCCGCGCGCCGGCCGCTTGGCCGAGCTGGCGGCCAAGTATGAGATCGCGCACACGTACACCGACTACAACGAGCTGGTGTCCCGCGACGACCTGGATATCGTCAGCGTGGCCACGCCCAACTGCCTGCACGCGCCGGTGGCTATCGCAGCGCTGGAGCGCGGCAAGCACGTGTTGTGCGAGAAACCGCTGGCTCACACGCTGGCCGACGCCGAGGCGATGGTGCGCGCCGCCATCAGCGCCGGGCGCGCGCTGGACGTGACTTTCAACCACCGCCAGCGCGGTGACGTGCAGGTGCTCAAAGCTCACATTGACCAGGGCGGACTGGGCCGCATTTACCACGCCAAAGCCACCTGGATGCGGCGCAGCGGCATCCCCGGCATGGGCGGCTGGTTCACCTCGCGCGCGCTGGCCGGCGGCGGCCCGCTGATTGACCTGGGTGTGCACGTGCTGGATATGGCGCTCTATCTGATGGGCGAGCCGGAAGCGGTCGCTGTGAGCGCAGCCACCTACGCCGAGCTGGGGCCGCGCGGCCGCGGCGGGCGCGGCGACACCGGCGGCCAGTCCGTCTACGATGTCGAGGACCTGGCGACGGCGTTTGTCCGGCTGGCAGGCGGCGCTACGCTGCTGCTGGAGGCAAGCTGGGCGGCCTACGGGCGGCATCAGGACGATTTCGGCGTGGCGCTCTACGGGACTGAAGGCGGAGCGGATATCGAGGTGGTCAACTACGGCTGGCAGGACACGCTGCGCATTTACGGCGATATCGGCGGCGTGCCCGCCGTGATGCGCCCGCAGGTGACCAAAGGGACGGGCCACGAGGGCGTGATCCGCGCGTTTGTCGCGGCCCTGCGCAGCGGCGACTGGTCAGCGCTCACGGGCGCTGTGGCGCTGCGCCGCTCGCAGATTATTGACGCCTGCTACCGCTCGGCGCAGGAAGGGCGCGAGCTGACGCTCTAACGGTTATGAGGCGGCGCTGTACGTCTCGCTGGTGAGCGGCCACATCGGCAGCGCCTCGATGTCCAAGCCGCAGCGCAGCCCAGCCTCGTAGCGGTAGTGCCCGGCGGCGGCGATCATGGCGGCGTTGTCGGTGCACAGGTTCAGCGGCGGATAGCGCACCGGCAGGCCGGCTTCGCGCAGCAGCGTGCGCCGCAGCGCCTGGTTGGCGCTCACGCCGCCCGCCATGAGAATCTCGGTCGCGCCGAAGGCCTTGGCGGCGCGCACGGTCTTGTCTACCAGCGTGTCCACCAGCGCCTGCTGGAAGCTGGCGGCCACATCAGCAATTGAAATGCCGGAGCGAAGCTGGGCTTTTTTCTCTGCGCCGCGCTGGCGGCGGGTTGTCTCGCTGGCAGGCATTACCGTTGCCTCGCGCATGACGGCGGTCTTGAGGCCGGAGAAGCTGAAATCGTAGCTGTCGTCGCGTTTGGCGCGCGGGAAGACATAGGCGGCGGCGTTGCCGTTGAGGGCGGCGCGCTCGATGTTCGGCCCGCCGGGGAAGGGCAGCCCCAGCAGCCGCCCTATCTTGTCGAAGGCCTCGCCGGCTGCGTCGTCCAGCGTGCTGCCCAGCCGTCGGTACTGGCCGTGACCGGTCATCAGCAGCAGCTCGGTGTGCCCGCCGGAGACAATCAGCACCACCACTGGGAAAGCGATGGCGCGCTGCTGCTCGGTAAGCCACAGCGAGTAGACGTGCCCCTCCAGGTGGTTGATGCCCAGCAGCGGCTTGTCGGCTGCCAGCGCCACCCCCTTGGCGAAGTTCAGCCCCACCAGCAGCGACCCCACCAGACCCGGCCCGCGCGTGACGGCGACCGCGTCCAGTTTGTCATAGGTAGTGCCAGAGTCGCGCATGGCCTGCTCGACCACCGCGCTGATGGCCTCGACGTGGGCGCGCGAGGCGATCTCCGGGAAGACGCCGCCGTACTGCGCGTGCAGGTCAATCTGCGAGGCAACGACGTTGGCGGCAATCGTCCGCCCGTCAATCACCACGGCGGCGGCCGTCTCGTCGCACGATGTCTCAATGCCCAGGATGCGGGTCATGTGTTCCTCGTTTTCATCTTTCCGAACCTGGCCGCATTTTACCGGGCGCTGTCACCGGCCACAGGGCGTCGTGCGCTGCCAGCAGCGCCGCGCCGGCGAAAACCCACCAGAAAACTTCTGTCGGGAAGATATAGCGCGGCAGCGCCTCCAGCGCCAGGTGCGCCGCCGTCGTGTAGGCGATGAACAGCGCCGGCGGCAGCGTCCAGCGCCAGCGGCGGCGCGTCAGCCACAGGCCGGCCAACCCGCCCAGCAGCGCCGTGTAGTGGAAAGCGTATACCGCCAGTTTGGGCCAGAAGCCCTCTGTCGTCGTGACCGCCCCCAACCCGGCCCAGGTGCGATCCGCCGCCAGCCAGTCACCCAGCGCGCGGCGCAGGCTGGGGCTGCTGTAGAGGAGCGTGCCGTGCGGCTGCAGGTAGGCCTCGGCCAGCCGCGCGGCGCGGCGGCGAACGTACCCTACCGGGTCCGCGCCGATAAGCGCGGCAGCGCGCTCGCGGTAGACCGCCTGCTGATCGTCCGTCTCGGGGGGCAGTTCCAGCGCCAGCGCCTCGTCCACGCGGCTGCCGCCCTGCCAGCCGGCGTCGCTAGCCCCCAGGTACAGAAAGGCCGAGAACCCCTCGCCGGCGATCACCCAACGCTCCCAGCGGGCGCGGCTGTAAACTGTCCAGGACGAGACGACCAGCGCATAAGCCAGCAGCAGCAGCCCGGCGCGGCGCAGCCCCGCCCGCCAGCCGTCTGCCAGCAGCAGATGGAGCATCAGCGCCAGCGGGAACAGCAGCAGCACCGCGCGCGTCAGCGTCGCCAGCCCCAGCAGCGCGCCGACTGTCATCAGCGCAGCAGGCCGGCTGCGCCGTTCGACGTACAGCGCCAGCGCGCCAGCCACCAGCGCAATGTAGAGTGTCTCGGTGGCCACCTGCGCCGCCTCGGTCACGAAAGCCGGCGACACAGCCAGCGCCCCGGCCGCGATCAGCCCGGCGCGGCTGTCGCCGGCGGCGGCCCGCGCCAGCCGGAAGGCAAAGCAGCACGTCAGCGCGCCCAATGCCGCCTGCGTCACCCGGATCAGCAGCAGCGCCGTTTCCGGCGGCAGCAGCGCCTGCCAGACGCCGGCGTACAGCAGGTACAGCGGCGGCGTAGGCAGGTTTTTGAGCGCGATCGGGAACGGCTGGCCGTCCAGCCGCGTGAGGTAGCCGTCGTCGAAGCCGGTCACCAGCGCATAGCCATTGGCCAAGAACCAGCCGCTGTCGCCGCCAGGGTCAGTGTAGGGCGCGGCGCGGTCGAGCGGCAGGGCATATGCCAGCCGCAGCAGCAGCGCGAGCGCCAGGATCAGCCACAGGATTTTTGCCTCATCCCCGCGAATCCGCGGTTCGCTGCCCCCGCTCCAGACGGAGCGGGGGTTGGAGGTGAGGTTAGCTTTGGTCGGTGTCTGCATCGAAATCAAATCCATACAAGGCCGCGTTGGTGCCGCCGATCGCCACCACTGGCACAAAGCGCGGGTCTTGTTCGCCGCCGGCGTACAGCGGGTCGAGCGCGGGACGGTCGGGCGGCATCATCATGTAATCAACGTTGTAGCGCCGCGCCACCGCCAGAACGCCCTCGCGGTCGGCCAGCGGCAGCATGACAGCGCGCAGGCCGAAATAGTTGATCATGAACGGGTCCTGGGCCATCAGCACGATCTCGCCGTCGCCGTTGGTGTCGGGCAGGGCGCGCGCCGCCGCCACCACCTGGGCGATGTAGTCGGCGTAGCGCGCCGTGAAAGCGGCGTCAGCCCGCACTAGCTCGACCGCGTTGGCAGCGGTAAGGGCCAGCGCGATAACCGCCGCGCCCAGCCGCAGCCGCGCGTCGCTGATCGCCCGCGCCAGCGCCCAGCCGGCCAGCGGCAGCAGCAGCGGCACCGCCGAGAGGTAGAGCTTCTTGAAGCTGCCGCTCTGCGCCTTGTACGGCACGAGCAGCGCGTAGAACAGCCAGCCGGCCAGCACGAACAGCAGCGCCGGGCTGAGCGTCAGCAGGCGCTGGCGGTCGCGGGCGGCGATGAGCAGCGCCAGCCCGCCGATCACGGCCACCGGCAGAAACACGTCGAGCGCGTTGTACATCATTTTGGCGCCAGCAGCCAGCTCGAACAGGCGCTTGCCGGCGATCTGCGCCGGCGTCTGGCGTGCCAGCAGGGTTTCCAGCGTGAACGTCTGGCCGTAGGCGTAGTGGTCGCGCTGGTCGGCGAAGAAGTACATGTACTGCGTTTCGCGCGCGGTCAGGTAACCCAGCGTCTGCGCGTTGCGGGCCAGCCAGGGCGCGGCTGTCAGCAGCGCGACCAGCGGCACGAGCAGCGCCCCGGCCCAGCGCTGGCGCGGCAGACTGCCCCATCGCGCGCGCAGCAGCGGCGCGCCGGCCAGCGCCGCCAGCAGCAGAGTCGATTCGCTGCGGGTGAGATAAGCTAGGCCGGCGGTCAGGCCGCTGCCAGCGAAGGCCGCCAGGCCGCCGGTGCGCAGCCCCCGGTTGAACAGCAGCACGGCAGTTGTGACCAACGCGGCGTTAGGGATGGTCGTGTCGGTGCGCAGCGAGTTGAGCACCAGCTCTGGCAGCACGGCGGCGGCTGCGGCGGCGAACAGGCTGCCGCCTGCGCCAACCTCAAGCTGGCGGGCAGCGTCATAAGCCAGCGGGACGAGCAGCGTGCCCAGCAGAATGAACGGCAGCAGCGCCGCGAACGCGCTGCCGCTGGCCAGCGCCAGCCCGCCCGCCGCCAGGACGCCGGCCAGCGGCATCCAGTGGTCGTCGGGGTGGGTGATGTCGTCCGGCGGGTCATTGTACTGCCAGATGTAATCAATGACAAAGCCGCGCCCGGCGGCCAGTTCGCGCCCCAGGTTGTAGTAGTGCGTGGGGTCGCCGATGCCGGGGTGCGTCACCAGCAGCGCCAGCCCCAGGCGCAGGCCCAGCGCCCCCAGCGCGATCAGCGCCAGCCAGCGGTTGGCGCTCACGCCCGGTTGCGCGCTTCCATGACGCGCTTGAGGTTGTCCAGGCCGGTCTTGATCTGGCTGTCAAGCGCGCCAGTGACGAACGGGCGCAGGAAGAAGTTCCACCAGGGGATGCGAATCTCCATGATCTCGGTCACGTCCGTGCCGCTGCCGGCGAACGTGAACTTGTAAGTGGTGCGGAAGAAGAAGCCGCCCATCACGCCGTTGTAGATGATCGTCTGGTTGGGAACGTATTCGATCACATCGGCGTTGACGTGCATGGTGCGGCCCATGACGCGGCGCGTGCCCACCACCATATCCCCCAGCCTGAGCTGCCCGGCGCGGCGCAGGTCCACCGTGTCCGGCTGCCACTGGGGCGTGTTGCTAAAATCGGCCACGAAGCGGAAGATGTCGGTCACAGGCCGCATGATGTTGACTTTGTGCTGGATCGTGTTCACGGAATCATCCCCTCTGCGTGCTGTTCGGGCGGGTGCGGCGGCGCGAACATCGCCGGCGGGCGGCGCTGGCCCGCGTCCAGCGTGCCGATGTAGCCCTGTGTCGTCTGAACGCTGGCGTGGCCCAGGTTCTGGCGGATGCGCTCCAGGTCCATGCCGCCCTCGTAGGCGCGGCGGGCGTAGGTGCGGCGCAGGTCGTGCGGCCTAACGGCCCGCAGCGCGCCGTCAATCTCGATCGGCCAGCGGTTGAAGATGTCGTTAACGGCCCGCGTGCTCAGCCGCGTCCGCCGCACTGCGCGGCCGCCGCGGTATAGGCCGCGAAAGACCGGCCCCTCGCTGATGCGTGCCGCCGCCAGCCAGCGTTCCACGTAGGTTAGACACCAATCAAGCGGGCCGTAGGGCACTAACCGCTGATGACGGCCTTTGCCGGCGCGCACGCGCAGCGCCAGCTCGCCGCCCAGGCGCGCGCGCAGATCGGGCACGTCCAGGGCGCACAGCTCGGCCTCGCGGATGCCAGTGCAGGCCATCAACGCGAAGACAGCGGTGTCGCGCAGGCCGGCCAGCGTGTCCTGGCCGGGGCTGCGCAGCAGCGCCCGCACCTGCTCGGGCGTCAGCCGCAGGTGATCGGCGTCCGCGGCGTCGCGGCGCGTCACCAACGCCACCGGCGCGGCCGACGGGTAGACGGCGTTCTGCAGCCGCAGCAGCGCTTCGTCAACAAAGGCCTTGCGGTCGGCTGGGCCGAAGCCAGCCGGGGCCAGCTCGTAGAGCGCGCGGCGCACGCGGTTGTCGCGCAGGATGGCGGCGTAGCGGCTCCGCACCGTCGCCAGGTGCGCCTGCACAGTAGAGGGAGCCAGCCCGATCCCGCCGCGGCGGTTGGGCTTGTCGTGCAGCAGGTAGTCGCGGTAGGCCTCCAGGTCTGGCTGATACCAGGCGCGGCCCATCAGCGCCAGCCAGTCCAGGAAGTAGCCCAGGCGCGAGCGCTCGTCCTTGTCAGGCTGCGCGGGCATCAGCATGGCGTAGTCTTCTTCCCAGGTGGTCGGCAGCCGGGCGCTGTTCACGCTTTCGCTTCCCCTCTTTGTTACCTCGCCCACAGTTTACCACACGCTCAGGCGCTTCGCAGCCGGCCGCGGTGTTGGCACTCGCGTAAAAAGTTTGCTAGAAATGCTTGACGCTGTGGGCGCATTCTGCTATATTGTGGGCAGTCAAATTAGCACTCTCAAGCGAGAGTGCTAACGCTGTAAACACATGGCGCCGTGCGCGGCTGTGTATCTCCGCACTATCAATTCGTTCGATGGAGGATAGGACCTATGGCTATCAAGATGCGCCCCCTGGGTGACCGCGTTCTGGTCGAGCCGGTTGAGCAGGAAGACACGTTTGCTGGCGGCCAGCTCGTGCTGCCGGAGACGGCCAAAGAGAAACCGCAGCAGGGCAACGTGCTGGCAGTGGGCGAGGGCCGGCGCGACGACGACGGCAAGCGCATTCCGATGGACGTGAAGGTGGGCGACCGCGTGCTGTTCGCCAAGTACGCCGGCACAGAGATCAAGATTGACGGCAAGAAGCTGCTCATCATGAAGGAAAGCGACATCCTCGGCATTGTAGAGTAGTACCGCCCCCTGAGCAACCCGCACACAAGTACAAATCTGGAGGATAACCGATTATGGCTGCTAAACAACTCATCTTCGAGGAAGCCGCTCGCGCCAGCCTGAAGCGCGGCGTGGACAAGGTGGCTGACGCTGTTGCGACCACGCTTGGCCCCAAAGGCCGCAACGTGGCGCTGGACAAGAAATTCGGCGCGCCCACGATCACCCACGACGGCGTTACCGTGGCCAAGGAAATCGAGCTGGAAGACCCGTTTGAGAACATGGGCGCGCAGCTCCTGAAGGAAGCCGCTACGAAGACCAATGACATCGCCGGCGACGGCACCACCACCGCCACCGTGCTGGCCCAGGCGATTGTCAACGAGGGCCTGAAGAACGTGGCCGCCGGCGCCAACCCGATGCTGCTTAAGCGCGGCATCGAAGCCGCCACCGAGCGGGTCGCCCGCAACATTCTCGACCAGGCCACGCCCATCAGCACCAAAGCGGAAATTGCCCAGGTGGCCAGCGTGTCCGCCCAGGACACCGAAATCGGCGACTTGATCGCCGAGGTGATGGACAAAGTGGGCAAGGACGGCGTGGTGACCGTTGAGGAGAGCAAGGGCCTGGAGTTCGAGACCGAGTACGTCGAGGGTATGCAGTTCGACCGCGGCTACATCAGCCCCTACTTCATCACCAACCCCGAGGGCATGGAGGCCGTTGTCGAGGAACCCTACATCCTCATCCACGACAAGAAGATCAGCGCCGCTCAGGACATCGTGCCCATTCTGGAGAAGCTCGTTCAGATCGGCAAGCGCGACCTGGTCGTGATCGCCGAGGACGTGGACGGCGAGGCGCTGGCCACGCTGGTGCTGAACAAGCTGCGCGGCATGCTCAACGTGCTGGCGGTGAAGGCCCCCGGCTTTGGCGACCGCCGCAAGGCCATGCTGCAGGACATCGCGATCCTCACCGGCGGCACGGTCATCAGCGAAGAAACCGGCCGCAAGCTGGAGACCGTCACCATTCAGGACCTGGGCCGCGCCGGCAAGGTGGTGAGCACTAAAGAGGACACCACCATCGTGGACGGCCAGGGCGAGGAGAGCAAGATCAAGGGGCGCATCGAGGAGATCCGCCGCGAGATCGAAGCCAGCACCAGCGATTACGACCGCGAGAAGCTGCAGGAGCGGCTGGCTAAACTGTCCGGCGGCGTAGCGGTGATCCGCGTGGGCGCGGCCACCGAGACTGAGCTGAAAGAGAAGAAGCACCGTGTTGAGGACGCTCTCAGCGCCACCCGCGCGGCGGTCGAAGAGGGCATTGTGCCCGGCGGCGGCGTCGCGCTGATCAACGCCGTGTCGGCGCTGGAGGGCCTCAAGCTGGACAGCGAGGACGAGAACACCGGTGTCGCCATCGTGCGCAAGGCGCTGGAGATGCCCATGCGCAAGATCGCGGGCAACGCTGGCGTGGACGGCGCGGTCATCATTCAGGAAGTGCGCCGCCTGCAGAAGACCAAGAAGAACCATCGTATCGGCTACAACGTGATGACCGGCGAGTTCGTGGACATGGTCGAGGCCGGCATCCCTGACCCGGCCAAGGTGACACGCGGCGCGGTCGAGAACGCCGCCTCTATCGCCGCCATGATCCTGACCACCGAGGCGCTCATCACTGACATTCCGGAGAAGGAAAAGGCCATGCCCGGCGGCTCGCCGAACATGGACGGGATGTACTAATCCACCGCAAGCAGCGCAAACCGGCGGGGCGGCCCACACGTACGGGCCGCCCCGTTTTGATTCGACTCTCTCTGGCGGGCGTCTGGCAGTACAATCAGAGTATGTGTGGCAGACGCGGAGGCGCGCCGATGAAGCTGACAGGCCTGTTCAAGTGGATTTTCTACGTTGTGCTGGGCGGGATGGCGCTGGCCGGTCTGCTGATGCTGATCGCGCAGCCGAGTCCAGC
>Ga0308414_1002819_pt1 | contig 11221 bp, 11 predicted proteins | sample HotsprSampleOS50_FD_205667 | JGI IMG/M metagenome (GOLD analysis project Ga0308414, IMG submission 205667) | Hot spring phototrophic mat microbial communities from Octopus Spring, Yellowstone National Park, Wyoming, United States - 20090730_OS50 ... | reverse complement strand
ACAAGCCCTGCGTCAAAGCGCCCGCCACCGCCAGTCCGGCGCCCGTGAGCACCGCGAGCACGACGCGCGGCGCGCGAATCGTGGTCAGTACCGCGGTGGCCTGGTCGTCCGTAGCCGCGTCGCCAAAAACGCCGAGCAGGATTCGCAGTACCTCCGGCGCCGGAATGCGGTAGGCGCCGATGCCGAGCGCGACGACGACCGCGGCACCGAGCGTGACTGCCAGCGCGGCCAGGGTCAGACCGGCAGCCCATCGGCGCGCCGGCGCGTTTGCCGGCGCCACCCAGTGTCCGGTGGCGGCATTCACGCGAACGTTCCGAGAAATGTGGCGACGTCGCGCACCGCTTCCGGCATGCGCGGACCGCCGCCGAGCAGATACAGCGCGTCGCGTGCCAGCACGCGTTGCGCGCGCCCGGCCGGGGTCAGTGCCAGACCGGGCTGGCCCGCCAGCAGGCGTTGTTCGCCGCCGAGCGCCTTCAGCCCCTGCACCGTGGTCAGGATCGCCTCCGGCGCCGCGGCCAGGACGGCTTCGGCCGTCAGCGGCCGATAGCCGTCGAAGCCCGACATGGCGTTGGCGCCACCTGCGGCGGCGATCAGGGCATGCGCCGCCGTGCCGCCACCCGAAACCTGTACGTTGTTCGCGGCATGGGACAGCACGAAGAGCACGCGCGGCGCCAGGCCTTTGCGGCGCACCCGCGACTGCACCGCTTGCCACTGGCGCTGCAGCGAAGCCGCCAGCGCTTCGCCGGCGGTGGCGCGCTCCACCGCCGCGGCCACCAGGCGCACGTTCCTGAGCAGCGCTTCGACGTCGTGGCCCGGTACGGCGCGGATGACCATTACACCGGCGTCGCGCAGCTGCGCAATGACGGTCGGCGGACCCGCTTCGGCGCTGGCGATCACCACGGTCGGCCGCAGCGACAGCACGCCCTCGGCCGAAAGGGCGCGCGCATAGCCGACCTTCGGCGTCGCCTCTGCCGCCTCCGGGTAGACGCTGGTCGTATCGGTGCCGACCAGCAGCGACTCGGCGCCGAGGCGGAAAACGATCTCGGTCAGCGCCCCGCCAACGCTGACGACGCGCGGCAGGTTGCCGCCGGCGCTTGCACGGGCGGCCGTCGCCCATCCGGCCGCGGTCGTCAGACCGACCACGGAAACGGCGCCCAGCGCGATCCGGCGGCGACGCTTAAGTGGCAGTGCGGGCATCCTTCAGCCTCTCAGCCGTCGAGCCGCGGCAGCGATTCGACCAGTGCCCGCCAGTCGGGCAGCTCCGGGCGGCCGGGTTTGCGCTCGCCGAAGAACATCGCCATCGTGTCGCCGTCCGCGTCGAACAATTCGAGCGACGTCACCACGCCGTCGCTGGTCGGCTTCTTCACCACCCAGGCGGCAGCGATGTGGTCTTCGCGCAGGTGCAGGCTGAAGCCGGGATCGAGCACGTTGAGCCACGGCCCCCTCACCTCGACCTTGTGCACCGGTCCAGTGTGGATCTGGATCATTCCGGGGTTGCCGACGAAGCACATGATCGACGTGCCTCGGCGCGCGGCCTCCTGCAGCATCAGCCGCGCCGCGCCCTCGCGGACCCGGCAGGCGAAGTCCGTCGGCGCCAGCCGCAACGCCTGCGTGCGCGCGAGGCGGAACTTGCGCAGCAGCGGAAAGAACTCGTGCGTATCGGTCATCCTTTGCCATGCCTGCTGGAAGGCGGCGACATCGACTTCCTCGTCGCGCGGCGGCGGCGGCGGTGTCGCTGCCGGACTGACCCGCTGCCCGGCAGACTGGTCGGCATGGGCGTTGCGCTCGACCAGCCCCAACCAGGCCATGAGGGTGCTGCTTTCGCGCAGGAAAACCTTGTGGATGGCGGTGCCCTGCGCATCGAAGAACTGCAGGCTGCGCCGGACGCCCTGCGGCGTCTCCTCGCTGACCGCGTAGCCGTGCGCCCAGCGGGCATAGAAGATCCGCAGGTCGATGTCCTTGCCGAGCGCTAGGCCGACCTGCCCCTCGTGTGACATGTGCTCGAAACAGCCGGTTTTCTCGTGAACCGTGGTGGCGTTACGCGTCAGCGCCATCACGGGGCCGAGATGGGGAAGCTGTTCGAACAGCTCGGGCCACGGCCCGGCCAGGCGCACGCTGCTCAGCGCTCCGCGCTGACCGACCGCCGAGGCCACCGCCTCGCACTCGCTGACGCCGAGCGCGGCCGCGGCGTCCCGGTGCCGCAGCTTCCGCTCGCTGCGGACCCGCTGGAACTGCGCGTACAGCGCCTGCGGATCGCGCTGCGCTGGTGAGATGTCCGCAACGGTCGTCTGCATGGTGGGTCCTCCTGGCGACATCAGTAGGTCAGCCGCAGGCGCGCGGCGACGTGGCGCGGCGGCTGGGTGTAGGCATCGAGCACCGGCGAGTTCTGGGCAACGCCCTGCACGTCGCTCCAGTGCCAGTGCTTGCTGTCGGTGACGTTGAACACGCCGGCGCCGATCTCGACATGACGATTCAGCCGCCAGTTGGCGGTCAGATCGAGCGTCGTGAACGACGGCGTGGCGAACTGCTGCTGGCCGCCAGCAATGCCGCTCGAGTCGATGTCGTCGCGATCCTTGGCCCAGACGCGATTGACCAGGGCTGCGATGGACAGTCCGCTGAGCGGCAGCCACTCTGCCTGGAATGTCATCTTGGGCGGCTGTACGCTGTTCAATGGCAGATTGCGCGACTCGTCGGTGCCGCGTGCCTGCGCGTAGGACAACTCGGTCCGCCATTGGCGGTCGATTTGAACGCGTAGGCGCGCCTCGACGCCGCGGATGCGAACCTTGCCCAGATTGACGAACTGGAACCGCACCGGGTCGGTCGGTCTGCCGGTACCGCCGACCGTGGTCTGCTCGATGAAATCCTTGTAGCGGCCGTCGAACGCGGCGACGGCCCAGCGCCAGCCGGCGACGCGGCCACGGGTGCCCACTTCGATCGTGCTGCTCGTCTCCGGCTTCAGGTCGGGATTGCCGATCGACACGTAGGCGAAGCCGGGAGAGGTCAGGTTCGTGAAGCCGTTGTTCACCTGCGCCGGCGTCGGCGCGAGGAAGCCCTGGGCGTAGTTGGCGTACAGCGACAACGCCTCGGTCTGGCGCCAGCGCACGGAAAGCTTGGGCGAGACGGCGGCGTCGGCGAGGCTGGCGGGCTTGCCTGGAAACAGCGGATCGTTCTTCGGCTTCAGGTCGAAGCGGTCGTAGCGCAGCGCCGGCGTCACGAACCAGCCGGGCGCGACGGCGATCTCGTCCTGAACGAAGACGCCGATCGAGTCGTAGTCGCTGTCGGCGAAGGCCTTGGTCGGGAAAGTCTCGCCCGCCGGCGGTACCGTGCCGTCGCGCAGGTTCGTGACCTGCGCCCGCGCGATGTCGATGCCGTAGACGACGCGGTGCGCGAGCGCACCGGTGTGCGCCGCCAGATCGAACTGCGTGTTCAGCCCGATCACCTGCTCGCTGTAGCGGTTGTTGCGTGTGCGGTCGGCCGCCGTGTTTCGGTCCTCGAAAGACTTCTGGATCGTCTCCGCGTCCTGCCAGTAAACGGCTGCTTGCACGCGGTCGGCGACCGCCCAGCCGAGCCGCTCCACTGCGCCGTCGAATGAGGCGCGGCGGCGCTCGGTGTCGTCCTGCGCCTGCAGCCGAAGCACGCTGGTGGCGGTCAGTGGCGGCGCACTGCGGCCGGACAGTACGTCGGTGTCTTGGCTGGCCGCGATCTGTTCGAACGTCAGCCGCAACTGCGTATGGGGCGACAGGCGCTGTACCCACTTGGCAAGGACGGCGGTATTGCGGTTGTCCTGCGGGTTCGGTGCCGTGCGCGAGGCGTTGGCCGACTCGTTGCTGCCGAAGCTCTCAAGCGCCTCGCTGTCGCGGCGGGTCACGATGGCCATCAGTTCGCTGCCGGCGTCGGCGTTGCCGAGCAGCCGCGCGGCGCCGCGCAGCGAAACTGTCGTGCTGCGGTCCTCCCCTGCCCAGGAGACGGCGGCGCTGGCGTGCGAAGGCTCGTCGCCCAGCAGATCGATAGGATCGAAGGTCAGGAAGCTCACCACGCCGGCCAGCCCGTCGGAGCCGTACAGCGACGAGGCGGGTCCGCGCAGGATTTCGACGGCGCGCACGGTGCTCACGTCGGTGTAGCCGCCGCGGCCGAAGCTGGATGCGCCGAACGCAAAGGCCTGCGGCACGCGGATGCCGTCGACCTGTATCAGTACCCGGTTGCCTTCGAGCCCGCGGATGTTGAAGCCGGCGTTGCCGTCCCGTCCGGTGCTGCCGAGCGCGGCGCTGAAGCGCGACGGCGCGCGCTTGACCGTCACGCCAGGCTCGTGACGGACGAGATCGCGGATGTCTTTGACGAAGCGCTCGTCGATCGCCTCGGCCGGAATGACGGTCACCGTCGAGGTCGTCTCGTCGACGCTGCGTCGCTCGCGCGTGGCGCTGACGGAAATCTCGGGGACGGCAGCGGCATCGGATCCGGCGACCTGTGCGATCGCCGCGGGGCCGGCGGAGATGAACATCGCCGCGGGCGCGGCGCGCAGGAGTCGTTGCAGCGAAGAAGGCATGGTCGGCAGCAGGAGGAAGCGGTAGGCGCTACTCTGGCTGGCTCGAGCCGGGTCGGCGGGCTGGCTGAGGTCGTGTCGCGGTGCGCGGTCTACGGCTCGGCGGTCGTCGGCGGGACCCTCGGACGAACGGGTTGAGACAGGGTGGCGGTGCGGTTGACGTTTCGCTGGCAGCCCCGGACGGCACGCGCCACAGCAGGCCGGTTGCTGGCTACTTCGTCAGGATCAGTTTGTTCTGCCGCGTCAGGCGCAGCCGGTATTCCTCGCCGTTGTGACGAATCCGCAGTTCGGTCTTGCCGCGCAGCAGGTCGCGGCTGTCGACGGGATAGGGGGGCTGCGCAGTGCAGCGGCTAATCCCGGCATCATTGTCGGTCTTCGAGTTCGGGTTCATGAGGTGGCTAGGCAGGAGCGGGATGGCCGGAGACGAGTCGAAGTTGCCCGCGGGCGGGTGTCGACGACGCGCAGGGTTGCGTAGCGGCGATGAACAGCGCCGCTGACCGGCTCGGCGCTACGGAGACTGTCCTGTCGAGCAACCCCGTCCAGGCATCGGTGAGATCGGCGAATTCGCGCTGCAGCTCGGGTGCGAGCTCGTCGCAGCGGGAAAGGCAATCCAGGAAGAGCATCACGCGCAGCACGCCGCGCCTTATCGGCAACCCGCAGCGAAGCTGATGGACGACGGCGCTCATCTGGACCAGTGCGGCGCTGAGCAGCAGCGTGGCGTGTGTGCCGTCTGCTGGCCGCTGCTGGTCACCGTGCTTTGCGTCTTTCGGGTCGATCTGCATGGTGACGGACTCGCAGGCTGCACTGCCAAGAGGGTTTTCTTCGATTCGCTATTGCGAACGATTCGTATTACACACATAATGCGAATCAATGTCAAGCGAGACATGTTCTCATTGGTTTGACTTCGGTCAAGGTCCGCTCGATCGCTTGCGAAACACTTCCCGCTCGTATCCAGGAGCCCTGTCGCCATGTTTGTCTGCCTTTGCCACGGTGTCACCGACCGCGAGATCCGCGCCACGATTTCCCTCGGCGCTTCGAGCCTCGGCGAGTTATCCAGCGCGCTGGGGGTGGCAACTTCGTGCGGCCGCTGCCGCGAGTTCGCGGAGTCACTCATTGCCGACTGCCGCAGTTGCCCAGGTCACGCTTTGTGCGGCGGTGCGGCCGCGGCGCTTTAGCCGGCTGGCTGTGCCGGCCAGGCGCGTGAGCGCCCGGGCCGCGTTACGCGCGCTGCCGTAGCAGCAGCGCCAGCCCGATCATCAGGACGCCGGCGACGAGAGCCGGTGCTTCTCCCGAGCGCAGATAGGGCGTCACGCCCCCGTGGCCGCGCAGCTCGCCACTGAGCACGCCGCGGCTCAGAAACGGAAGCTGTGCGACCACGTTGCCGCGCGCGTCGATGATCGCCGTGGCGCCGGTGTTGGTCGCCCGCAGCACCGGCCGCCCGGTCTCCAGCGCCCGCAGGCGCGAGATCTGCAGATGCTGCGGCAGCGCCAGCGAGTCGTCGAACCAGCCGAGGTTGGAGAGGTTCAGCAGCAGCGTCGGCGCCTGCGCCGGGTCGCGGAAGCTGTCGCGGATCTCGGCGCCAAACAGATCCTCGTAGCAGATGTTCACCGCGATGCGCTGGCCCGCCAGCCGCATCGGCGGCTGGTACGCGTGGCCGCGCTGCTGGTCGCCGATCGGCATGTTCATCCGGTCGACGAACCAGCGGAAGCCCGGAGGAACGAACTCGCCGAAGGGCACCAGGTGCCGCTTGCTGTAGCGCTTCGGCGCGCCACCGTCGGGCGATAGCCCCAGCGCGCTGTTGAAGTAATGCCCGCGCGGCTCCTCGATGAAGATGCCGAAGATCAACGCCGCGCCGCTGCGCGGCACGGCTGCCAGCGGCTCGATCGCCTCCTGCGGCAGGTAGGCGAGCGGCAGCGGAAACACCGACTCCGGCAGCACGACGAGATCGGCGGGCAGCGCCTGCGCCAGCAGCGGCAGGTAGGCGTCCATGCTGAGCTTCATGCCGCCGTCGGCGAACTTGAGGTTTTGCGGCACGTTGCCCTGCAGCAGGCTCACCCGCAGCGGCTCGCCCACCGGGGCGGTCCACTGCACCATGCGCAGCGCCTGCCCGCCGGCGAGCAGGGTAGTGGCCAGCAGCGCCGGCAGCAGCCGGGCGGCGCCTCGGGCGGCGAGCAGCCGCGCCACGCTGCCGGCGACGAGCGCCGCGACGAGCGCGACGCCGAGTCCGCCGACCGCCGGCGCGAATCCGGCCAGCGGGCCGCTGGTGTGGGCATAACCGCTGGCCAGCCACGGAAAGCCCGTCAGAAGCACGCCGCGCAGCCACTCCGATCCCGCCCACGCCGCGGGCAACGCGAGCAGCGCGCGCGCCGAGGGCGAGGGCGTCAACTTCGCCGCCAGCGCCAGTGCCAGCGCCGGATACAGCGCCAGAAAGGCGCAGAAGGCGAAAGTGGCGGCGGCCGCCAGCGGCGCGGGCATCTCGCCGTACACGTGCATGCTGACGTAGACCCAGGAGACGCCGAGGCCGAACCAGCCCAGCCCGAAGGCGAAGCCGGTCAGCGCCGCCTCGCGGGCGCGCCCGAGCGGGGTTGCCAGCGCGAACAGGCCGGCCAGCGCCAGCCATTGCAACCACGGCAGCTCGAACGGCGCGAAGGCTAGCGCGTGCGCCAGCCCGAGCGCGAAGGCCAGCGGCAACCGGATGCGCCTGCGCGCTGCGGCGGCGAGGACGTCGGCGAGACGGAGGTGCGGCAAAGGCGCGGCCCGAAAATGGGTCGCGCAGTCTAGCGAGGCGGCCGGATGCGCCGGCGCTTACCGTCGCGTCTGGATGCGAAGCAGCAGCCGCGAGACGTCGCGCCTCGGCGCCTGCACCGCCTGCAGCCAGGCGCCGATGCCGAGCGCGGCGCCGAGGAAGAACAGCAGCAGGCCGAGCCCGGTCAGGCCGCCGACGTGGCAGGCCAGCGCCAGCAGCAGCACGATCAGGGTGAGCAGGTGCGCTTTCATGGTCGGAAGCGTTGCGTTCTCAGGTGGCCGGCCGCGCGTCGGTGTCGGCGAACTCGCGCGCCACCGTCTTGGGCAGCCGGGTGACCTGCAGCACGTGGACCTGGCGCGCGTCGGCGCGCAGCACCTCGATGCGCAGGCCGTCGATTTCCATCGCATCGCCGCGCCTGGGGACGCGGCCGAAGTGATCGGTGACCAGGCCGCCGATGGTGTCGAACTCCTGGTCGGAAAAACTGGTGCCGAAGGCGCGGTTGAAGTCGGCGATCTCGGTCAGCGCCTTGACGCGGAAGCGGCCGCCGCGCTCGGCGACGATGTTGTCGGCCGACTCGTCGATGTCGTACTCGTCCTCAATGTCGCCGACGATCTGCTCCAGCACGTCCTCGATGGTGATCAGCCCCGCCACGCCGCCGTATTCGTCGACGACGATCGCCATGTGGTTGCGGTTGGCGCGAAAGTCGCGCAGCAGCACGTTCAGCGGCTTGGACTCGGGGATGAACACCGCCGGCCGCAGCATCGAGCGCAGGTCGAAGTCGTCTTCGGTGAAGTAGCGCAGCAGGTCCTTGGCGAGCAGGATGCCGATGACGTGGTCGCGGTTGCCCTCGTAGACCGGGAAGCGCGAGTGCGCGGTATCGATGACGCGGCGGATCCAGGCTTCGACCGGCTGCGCGACGTCGATCACGTCCATCTGCGAGCGCGGCACCATCAGGTCGCGCGCGCGCAGCTCGGAAACCTGCAGCACGCCCTCGATCATCGACAGCGCGTCGGCGTCGAGCAGATTGCGGCTGTGCGCCTCCTGCAGCTCGTGCAGCAGGTCTTCGCGGCTCTCGGGTTCGCGGAAGATGAACGCGGTCAGGCGTTCGAGCAGCGTCTTGTGCTTGTGCGGCGGGACGAGCCGACTAGGCGCAGGGTCCGACATCAGCGACGATGCGCCGCCGTCGATCCGGCGGCGCATCGGAAGTGGAGACGAAACCAGAATACACGACGCCGGCGTCGCTTCGCATCGCGGCGCCGCGCGCTGCCGCATCGCCAATCAAGGGCATCCGCAATTACCGAAATGGCGGCCGGACAGCGAAATCCGAGCGCCGAAGTAGGCGATCGGCGGCCGGCCGTCGCCCGTAACGCGGCTCCGTGGGGCTGCGTCGGCGCCAGGCGGCGCGGGTTGCCGCGCGTTCAGGCTGTGGCCCGCGCATTCGCCGCTGGATGCAACGCGCGCCCCGCTCACCGCGAGCTGCGCGCTGCGCCGGCATTGCCACCGGGCGCGGCCTGTGCGCTGGCACCGCCCCCGGGCGCGTCCTGCGCTGGCATCGCTACCGGACGCGGCCTGCAGTGGCATCGCCGCCGAATGTCACCGGCGTCGGGCTCGCCGCGGGCTGCGCCCCGCGCCGGCGTCACCGCCGAGCGCGCCCTGCGTTGGCACCGCCGCCGGGCGCGCCCTGCGTTGATGTCGCCGCCTGGCGCGGCCTTCCCCGGCATCGCCGCTGGGCGTCGCCTGTGCAGGCATCGCCGCCGATCATGGCGCGCGCCGCACCGCTACCGGCCGCAGCCAACGCCGCCATCCCCACCGCGATGCGGACTGCGCCGCCAGGAACAGCCGGGGCGGGCGGCACGTTGTCGTTGGCGGCCGCGTTCAGCGGTACGGATTCGGCACACCGAGCGCCGCCAGAACGGTCACTTCCAGCGCCTCCATCTTCCGCGCCGCCGCGGCGCGGTCGTGATCGTGGCCGAGCGCATGCAGAACGCCGTGCACGACCAGGTGGGCGAGATGGTCGCGGAACGCCTTCTTCTGCTCGCGCGCCTCGCGCCGGAGCACCGGCACGCACAGCACGATGTCGGCCTGCACGCGCGGCGCCTGCGCGTAGGCGAAGGTCAACACATTGGTCGCGCTGTCCTTGCCGCGGAACGTGCGGTTCAGCCGCCGTCCTTCGGCGGCGCCGACGAAACGCAGCGTGATCTCGGCGTCGGTGGCGCCGGCGGCGGCGATCCAGCGGGCCAGCGTCGAGCGCGCCGGCAGGTCCGCGAAGCGCGACTGGCCCTGCACCGCCAGCCGCGGCGCCGTTCGCAGGCGAGGTTGCGGCGACCGGCACCGCGCAGCGTGTCCGGTCGCCGGCCTGGGTCGCTGCGCCGGCATCAGCCGCGGCGGCGGCGGGCGTTTTCCGCCTCGCCTTCGGCCCGCCCGGCCGCCTCCGCCGCCTCGTAGGCCTCGACAATGCGCGCCACCAGCGGGTGCCGCACCACGTCGGCGGCGGTGAAGTAGGTGAAACCGAGTCCGCGCACGCCGCGCAGGATGTGCTGCGCCTCGATCAGGCCGCTCGGCGTGCCGCGCGGCAGGTCGATCTGCGTCACGTCGCCGGTGATCACCGCCTTGCTACCGAAGCCGATGCGGGTCAGGAACATCTTCATCTGCTCCGGCGTCGTGTTCTGCGCCTCGTCGAGGATCACGAACGCCTGGTTCAGGGTGCGGCCGCGCATGTACGCCAGCGGCGCGATCTCGATCGTCTGCCGCTCCAGCAGCCGCTGCGTCTTGTCGAAGCCGGCGAGGTCGAACAGCGCGTCGTAAAGCGGCCGCAGATAGGGATCGACCTTCTGCGCGAGGTCGCCCGGCAGGAACCCCAGCCGCTCGCCGGCCTCCACCGCCGGCCGCGTCAGCACGATGCGCTCGACCGCGTCGCGCTCCAGCGCGTCGACGGCGCAGGCCACCGCGAGATAGGTCTTGCCGGTGCCGGCCGGGCCGATGCCGAAGCTGATGTCGTGCTCGAGGATCGAGGCCAGGTACTCGCGCTGTCGCGGCGTGCGGCCGTGCAGGTCGCGCCGGCGCGTGTGCAGGTGCGGCGCGCTGTCGCTGTCGGCATCCGCCAGCGGCGCCGTCGCGCCGCGGCGCTCGACGAAGTAAAGCTGGATGTCGTCGACCGAGACCGGGCGCTGCGCCCGGGCTAGGAAGTGCTGCAGCACGTCGATCGCCTGCTGCGCGCGCGCCTGCGGCCCCTCGATGCGGAACTGGTGGCCGCGGCGGCTGATCGCCACCTCCAGTTCGGTTTCGATCTGGCGCAGATTGGCGTCGAGCGCGCCGGTGACGTTGGCCAGCTCGCTGTTGTCCGCGTCGGCGGAGAACGCCAGCACCTGGCGGGCCGAGGAGCGTCGCGCCACGCGGCTCACGGGCGGTCGAGGTGCCGGTACGGCGCGATCGCGGGCCGTTCGGCGGCCGCCGCGCCGCGGCGCGGCGGCACTGCGCGCAGGCACCGGCACCGGCCGAGCCGCGGCTGATGTCCCGGTCGGCCGCAGCGCGCCAGGCGGGCGCGCAGGTGGCGGCACTGGCGCATCGGCAGGCACGGTCGAGGGCGACGGCGGCGCGGCCCGTTCGGGCGCGCCGACGGCGCGCATCGGTGGGCGGGCAACGGCGCTTTCACGCCGATGCGAGTGCCGCAGCGCCCACCGGCTCGCCGCGCAACGAGTGCGGCAGCGCCTGCGTGATGCGCACGGCGATCAGGCGGCCGACGCTGTCGGTGGCACCGGCGAAGTTGACGATGCGGTTGTTCTCGGTGCGGCCCATCAGCTCGGCGGGGTTCTTCTTCGACGGCCCTTCGACCAGGACGCGCTGCGTGGTGCCGACCATCGCCTCGCTGATGCGGGCGCTGCTGTCGGCGATCGCGGCCTGCAGCCGCTGCAGGCGGGCGAGCTTGACCTCGGCCG
>Ga0308414_1002818_pt1 | contig 11223 bp, 6 predicted proteins | sample HotsprSampleOS50_FD_205667 | JGI IMG/M metagenome (GOLD analysis project Ga0308414, IMG submission 205667) | Hot spring phototrophic mat microbial communities from Octopus Spring, Yellowstone National Park, Wyoming, United States - 20090730_OS50 ... | reverse complement strand
TTTCCGGTGGTTCCGTGCATGCTCATGCGGTTGCTCCCGCCGCCCCTTTGCCGCTCGGCGAGCCAAGCCCTCCGCGGGCGATACGCGGCTGACGGCAAATCCACCGCCGCCTGCCGCGCAACTACTGACGACTATTATTGTCCATCAAAAACGTAATGCAATCGCGCCGATCGACAAAAACTGCTTTTCTTGAAAGAGACGGCTGCGCCGACGCGATGCGGCGCACCATTCGCCAAGGGCAATCGCTTGACGACCGCCACCGGCGAACTTAGGCTGTGGAAACAGGTTCGACGCCGCCGTTGGCCCTGCCGAACGTGTTTGTCTCGGCGGTTCGCAGAACGGCAACGGAACCCGCCCTCCGGTTTTTCCGATCAGCGCGGCTTGCCCGCGGCACCGAATGCAATTCCGGGGCCGCAGGCCCGGAAAAGCCGACGCGTTGCCGAAGCTGCCGGTTCATCGACCCGCGCAGCGCCCGCCGCGCATCGGACAAGCAAACATCGGCGTCCTGCGTCGAGAGGCACTCGCTTGATCGAGAGGAAGATCTATGAATACGTTTCTTTCGTTTTGCGCGGAAGAGAGGACCGCGAGGCCCTCGGGCTGCCGGTTTGTCGCATTCGGCCGAGCGCCGGCCCGGGCGGCCTTTTTGGGTTTCGTCTCCTTGGCTCTCGTCTTCGGTTGCCTCCTGACGGCGTCTTGGTGCCCTCCGGCGATTGCCGCCGAGGGCGCGAAGCTCGATTCGCTTTCGATCGAAGTGCCCGCCCATCCGCGTCCGATCGCCGCCACCTGCCCTTTGCCGCAAAACGTGCGTCTGCCCGAGGGTGGGGCGCGGTGGACCGACCAAGGTTTGGCCGGCAGCGAGCCGCTGCAAGTGGCGCCGGCGATTCTGCCGAACGGCCTGCCCAGCGAGCAGCAACAGGATCTGATGCTCGTTGTTCCGCCCAGCCCGCCGGAAGCCGCGGCTAACCAAAACAAAAGAATCTATTCGCTTGCCGCTCTGGAACAAGCCCCGCAGTCGCCATTCAGCTTCCACCAATCGGAAGGCGTCACGCTGCGTATCGAGCAGTCGGGAAAGCCGGTTTTGGCCTACAATTTCGGCACCATCACCAATGAAAAGGTTCCGCTCACCGAGCACCGCCGGAGCCGGGCCTGCTACGTTCATCCCGTCTGGGGACTCAGCGGCGAGGTTCTGACCGACGACTTCCCCAAAGACCACTATCACCATCATGGCATCTTCTGGACCTGGCCGCATGTGAAGATCGATGGTCAACAGCACGATCTTTGGGCCGGCGCGACGATCGCCCAGCGTTTCGAACGCTGGCTGGTCCGCCGTTCGGGTCCCTTGGCGGCCGTGCTGGCCGTGGAGAACGGCTGGTATGTCGGCCCGAAGCGCGTGATGCGCGAACGGGTGTGGATCCGCGTGTGGCGCGCGACCGAAACGAGCCGGTGCGTCGATTTCGATCTGACGTTCATTCCCGAAGATCGCCCCATCGAACTGTGGGGCGCCGAGGGAAAAAGCTACGGCGGTTTCACCATGCGGTTCAAGCCGGGCCCGCGCAGCGAAACGTTGATTACCGTGCCCCAAGGGAAGACCAGCGAGGACCTGCCCGACACCCCCTTGGCTTGGGCCGACTTCACGTCGAAGTTCGATGGCGCAACCCAGCGGAGCGGAGCGGCCGTCTTCGTGCCGCCGCACCATCCCGACTTCCCGCCGACCTGGTTGACCCGCTACTACGGCCCGCTTTGCGTCGGCTGGCCGGGCGTGAAGTCGAAGACGTTTCCGCCGGGCGAGCCGATCCGATTGTCGTATCGGGTTTGGATTCATCGCTCGGCGGTCGAACCGGAAGACCTGGCGGCCGCCTATGCCGACTACGAGGCGGCGGCCAAAGTCCGAGCGATTGCGCCGGCGCGCTGAATGAAACTGCTGCAAGCCGAACAAAGGCGCGGAGTATTGCCGGCAGCAAGAGTCTGCGCTCCGCGCAATCGGGCGATCTCAATCCGTCGCTCTGCCGCGCCGTTCAACTGCCGCGGTCGGGTTCGACGTGAATCACCACCCGATCCAACTGCGGCACCTTCTCGCGAAGATGCCGTTCGAGGCGCTCGCTCAACTCGTGCGCAGCGGTAATCGAGAGTTCGGCGTCAAGCCGCAAGTGAAGCGAAACGCCCAGCCGCCCGTCGATCACATTGAGCGAGACGGCATGGGCGGAAACCGAGTCGCCTTCGCTTGCCACGAAGCGCTCGATCGCCTCGCGGACGGCAGGTTCGTCAGTCCGCTCTGCCGGCTGCGGTTCGGATTGCGGCGCCGGCTCGATGTGCGTGACGATCCGCCGAACATCGGGGGCGGCTTCGCGCAGGGCCGCCTCGAACCGGCTTGATTGAAGGTGGGCTTCGTCGAGCGTCAGCCGGCGATCGACTTCCAAATGCAATTCGACCACTCGGCCGCCGCGCTGTTGATAAACATGCACCGAATGGGCTTTAAGCCCCATGCGATCCGCCAAGCATTGAATCGTCGCCGCAATACCCTCGCCCGAGTCGGCCTGCGGCTCGATGTGAACGACGACATCGGCGCCCGGCAGTGCCTGCTCGACGGCTTGTTCGATGGCATCGGTCAGCGCGTGCGCCCGCTCCAAAGTCGAGGTCCGTTCGGCCTTCACCGTCAGATCGACGAAATGCGCCGGACCGCTGCGCCGCAGACGGACGCGCGACACGGCCAGCACCCCGGCCACGGCCGCGGCCGCCCGCTCGACCCGATCGCGGAGTTCGGCGGGCACGGCATCGACCAATTCGTCCACGGCCCGCCTGCCCAGGCGCAGGCTGACGACAACCACGATGGCCGCCACCGCCAAAGCAGCAGCGGCATCGGCGCGATGAAGCCACGCAATGTCGAAGTGTTGGCCGGCGGCCGCGCAGAACAGCCCGAACAAAACCACCAACGACGACCAGACATCGGTCGAAAAATGCAGCGCATCGGCCTCGAGCGCTTGGCTGCGGTACTTCTTCGCCGCATGGGCCAAAGCTCGGCTTCGCGAGAGATCAACGACGATCGAGAGAACGATCACGCCGAAGGCCCAAACGTTGGCATCGACATGGGCCTCCTCGACGCCCAAAAGGCGGCGGAATCCCTCGACGATGATCCAGCCGCACACAATCCACAGCAAAACGGTTTGCACCAGGGCCGACAGATTCTCGAACTTGCCGTGACCGTAATGATGCTCGGCATCGGCCGGCTGCGCCGAGGTGCGCACCGTCCGAACGGTGATGGCGGTCGCGGCAAGATCAAGAGCCGAATGGGCCGCCTCCGAGAGGATGCCCAAGCTGTTCGTCCAGAGTCCGACGACGATCTTCGTCGCCGTCAGCAAAATCGCGGCCGCCAGCGAAGTGAGGGCCACCCGGCGCTTGTCGCGATGAGCCTGCACATCGAATTCCGAGGAATCTGCCGACATGAGGGAGCGTTCCGAAAAGACAGTTCCGCGCCGCCGGCCGCTCCGCACAGCGGCGGCATCCGCGGGGCGTTGCGATAGTTATAGAGTTGCAGGGCCGCAGGGTAAAGCCCGCCAAATTGAGACTCAATATCTATACTCTTCACACGCTGAAACGATTGTTTTTGCTCCGGCACGAACGTCCGACATTTCACGCCGTTCGCGGTATATCATGCCGGCGGACCATCGCCGATAATCCACGGTGCGAGAGATCGACCGCTCAACAAAGAAGAACCGATCGGCACAAAGCGAAACGACTTGCCGACGGCAACGCTCGGTGGTCGAATCCGCCTGGCGCGTCTCCTCGCCCTATCGCCCGGGCGGCTTCAACCCGAATCGATCGAGCCAAATAGAACCACGAAAAACGGAAAGCGGTTCAAACGCAGACCGCACGCAATCGGCCGCTTCGTTGCGCAATCGGCCGCTTCCGCACTTGCTTGGAACGATCTACAGCGAATTCAAATAGGCGATCAGATCGTCGAGTTCGGCCGGCGTGAGCTGAGAAGTTCGGCCGTGCCGATCGTCGGGATTGAACTTCGTGAACACCTCGCGAAGCGTGGCCGCTCGCCCGTCGTGCAGGTACGGGGCCGTGCGATAGCACTCGACCAGGCTCGGCGTATCGTAGCGACCGTCCGGGTCTTGCGGCACGCGCGTGCCCACATCGTGTTGCTTGCCGTCGGTCAGCCAGGGGCCTTCGTGGCAGACGGCGCAGGCCGCCTTGCCTTCAAAGATCTGCTTGCCGCGCGCCGCGGCCTCGGCGTTTCGGTCGGCCAGCGGGTTTTTCTCGGGCCGAAGCGAGGCGGCATAGGCCACCAGGTCATCCACATCGGCGGGCTGCGGAACGATGAAATGGCTGCCCAACACGCCGGTTCGCATGCACTCGTAGGGATTCGGACGGGTGGCGCGGCGGTTGTGCGGCGGGGTTTCCATCATGCCGATCAAGCTGATCACGTCCTTACCGTTGCCGATGCCGTCGCGCATGAAATCCCAGGTCAAGCCGTCGATCCGCCCGTCGTCCAAGTGGCACGAGAAGCAACTATGCCAATGCTGGAAACACCGGTTCGCATCGTGAAAGTAGATTTCGCCGCGCCGGGCGGGCGAAGGGGCCGGCTGTTCGCCCACCGCAATCGTCGCCTTCAAGCGGTGTTCGACCAAGTCGATCACGCCGATGTTGCCGGAAAAATAGTTGCACACGAACGCTTGGCGGCCGTCGCCGGCTAGCGCCAGTCCCCGCGGGCCCAGCCCGCCGCTGGGCGCCCGATCGATCACCTCGGCCAAATGCAGGGCCGTCAGATCATTGGTCAGCAGTTCGCGCTTCGAAGGGTCGCGGGCAACGCGAACCCAAATGTTCTCCGCCGTTCCATCCTTCAGTTGCGCCAGGGCAGGCGGCAAGTCGCCGGCCAGCAACCGGTGCAATTGAGCAAGCCGCACAATAGACACCGCGTGAATGCCCGCGTGCGAAACCACCAACGTTTCTCCATCGGGGCTGACGGCCACATCCCAGGGATCGGCCGCCCCGCCGGTCACGTCATCGAGCAGCACCGTGGCCAAGCGGGCGGCGGCGCCCAGGTCGATGATCGTCAGCGCATAGGTGTGAACCCACCCGCGATCGAGCTGGGTGATGGGCAGCGCAAAGCGGCCGACGGCATGCACCACGTAGCCCCAGCGGCCGTCGGGGCTGATCGCCGCCCCGCTGACGGCCGTGCTTCCCGGCGGCAGCACAATCGTACCGCTGAGCGTCAGCTTCTCGGCATCGAGCACCGCCACTTCGGCAGCCAGCTTCGGGTTGGTGCCCGCCCCCGACGGCATATAATTGGCAACCAGCAGTTTCGATTCGTCGGGCGAAATCGCGATGGCGAACGGGTCGCGGGCGACCCCAATCCGCCCCGCGACATTGCCCGAGGCCCAATCCACTTTCACCACGCTGTGGTCGCCGCGGCAGCAAACGAACAGGGCCTGCCGCTTCGCCGAAAAGACCAGCGCCGACGGCCAAGGGCCGACATTCATCCGCCGCGCAACCCGCCCGGCCGACAGATCGACTTCCGCCACGCAATGGCCCGTGCGCTCGGCGACGAACAGCCGGGAGCCGTCCGCGCCCAGCGCCGCCGCCAGGGGCTGCCCTTGCAGGGCGATTTCGGCCGTCGGCTTCTGCGACGCCGCGTCGATCACCGCCACGCACTCGGCCGTTCGGTCAACCACGAACAGCCGCGACCCGTCCGGCGAAACGCGCACCGCAATGGGCGAGCGAAACCGCGGCTCTTCGCCCCCGGCGCGCTGAAACGCCAGCAATGTCAAACCGATCGCGACCAGAGTGTTCAATGGTTTCATCATCAAGCTCGCGAAAGTATTTGATGGAATTGCCGAAAACCAAAAGCGAACCCGACCGGAGTCGCGTGCAAACGGCCGACCGCCGCCCATGCAACAGCCGCGGAGGACTCGCGTTATCCGCAAATGCGTCCCATCGCAACAGGTTCGCCGGCGCAACCGCGATGCGCTGCCCGCAGGCGGGAACCTGTGCCGCTTCATTTTCATTTCTCGCGGCGAAAGCAACGGTTCGGCCGCCCGAACCGCGAGTCGTCGCGATTCAACGCGGCGTCGGTCGCGTTGCGGTGTTGCAACCGCTCAGCCAGGCGGGAGGCGGGATACTCGGGGGTGCATTCGTCGCGGCGGAAGCGAGGAGCCGACCCGGTCGGCCCAAACGACCACGGCATTGCCGATCCGCCACGGGAACGACAAACGCCAGAATAAGAAACGACAACCGATTTGTCCAGCAGAAAAGCCGGACCATGGCGCGACGCAAGTGGCCGAACCTCGGCTAATCTGTGCCCCAATCGCCCTGAGTTTTTTGTTCGCCCGGCAACGATTTCAGCGCCCAACGGGAGAGCGATAACGAGAACAGACAAGGCGAGCCGGGAGCGGCAGCACCCGATGGCCAGCGGTCCTGCCGCCCGACGACGCGATTTGGCAAAACGTTCGGGCCGTTGCACCGCCCGATTCGCACGGCGACAGACTTGGCCAAACGTACGCAGCGAAAAACGGCCTGGCGATCGCCTCGAACCGCCATCGTCGCGCGTGAGCGAGGCCGCGCCCGACAGAACCACGCAAAGCGAAGGCGGTTCGCACCGTTACCCTTGGCCCTCGCGGTGTCTTCAGAGAATGATCAGCCGGCGACGATCTTGCTGATCTTCACGCGCGTATAGAGTTGTCGGTGGCCGGTGCGACGGCGGTAGTTCTTCCGACGCCGGAACTTCTGAATGACGAGCTTCGGGCCGGGGACAACGGAAACAACCTCGGCCTCGACCGAGCTGCCCGCAACCAACGGCTGCCCGACCACGACCGAGTCGTCGTTGCGAACCAGCAACACGCGGTCGAAGGTGATCCGATCGCCCGCCGACACCTCGCGAAGGTCGATATCCAGCTCGGCGCCCTCTTCCACGCGATACTGCCGGCCGCCGTCTTCAATAATTGCGTAGATCATGGTCCGTCGTCGTCCGTTAGAACAAAATGTCTGTCGGCCGGAGGCCGAGATGCGTTTTTCTTATTTCTCGCGTGTTGAAATGATTGCATTTCTTCGAAAAAGAAAGAAGTCATTTCGCGCCGTGCGAGGGATATCGTTCGTTTGCCGCCCGTGCAACGTCGGTTGACGGTGGCGCAGTCGAACCCCACGGTGGCCGCCCAGGTTGAGCAGCCGCCTGTCAGGGAAACCAAGCATTTTACTGAACCGATGGCCGGGCAACAAGGGGCGCAGGCCTACGATCGATCGGCAACTTTCCGTTCGACGCAGCAAAGCAATCACCACGGGCACTCCGTTAACCGCGCCGCAAGCGCACAAAAGTACAGATCATCGGCCGATTTGTTCAACGCTGCTTATGAACTCGAACAGTCTCTCCTCACTCCGCGTGAGGGAACGGTATCACGCGGAGCCATGACAGCCAATGCGTTTGTTAGCAGCCCCTCAACAGAAATCTCGGGAGCAGGTTTCTAAACCGGTCATCTGGGCCGAAAGGTCTTCCAAGTGCGTGGCCAGCAGGTGGATCACCTCCCCCTGGCGCTGCACCCGCCCGGCGGCCAGCAGAACCACGGCATTTCGCGCCGCCGCGCGGCATCGCCGCCAAACGTGGGGACGGACAATCAGATTGGCCGATCCGCTTTCGTCTTCGAGCGTGAAAAACGTAATGCCTTTGGCCGTACCGGGCCGCTGACGCACAAGCACGATGCCGGCCACCGCCGCGCGTCGGCCATTTTCGACGGCGGCCAACTCGGCGGCCGAAAGCACCCCGCGCCGCCCAAGCGATGGCCGCAGGAACTTCATCGGATGGCCGCGAAGCGAAAGCGATTGCGTCCGATAGTCGGCCAGCACCTCGGCCGCCTCCGACATCGGCGGGAGCGGCGCGGCCGGCAACTGCGGCGACAAAGAAAACTGCGACGATACCGGCGATTGCGGCGAAGGCAGCGTTGATACTGGCGGCGTTGATACCAGCGGCGCGGCCTCGGCCGGGTTTGTCTCGGGCCGCACGTCGGGCGAAAGAAGCTCCGTCGGCTCGACCGAGCGGGCGAACAGCGGCAACGGCTCCTCGGCCGGCAGCAGTGCGTCCCACAGCGCGCCGCGACGATCGGGCCGCAGCGATGCGCACACCCCGCCCTCGGCCAAACGCATCAGCACGGCGCGCGGCAGCCCGCTGCGCCGGGCCAGTTCGTCGAGCGAGCGGAACGGCCCTGCCTTACGCGCGGCGACAAGCGCCTCGGCATCGGCGGCCGAAAGATGCTTCACCAGCGACAGCCCCAAGCGAAGCGCCCAACGACTGCGTTCGACCGCCGGCGATTCGCCTTCGGCCCGCGGCAACGTTCGACTCGATCGCGCCGCCGCGCCGCCGGCCTCGCCCGGTTCCAATGTGCAATCCCAACGGCTGAAGTTCACATCGGCCGGCCGCACCTCGACGCCGTGGCGTTGGGCGTCGCGCACTAACTGGGCGGGCGCATAGAAGCCCATCGGTTGGCTGTTCAACAACGCGCAGAAGAAAGCGGCCGGATAGTGCCGCTTCAACCAAGCCGACACATACACCAGCAGCGCGAAGCTGGCGGCATGGGATTCCGGAAAGCCGTAGTCGCCGAACCCGCGAATCTGCTCGAACAGCGTTTGCGCGAACTGGGGCGAGTAGCCGCGGGCGGTCATGCCTTCGATCAATTTGGCCCGAAACTCGTCGATGACGCCCGGCCGGCGCCACGCCCCGAACGCGCGGCGAAGCCGGTCAGCCTCGCCGGGGGTGAAACCGGCGGCCACGATGGCCAATCGCATCGCCTGCTCTTGAAAAAGGGGCACGCCCAGCGTCTTTTCCAGCACGTTGCGAATCGCATCGTTCGGGTAGGCCGGCGTCTCTTCGCCGCTGCGCCGGCGCAGATAGGGATGAACCATCTGCCCCTGGATCGGGCCGGGACGCACAATCGCCACTTCGATCACCAGGTCGTAGAAGTTCCGCGGACGTAAACGGGGCAACATGCTCATCTGCGCGCGGCTTTCGATCTGAAAGACGCCGATCGTGTCGGCCCGGCAGATCATGTCGTAGGTGGGTTCGTCGCCCTCGGGGATGTCGGCCGGCGAGAGCCGCACCCCGTCGTGCCGCTCGATCAACTGGAAGCACTTGCTCAGCGCGCTGAGCATTCCCAGCGCCAAGCAGTCCACTTTGAGAATGCCCAACTCGTCCAGGTCGTTTTTATCCCATTGGATCACGGTGCGGCCCGGCATGGCGGCGTTTTCGATCGGCACCAACTCGCACAACGGTCCGCGGGTGATGACCATTCCGCCGGTATGCTGCGAAAGATGGCGGGGGAACCCGATCAACTGCCGCACCAGCGCCACCAGCCGCCGGCCCAAGATGCCGTCGGGGTCGATGCCCGCCTCGCGGCAGCGGTCGGGCAGATCGTCGGCATGGCGGTAATGTTCGAGTTTGGCGCAGAGGGCATCAACACGGTCGAGCGAAAGCCCCAGCGCCTTGCCGACGTCGCGCACCGCGGAGCGCGGGCGGTAGCAGATCACCTCGGCCGTCATGCCGCTGCGCTCGCGGCCGTACTTTTCGTAGATGTATTGCAGCACCTCTTCGCGGCGGCGGTGTTCGAAGTCCACGTCGATATCCGGCGCTTCAGCGCGTTCGCGGCTGATGAACCGCTCGAACAGCAGATCCATCCGCGACGGATCGACGGCCGTGATCCCCAAGCAGTAGCACACGGCCGAATTGGCCGCCGAGCCGCGGCCCTGGCACAAAATCCCCCGGCGACGCGCGAACTGCACCAAGTCCCACACGGTCAGAAAGTAGGCCTCGTAGCGCAATTGACCGATCAACTGCAATTCGTGTTCGAGCAGCCCGCACACCCGCGGCGGAACGCCCTCGGGCCAGCGCTGCCGCGCGCCGGCCCAGGTCAGTTCCGTCAGATACTCCAACGGCGTGCGGCCCGGCGGGGCAAGCTCTTCGGGATATTCGTAGCGCAGCTCGTCGAGCGAAAACCGGCACCGCTCGGCCGCCTCGGCCGCAACGGCGACGGCCCGCGGCGCCGCGGCAAACAGCGCGGCCATCTGTTGCGGCGACTTCAAGTGCCGCTCGGCGTTCGGGTGCAATCCCGCCCGCGAGTCGCCGACGACCGTTCCGCGGCGGATCGCCCGCAGCACATCGTGCAACGGTTGCCGCTGGGCCGCGTGGTAACACACCCCGCCCCCGGCCGCCAGCGGCACGCGCTGCCGCCGCGCCAGATCGATCCAGCGCGCCAGCCGCCGGGCGTCGATCGGGCCGTAATGCAACTCGGCCAGCAGGTAGCAGCGGTCGCCGAACACGTCGCGGTAGCGGGCCAACTCGGCGTCGCTGATCTCGCCGCCATCGGCCGGCCGCCGCGGCGATTCCGCGCAACGACGACTTGGTGTGTTCCCATCACCATGCGTTCCGGCCTTCCGATCGGAGGGATCGAATAAAGGATCGGGCGCCGCGAGTACGCAGGCCAGCAGACCATCGGCATGCGCGGCCACATCGTCCCAATGCAGCTCGCACGCGCCCTTGGCCGCCCGGCGGCAACCGACGGTAAGCAACCGCGCCAGTCGCCCGTAGGCGGCCCGATCCGTGGCCAGCAGCACCGCCGGCCAGGCGTCGCGCGGGTAGATCTCGGCGCCGATCAACAGCTTCAATCCGGCCTCTTTCGCCGCGCGATGCGCGCGGACCACCCCGGCCAAACTCTGCCGATCGGTAATCGCCAGCGCGGCGTATCCCAGTTCGGCGGCGCGCGCAACCAGCTCGTCCGGGTGCGATGCCCCCTCGAGAAACGTGAAATTCGTCAACGCGTGCAGTTCGGCGTACATGGCGGCTCGCCTCTTGCGCACTCGGCAACGGCGTCGAAGCGATTCGACGGATCCGATCAATCGAATCGGCCGTGGACATACCAGCGTCGATCGCGCGACCGAAACAGCCAGTAGCGCCCCCCGGACGATGTTTGCACGCGATAGTAGTCGCGGGCGGTGGTTCGCCCGCGCCACCAACCGGCTACGATCCGTTCCGGTCCGGCAACGGCGACGATCGCGCACCATCGGCTGCCGTATTGGAAGCGGCGCGGCCGGCCGTCGGCCCCGCAAACGACTCGCGAGACCGGCCGCGGCGCGCGAAACAGCGCCAGCGGCCGCGGCGGAATCGACCGCGCCGGAACCATGCACCGCGACGCGGCGGCATTGCCCGCGCAGGCGGCGCCCTCTCGCCGGCGGGCCGTCAATGCC
>Ga0308414_1002810_pt1 | contig 11246 bp, 11 predicted proteins | sample HotsprSampleOS50_FD_205667 | JGI IMG/M metagenome (GOLD analysis project Ga0308414, IMG submission 205667) | Hot spring phototrophic mat microbial communities from Octopus Spring, Yellowstone National Park, Wyoming, United States - 20090730_OS50 ... | reverse complement strand
AACTATCATGAACAACAAAATCGGTATCCGCACCGACAATGTGGAATTCGCGGTTGCGAAAGTCTCGCGGCGGCTCATCGAATACGCGAAAGTTCCGAAAGAAAAAGCCCTGCAAATGCTCGATACGCAAATGCAGGGGTTAAGCCAGGAAGCTGCCGCAATGCGTCTCATTACAGAAGGGAAAAATGAAGTTGCTCACGAAAAAGCGCCTGCCTGGTACATCCAGCTGGCGCGGGCCTTCATCAACCCCTTTAATGTGGTTCTCATCATTCTGGCTGTCGTTTCGTTCATCCTGGATGTTGCGCTGGCAGCGCCCGATGAACGGGATTTTACAGCGGTCATTATCATTTCGACGATGGTGACGATTAGCGGGCTGTTGCGCTTCTGGCAGGAGTTCCGTTCCAACCGCGCGGCCGAACAACTGCGGGCGATGGTGCGAACGACCGCCACGGTAGAACGGGTCGGCGTGGGAAAAATCGAAATCCCAACCTCTGAACTGGTTCCCGGCGACATTGTCCATCTTGCGGCAGGCGATATGATACCGGCCGACCTCTTGTTGCTCAGCAGCAAAGACCTGTTTGTCAGCCAGGCCGTCCTGACGGGCGAATCGCTGCCGGTCGAGAAATATGATGTCCTGGCAAATGTCATGGAAAAGCGCGCCGTCAACGAAGGCGCAAAAACAGAAAACCCGCTGGAACTTCCCAACATCTGCTTTATGGGAACCAGCGTCGTCAGCGGTTCGGCAGTAGCGGTGGTTGTCTCCACCGGTTCTAAAACCTATTTTGGCTCGATGTCGCGTGGACTGGTTGGACAGCGCGCCACGACCAGTTTCGACCGGGGTGTCAACCAGGTCAGCTGGGTGCTGATTCGCTTCATGCTGGTCATGGTGCCAATCATTTTCTTCATCAATGGCCTGACCAAAGGCGATTGGCTGGAGGCGCTCTTGTTTGGTCTGGCGGTGGCGGTTGGTCTCACGCCAGAAATGCTGCCGATGGTGGTGACGGCCAACCTGGCAAAAGGGGCAGTCGAAATGGCGCAGCACAAAACCATCGTCAAGCGGTTGAACTCCATTCAAAACTTTGGCGCAATGGATGTGCTTTGCACCGATAAAACTGGCACGCTGACGCAGGACAACGTCGTCCTGGTACGCTACCTGGATTTGGATGGCAAGGAAAACCTGGATGTCTTGAAACATGCCTATCTCAACAGTTTCTATCAGACTGGCTTGCGCAATTTGCTGGATCTGGCTGTGTTGGAACACGAGGACATTGCCAAACTGGAACAGCCTGAAAAACGCTACAGCAAAGTGGACGAAATTCCGTTCGATTTCATTCGGCGGCGTATGTCCGTCATTGTCCAAAATGGTGACGGCAACCATCGGATTATCACCAAAGGCGCCGTCGAAGAGATGCTCAACATCTGCTCGTATGTGGAAATCTCCGGTCAGCAGGTCGAACTGACGCAGGAAGTACGCAAGCAAATCAAAGCGGCAACGCGCGACCTGAACGAAGATGGGCTGCGGGTTTTGGTGGTGGCCCAGAAGGTGGTCACGCCAGCACGCCAGGCTTATGGCGTTGGAGATGAAAAAGATATGGTCATGTTGGGCTATATTGGGTTCCTCGACCCGCCCAAAGAGACCGCCGGCCCGGCGCTGCGTCAGTTGCAGGAACATGGTGTCAGCATCAAAATTTTGACCGGCGATAACGAGGTCGTCACCCGCCGCATTTGCCGCGAGGTTGATTTGGAAGTCACCGGTGTTTTATTGGGACATCAGTTGGATGGCATGACCGACGAGGCATTGAGCGAGGCGCTAGACCGGGTGAATATTTTTGCCAAGATGACCCCGCTCCACAAGTCGCGCGTCATTCGCATTCTCAAGCAAAAGGGTCATACGGTTGGCTACCTGGGCGATGGCATCAACGATGCGGCGGCTCTGCGCGATGCCGACGTGGGCATTTCGGTTGACACAGCAGTAGATATTGCCAAAGAATCAGCCGACATCATCCTGCTGGAAAAAAGCCTGCTGGTTTTAGAAGAGGGCGTGGTGCGCGGCCGTAAGGTGTTCGGCAACATCATGAAATACATCAAGATGACAGCCAGTTCAAACTTCGGCAACGTGTTCAGCGTGCTGGTTGCTTCTGCTTTCTTGCCGTTCCAACCCATGCTGCCGCTTCACCTGCTGATTCAAAACCTGCTTTACGACATCTCGCAAATCTCCATCCCCTGGGATACGGTGGATGAGGATTTCCTGAAAAAACCGCGCAAATGGCAGGCAACCGGCATCGCGCGCTTCATGATTTTCATCGGGCCGATAAGTTCCATCTTCGACATCACCACCTACTTGCTGATGTGGTTTGTTTTCAGCGCCAATACAGTCCAGGAACAGGCGCTCTTTCAATCCGGTTGGTTCATCGAGGGGCTGCTCTCGCAGACCCTGATTGTTCACATGATTCGCACGCGCAAAATCCCGTTCATCCAGAGCATTGCCGCACCGCCCGTCTTGCTGCTGACCGGAACAATCATGGCTATCGGTATCATTCTGCCATTCACGCCGTTTGGCGCTTCGGTGGGGATGGTGCCGCTGCCGATGAGTTATTTCCCCTGGCTGGCAGCGACTTTGCTCGCCTATGCTACATTGACTCAAATAATCAAGGTTTTGTTCATTCGGCGCTTCAAAGCCTGGCTGGATTAGTCGTAATGCAGAATTCATTCTGAGTGTCCGACAACAGGCAAACAGTTCAACGTCAGATTGCAGCGATCTTGCACACTATGCAAGCGTAAACAACAGCGGACGACCGTTCGGGTCGTCCGCTGTTGGCCCTCTTGTCATGGTCGGGCGTAACCGTGCGCTTCGGTCAACGGGACAATTCGATGACACTCGACCCAAGTTTGGGAAACCTGCATGTTCGCATGGCAAACCCATCCTTGCTGGCGTATTTCGGGGGATGGCATCGCGCGCAGAGTGGGCCAGGGGTCACGCCAAAGGAATACCGCTAGGCATCAGCGCGCCTGGGGGTGGGATAGGTTTTTGCCGGTGATGACGACGTTTTCAGTCATTTTGCTGCTCATAAACAAATAATCGGCCGGAAAGCCAAACATCTTGCCAGCCCGCGCCAGTGGCGGGACAAGAGCAGGTTGTCGAGAGCGATTTTGTGGTTGGGGTTGAAATTTGCCATCGATGAACTTTTCGAGACGTTTTAGGTACCATCCAACCTGAATCAAAGCCATTCGCGCCTGGCCAGCAGATTCTGCAATGCGGTCAGGTAGCGCTCGGCATCTGACCGGGATGAGAAATCGCCAAACTTCATTTCAGGTTTGCCTGCAATTTTGACAGCAATATCGTAAGTGTCTAAGCGGCTTTCCCATTCATTTACCTTGATTTCGAGCGACTTAATCTGGTCAAAAGAATAAATTTCCTGACCGACAGGATTGAAAGCCGTTTTGAATTGGTACGTGAGTTGGCGTTTCGAAGCGTCGAATAGAAAACGCCGACTCCGACCAAACAGGGCCGCCGCAAACAAAGACAGGCTAACCACGACAGCCCCAATGGAAATCACAAGGAAGAAAATCAGGACGAAACTGACCTGTCCCTGCCAGGATGGCTTGATGAGCAGTTCATAGGGCGCCAGCAAAGGGACGAATGCGAATAACGCAAAAAAGACTCGTGTCACTGGCGAAAGAGCGCTGATGAATTCGAGGGTGTGAGGGGTTTGTTTGATGGTGTTCATGATTGAAAACGCGCTTTCATGGTCAGTCCATGACAGGCTTCGTGGAGAATTTGCGCGCCCAACGCGCCCAACAAAGCAGCCGATAAGGCATTGAAAACAAGAAGCGTGCGTTGATTTATGATTTACCTCCAAAATGTAAAGTGTGTTTCTCTATCAAACCTATCGCCTCGGCCACCCCGTCCGGCTCGGCGCGGATGGCTGCGCCCAGGTCGGCGGCTTTGCGGCGCATCTCCGGGGACTGCGTCTCGCGCAGGGCGGCGGCCAGGTTTTCGGCAGTCAATTTCGGGCGCGGAATGGGCTGCGGGCCGACGCCCAACTGCGCCACCTTGTTGCCCCAGATGAACTGGTCAATGATGTGCGGGATGACCAGCATGGGAACCCCGGCGCGGAAACCGGAGGCGGTCGTGCCAAAGCCGCCGTGGTGGACGAGTCCGCTGGCACGCGGCAAAAGCCAATCGTGCGGGATGGAACCGGCGTGGAAGACGTTCGAGGGAATCTGCAACTGCTTCATTGCCTTGTCCCAGCCCTGGATGACGGCGCGCACCCCGGTTTGTTTCACTGCTTCGAGAGCGATTTGCACGCCTTCGAGAGCGTCCTCGCCGCTGAGCGCCATCGCCCCCAGGCTGATGACCACCGGCGGCTCGCCCGCCTCGAGGAAAGCGGCCAGGTCAGCGGGCGGAGTCCACGTTTCGGGGGCGGGGGCGAACCAGTAACCGGTCAGGCGGTGACGCGGCTCCCAGAGCGGGTTGGGCGGCGAAATCTGCTTGCTCAACGGAATCAGGTTGAGGCTCTCGGAAGTGATGCCGGTCGGGCCCATCGGCGGCAGGCCGGCCCGTTTGCGAATCTGGTCGAGCGGGCGGGTCATCAGCAGGCCCATCCCCGCCCCGGCCAGGCCCATCAGGGCGCGCTTGACGAAAGAGTCCTTTGGGTCTTTGACCGGGATGGCCTCCGGCATGAGCGTCACACTGACGGTCGGCAGGCCGAGTTTGTCGGCTTCCATGCGCCCGGCGGCGGAGTGCGAGACGATGACCAGGTCGGCGGCGCGGCAGAGTTCGAGCAGGCTGGGGTGGGCTTGTTCGAGCATGGCGAAGGAGAAATTCATCACGCGCCTGAAGCCGACTATCCAATGCGGGGCGTTGGTACGAATTTTGGCCGCTTCGTAGCCGATGTCAATGTCCGGCCCCATCGGCGCGAAGGGCACGCCGTAGGATTCGACCAATCCGCGCATACAGGGATGTGTGACGAGGGTGACGCTATGCCCGGCTTTGAGCAGTCCGAGCGACAGGGCGATGTAGGGCTGCACATCGCCGCGCGTGCCGATGGTGGGGATGATGATTTTCATTGGAAAAATCCCTTCTTTTCAATTTTCAACTGGCAAATGTTCGGGTCATCGGGCAAAAAGCGCACCGGGACAGAGTCGCCGACCTGGTAACGCTCGTAAACATGCTTGTTTTGCTCGGCGCGGGTCACTGTGACTGTACCACGTCCGGGCAGGTTCAATTTGAAAACATAAGCAATAAAATAAGTGGTATCGCCGTCTGAGTCTTTGTCTTTCCAGCAGTCGAAAATGAAGGCTTGCGTTTGGCGTCCATACAAGCGCAGGCGGCTTAAATGCGCAATGCTTTTGATTGAGGAGAATAGCATTGCCAGCCCAATCAGGGTAAACAACCCACCCATGCCGCCAAAGCAGACAGGCAGGAAGATGCTTGGCGGCCCGAGTTCTGCTTTGACCGCTGAAAGATTGGGGTCGGAGGCCCAGTGCACGATTGGAATGTTTTGCCCAACGGACAGTTGACGGTAATAGCCTGCTGAAACCTGGTCGGAACCCTGGAAGCGGATATTGTCGCCTTGGATTACTGCGCGGAACTGGTAGTGGACATGGTAAGTATTCGAATCCTCGCCTGATTCTATTTCAAGACGCGTGATCGTGGCTATAGCCGGAAGTCCTTCTGTGGTCAGACGATTGTAGTCAATCGTATGGCGGATATACACCCCCACGCCTATGAAGACAAAAAAGGCGCTAAAGAGCGTCCAGAACAGCGCAAAGACCAGCATACAACCTGAACTCTCCAAAGGCTGTTGGACTTTGGGCCGTTTCAACCCCATCAATTCCGGTGGGATTTGGCTTTTCTCCGCAACCGATAGAGGCAACTGCGACTCCTGCGCCGATTCTTCTTGAATAGTTTGAATGGACGAACCACAGTAATCACAACGCAATGTTCCGTCTGGCAACCTTGCGCCACAACTGGGGCAGGTTTCAAGAGAGATGAACATACGAGTACCTCATCCTATTCTATTGCGCTTCTTTCCAGAATCCCCAGGCGAGCGGGAGCAGGGCCGCCAGGAACAGGATTCCGCCAATCATCACACCACTGTAGAGCAGCGCGCTGCCGGTTAAAGAGCCAATCACACCCAGGATGCAGGCCACACCGTTGAGCGCCAGCAGCAAACCGCCCCAACGCAGCGCGCCGCCGCGCCGCCATAACAATGCGCCATACAGGATGGACGGAATGCCCAGGATTCCATACGCCAACCCATTAAAAAAAGCGATGGTCGAATCCGGCCAGGCTTGCAGGCTCAAACGTAGAAGCACATCCGCCGTAGCGGTGGTTTGCGGGTCGAGGCGCAGCGTCACCAGGGCGGGGACAAGCGTGACCTGCGAGAGATAGGCCACCAAATTTAACGCACCATAGATGGGAACGAAAACCAGCCCAATGCACATCCAGCCCGGCGCGGTGGGCTGGAGCCAGGCGTGCAGCGCGGCAAAAAAAGCGACGGCGGCCAGAGTCAGTAGCGCGGCGTTGAGATAGGTGGCGTAGAATAGGCCATGCAGCCGGGAAGCATGAGCAGCGGCCTGCTCGAAAGTCTCCAGCGGCCCGGCGGAGGCCATGTCGGCAATCAACAACGCAATCCACAGGGAAGTTAGCAGCAGACAAACCAGGGCGAGAAAAGCAACCAGTTTTGACATCAGTAGCCTCCTATTTCAACTTATCGCCCGAACCAGGTTCATCATAAAGAAAAACGGCCTGGCCGGGGTAATCACGTTGAGGGTCCCGGTGAGATAGAGCGAGCGTGACGGGCAGGCGAAGGCGAACGACCCGGTCGAGCCGGAATGGCCGGCGAATTCGGGCAGCGGGGTAATCCAGAAATAGCGCGGCAATTGGAAGTACATCAGCCCGTAGCCGTAGCGCAGGGGGAAGAAAATTGAATTCCACTGCGTCATCCGTTCCAGGAACGTTTTGTCGAACAAGCGCCCTTCGAAAAAGGCGCGCAGGAAAACCATCGACTCTGCCGCCGTGGAAACCAGACCGCCATCCGACACATTGGACGAAAGGTATTTGGGGACATTGACCGGGGCATTGTTCAAATAAAGCGTAGCGGGCAGCTCATCAGGGCGAGGCTTCGTCCAATCGTAGAGATAGGTATGCTGCAGGCCAAGCGGCGTGCAGATGCGCTCCTCGAAATTGACCGCCATTGGTTTTTCGGTGAGGACTTCGATGATTTCACCGAGCAGGCGATAGTTGAGATTAGAGTAATAGGCCCTGCCGGGCGTTCCCGGCGCGAAGTGCGGGGACAGGCTGCGGGTAATCTTGAGCGCTTCGGCGGTATCTATGGCGCGGTCGTGCCCGGCTATCAATTCATCGAGGACGCTTTTTCCACCGCGCGGCTTATCAGCCTCGAAATCGGCCAGGCCGCTGGTCTGGTTGACCAGTTGGAACACCTTGAGTTGGCGGCTGTAATCAGTGCCTTTGTAGAGGTGGATTCCCTCAAGCAGCGAGTCCGGCAAATAATCGGAGAGCGGCGCTTCGAGGTCGAGGCGTTTTTGCTCGTGCAGTTGCATGATGATGGCGGCGGTGTACATCTTGGTGACGCTGGCGATGAAATACGGCGTTTCGGGCGTCATCGGCGCGCCGGTAGCCGGGTCAGCCACGCCGGCCGCGCCGACAAAATCCAGGCTTTGGTCGTAAGATTGCACCGCGGCGACGATGTTATGCAGGCCGCCTTTGCCGACCTGGGAATTTAGCAGGGATTGAAGGTTTTGGGTTTTATCGGGCATGGTGCCACCTTTCTGTGTGTTTCAAGCAATCAGCGCCAACAGGCTCGGTGCGAGATGCCCGCTCAAGGCTAGGATTCCGCTCAAACTGTGTGAAATCGCCGTCCAACGGGCCGAACCTGTGCGCCAGGCGATGAATCCGTAAGGCAGGGCCAGGAAAAAGGTCGAGATGACGAAGCCGGTTACGTTCTCAGCAGGGAAAATCACCTGTGGGGCGAAGTGCCAGAGGGCAAAGCCCAGCGCCGGGTACAGAATCCCCAGCCAGAGGTTGCGCGGGAACAGGCGGACATACAGTCCGCGCCAGAGAATTTCCTCGCAGAAGCCGTTGAGGGTCGCCAGCGGCACGGCGAGCAGGATGATGGTCAGCGGGGCGCGGAGGACCTCCCCTGCGTACATCAAAACGGCTACCAGCGTGACAACCAGCCAGAGCAGGGCGGCAGGCCAGTTTGCGCGGCTGAAGAGGGGCGCGCGGTCATGCAAGATGGTGGCAAATTCCGTTTTGCCCAACAAGGCGCGAGGGATAAGCAGACACCAGAACAACCAGTAGAAGGCGAAGCCGAGCAGATAGCCCGCCGCTTGACCCAACAGTTGGGATATGGCCCAGTAAATCGCGCTCATCAGAACGCAAATGAGAATGGGCAAGGCAAAGATGAAAAAGGAGCGTTTCCAGACCGGGTTCATGGGCGTAAAAGCATCAGATCATATTGATGAAATTCAGAATGAGCGCAACCAACACCACAAGAAGCAGCCAAACCCACCACAAATCGGCTTTGAGCGACTCGGGCGTTTTCTCTTTGGCCGGCTCGAAGGTGACAAAGGTGAAGCGCTCTTTTTCTGCCAGGAACTGCTCCAGGGTCATCTCAAACCCGGCGGCCTTCATCATCGCCTTCATGGTCGGATTGGCTTGTGCCCAGCGGAAAGCGCGTGCCAATTCTTTATCCAAATCAATGCGCCTGGCGCGGACGGATTGCGCCCCGCGCCAGGTCTGCACGGTGGCAAGCGGATTTGACTGGAGGTTGCGATACCAGTCGGTTTTCGTCCCCCAACCGCTCATTACGGTTGGCTTGCCTTCGAACTCGTGGAATTCGATGGCTGTGCGGCGCGGCGCGCCGCTCTTGCGTCCAAAGGTGGTCATGATCATAAAAAGCCGCCCTACAATGAAACCAAGTCCCAGTCTGTAGAGCAAAATGGGCGTTTTGAACAGCCATTTCTGTAGCCCTTTTGGGTAGGGTATGGTCTCGACCCAGGTTTTTTCAGGCATGTTACTTGCGCCTGGCGGTAAACGTACCATTGGAGCCATCGTCATGGCTCCAGACGCCTTCGATGGTATTGGCATCCATCACCGTGCCTTCCCAGGTTTCGTAACCGGTCAGTTTCAGCACCGTCCCACGCACAGTGAACTCGCCCTCGTAATCCACCTGGTAAATGTTGAGTTGCTGATAGGTCCCTTTGGCGGGTTCACCCTCAAAGGTAATCGTCCCGGCATCGTAGGTGTTGCCATCTGTGGTGGTCAGGGTGTACTCCCATTCGCCGCGCAGGTCGAAATCGGCGCTCGGCTGGGAAGCACAGCCAGCCAGCATCAGGACAAGGAACAGTGTCATGAGCAAAGAACGAATCTGCATAGGGTTTATCCTTGGTGAGTTTTGAAATGCACCCTGGCCCGATCAATAATTTCCGGGAGCAAAAGCGCATTCTTGGAGGGGGTGAAAACCAGCGGCTCGGCGAACGAAACCGAGGGGCTGACCAGCAGGCGATTGGGAAACAAAACCTGTTGGGTGACTTGGAGAAATTCGGCGATACGCTGCTGGTTGCGCCGACCACTGCGCAGCCGGGTCAGGGGATTGCCCACCCAGGCCGGGTGCAGCACCCCGCTGATCGCTGTCACCACGACACGCGCGGAAGGAACGCGGCGCAGGATTACCTCCAGGCTGGGCGACCAGCTTTCGACCTCATCCAATGCGCCTGGCATCACCGCCGGGTCCGGGTCGATGCCTCCGCTGGGAAACAGCAGCACCGCCCCGCCGTTTTCCAGGTGACGGATGGCGGCACGGACAACGTTCATGCGCTCGAAAGTATTCAGGCTGGAGTAAATCAGGTGATCGCCGGTCGCGCGCATATTGCGGATGAATGGCACACCCGAAACGACGATTTTCAGGTCGAGGCGCGGCAGGTGGCTGGCAATCGCCAGCCCATCAATCGTGCCAGGATGATTGGAGACAACCAAAAGCGGCCCTTCGGCGGGAACGCGCTCCGCGCCGCGCACCTGAACCTCTCGGACGAAATGCGGCAACAGGCGGCGAGCCGCTTCGCGGAATCCATAAGCCGCAACATCATCATCGAACCGGGCCGCCAACTCGGCAAAACGCAGCGCCGCGGGGGCAAAGAACGGCTCAAACAACGGCCGGACAGGATGGGCAACCCCCATACCAAAGGCCTTGAAAACTTCATCGAGCAACTTTTGCCGCAAGTCGCTAACTTTCATACCAGTCATCCGTGTTAGGCGCATAAATTTTGTCCAATAAGAGAAAACTAAACACCCAGTTTTATTGTAACGATTGTGAATTAATACTCAATCCCCGATAGGTTAATGATTTGTAAATGTTCCAAGATCGGGTAGAAAACAATGCACATGAAAACGAAGTTGCTCAACTTGGTGATTATGGTGCTGGCAGTCTCTTTCTTGAAACAGGTGGTCGCCTGGAACAATGAAACCAACCTGCTGGTTTTCGGCGGAAAGAACGCAGTGCCGATTGCGACACTTACATAATTCCTGGGTCCAAGACAAAGCAGGAATAGTTGATAGATAACCGCTGTTCATAACTGGTGATGTTCTTTTCATGTGGGCCACTTCTGTCCCCCATAACATCGCGGGCTGCCAGAAGCGCACAAACCATCGAAACAGCAATCCGTTTTCCCGGCATCAAGTAAAGATGAACATGGCGTTGAAAACAAAAACACCCAAGCAGGGTGTATTCAGGGTACAAAATCAACCAAAAATCTCACAAAACCTACACTAACTCCATGAGCGTAGGTCGCCCTTATATTTTGCAAATTGATGGATGTGTTCACGATGGTTGGTTGATACTCACTAATGTTGATGTAAACATCAATAAGGAATATTTATATTATGTTCTGGCTAGCGACTATGCACAGTCGCAATTTCAAGAACGCGCTCTTGGTGGCGTGGTAAAAAACCTAAACATTGAGCGTGCAAAAAATGTTCAAATCCCCGTCCCGCCGGCGGACGTGCAGGCGCAAATCGTGGCGGAGTGCCAGGCGATTGATGAGGAAGTGGAGCGGGCGGAAAGAGATATTAAGAAAGTTGAAGAGGAAGTAGAATCTTTGTTTGAAAATTCACTGAATATAGCTGGTACAACTTATAAATTAAGTGATAGTTTGTTTGATATTTCAATAGGGAAAAGAGTTTTAGAGAAAGATGTTAACCCTGATAATCTAGGCATACC
>Ga0308414_1002809_pt1 | contig 11247 bp, 10 predicted proteins | sample HotsprSampleOS50_FD_205667 | JGI IMG/M metagenome (GOLD analysis project Ga0308414, IMG submission 205667) | Hot spring phototrophic mat microbial communities from Octopus Spring, Yellowstone National Park, Wyoming, United States - 20090730_OS50 ... | reverse complement strand
GTAGGACCGAAAGCCAGCCTCCGCTGGCATCCAACAGGTTCACGGAGGCTTCAAGAATGGCATGCCGGGCCGACCGAGCCACCGCGCACCGTCGGTTCGCCCTTGCGCACCGCATCGGAAGACAGAAATTCATGCCAATTTCAACAGCCTGCTAATGCAGTGGCCCGCTCGGCGACTCGACGTCGGTGGCCTGGCCCTCCGGCGCCGGCGAGGCGTGGTGCAGCACCATTTTCCAGCCCGCCGGCGTCTTCACGTAGGCGTTGGTGGCGATCACGTGCACGATCTGCTGCGCCCGCCCCTGCGTGACCACGATCTCCTCGATCACGTTGTGCAGGGCGATGGTCGGCGTCTCCAGCGTCTTCTTCGAGGCGGCGCGGATGCGCAGCGGCCCGTTGGCGAGGATCGCGCGCCAGGAGCCGGTCACCGCGGCGTGGCCGAGCAGCCGCGGCCCGTTCGGATGCACGCAGCAGACGTCGGCATCGTCCAGCCACAGGTCGACGGCGGCCTCGGTGTCGGCCGACTCCAGCGCCTCGTAGAAAGCCTGCTCGCACTCGTCGCTGGAGGCGAACAGCATCGGCTTGGCCAGCCTCGACACGGCCGCGCTCCCGCTCAGTGGTCCTTGACCTTCTCGCCGGCCTTCAGGCGATAGCGGGTGCCGCAGTACGGGCACATGGCCTCGCCCTTGGTGGCGACGTCGAGGAACACGCGCGGATGGTGGTTCCACACCGGCATCTGCGGGTTGGGGCAGAAGGCCGGCAGGTCCTTGGCGCTGAGCTCGACGACGGGCAGGTCGGCGGTCATCGCGGTCATACAACGGTCAGCCAGTGGCGGTACTTCTCGGCGCGGCCGTTGACGACGTCGAAGAACAGGCTTTGCAGCTTCTCGGTCAGCGGGCCGCGGCGGCCGGCGCCGATGGTGCGGCCGTCGACCTCGCGGATCGGCGTCACCTCGGCGGCGGTGCCAGTGAAGAAGGCCTCGTCGGCGAGGTAGACGTCGTCGCGCGTCATCGGCTTGGCGGTGACGGTGTAGCCGAGGTCGGCGGCCAGTTCGATGATCGTCGCGCGCGTGATGCCCGTGAGCCCCGAGACCATCTGCGGCTCGAAGATCTGGCCGTCGCGCACCACGAACAGGTTCTCGCCCGCGCCCTCGGCGACGAAGCCCTGGGTGTCGAGCAGCAGCGCCTCGTCGTAGCCCTCGTTGGTCGCCTCCAGGTTGGCCAGGATCGAGTTGACGTAGTGGCCGGCGGTCTTCGATCGCACCATCGAGACGTTGATGTGGTGCCGCGCGTAGGACGAGGTCTTGACCCGGATGCCCTTGCGCAGCCCCTCTTCGCCGAGATACGCGCCCCAGGGCCAGGCGGCGATCGCCACGTGCACCCTGGCGCCCTTGGGGCTGACGCCCATTTTCTCCGAGCCGTAGAAGGCGATCGGGCGCAGGTAGCACGACTCCAGCCCGTTGGCGCGCACGACCTCGCGGCTCGCTTCGTTCAGCTGCTCGCGCGTGTACGGCACGTCCATCATGAAGATCTTGGCCGAGTTGAACAGGCGGTCGGTGTGCTCGCGCAGGCGGAAGATCGCAGTGCCGATCGCCGTCTTGTAGGCACGCACGCCCTCGAACACCGCCAGCCCGTAGTGCAGCGAGTGCGTCAGCACGTGCGTGGTCGCATCGCGCCAGGGCACCAGCTTGCCGTCGTACCAGATGAACCCGTCGCGGTCGGCCATCGACATGTTTTCTCTCCCAGCTCGCGGGGGCCGATTCTAGCGGCGCGGGCTTGCGGCGCCGCGGCCCATACAATCGGCCGGGTGTCGCACGACCCTTCCCGTGCCCGCGCGCAGATCGCGCTGCTGGTCGCCTGTCAGGCGCTGCTGTACGTCAACAACGTCACGCTGATCGCCGTCAACGGGTTGGTCGGGCTGGCGCTGGCGCCGACGCCTCTTCTGGCCACGCTGCCGGTGACGACCTACATCGTCGGCTCGGCGCTGACGACGCTGCCGGCATCGCTGGCGATGGGCCGCTGGGGCCGGCGCGCCGGCTTCATGTTCGGCACCCTGATGGGATTCGCCGGCACCGCGATCGCCGCCGCCGGCGTGTTCGCCGCCAGCTTCGCGCTGCTGTGCGCGGGCACCTTCGTCGTCGGGCTTTACAACGCCTTCGCGCAGTAACTGCGCTTTGCCGCCGCGGATGTGGCCGACGCCTATGCGCCGGAGCTGAAGGAGCGCGCCATCGCCTGGGTATTAGCGGGCGGGCTGGCCGGCGGCGTCGTCGGCCCGCAACTGAGCAAGCTCACGCGCGAGGCGCTGCCGACCGCCTTCGCCGGCACCTACCTGGCGCTGGCGGCCGTGACGTTGCTGGCCTGCGCGGCGGCCAGCCGGCTGCGCATCCCGCACGCCAGGCACGCGGCAAGCGGCGGCCCGGCGCGGCCGCTCACCGAGATCGCGGCGCAGCCGGCGTTCGTCGTCGCCGTGCTGGTCGGCGCGGTGAGCTACGGCGCGATGAACCTGCTGATGACCGCGACACCGCTGGCGATGAAGGTCTGCGGCTTCGGCTACCCGCAGGCGGCCGACGTCATCATGTGGCACGTGATCGCGATGTTCGCGCCGGGCTTCGTCACCGGCGCCCTGCTGCGCCGCTACGGCCGCGAGCGGGTGATGCTGGCCGGCTGCGCGCTGATGTTCGTCACCGTCGCGGTGGCGCACGCCGGCCTGAGCTACTGGCACTTCTGGATCGCGCTGTTTGCCCTCGGCCTCGGCTGGAACTTCATGTTCACCGGCGCCACCGCGCTGCTGACCACCACCTACCGGCCGGCGGAGAAGGCGCGCGTGCAGGGCGTCAACGACCTGATCGTGTTCCTGACGATGATCAGCTCGTCGGCCGCCTCCGGCGCGCTGCTGTCGGCCACCGGCTGGACCGACCTGAACCTGTACTCGCTGCCGGCGATCGCGCTGGCGACCGCGGCGCTGCTGTGGCTGCACCTGCGGCCGGCGCCGAGCGTATCGCCCGCCTGAGGGTGGCGATGATCGACCCTTGGCCTGTCGGCCGCGATGCCGCCGCCCCGCGCGCCGCGCGCCGCGTGCGCGACGGGCTGCGCAGGGTCGCTTGAGCGCTGATCCCGCTGTTTGCGTCAGAGGCTGGCCACCGGCGCGGCGATGACCACGGGGAAAGCCGACGCCGCGGCAGTGGGCGGGCGCGTTGCCCGCGACGATTGCCGGCAGCGCGCAACGGCGGCGCGCCCGCCGCGTCAGCCGCCGGTGGCCCGCCGCTGTCCGGGGCGTTCGGCTGCGGCCGCGGCTGCGGCGGCGGGCTGCGCTGCTGCCACCTCGCCCAGCGCGGCGACCGCGCCGATGACCAGCACCGCCGGGCTGCCCAGCTTCGGCTCGGCCCGCAACGTTTGCACCAGGCTGCCCAGCGTGCAGCGCGCATGGCGCTGGCGCGCGGTGTGCGCGGCGCTGATCACGGCCGCCGGCGTGTCGTCGGCCAGGCCGCCGGCCCGCAGCACCTGCACGATCTCGGCCACGCGCTGCGTGCCCATGTAAACCACCAGCGTCAGGCCGCTGCGCGCCAGCCCCTCCCAGTCAGGACCCTCGCCGCCGGCCCGCGTATGCCCGGTGACCAGCACCACGCCCGGCGCGCAACGCCGGTCGGTCACCGGAATGCCGATGGCCGCCGGCCCGGCGATGCCCGCCGTCAGACCGCTGATCACCTCGACCTCGATGCCGGCCCCGCGCAGCGCGTCGACCTCCTCGCCGCCACGGCCGAACACGAAGGGGTCGCCGCCTTTCAGCCGCACCACCTGCTCGCCCCGGCGCGCCTCGGCCACCATCAGCCGGTGAATGAACGACTGCGGCGTGCTGACGCAGCCGCCGCGCTTGCCCACCGGCACCACCCGCGCGCTGCGGCGCAGATAGCGCAGCACGCTCGGATCGACCAGGTCGTCGACCAGCGCCACCGTGGCCCGGCGCAGCGCCTTGACCGCGCGCACCGTCAGCAAGTCGGCCTGCCCAGGACCGGCGCCCACCAGCGTCACCCGCCCCGCCGCCGCCCGTGACCGGTCCATCGCCAACCTCTCAGACACCGGCAGGCTGCAGCGCGGCAGCATCCTGAACCTGGCGCTTGAGCGCCGGCAGACAGGCGCCGCAGGTGGTGCCGCAGCCCGTGGCCCGCTGCACCGCCGCCAGCCACGCGCCCGCCCCAGCCCGAGCATCGGCCTCGACGACAACCCGCAACGCCCGCGCGATGTCGGCCGCGGTCACGTCGTTGCAGGCGCAGACGACGGCGCCGCGCTCCGGTCCGGAAGACGCTGGCGGCTGGCGGGTACCCGACAGCAGCGCCGCCGAGAAGCCGCCGACCTCGCGGTCCGCCTGCAGCCAATCGAACATCCAGCCTGCGGCGGCGATGTCGCCGGCGAGCAGGAAGCCGCACAGACGCCCCGCGTCGTCGATGCGCGCGCGGCGGCTGCGGCCGGCCCGGACATCGGTGTAATGCAGCAGTCTCCCCTCGTGCAGGCCTAGCGCCTCGGCCAGCTCGGCCACCGCCTCGGCGCCGGGGTCGGCGGCGGTGGCCAGTTGCAGCCGCAGGCCGAGGCGCTGGCCGTCGTCGCGCCCGAACGGCAGCACGCTGGCATAGGCCCAGGCGCCATCGCGCAGCCGCGCGCGCAGCGCTTCGCGCCGCGCCAGCGCCTCGGCGGCCGGCTGCCACGCGGCGGCCACCAGTTGCCAGGGCAACCGCGCGGGCTCGATGCGCACCGCCGCGTGCTTCAGTTCGGGCTGCCTGGACTGCGAGCACAGCGCCGGCAGCGTGAGCGCATTGACGCCCGGGGCGTTGCCGCCGCCCAGCGCCTCCTCGCCCCAGTGCATGGCGATGAATGCCTGCGCCGGCGCCACGCCGTCGTCGGAGCGCACCGGCAGCACCAGCGTGCCGCGGCGCGACTTCACCGTGACCAGGTCGCCGGGCTCGAGCCGCCGCCGCGCAAGCTCCTGCGGGTGCATGTCGACCGTGGGGCCGCTGCGATGCGCCAGCAGGCGCCCCAGCGTGCCGGTGCGCGTCATGCTGTGCCACTGATCGCGCAGCCGCCCGGTGGTCAGCGACACCGGGTAGCGCGCGTCGCGCACCTCCGCCGTGGGCGTCCAGGCCGGGGCGCTGAAGCGGGCGCGACCGTCGGGGGTGCAGAACACGCCGTCGGCGTACAGGCGGGCGCGTCCGCCCGGATCGGCCTGCGGCGCCGGCCACTGGCGCGGGGTGTCGAGCGCGGCCCAGGTCAGTCCGGTGATGTCGAGGTCGCGGCCGCGCGTTGCCTCGCGGTGCTCCAGCCACACCGCGTGCGCGTCGGGCCAGTCGAACATCGAGCGGCCGGCCCGTTCGGGCACGCGACGCTCCGGCAGCAGGCGCTCGAGACGCCGCCCCACCGCGGCGGCGATGGCCCAGTCGGGGCGCGCCTCACCCGGCGGCGGCACCGCCGCGCGCACGCGGCTGATGCAGCGTTCGCTGTTGGTGACCGTGCCTTCCTTCTCGGCCCAGCTGGCAGCCGGCAGCAGCAGGTCGGCGAAGTCCACTGTCGCGGCGGTGCGGCTCGCCTCCTGCACGATGACGAGCTCGGCGCGCTGCAGCGCGCGGCGCACCAGCGCCTGGTCGGGCAGGCTCTGGGCCGGGTTGGTGCAGACGATCCACAGCGCCTTGATCTCGCCGTCGGCAGCGGCGCGGAACATCTCGATCGCCCCCTTGCCCGGCGCCGCCGGCAGCTCGCGCACGCCCCACAGCGCGGCCACCTCGGCGCGGTGGGCGGCATCGGCCACCTCGCGGTGGCCGGGCAGCAGGTGGGCCAGTCCGCCGACCTCGCGCCCGCCCATGGCGTTGGGCTGGCCGGTCAGGCTCAGCGGGCCGGCCCCGGGGCGGCCGATCTGCCCGGTAGCCAGATGCAGGTTCAGCAGCGTCGTGTTCTTGTCGGTGCCGCTCGCGCTCTGGTTCAGGCCCTGGCACCACATCGACAGCGTCGGCGTGCGCGTGCCGTCTTCCTGCAGGCCGGCGAACCAGCGCGCGGCGGTGACGATGTCGGCCGCCTTCAGCCCGCACACCCGCGCCGCGTGCTCGGGCGTGAACTCGCGCACGCGGTCGCGCAGTGCGGCGAAGCCGCTGGTGCGGGCGGCGATGAAGGCGGGGTCGATCAGCGACTCCCACAGCATCACGTGCAGCATCGCGTGGTGCAGCACCACGTCGGTACCCGGCAGCAGCGGCAGGTGCAGCGTGGCCTCGGCGGCGGTCTCGGTGCGGCGCGGATCGGCCACGATCACGCGCAGCGCCGGGTTGCGGGCGCGGGCGGCTTCGAGCCGGCGGTACAGCACCGGGTGGGCCCAGGCCATGTTGCTGCCGGTGATGAAGACGGTGGCGGCGTGGTCGATGTCGTCGTAGCAGGCGGGCACGCTGTCGGCACCGAAGCTGGCCGTGTAGCCGGCCGCGGCGCTGCTCATGCACAGACGCGAGTTCGTGTCGACGTGGTTGGTGAACACCAGCGCGCGGGCGAGCTTGTTGAAGGCGTGGTAGTCCTCGGTGAGCAATTGGCCGCTGAGGTAGAAGCCCACCGCGTCAGGACCGTGCGCGTGCACCAGCGCGGCGATGCGCGTGGCGGCTTCGTCGAGCGCCTCGTCCCAGCTCACGCGCGCCAGCGCCGCGCCGCGGCTGGCGCGTCGCATCGGGTGCAGCGCGCGCACCTGCGCCGTGACCTCGGGCGTGACCGTCAGGTGCAGGCTCTGGCCCTTGCTGCACAGGCGGCCGCGGTTGGCCGGATGCTCGGGGTCGCCGCGCACGCTGGTGATGCGGCCGGCCTCGTGCGACACCACCACGCCGCAGCCGACGCCGCAATACGCGCAGACGGTTCTCGTCTCCTGCGGCATGGCGGCGCCCTTCAGCGGTGGCGGCAGGGCGCGGCCGCGGGCGCGGCGAGATCGAGCCCGAGCGTGGCCAGCTCGTCGGCGTCGAGCAGCACCCGGCCGGCCTCGACGCGGCAGCGAAACGCCGGTGTGCAGCCGACGTCGGGCTCGCGGGCGCGGCCGTCGGCCAGCGCGATGGCCCAGTTGTGCAGCGGGCAGGCCACGTGCTCGGCGGTGACGATGCCCTGGGAGAGCGGACCACCCTTGTGCGGGCAGCGGTCGAGCAGCGCATAGACCCGATCGCCGCGGGTGCGGAACAGCGCCACCGGCAGCCCGGCCGGCCGCGCCACCCGGCGGGCGCCGAGTTCGGGAATGTCGGCAACGGCGCAGACGTCGACCCAGCGGATGTCGCAGGCGACGGCATTCATGCGCCCTGCTCCTGGCCGACGGCCCGGGCGGCCGCCGCGGCGGCTGCCGCGTCGACCGCCGGCGTCAGCGGCGCGAACTGGCGCAGATCCACCCGCGCCTTGTCGAACTCGAACCACGGGTCGGGCTCGCCGTCGAGGGCGAACTGCAGCTGTTCCCACAGTGCGCGGCGACCGGCGGCGTCGTCGACGATCTTCTGCTTCACGTGGTCGAGGCCGACGCGGGCGAGATAATGGCAGGTCCGCTCCAGGTACCAGCCCTCCAGGCGGTAAAGCTGCAGGAAGGCGCCGCAGTACTCGAGCACCTCCTCGGGCGTCTTCACCTTGCACAGGAACTGCGCCACCTCGGTCTTGATGCCGCCATTGCCGCCGACGTAGATCTCCCAGCCGCTGTCCACGCCGATCACGCCGACGTCCTTGATCCCGCTCTCGGCGCAGTTGCGCGGGCAGCCGCTCACCGCCAGCTTGACCTTGTGCGGCGCGTACATCCGCCACAGCGCCCGCTCGAGGTCCTTGCCCATCTGCGTGCTGTCCTGGGTACCGAAGCGGCACCATTCGGAGCCGACGCAGGTTTTCACCGTGCGCAGCGCCTTGGCATAGGCGTGGCCGCTGGGCATGCCGAGGTCTTTCCACACCGCCGGCAGGTCTTCCTTCCTCACGCCCAGCATGTCGATGCGCTGGCCGCCGGTGATCTTGACGGTGGGGATCTTGTACTTGTCGACGACGTCGGCGATGCGGCGCAGCTCGGCGGCGCTGGTCTCGCCGCCCCAGATGCGCGGCACCACGCTGTAGGTGCCGTCCTTCTGGATGTTGGCGTGGCTGCGCTCGTTGATGAAGCGGCTCTGCGGGTCGTCCTGCGCCTGCTTCGGCCAGGTGCTGATCAGGTAGTAGTTCACCGCCGGCCGGCAGCTGCTGCAGCCGTTCGGCGTGCGCCAGTCCATGCCGCGGAAGACCTCGTCGATGGTGAGCCAGCGGTTGGCGCGGATGGCGTCGCGCACGGCCTGGTGGCCGTGGTCGGTGCAGCCGCACATCGCCTTGGTCTTCGGCGCCGCGCTGTAGTCGCCGCCCACCGTGGCCAGCAGCAGCTGCTCGACCAGCCCGGTGCAGCTGCCGCAACTGGCGCTGGCCTTGGTGTGCCTGCGCACGTCTTCCAGCGTAAAAAGGCCCTTGCTCTTGATGGCGCGACAAATGGCGCCCTTGGTGACGCCGTTGCAGCCGCAGACCTCTTCGGCTTCGGCCATCGCCGCCGCCCGGCTCACCCCCTGGTGGCCGGCATCGCCCAGCGAACGCTCGCCGAACATCAGCTTGTCGCGGATGTCGGCCACCGGCCGGCCCTGGCGCAGCAGCTTGAAGTACCAGCTGCCGTCCGCGGTGTCGCCGTACAGCACCGCGCCGACCAGCCGGTCGTCCTTGAGCACCAGCTTCTTGTAGACGCCGCCGACCGGGTCGGACAGCACGATCTCCTCGGCGCCCTCGCCGCCCATGAACTGACCGGCAGAAAACAGCTCGATGCCGGTGACCTTGAGCTTGGTGCTGACCTGGCTGCCGGTATAGCGGCCGATGCCGAACTGCGCCAGGTGCGTGGCGCATACCTTGGCCTGCTCGAACAGCGGCGCCACCAGGCCGTAGGCGACGCCGCGGTGCGCCGCGCACTCGCCCACCGCATAGACGCGCGGGTCGGTCACGGTCTGCATCGTGTCGTTGACGACGACGCCGCGCTGGCAATGCAGGCCGCAGGCCTCGGCCAGCCCGGTGTTGGGGCGGATGCCGACGGCCATCACCACCAGCTCGGCCGGGATCTCGCGACCGTCCTTGAACCGCACCGCCGCCACACGCCGCTGCGGACCCGCGATCAGCGCCTCGGTCTGCACGCCGATCTCGAAGCGGATGCCCCGCTGCTCCAGGCTCTTCTGCAGCAGCCGCCCGGCCGCTTCGTCGAGCTGCCGCTCCATCAGCCACGGCATCAGGTGCACCACCGTGACCTGCATGCCGCGCTTGGCCAGGCCGTTGGCGGCTTCCAGCCCGAGCAGCCCGCCGCCGATCACCACCGCGTGCCGGTACTTCGCCGCGGCGTCGATCATCGCCTGCGTATCGGCGATGTCGCGGTAGCAGATGACGTTCGCCAGGTCGTTGCCGGGCACCGGCAGGATGAAGGGCAGCGAACCGGTGGCCAGCAGCAGCCGGTCGTAGGAGGCGGCGGTGCCATCGGCGGCGGCCACGACGCGTCTGACGCGGTCGATTCGGGTCACCGCCGTGCCGGCATGAAGCCGGATGCCATGCTGCGCGTACCAGGCGCGCGGGTTGAGCACGATCTCGTCCAGCGACTGCTCGCCGGCGAGCACCGAACTGAGCAGGATCCGGTTGTAGTTCGGGTGCGGCTCGGCGCCGAAGACCGTGATCTCGTACAGCTCGGGGGCGAGTCGCAGCAGTTCTTCGACCGTGCGCATGCCGGCCATGCCGTTGCCGACGACCACCAGCCGTTGCCGCCCGGCCGGGAGGCGATCGCCCTTCATACCGTCGCCTCCTCGTGCACCTGCTTGCGGTAGAGGAAATCGAGCACCGCTTCGCGGCTGGCGAGGTAGCCGGGGTCGTGCGCCATTTCGAGCCGGTGGCGCGGCGCCTGGCGCAGCGGCGGCAGCGGCACGGCAAGGATCTCGCCGATCGTCGCCGCCGGGCCGTTGGTCAGCATCACGATGCGGTCGGACAGCAGCACGGCCTCGTCGACGTCGTGCGTCACCATCAGCACGGTCGAGCCGGTTCGCTGCACGATTTTCATCAGCTCGTCCTGCAGCCGCGCGCGGGTCAGGGCGTCGAGCGCGCCGAAGGGCTCGTCCATCAGCAGCATCTTCGGCTCCATCGCCAGCGCGCGGGCGATGCCGACGCGCTGCTTCATGCCGCCGGAGATCTCGCCCGGGCGCTTGTCCTTCGCCGCGCTCAGGCCCACCAGGTCGAGCGCCGCCAGCGCCCGCGCCTTGAGCTGCGCGCGCGACTCTCGCCCGCCGAACACGCGCTCCACCGCCAGCAGCACGTTGTCGGTGCAGCTCAGCCAGGGCAGCAGCGAATGGTTCTGGAACACCACGCCGCGGTCGGGGCCGGGGCCCTTGAGCTCGCGGTTGTCGAGCAGCAGCACGCCCTGCGTCGGCGTCAGCAGCCCGGCCACCAGATTCAGCAGCGTGCTCTTGCCGCAGCCGGAGTGGCCGATCAGGCTGACGAACTCGCCGCGATGCACCTCGAGATCGATGTCGCGCAGCGCCACGAAGGGGCCGCGCCGGGTGGCGAAGGTCATGCCCACGCCCTGGATGCTCAGCATCGGTTTCATGCGGCGGCCCTCCTCAGGCGACGTGGTCGAAGCGCCGCGCCAGCAGCAGCAACATCCACTCGAGCAGCAGCCCGACGAAGCCGATGACGCAAATGGCGATCAGGATGTGCTCGACGTTGAGGTTGTTCCACTCGTCCCAGACCCAGAAGCCGATGCCGACACCGCCGGTCAGCATCTCCGCGGCGACGATGACCAGCCAGGCCGTTCCGACCGACAGGCGCACGCCGCTCAGCAGGTACGGCATCACGCTCGGCAGCAGGATGCGGGTGGCGATCTTCCATTCGCTGAGATTCAGCACCCGGGCGACGTTGAGGTAGTCCTGCGGCACCTTCTGCACGCCGGCCGCGGTGTTGATCACCATCGGCCAGATCGCGCAGATGAAGATGGTCCAGATGGCCGCCGGGTTGGCGGCCTTGAACACCAGCAGGCCGATCGGCAGCCAGGCCAGCGGCGACACGGGCTTCAGCAGGCTGATCAGCGGCGCCACCATCGCGTTCAGCGTCGCGAAGCGCCCGATCAGGAAGCCGAGCGGGATGCCCACCAGCGCCGCCAGGCCGAAGCCGAGGCCGACGCGCTCGAGCGAATTCAGCACGTTCCAGCCGATACCCTGGTCGTTGGGACCGTTGCGGTAGAACGGGTCGGC
>Ga0308414_1002807_pt1 | contig 11253 bp, 8 predicted proteins | sample HotsprSampleOS50_FD_205667 | JGI IMG/M metagenome (GOLD analysis project Ga0308414, IMG submission 205667) | Hot spring phototrophic mat microbial communities from Octopus Spring, Yellowstone National Park, Wyoming, United States - 20090730_OS50 ... | reverse complement strand
CGTCAAACCGAGCGCCGTCAGCCGCTCGCGCACCTCAGGCGTGGCGATCACCTTGGCCAGGGCCGCGCCGAAGCTTTCCAGCACGGCTGGCGGCGTGCCGGCCGGGGCGAAGAAGCCGTAGTACGGCACGTCCTCGAAGCCGGCCAGGCCCAGCTCGGCGAAGGTCGGCACCTCCGGCAGCGCCGCCTGCCGCGCCCCGCCCAGCACCGCCAGCACGCGCAGCTTGCCGGCCCGGTGGTTCTCGACGAACTCCGGCACCGAGCCGATGCCGGCCGGGATCTGGTTGCCGAGCATGTCGCCGATCATCGGCGCGCTGCCGCGATACGGCGCCGCCACCAGGTCGAGCCTGTATTTCTGCCCGATGACCTTGACCAGGAACTCCGGCACCGAGGCCGGCGCCGGGATGCCCACCGCCGACTTGCCGCCCTGCTGCCGCACCCAGTCGACGTACTCGTTGAAGCTCCTCGCCGGCGTGCCCGCCGGGACCGCGAAGGCGTTGACGAAGGTGGCGAAGCCGGCCACCGGGACGAAGTCGCGCGCCGGGTCGAAGCCCGGATTCCTGGTCACCAGCGGCAGGATCGAGATCGTGTGGTCGTGGCTGATCAGCAGCGTGCTGCCGTCGGGCGCGGCGCTCTTGAGCGCCTGGGCGGCAATCTGGCCGCCGGCGCCGGGGCGATTCTCGACGATCACCGCGGCGCCGAGGGCGTCCTTGAGCCTGTCGGCGAGCAGCCGCGCCAGCGCGTCGGTGCCGCCGCCGGCGGGAAAACCGACGAGGATGCGGACGGTCTTTGCCGATTGCGCCCGCGCCGGCGCACCGGGCAGTGTGAGCGCCAGGGCGCCGGCGGCGAGCAAGGTGCGCCTGGCGTGAAACGCATTCATGGGGCCTCCAGGAGAAAGGGCGGGATGCGCTGGTCGGTTCTCGGGCGCGAAGTATGCCGCGCCGCCCGCCGGGCCGTCGCCGGCGGAACGACGGGTTTCCCCTGCCGGCGCTGCCGCCGCCCACGTTTGCCCGCCGCCGCAGGATGAAGGGATTCTTCACTCGGCAGTGAAGCGCGCGCTGCGCGCTGATCTTGTGGCTGCGGCCGGCCCTGCGGACCTTAACTTCGCTTCGCGAAGTCAGCCTTCGCCGCAAGATGAAGGGCTTCTTCACTCTGCGGTGAAGAAGCCCTTCATCTTGTCCATGAAGCTCTTGGTTTGGGGGGAGTGTTTGTCGCCGCCGTCGCGCAGGCTGGCCTCGAATTCGCGCAGCAGCTTCTTCTGCTTCTCGCTCAGGCGCACCGGCGTCTCGACGTGGATGTGGCAGTACAGGTCGCCGGGGTAACTCGAGCGCACGCCCTTAATGCCCTTGCCGCGCAGGCGGAAGGTCTTGCCGGTCTGCGTGCCCTCGGGGATATGGATGGTGACCTTGTCGGTGAGGGTGGCGATCTCGACGTCGCCGCCGAGCGCGGCGGTGACGATCGACACCGGCACCTCGCAGTGCAGGTCGTCGCCGTCGCGCTGGAAGACCTCGTGCGGCTTGATGCGGATCTCGACGTACAGGTCGCCGGGCGGGCCGCCGTTGACGCCCGGCTCGCCTTTGCCGGACAGGCGGATCCGCTGGCCCTCGTCGATGCCGGCCGGGATGTTGACCTCCAGCACCTTGTTGCGCTTGATGCGGCCGGCGCCGTTGCAGGCCGGGCAGGGATCGGCGATCACCTTGCCGCTGCCGCGGCAGGTCGGGCAGGTCTGCTGGATCGAGAAGAAGCCCTGCTGCATGCGCACCACGCCGGCACCGCCGCACATGGTGCAGGTCCTGGGCGACGTGCCCGGCTTGGCGCCGGAGCCATGGCAGGTGTCGCAGTTGTCCCAGGCCGGCACGCGGATCTCGGTGCTGAAGCCCTTGGCCGCCTGCTCCAGCGTGATCTCCATGTTGTAGCGAAGGTCGGCGCCGCGGTAGGCGTTGCTGCGGCCGCCGCGGCCGCCGCCGAAGATGTCGCCGAAGATGTCGCTGAACGCGTCGGCGAAGCCGCCCATGCCCTCGCCGCCGCGGAAGCCGCCGAAGCCGCCGCCCGCGCTCGGATCCACCCCGGCATGGCCGAAGCGGTCGTACGCCGCGCGCTTGTTGGCGTCGGTCAGGATCTCGTAGGCCTCCTTGACCTCCTTGAACTTCTCCTCGGCCTGCTTGGACTTGTCCCCCTGGTTGCGGTCGGGGTGATACTTCATCGCCAGCTTGCGGTAGGCCTTTTTGATCTCCTCTTCGGAGGCATCGCGGGCCACGCCGAGCACGTCGTAGTAGTCACGTTTGGCCATGTTCAGTCCGTTTCATGCGACAAGGGCCGGGAGGGGATCGCTCCCTTCCCGGCCCGTCACCTACCGAGTCGCCGGCCTTCAGCCGCGCTTGACTTCCTTGTAGTCGGCGTCGACGACGTCCTCGTCCTTCGCCTTGGACTCGCCGCCGCCCGCCCCGCCGGGAGCCGCGCCGGCAGCGCCGCCCTGCATGCTCGCATACATCTTCTCGCCGAGCTTCTGCGCCGCGGTCATCATCGCCGCGGTCCTAGCCTCGATCGCGGCCTTGTCGTCGCCCTTCAGCGCCTCCTCGACGTCGCGGATCGCGGCCTCGATGCGCTCCTTCTCGGCGGCGTCGAGCGATCCGCCGTGCTCGGCCAGCGCCTTCTTGATCTGGTGCACGCTGGCATCCGCCTGATTGCGCGCCTGCGCCAGCTCGAAGCGGCGATGGTCCTCGGCCTTGTTGGCCTCGGCGTCCTTGACCATGCGCTGGATCTCGTCCTCGGTCAGGCCCGAGTTGGCCTTGATCGTGATCTTGTTCTCCTTGCCGGTGGCCTTGTCGCGCGCCGACACGTGCAGGATGCCGTTGGCGTCGATGTCGAAGGTCACCTCGATCTGCGGCATGCCGCGCGGGGCGGGCGGAATGCCCTCGAGGTTGAACTCGCCGAGCAGCTTGTTGCCGGAGGCCATCTCGCGCTCGCCCTGGTAGACCTTGATCGTCACCGCCGGCTGGTTGTCGTCGGCGGTGGAGAAGACCTGCGAGTACTTGGTCGGGATGGTCGTGTTGCGCTTGATCATCGGCGTCATCACGCCGCCCAGCGTCTCGATGCCGAGGGTCAGCGGCGTGACGTCGAGCAGCAGCACGTCCTTGCGCTCGCCCGACAGCACCGAGCCCTGGATCGCGGCGCCGATGGCCACCGCCTCGTCGGGGTTGACGTCCTTGCGCGGCTCGCGGCCGAAGAACTCGCGCACCTTCTCCTGCACCTTGGGCATGCGCGTCTGGCCGCCGACCAGGATCACGTCGTCGATGTCGGAGGTCTTGATGCCGGCGTCCTTGATCGCCAGCCGGCACGGCTCGATCGTGCGCTCGATCAGGTCCTCGACCAGCGCCTCCAGCTTGGCGCGGGTGAGCTTCATGTTCAGGTGCTTCGGACCCGAGGCGTCGGCCGTGATGTACGGCAGGTTGATCTCGGTCTGCTGGCTCGACGACAGCTCGATCTTGGCCTTCTCGGCCGCGTCCTTCAGCCGCTGCAGCGCCAGCACGTCCTTGGACAGGTCGACGCCGGCCTCCTTCTTGAACTCGGTGACGACGTAATCGATGATGCGCTGGTCGAAGTCCTCGCCGCCGAGGAAGGTGTCGCCGTTCGTGGACAGCACCTCGAACTGCTTCTCGCCCTCCACATCCGCGATCTCGATGATCGAGATGTCGAAGGTGCCGCCGCCGAGGTCGTAGACCGCGATCTTGCGGTCGCCCTTGCCGGCCTTGTCCAGGCCGAAGGCGAGCGCGGCCGCAGTCGGCTCGTTGATGATCCGCTTGACCTCCAGTCCCGCGATGCGGCCGGCGTCCTTGGTGGCCTGGCGCTGGCTGTCATTGAAGTACGCCGGCACCGTGATCACCGCCTCGGTGACCGGCTCGCCGAGGTAGTCCTCGGCGGTCTTCTTCATCTTGCGCAGCACCTCGGCCGAGACCTGCGGCGGCGCGATCTGCTTGCCGCGCACCTCGACCCAGGCATCGCCGTTGGGCGCCCTGACGATCTTGTAGGGCATCAGGTGGATGTCCTTCTGCACCTCCTTCTCTTCGAAGCGGCGGCCGATCAGCCGCTTGACGGCGTACAGCGTGTTCTTCGGGTTGGTGACCGCCTGCCGCTTGGCCGGCGCGCCGACGAGGATCTCGCCGTCCTCCATGTAGGCGACGACCGACGGCGTGGTGCGCGCGCCCTCGCTGTTCTCGATGACCTTGGGCTGGCCGCCCTCCATGATCGCCACGCACGAGTTGGTCGTGCCGAGGTCGATGCCGATGATCTTGCCCATGCGCTTACCCCCAGTGGATAGTCCTGCGGCGCCTGCCGCGCCCGTTCTTCTTCAATGTGAGTCTGGCCGCAGCCCAGTTCAAGGCGCGGCCACGGTGACCAGCGCCGGCCGCAGCACGCGGTCGGCGATTTTCCACCCCTTCTGCAGCACGGCGACCACGTGGTTGGGCGCCACGCCGCCGGCCTCGGCAGCCGGCACCATCGCGATCGCCTGGTGCAGGTGCGGGTCGAACTTCTGTCCGACCGGGTTGATTTCCGTCAGCCGGCCCTTGTCGAAAGCAGCCCGCAACTGCCTGAGCGTCAGCTCGATGCCTTCGCGCATCGACTGCGGCGAGGCGTTGGCCGCCTCCAGCGCCTTTTCCAGGCTGTCGGCCACCGGCACCAGCGCCTCGGCGAAAGACTCGATGCCGTACTTGTGCGCCTTGGCGACGTCCTCCTGTGCCCGGCGGCGGACGTTTTCCGCCTCGGCCACCGCGCGCAGATACAGCTCGTAGTTCTCGTTCGCCTTGGCCAGCGCGGCCTGGAGTTCGGCCTCGACGTCGACGACGGTGGCCGCTTCCAGCGCCGCCGGCCGCTCGGGCGAAGGCAGTTCCCCCTGGACGGGGTCGGCGGGCTGCGCCGCGTCGGGCGCCGTGGTCGTTTCGCTTGCGGACATGACTCTCCTCGAAAGCCCTTTCCGGTTCAAACACTTGCTAGCTGAATGGGGATCGAAGCCGCGTTTTCAACCCCCGCAGGTCGGCGGCCGCGCCCGGCGCGGCAGCCGTCAGGCGGCGCAGGTTAACCTGCGGCGCGACGACTCGCCGACCCCCGCCGCGATGGACCGCCGCCGCTTCGCTGTCATCGTCGCCCTGTCGCTGCTGCCGCCCCTGCCCGAGGCCGCGGCGGCCGCGGCGGCTTTCGAGTCGCCCGGCCCCTATCGCGTCGAGGTCATCGAGCTGCGCTGGACCGACGCGGCGCGCGGCCGCAGCCTGCCGCTGCGGGTGCGTTTGCCGACCGCGGACGGGCCGCGGCCAGCGATCCTGTTCTCGCACGGCCTGGGCGGATCGGTCGATGCCGGCAGCGACTGGGGCGCGCACTGGGCGAGCCACGGCTTCGTCGTGATGCACCTGCAACACCCGGGCAGCGACGAATCGGTGTGGCGGGACTCGACGCGGCCGGCCTCGGCTTTGCGGCAGGCGGCCGGTGCGACGCAACTGCTCGCCCGCGTGCGCGACGTGCAGTTCATGCTCGACGAGCTGGCGCGGCGGGCGCGCACCGGCGATCCGCTCGCGCGCCGCGCCGACCTGGCGCGAATCGGCGTCTCCGGCCACTCGTTCGGCGCCAGCACCACGCAGGCGATCGCCGGTCAGGACTTCGCCGCCACAGCGCCGCAGCGGCAGCGCTTCGGCCCGACCGCCGATCCGCGGCCGCGCGCGTTCATCGCCTTTTCGCCATCGGCGCGCGGCCGCGAGCAACTGCCGCAGTTCGCCGCCATCGCGCGGCCGTTTTTCAGCATCACCGGCACCGACGATGGCGAGGTCGCGCCGGGACTGGGGGTGCCGCCGGCGCAGCGGCTGTTGCCTTACGAGGGCATGCCGCCCGGCGACAAGTACCTGCTGAATCTGGACGGCGCTGACCACCGGTTCTTCGGCGGCAACCGGCGCGGGTCGTCGCCCGGGGACGCGCGCGACGAAGCGCGGGCCCGCATCGTCAAGGCGGCCAGCACCGCCTTCTGGCGCGCCTACCTTGAGGGCGATGCCGAGGCGCTGGCGTGGCTGCGCGCGCTCGACCCGCGGCTCGGAAGCCAGGGGCGCTTCGAGCACAAGTGAGGGGGCGCAGCCCGAGGCGCGACGGCCGCGCACATCGCCGCGCCCGCGCGCATCACCGCGCCGACCCGATCGCCGCGGCATCCCCGCAGCTCACGGCGCCAGCCCGGCAGAGCGCCGCAGCGGCCCGCATCAGCGCAACGCCCCGGCCAGCTTCGCCTCGGCCGCGCCCTTGGCCGCCGCCTGCTCGCGCTCGGCGCGTGCGGCACGCGCGACCGGCCAGCCCTGCAGATGGCTCGTCGCCAGGTCGGCGAGCGCGTCGATGAACGCCGGCGACTCGTTCAGGCACTCGATGTAGTGGAACGCCTTGCCGCCGGCGGTGAGGAAGTCCTGCCGGCCTTCGATGTTGATCTCCTCCAGCGTCTCCAGGCAGTCGGCGACGAAGCCGGGGCAGATGACGTCGACCCGCGCCACCCCCTGCCGGCCGAGCGCGTGCAGGGTCGGCGCGGTGTACGGCTGCAACCACTCGGCCTTGCCGAAGCGCGACTGGAAGGTCACCACGTACTCGTCGCGCCCCAGGCCCAGCGCCTCGGCCAGCAGGCGGCCGGTCTTGCGGCACTCGCAGTGGTAGGGGTCGCCGAGGTCGAGCGTGCGCCGCGGCACGCCGTGAAAGCTCATCACCAGCTTGCCGCCGGCGTCGCGCAGCGCGCCGTGCTGGCGCCAGTGCGCCAGCACGGACTGCTTCAGCGCCTCGATGTAGCCGGGATGGTCGTGGAAGTGCTTGACGGTGCGCAGCTCCGGGACGTTGCGCCGGCGCGCCAGCACGGCATTGACGGCGTCGAACACGGTCGCCGTCGTGGCCGCCGAATACTGCGGATAAAGCGGCAGCACCAGCAGCCGCTCGGTGCCGCCGGCGGCGAGTTCGCCGAGCACGCGCGGGATCGACGGCTCGCCGTAGCGCATCGCCAGCCGCACGTCGACGTCGAGGCCGCGCTCGCCGAGGTAGCCGCGCAGCAGCAGCGCCTGCTGCTCCGAGTGGTAGGCGAGCGGCGAGCCCTTCTCGGTCCAGATCGAGGCGTACTTGGCGGCCGATCGTTTCGGCCGCACGTTCAGGATCACCCCGTACAGGATCGGCAGCCACACCGGGCGCGGGATCTCGACCACGCGCGGGTCGGACAGGAACTCCTTCAGGTAGGCGCGCACCGCCTTCGGCTCCGGCGCCGCCGGCGTGCCGAGGTTGACCAGCAGCACCGCCGTGCGCCCGAGCTGGCCGTGCGCGTATTCGGGTTCGCGATCGAACGGCAAGGCTACTCCCGCGACAACGCGGAAGACAGCAGCCGCGCCGTGATGTCGACGATGGGGATCACGCGCTCGTAGGCCATGCGCGTCGGGCCGATGACGCCGAGGGTGCCGACCACCTGGCCGTCGACCTCGTACGGGGCGACGACCATGCTGGTGTCGTCCACCGGCACCTTGTTCGATTCGCCGCCGATGTAGATCTGCACGCCCTGGGCGCGGCTGGACACCTCCAGTAACTGCATCAGCCGCGTCTTGTGCTCGAACAGCTCGAACAGCGCCCGCAGCCGGTCCAGGTTGGCGGCCAGATCCGAGACCTCGAGCAGGTTGCGCTCGCCGGCGACCACCACCGGCTCGTCCTCTTCCACCGCCTGCTCGCCGGCGGCGACGGCCGCCTCCATCAGGGCGGCGATCTCGGCGCGCAACGCCGCCAGTTCGCCGTGCAGGCGGGCGCGCGCCTGCTCGAAACCGAGGCCGGCGAAGTGCTGGTTGAAGATGTTGGCCGCCTCGACCAGCTGCGCCGCGGTGTACGACTGCTGGGTGACGAGGATGCGGTTTTGCACGTCGCCCTCGGGGGTGACGATGATCAGCAGCACCCGCTTGTCGGACAGGCGGAGGAACTCGACCTGGCGGAAGCGGCTGGCGCGCCGCGGCGTCAGCACGACGCCGGCGAAGTGCGTCAGGCTGCCCAGCAGCTGCGCCGCGACCTGGATCGCCCGCTGCGGGTCGGCCACCTGCAGCTGGCCCTTGATCAGCTCGGCCTCCTGCTGCTCCACCGGCTTGACGGTCAGCAGGGCGTCGACGAACAGGCGGTAGCCGCGCGGCGTCGGCACCCGGCCGGCCGAGGTGTGCGGGCTGGCGATGAAGCCCATCTCCTCGAGGTCGGCCATGACGTTGCGGATCGTCGCCGGCGAAACGTCCAGCCCCGAGACCTTGGCCAGCGCGCGCGAGCCGACCGGGTGGCCGTCGGCGATGTAGCGCTCGATCAGCGTCTTCAGCAGCAGGCGCGCGCGGTCGTCGAGCATGAGGCTATGTTACGGAAACTTGGCCGGCGCAGCCGGAGGCCGGGAGGCGCCGACCGTGACTGCTACATTTTGGCCATGGCGCAGGCTTTCAAGAACGTTGCGATCTTCGGCAAGCCGCGGGTGGACGGCAGCCGCCATTCGCTCACCGCCACATTGCGCCAGATCGCCGGCATCGTCGAGGCGGCCGGCCTGACGCCGATGTTCGACGCCTCGACGGTCGAGGTTCTCGACCTCCAGCCCTACGCCGGCTTCGCCCTGCAGGCGATCGGCCGCCAGGCCGACGTGGCCATCGTCCTCGGCGGCGACGGCACCATGCTCGGCATCGCCCGCGAACTGTCGTCCTTCGGCGTGCCGCTGATCGGCATCAACCACGGCCGGCTCGGCTTCATCACCGACATCCCGGTCGAGAAGATTCCCGACGTGCTGCCGTCGATGCTGGCCGGCCAGTTCGAGACCGACCGCCGCACCCTGCTGGAAGCCGAGGTGCGCCGCCGCGGCGAGGTGATCTACCGCGCCCGCGCCGTCAACGACGTCGTGATCTCGCGCGGCATCTCCGGCGGCATGGTCGAGTTCACCGTGCGGGTCGACGGCGTGACCATGTACAACCAGCGCGCCGACGGCGTCATCCTGGCCACGCCGACCGGCTCGACCGCCTACGCGCTCTCGGCCAACGGCCCGATCCTGCACCCCGCGCTCGGCGGCCTGGTGCTGGTGCCGGTGGCGCCGCAGACGCTGTCGCACCGGCCGATCGCCCTGCCCGACGACCGGGTGATCGAGTTCGAGCTGACCGACGTGCGCGAGGCCAGCGCGCACTTCGACATGCAGTCCTTCACCGAACTCGCTCCCGGCGACGTCGTCCGCGCCCGCCGCAGCGCCGACGTGGTGACCCTGCTGCACCCGGTCGGCTACAACTACTTCGCCACCCTGCGCGGCAAGCTGCAGTGGAACGTGATGCCGAGCGACGCCCATCTTCGCGCCTGAAACCCGCCTGCTGGTCATGCTGCTGTCGCTCGCGGTGCGCAACTTCGTGATCGTCGACGCGCTGGCGCTGGACTTTGCGCCCGGCTTCACCGTGCTCACCGGCGAGACCGGCGCCGGCAAGTCGATCCTGATCGACGCCCTGCAGCTGGCGCTCGGCGAGCGCGCCGAGGCGGACGTCGTGCGCGAGGGCGCCGCGCGCGCGGAGGTCAGCGCCGAGTTCCGCGTCAATGCCGCGGCCGCCGCCTGGCTGGCGGAGAACGACCTGCAGGGCGACGGCGACACGGTACTGCTGCGGCGGACCGTCGATGCCGGCGGCCGCAGCCGCGCCTTCGTCAACGGCGCCGCGGTCACCCTGGCGCAGTTGCGCGCGCTCGGCGACCTGCTGCTCGACGTGCACGGCCAGCACGCGCACCAGTCGCTGCTGCGGCCGGCGGCGCAACTGGCGCTGCTCGACGAACACGGCGGCCTGCGCGAGGCGGCGCAGGCAGTCGCTGCCGCCCATGCCGCCTGGCGGCAGACCGTCAGGGCGCTGGAGGAGGCGCAGGCGATGGCCGGCGCCGCCCGCGCCGAGCAGGACCGCCTGCGCTGGATCGTCGACGAACTGACGCCGCTGGCGCCGCGCGCCGGCGAGTGGGAGCAAGTCGAGGCCGAGCACCGGCGCCTGTCGCACGGGGCGAGCCTGCTCGAAGGCGCGCAGGCGGCGGTGGAGCAGCTCGCCGAGGCCGACGACTCGGCGCTGGCGCGCATCGACGCCGCGGCGCAACGGCTGGAAAGGCTCGCCGACTACGACGCCCGCCTGCAGCCGGCACTGGAGGCGCTGGCCGGCGCCCGTGCACAGCTCGACGACGCCGCCCGCACCCTCAGCCGCTACCTCGACAAGGCGGACCTCGACCAGGCGCGGCTGGCGCAGGTCGAGGCGCGGGTGGCCGAGCTGCACGCGGCGGCCCGCAAGTTCCGCTGCGCGCCAGACGAACTGCCGGCGCTGCTGGACTCCGCGCGCGAGAAGCTCGACGCCCTGGCCGCGGCCTCCGACCTCGAGCGGCTGGCGGCGCGCGAGGCGCAGGCGCGCGCCGCCTACGACCGCGCCGCCGCGGCGCTCAGCCGGCAGCGGGCGCGGGCGGCGCAGGACATGGCGCGCGAGGTAACGCGGGCAATGCAGGACCTGTCGATGGCCGGCGGGCGCTTCGAGGTGGCGCTGTCGCCCTGCGAGCGGTCGGCCACCGGGGTGGAGCGCGCCGAGTTCCTGGTGGCCGGCCACGCCGGGGTCAGCCCGCGGCCGCTGGCGAAGGTCGCCTCCGGCGGCGAGCTGGCGCGCATCAGCCTGGCGATCGCCGTGATCGCGGCCACTGCCACGCCGGTGGGGACGCTGATCTTCGACGAGGTCGACGCCGGCATCGGCGGCGCGGTGGCCGAGACCGTCGGTCGGCTGCTCAAGCAGCTCGGCGGCGAGCGCCAGGTGCTGTGCGTGACCCACCTGCCGCAGGTGGCGGCGCGCGGCGACCAGCACTTCCTGGTCAGCAAGGTCACCGGCGACGATGGCCGCCCCGTGTGCCGCATCGAGCCGCTCGACCGCCGCGCCCGCGTCGACGAGCTGGCGCGCATGCTCGGCGGCGTGCAGATCACCGACACGACGCGCAAGCACGCGCGCGAGATGCTGGCGGCGTGAAGCGCGTCGGCAGCGGCCGCTCTGCCCGACCGACTGGCGCTGCTCGTCCGAGCTTCGCTGCTCACCCGCGATGCCCGCCTGGGCGACCGCTGCGAGCCCGAGCTACTGGCGCCAGCCCGAGCGACCGGTGTCTGCCCAGGCAACCGGTGCCGGGCCGAGCGTGGCTGGTGCCCGCTCGAGCGCCGCTGCCTGGCCAGGCTACCGCTGCTCGCCAGTGCTGCCGCTGGCCGCCCGAGAATCCGTCG
>Ga0308414_1002805_pt1 | contig 11253 bp, 11 predicted proteins | sample HotsprSampleOS50_FD_205667 | JGI IMG/M metagenome (GOLD analysis project Ga0308414, IMG submission 205667) | Hot spring phototrophic mat microbial communities from Octopus Spring, Yellowstone National Park, Wyoming, United States - 20090730_OS50 ... | reverse complement strand
TGCTCGTGGGTGAGGAGTTGGTTGGGAAAGCGCAGAAAATAGGCGAGCAGTTGGCATTCTTTGTCCGAGAGGGGAATGGCTCGCCCCGCTCGATAAGCCACTTGGTTTTTGAGATCGAGTTCCAGATCGCCGTAGGCTAGTTTCTCTGGGGGATCAGGGGCACTACTTCGCCGCAGGAGAGCACGCACACGGGCTAACAGCTCTCGCAGTTCGAAGGGCTTGACTAGGTAGTCATCTGCACCACTGTCTAGCCCCGTTACTCGATCATCCAGGGTATCTCGGGCGGTGAGTAATAATACTGGAGTGCGATCGCCCCTAGTTCTCAGGTTACGGCATATCTCAATCCCCGACATCTGTGGCAAAATCCAATCCAAGATTAGCAAGCTATAGCCTCCTGTCTGTGCCATCTGCCACGCCATTGCCCCACTGTTGGCGATCGCTACTGCATATCCCTCTTGAGTCAGCACTTTATGTAAGGGAGCGGTCAGCTCCTCCTCATCATCAACTAAGAGAATTCGCATGACTGGAAACCCGCTGTAGGGCTTGGAGTGCTTGCTGTGTGCGAGTAATCCATTCCTCATCCTTGGCTTGCTGATACAGCTTGAGGGCTTCCTGATAGGCAGAAACGGCTTTGGCTATATTGCCCTGACGGGCGTAGAGGGAGCCTAGACCAAAATGAGCGCGAGCAAGGGTGGGACTGACAGTGATCGCCTGATTATAGGCATTCAGAGCTTGCTCCATATTGCCCTGATTCATGAGGGCAGTGCCAAGACTGGCATAGTTACCCGCCAATTCTTCGTTAGTTTTCGGCACTTGCAGGGCGATCGCCTTCTGCAAAACCTCGATTGCCGCCGCACTGTCATTATTGCTGAGGAGCAGGTTGCCCAAATTGCTGTAGGCAATGTAATTGTTGGGATCGGCTTTGATGGCGAGGCGGAATGCCTCGATCGCTTGGGGGAATTGATTTTGGTCTGCCAAAACTCTGCCCAAGTTGTTGTAGGCGGCGGCGTAGTTGGGATCGAGGGCAATGGCTTGACGGTAGGCGGCGATCGCTTCAGGAATATTGCCAAAACGGCGCAGAGCCAACCCCAAACCATTGTAGGCACTGGCAGATTTGGGATCAAGGCTGATACTGCGCTGAAAGGCGGCGATCGCTTCACCCACATTTTGCCGTCGTAACAGCGCATTGCCCAGTTCGTTGTGAATAGCGGCATTATTCGGTTCTAGCTCTATTGCCCGTTGAAAAGCAGTAATGGCTTCAGTAAATTTTTCTTGCGCTGCATAGGTCAAACCCAAGTTGTAACTGGCATTGGGGAAACGGGGATTGATCGAGAGCAGCTGTTTGTAAGCCGTCTCTGCCCCTGCAAAATCATTCGTCTCAAACAGAGACACCCCAAGCAAAAACAAGGAGTTGGCATTTTGCGGCTGCAAACTGATTGCCTTCTGCAAAGCGGCGATCGCCCCCTGCCAGTTTTTTTGCTGATAGAGGATGGAAGCTACGCCGTTGTAGGCAGGAGCATAGTTGGCATCGAGGGCAATGGCTTGCTGAAAGGCAGACAGAGCGGCGGATAGGTTATTGCGCTGTTGCTCAGCCAAGCCGATGTTGAAATGCACTGCTGAAGGGCTGGCTCCATTGAGCCGCAGGACTTCCCGATAGGCGGCGATTGCCCCTGCTGAGTCCCCCTTGCTGTAGAGTGCTACCCCCAAACCGTAATAGGCGGGTGCATAGTTTTTGTCCAAGCTCAAAGCCTGACGGTGAGAGGCGATCGCTCCATTTAGATCTCCCATCTGGCGCAGAGTTACCCCCAGACCATAGTGGGCGGAGACTAGGTTAGGATTGATGGCGATCGCCTGACGATAAAGGCGTACCGCCTCAGCTAGTTGGTTCTTCTCCCTAAGTTTATTGGCTTCCTCGATTAGGGTAATGGGATTACTTGCCTGCGCCACAATGGCAACGCCAGAACTGGCAGTGGCGTGCCCCAACCAAGAGCCATATATCACCGTGAGGAGAGCAGTCAAAATAACTGGTGATCTCATGGCTAATTCCTCAATATTCCTTGTTAGCCTAAGGGAGAATTTGGCATAAATCAACCCGATCAATTAGGCGGATTTAGCAATCTATCCCAGTGCGGAAATTAACTATTCTCGTAGGTGCGCTTTGCCTTCGCCGCCTCACTGCGCAGAGCATCGAGGCGTTTTTCCAGAATTTTTTTCATTCTGCCCCGATTATTTTCGCTGAGTAGCTGCTTGAGGGCGCTACCCAGACTTTTATATGCCGCAGGGACAGGATAATTATTGCGAATAGCGAGGCGAATTGCTCCTTTGTCCGCCTCAATGAGATTGCGAATGTCCTTTTTGCTGGTGCCTTTACGCCATAGCTGAAATCCAGCGATCGCACAGATGCCCAATGCCACCGTAAACAGCAGTCCATTTTGTACCCACAATTCACCCACAGCGCCGCCTAACCCGACTGCCAACGCCGCCACCTCCCAGCCATCTTTGGGAATGGTATCGTTTTGGATACGGGCTACCTCGTGCCAGAACAGCAAATTGCGCTGATCCTCAGCAAACCGCTCCCAGCGCACCATATCGATCAGAATTACCACCTCATCACCGCCTGCCTCTTCACAGGTAATCAGGGGCGGGCGTACCCCGTCAGCATTCATCACCTTAACCCACGCTTGCAGTTCTGGAGGGAGGAGTTCTTGGAGGCGGCGGGCTTCGTAGCGCGCAAAAGTATTTCGCAGAGAAGAGCTAGGGGCTGGCATAGGACTAGCTAACAACGATTGAACTGTGAATTGCTAAATATTATAGAAGCCGATGATGAGATTCGAACTCACGACCTATCGATTACGAATCGATTGCACTACCGCTGTGCTACATCGGCGCTGACAATCCAAGCAAATCCACATTGAGCATAGAATATTCTAAGCTAAAGTTTAACCCCAACCATCTATGAATTGCTATGAATTGGTGGAACTTACTGTTTATTGCCATTGCGGCGGTCAGCACTATCAGTTTGCAAATACCGCAGTTAAATCGGCGCATTAGCGGACAGACCCCCGAAGGCGATCGCCAGTGGGTAATTCAAGAATCCGCCCGCCTCTCAGTTTTGCAGAGGTTGCCACCCCGTGGCTTTGGCTTTAATAACCTAATCTCCACCTACACATTTTTAGGATTTCTGCAATACTTTGGCGATGATGTGGCGCGCATTGCTCACGGTACAGGTTACGGCTTGACCCCCGCCTACTTCCAAGTAATTGTGCCTCGTGATCCCCGCTTTATCCAGAGCTACCTCTACCTGTCTGTAGGCGTATCCATGTTTACTGCCCAACCCCGCAAAGCCATTGCCCTCTATGAAAAAGGAACAGCGGTAATTGACCCCGCCAAGCAACGCTACGGCTACACCGTGTGGATGCGCCAAGCTACAGACCAGTTGTTGTTTATGGGAGACAGCCAAGGGGCGCGGCAGTCCTACCTCAAAGCCGCCGAATGGGCAAGCATTCCCCAATTTAAGCCCGATGATCTGCCTGAAACGCAAATTATTCCCAACTCCAACCCGCCCGCCAATTACATTACCCAGTATGCTCTGAGCATGGCAGAATGGCTCAAGGATAACCGCGACCTACGCAAGGCGCAAATTGCCGCATGGCAGATGATTCTAAATACAGCTACTGATCGCAAAACGGTGGAAATTATTGCTCAGGAAGTAGATAAATTAGGATTAAAGATTCAAGCAAGTGCTGAGGGTAATGGCATAATTGTCCCAAAATAAGGATTGAATCATCTATGCGCCGCCGTCAGCCCAAAGAGCCAACCAATAAAATCCTCACCTTTGCCTTTGATGACCTGCATCTAGGACTGAGAATTGAGGGAATCCAAAAAGTTCTGCGCCTGCCGCAAATTCATAAAACCAGTGCATCTCCGCTGGGTATTGCCCTAGTTGGCGCAGAGGAGGTATTGGTGCTTGACCTGTACCAAAATCTATTCCAAGAGGAGATGCCCAATAGCAAAGACCCCCGTGAAAAACGCTACTTTATTACTATCAGGCATGGTGATATTCTCTATGGCATTCCTACGCTGACTATGCCCGTTTTACAGGAAATTCCGATAACAGCGATTAAACCTACTCCAGCGCAGTATCGAGAGCATGATCCATTGGGAGTGGCAAGTCATATTTTTCAGAATGGAGAAGTAACTTACTTCTTGCTCGATCCCCAAAGTTTGTGGCAAGCACTGGTAGCAAAACAAAATATCAGGCAGAGTTTAGCGCAATTTACCGAAGCTAATGAGTTTGATGAATCAGTGGATGAGATGACCAATTTCTTAGATGACTTCGAGGAAACTGTATCTGTCAGAGATGTCTCTCAATATCTAACGCCGACTGTAACAGCGAAAACCGAGTCAATTGAAGCATTTAATGATTTTGATGAACCAGTGGATACTATGTCCGATTTCCTAGACGACTTTGAGAACACTGAACCTGCGACTTCTATTTCTCAACATCAATCAAATGAACTATCAGAGATAGATGATTTGGAAATTAGTTTGGAAAGTGCAGAAGATGATGCACTTAGCTTCAACTTCGTTGACTTCTCTGATTTTGATGATGTCATGCCCCAATCTCCAATAATCCCATCTCTCACCACCAGTCAGGACAGTTAAATTTCCTGTAACACTCCAGCAGTCAGCATTTAAAGACAGCAAGTTAGATCATAAGTCATCTTGGGTAGGGATGTTAGGATTTTTTTATGCTTGTTGTTCTAAAAATTAGACTATACTTGAATTAGGGTTAAAAAATGATTTCATCTTTGTAGTCTGACAATAACCACAAAACCAGAGAAGACCTTTTGAGTTATAGGAACACTAAAAGTGAAAGCGGAAACTGTTGATGAACACATAAATCTTGGAAATATGCAGTTTGCATTAGGTAACTATCAAGGGGCGATCGCCACTTTTAGTGAAGCTATCCGCCTCGATCCTTATTCTGCTGGAGCTTACAACAATCGGGGGATTGTGAAATCTGAGTTAGGGGACTATCAAGGAGCGCTCGCTGACTACAACCAAGCTATCACCTGTAAGCCTGATTATGCTCAGGCTTACGGTAATCGGGGGAATGTGAAGTCTGCTTTGGGGGACTATCAAGGAGCGCTCGCTGACTACAACCAAGCTATCACCCTCGATCCTAATTGTACTGAGGCTTACATCGGTCGTGGGATTTTGAAGAATGAGTTAGGCGACACACAGGGAGCGCTTGCCGACTTCGATCAAGCTATAGGCATCAAACCTGATTATGCCCTAGCATACTATAGTCGTGGGCTGGCGAAGGATTTGTCTGGGGATAACCAAGGAGCGCTTGCCGACTTCAACGAAGCCATCCGCCTCCAGCCCAGTGATTACAAGTCCTACAATAATCGAGGAGTTGTAAAGTATAACTCAGGAGACAAGCAGGGAGCGATCGCTGACTACAACCAAGCCCTCCTCCTCCAACCTCATTTTGCTGATGCTTACAACAATCGTGGGGTTGCCAAGGCTGGGTTAGGGGATATACAGGGAGCGATTTCTGATCTACAAGAAGCGGTAAAGATTTATCAAATGCAGGGAGACATAGAAAGGTATAACAATGCCCTAGATTCGCTCAGAGAGATTAGAAAGCTATAAGGAAAAGCGAATAGACATTACTGCGCTTCCGCTGTTAGAAGTTCATCTGCCGTCAAGGAAAGAGTTCCCAACTCAGGCGAAATTATTATATCTCCTCTATCCATTCCCAGATCGTAACTTGTGGGAACATTTGGTCAACTATCCAATACTCAGGAATTCCTCTGGCGGCATATTAGAGCGCTTGATTGCACTTGCTGAAGCCATTTGCATCAGTTCTGCTAATCCGTGCCATCATCAAATTGGAGAGACAGATACCCTCTCAGCGACCCGTAGCTTTGCCGATCGCGCTCTGGGATTAACCATAATTTCGGCATCAGTGGGAACTATAGGTTTCTTTGTAATCACCTTGAGGCGGCTATCCTGACGCAAGCTCTGTTTGATCAAGCGATCCTCAAGGCTGTGGAAACTGATTACTAGGATGCGCCCCTCTGGCATCAGCCAGTCGGGGGCTTGGGCTAACCATTGCTCAAGGGCAGTTAGTTCGCCATTGACCGCAATGCGCAATGCCTGAAAGGTGCGGGTAGCGGGGTGAATTGCGCCATGCCGATAGCTGTGGGGCACAGCATGATAGATCAAGTCAGCAAGAGCGGTGGTGGTCTTAATTGGACGATTCTTTACTATCTGATGGGCAATGCGTCTGGATAGCCTTTCTTCGCCATACTGATATATGAGGTTGGCTAAATCCACCTCTTGCCAGTGGTTTACAATGTCGCTGGCGGTTAGTTCTTGGGTTTGATCCATGCGCATATCCAAACTTGCCTCATGGCGAAAACTAAAACCGCGATCGCTCTGGTCAATTTGATAGGAACTAATGCCCAAGTCGGCAATGATGCCCGCAAACTTGATATGTGCTGGGGGTATGAAGTTACTAAAATTGCCGTGCCATAATTCCAGTTGAGATGAGTAGGTTTTCAGACGATCGCTGGTGGCTTGCACAGCCGCATGATCCCGATCTATAGCAATGAGGCGACAATTTGCCACATTTTGCAAAATTGCCAAGCTATGCCCCCCGCCACCACAAGTACAATCTAAATATGCGCCTCCCGCCACTATGGGCAAGTGTGCCATTAGCTCAGTCGTCAATACTGAAATGTGGTGATAAGTAGTGCTCATATTGCTTGTTATCCTAAAGCACTTGTCAAATCTTTGGTGTTTGCGCTATTGTATAGAACATTCTATTTAATTGAAGTGAGACCCCTATGACTGAGACTGTAACACCTCCCTGTCTGCGCCCCGTCAGCAAAGAAGGTTTGGTTGGTTTAGCTGAAAAAGCCAAAGCCAATCCCAATGTGATCGGCACACTTAAAGTAAAAACCGTGTGCGAGGGGCAATTCCGCAATCTGAACTATGTGAGAGACTTGCCCGCCCATGTAGTGGATGAACCACCTACTCTGTTGGGTCAAGACACTGCTCCCAACCCATCAGAAGCCGTACTTGCCGCCCTTGGCTCCTGCCTATCGGTGGGTATCCATGCCAACGCCATTATGCGGGGTATCAAACTCAGCAAGTTGGAACTGTACTTAGAAGGGGACATCAACATTACTGGTGTGTGGGGGATCGGCGACCTTTCCCAAAAACGCCTCGGCTTTAGCGACATTCGGGTCAAGGTGGATATTGAAGCTGAGGGCGTGTCCCGTGAGGAACTAGAAGACCTCGTGGCGCATTCCAACTACTGGTCTCCAGTTGCCAACACTATGCGCAACCCTGTCAATATGGAAGTTAGCCTTGCCTAGCTAAAATCTATGTCCCCAAAGTTTGCTTATGATAAACCTTTTAACTTTTGGGGACTTGCTAAAATGCGACCCTATGAAAACTGTAAATCTGCTATTTGCTGATTATGACTACCACCGCCGCCCCAGACCACAACCAAGTGAATTCCCTGTTGAGCGATCAGGCACTGCTGTCAAGCCTAAAAACGGCGATCGCCGAAAAGTTGCAACCCCATACTGAAGCGATTGATCGGCAGGGGGTATATCCCGATCGCTTCCTGCGGCATATTGGCGCATTGGGGGCATACGCTCAGGCGGTCGATCCGCAGTGCGGTGGCACAGGCAGAGGCGTACTCGGGGCTTTGCGCTCTATTGAGTTAGTCTCTCAAGAGTGCGGTAGCAGTGGTTTCATGACATGGTGTCATAATGCCTGCGCGTGGTATATCCACAATTCCGATAACACCTATCTACATAGCCAAGTTCTTCCCAAAGTGGCACGGGGGGAATATCTGGCAGGGACGGGCTTATCCAATCCGATGAAGCATTTTGCGGGAATTGAGAAAATCAACATCATTGCCCAGCCCTGTGCAGGTGGCTATGTGCTGAATGGGATGCTCCCTTGGGTGTCTAATATCGGTGAGGGGCATTATTTTGCGATCGCCGCTAGGGTGGCAAATACCGAAGATTATCTGATGGCGATCGTCTGCGGTGGTCAGCAGGGGGTAATTCTCCGTCAAGATGCCCATTTCATCGCCCTTGAAGGCACCAATACTTTTAAGTGCATTTTTCGTGATGCCTTTGTTTCCGATGACTGGATTTTGGCTGTACCCTGCCACGACTATGTGGAATATATCAAGCCAGGATTTATTCTCACCCAAGTAGGTATGGGCTTGGGGATCACTGCCAGTTGCATTGAGCTAATCGAGCGGGAAAACAAGCGCAAATCCCATGTAAATTGCTACTTAGACGATCAAGCAGATGATCTAAAACAGGAGCTAGAGGCACTACGGCTTAAGTCCTACCAGCTAGCAGAGGTAATTGGTTGTGGGCGGCAGATATTCGCTCAAACAATCCTGCGGGGTGTGTTGGAGTGCCGTATCAAAGCCTCAGAACTGGCTCTGCGCTCTGCTCAGTCTGCTATGCTCCATGCTGGGGCGATCGCCTATCTGGAAAATAGCCCCCACCAACGCAAACTCAGGGAAGCATACTTTGTAGCAATAGTTACCCCCGCCCTCAAACACCTGCGGAAAGTTCTGGCTCAGATGAACGGGAATTAGCACCACTAACGCTGGGAAATAGTTTAAGACCTGAGTTCTTTGAACTAAAGGGACTTATGACCAAATCATATAAATCTGTAGGGTTACTCCATTCCTAGATTTTTTGTGCAGAAGTTTAACTTGGTGACAGTGCCTGATACAGGTTTAGTGAATTTTTCCCAGCGTGATCGCCGCAGGAATTGGCGATGGGTCTAACGGTGCTGACAATTAGTTCTCCTAGTTCTCAATAGTACATCTGAGTTTGATGTGGATGAGGTTTATTTATACCCCGTTTGCCTCAAAATCTCTTGAGCGATCAAAGTAACTAGAGCAATCAATGTCAGCAAAGTAGCGCAGGCAAAGGCGGCGGTAGATTGATATTCCGCATAGGCGCGTTCAATATGCAAAGTGAGAGTATTAGTTTGGGAGATGATTTTGCCAGAGACTACCGATACTGCGCCAAACTCGCCCAAAGCCCTTGCAGTGCAAAGAATGATGCCATAGAGCAATGCCCACCTGATATTTGGTAAAGTAATCCGCCAAAAAATTTGCCAACTATTTGCGCCGAGAGTGCGTGCGACTTCTTCTTCTTCTCTACCGATCGCCTGTAGGGCTGGTAGCACCTCTTTAGTAACAAAAGGTAGGGTAACAAAAGTAATAGCTAGGACAATACTGGGCAGATCAAAAATCACCTTGATCCCAGCATTTGCCAACCACTGACCAAAAATTCCTAGCGTGTGGCTGTAGAGCAAAATTAGCATTAGCCCCGCAATGATCGGTGAAATTGCCAGAGGTAAATCGAGGATATTTACTAATAGTTCTTTGCCCCAAAAATGCTGGCGGGCGATCACCCATGCAATGAGAATACCAAACACAGTATTCAAGGGAACAGCAATAGCAACCGCTAGTAAAGTTAAATTGATAGCGTGTAGTGCCTCTGGGGTAGTAATGCCTGACCAGTAACCAGCAATTCCTTCGGCAAATGCCTGATAAAAAATGTTTACCAAAGGCGTAATAACAATTAAGCCAAGGTATGATAGACCAATCAGAATTAGGCTGTACTTGATCATCAGACAATTTGGAAGCGGTCAATCACATTATTTTGCATATCTCTAGCTTCCCACAAAATGCGATCGCTATAAACACTAAATAATACAAAGCTATGCACAGATTGGAAAAAGCTAGATTGGGGCAATCTTTGTTTCAATGGATAGAGTGGTGCGCCACCCCCACCATGGACAAGATAGGTAGTGCCATTGATATTGCTAAATCGTTCGTAATTGTGATCATGTCCGCATAGATATAAATTCACTGCAAATTCACGAAAGATGGGGCTAATATACCTAATAAAATCCGCATTACTGCCATGCTGACCAGAGGAATAAAAGGGGTGATGTCCAAACACGATTTTCCATTTGGCTTGGCTTTTTTGCAAACTCTTATACAACCATGGTAGTTGCGATCGCCAGTCGGCGTTGTAGTTAGTATCTAGGGCAAAAAAGTCCGTATTTCCCTGCGAAAAATAATAGTAGCGGCTGGGGAGATAGAAGAGTGGGTTTTGCTTGCTATAGGCGATTTGCGGTGTGCCATTGGCTGTGCGAATATCGTGGTTACCTAGTACCGCATAAAAGGGAATTTGTCTATCTAAAAAGAAGCGATAGGGTTGTTCAAACGCTTGCCCCATGCGCTCCACTTCGCCATTGGGATAGATGTTATCGCCTGCCAGCAAAACAAACTGAAAGGGGGACTGCCGATATGCTTGTTCCATTGCCTTAGCCACCCCATACTGCTCACTGCCGCCCCAGCCCGTGTCAGCGATCGCCGCAAAGCGCAAAATTGGCTCTGTTCTTACCTGCGAAGCATGGGCGCAACCACCACCCACTAAGGCGGTAGTCAGACCTACGCCACAGGCTGGCAAATTAGCAAGGAGCGATCGCCGTTTCATGGTATTAGTTCAACCCCGCCGATTCAAGACAAGCATTGATGGCACCGCTAGATTCCATCTCTGCGATTATTTTACTTGCTTCACGGTTGGCTTCCTCATAGGAATACTTGGCTTCAACTTCGTCAATTATGCAACTGCAATAGCTATTCACTTTACTTGCCTCAGCAGTTTTGCCATTGGCTTTGAGAGAGGCATTGGCACTAGCAACACAAGAATCAACTTCGCGTTTTTTCTGCTCCGCTGTCCAAGCATTCTGAGTCTGAAAAACCACACAAGCACCCATGACAGCAGTCAGGCTGATCAGGGAGATGAATTTAAGGAAATTGTTTGAGAATTGCATAATGATTTAGGAATAAGATTGCAGACTATAAAAGTTTGCAGTTTTTTTCAAGACTTTCGATTTAGGTTTCAGCTAAGGATACCAGCGATCGCCAAAAATCTGGATTTTGGAATAGCTTGTAGAATCTTCTCTAGCTTACTCAAACTGATAGTATCTGCTTAGCGACATTTTCCCCTGTCTCGCACGCCCCTTCCATATAACCTTGAGCTTCTAAGGAGCAACATTCCCCCGCAAAGAAGATATTTTGCCAAGGTTCAGCTTCCACGCCATGAAACTGGCTATACTGCCCCACCAAATAGCAAGAGTAGGAGCCTTGAAATAGGGGTTGTTTCACCCAATTCA
>Ga0308414_1002803_pt1 | contig 11259 bp, 6 predicted proteins | sample HotsprSampleOS50_FD_205667 | JGI IMG/M metagenome (GOLD analysis project Ga0308414, IMG submission 205667) | Hot spring phototrophic mat microbial communities from Octopus Spring, Yellowstone National Park, Wyoming, United States - 20090730_OS50 ... | reverse complement strand
CCTCGGCCATCGGTTGATCGTCGAGCATGACCGTTCCCTTGACGGGATAGGTCTTCTCTTCGCGGCGAGATGAGGACCCAAGACAACCGTTCAGGAAGACCCCGACGACAAGCAGCAACAACACTCCCCGGACCATCCTCAGACCAGCCATCACAGCACCTCCTTCCGTTGCAATGGTGGGACGCTTTCGCGTTGTCAAACCAAAGTGTCATTTACGCCCAATCGAATCAACGCACCATTTGTCTCAGGATCAATGGCAATCAGAATTGAACCGTCTGCCCATCGTCCCGCGTGGCAAGACGGGCAAGGATGGCCAGATCGAGTGTATCACTCAAGAACCTCACGGAACCGTCACATAGCAGGACGTTGATGCCGCCGGGATGGGCGGAGTTCAGCGGGATGTTGTTCCCTACGTTGTTACACACACCTAGGGAGCCGCAATTCCCTGGCGCATCCGGCCAGCCACGTTTTTGATTGATGTTGTAACGTACGGTGGTCATGTTAAAGTGCCGTGCATCACCGCCGTTGAAATAGTTGGGAGGACGTCGGTCCACAGTGGGACTTCCGCCATGGGCGCCAATGAACCAGCCGTGAATCGTCCCGGCACCCCAGGGCTGCTTCGTACCATTCAATGTGATGAGAAAATCGCCTTGTTCCCCCACTGCGATGACGTTGGATGTGCCATCGCTGATTCCGGCGAAGTTGATCTGGCTGAAGGGGAACAGCACACCACCACCACCGGCAATGCCCCCGGAACAACAACCTGCTATACCCGTGTTACCCTCACTGATACGGGTTTCAGTGTAGTTCGGAATCAGCCCGTTCACCGCCCCGGCTATACCGGGATAGGTAACGAGCATTGTTTTGCCCTGACTGGAAAGGTTTCCCCATGTCTGCTTGTCAAAAGGCGAGGAAGGACACCGGTAGGGCGGGATGACCTTATTGACAATAACCTGATTGGTCGGATCATGGCCCCACCCCGGGTTCGACACACTTAAGTCAAGTTGGCTGTACATGCTCTGTTGCTCGACGTACGGCAGAATAAAGACCATCCAGGAAGCGCCCCAGCCCGCCTCGCCCCCGGTGGGATGAACATATGTCCCCCAGGGTTGAATATAGGTTGCTCCACCCGGGGGTAGCCGGCCGTAAACGTCATGATGATTGTGCAGCGCCAAGCCAATCTGCTTGAGGTTGTTTGTGCATTGGCTCCGTCGTGCTGCCTCGCGTGCCGCTTGCACGGCCGGCAAGAGCAGGGCAATCAAGATTCCGATAATGGCAATCACGACAAGAAGCTCAACCAGCGTGAACCCGATGCGAAATCCAGATCGCTTCATAGCGCACCTCCCATCAGAAAAAGAAAAGACAACAAGCCACGAACGCCGACGGTGGTCATTTTAGTCCAGGCTAGAAATCCTGTCAACGATTTTGTCGAGACCGGTTTCTTTTCTTTTTTGGGATCTCTTTCCCCTTGGAGCCCATGCCATATCCAAGAAACGACGACAGCCCTGCTGGTCAACCAACAGGGCCATCATCTGCAAGGATCGGGAGGTGTCGGCAAGGGAACGCAGAAAGTATCGCGTGGTTTATTCAGCTAGACCGCCCGAGGTCCTAACACCTATTTCACGGGCTAGAAGGTCCCTCGTCATGTTCGGCAATGGCAATTGGGACAGCAACCGCAGTCGCGATGGCGCCACCAACGATCCATGGATTCCGCATCCATGTATGGACACGAGGCAGGATTTGACCGCGGGCCAGATCCTGGCCTGAAACGATCATCGTCACCTGTTGGGCACCCGGTGGGGCCGTCCGCGGTGCCCAGAGACGATACATCCCTGTGCCATTGGCCGCATTGAGACGATAGACACCGGCTTTGAGACCACGGAAAGCAAAACGACCCTGGGCATCCGTCTTGGCCATTCCCAGGGTTTGCTCTCCGGTCCCCACGGTCACCGCCGCGTTTGCGACCGGCATTCCTTCCGGGGTTACCACCTGGCCCAAAAGCAGACCACCGTCCTGGAGGGCCACATCAATGACCCGCGGCGCAGGGGCCTGTTTTGTCTCTGCCGCCAGAATCTGACCTGAAATGGCCAAGGTCACAATAGTTGCAAGAAGAATTGTCAACCTCATTGTCGAACTCCGCCTCCGTACTGGACCGCATCGAATTGGCCCGGGGGTCGGGCAACTAGTCCTAAAACCGCCAACTGCGAATTGTCGCAAACAAGCCACAGTAACCGTATCGGCGGATTTTGAGGAATCCTTGAACCAAACCTCACCGAACCACAGAAAAACCCGGTCGTGCGTCCGTCAGATTTGTCGATGAGGTAACGAGCCAATCGGAGGGGCATGCACATTGTGTTTGTTCGGAGGGGCGTGCTCGTCACGCCCGTTCGGAGGGGCACGTTTATCGTGCCCGTAAAATCGCGATGGATAATCAAACGTTGCGCAGCGGACGCGACTCCGAGGAATCACGCGCCGCGCTTGCCACGCCCACAGGTCCGCGGAAAGTCAGGAGAATCTTGCCTTGCTCATTTGCAGGAAAAGGGTTAGGATTCAGCGAGAGCCTTTGGTTTCGGTTTAGACGGTTGATTAGGTAGAATGGGTTGTTGAGGTAATGTGTTGCAGGCGATCTCAGCCTCCTCGGTTTCCGAACGGGCTGGATCGTTGGAATTGCTGGTGTCCGTTGTCGAGAGCGATCTCTGGATGATGTCCAGGGAGGCGGTTAAGAAGTCGTACTAACAATATTGGGTGAAAATGATGAATCGACCATCGCGTTTTTCTGGCCCTTTTGCGTCACTTCTCTTATGGGGGGGATTGTTCGTCGGCTTAAGCACAATCCCGGCGTGCGGTGATCCGACAGGTCCACGAGCACAGGATCGACACATCGCAAGGACGGTGGCTTTGAAGCTCCCGCAAGCCCATTTGACCAAGCATCCCCTGGATGCGGAGATTGCCGAGCGGGCATTCAAGCTGTTTTTTAAATCCCTGGATCCCATGAAGCTTTATTTCTATCAGTCGGATGTGGATCGGTTCGCCGAGAAGAAGGCGCAGTGGGTTGAGCTTCTCAAGGTGGGTGATATCAGCCCGGCCTACGAGGTTTACTCGGTTTTCCTGCAACGTGTCGATGAGCGGGTAGCGACGGCTTTGGACATCCTCAAGCAGCCTTTGGATTTTACGGTGGATGAGGAGATTGTTCGCGACCCCGACCTGGTAAGCTATCCCAAAACGCCCGAGGAGGCTCGTGATCGCTGGCAGAAACGGATCAAGCTCGATCTTCTGGTCTTGAAGGCAGACAAGGAAACCACAGGCCAGGCGGCGATCGAGAAACTCCAGAAGCGTTACACGAGCTTCAGCAAGCGAGTCCATCAAACCGACGAAGACGAGTTGCTGGAGTCTTATCTATCGGCTTTTTGTGAGGCTTATGATCCCCATACCAGTTACATGTCACCAGAAACCCTCGAGAACTTTGATATCACGATGAAACTCGAGCTGGAAGGAATTGGAGCTGCCCTGCAATCTGAGGATGGCTACGTCGTGGTGAAAAAGCTCATTCCAGGTGGTGCAGCGGCCAAGGACGGACGTTTGAAAATCGACGACAAGATCGTCGGTGTTGGACAGGGTGAAAATGGCGAAATTGTCGATGTGGTGGACATGAACCTCTCGGACGTGGTGCAACTCATCCGCGGTAAACGGGGGACTGTTGTCCGATTGGAGGTCTTGCCTGCCGACGGTGGGCCGAAGAAGGTCATCACCATTACCCGCGAACGGATCGAGCTGAAGGATAGCGAGGCCAAGGGGCAGGTTTTCGAATCGGGCAAGAAGCCCAACGGGCAACCATATCGCATCGGCGTTATCGATCTTCCCAGCTTCTATATGGACATGTCGGGGGCTCGGCTGGGCATTCCGGAATTTCGGAGCACGACCCGGGATGTCCGCCGCATCCTCAATTCCTTCAATCAAGACGGGGTCGATGCCGTTGTTCTTGATCTGCGGCGAAATGGGGGTGGTTCCCTCCAGGAGGCGATCAACCTGACGGGCTTGTTCATCGAATCCGGCCCGGTTGTTCAGGTCAAGGATTCCTCAGGACGGATTTTGGTTTACGACGACGAGGATACCAGCATTGCTTGGCGGGGTCCTTTGATCGTGGTGATTAGCAAGTTTAGCGCCAGCGCAAGTGAAATCTTGGCGGGGGCCATTCAGGACCATCGCCGCGGGATCATTGTCGGTGATTACAGCACCCATGGTAAAGGAACTGTCCAGAGCCTGATCGATCTCGGTCAGGAGTTGTTCCGATTACCGAATGCACCACCCCTGGGGGCCTTAAAGCTCACGATCCAGCAGTTCTATCGACCGAATGGCGACAGTACCCAGAACCGGGGTGTTGTGGCCGACATCGAGCTTCCCTCACTGACTAACCATCTCGAAGGAATAGCCGAGTCGGATCTGGATTACGCTTTGCCGTTCGATCAGATCCGGGCGGCTCAGTTTCAGACGGCTTCGGATGTTGATCCTGCGGTAATCCAGTATCTCAAAGGAAGGTCAGAGGAACGCGTCAAGAATTCACCGGATTTCCAGAAGGTCAAGGCCGATATCGAGCGCTACCTTGCCCAGCGGGAAAAGAAGACTGTCCCACTCATGGAAGAAAAGTTCATGGCGCAGGTGAAAGAATTGAATGCCGACAAGGAGGAGGAAAAACGGCTGAAAGCCTTGACCGAAGGGAATGAGGAGGGCATTAAACGGGATTATTACCTTGACGAGGTCCTTCAGATTATGGTGGACTATCTGCAACATCGGGTTGTTGCCCAAGCCCGCTGAAGGTCTTCGAGTGGTATGACCAATCCTTAGACGGTTTTCTGTAACACTATGCGACGAAGTCTTGGCATTTTCGTGGTCTGTTTTGCGGTGCTGGCTGTTCCGGAGTCAGTTTTTTGCCAGTTCAAAGAGGAAACGGGAAAGGGCTGGCGGTTGGGCGATCCTGTTGTCCATCGTTGGCAGGCTGGTATTGTGGTCAAGGCTGTTGCGGGGGCGTGCAAGAACATCGTCGGTACGGCGCCTCTCCCTCGCGATTGGCCCGAGCAACAGGTGGAAATTGTCGAAGAAGATTTCTCTCCTGGGGTCAGCGTTCAATACCGAACAGTCAACAACCTGGTGGAACAAATGGTGGTGAAGATTCCCAATCTTCCCAACGGTCAGGAAGCCAAGGCGGTGGTCACCGTGGAAGTGCGGCGTTTTGTGCAGCTTCCGCCGGACGATCCGACGATCTTCAAAATCCCGGAGACGATGCCCGCCCAAATTCGGATGTTTCTCACACCGAGTCCAAAGATTGAATCGCATGATCCCAAGATTAAAGATCAGGCAAAACAACTCATGGGAGGCGGCGGAAACGATTGGGAAAAAGTCCGCGCCATCTATACGTTCGTCCGTGAGCATGTTAAGTACAAGAGTGGTGCTCCCCTCCGTGGCGCAATCGTCGCACTGAAGGAAGGGGCAGCCGATTGTGAAGACATGACGTCTCTTTTCGTGGCCCTGTGTCGCGCAGCCGGTGTTCCGGCCCGAACGGTTTGGGTTCCCGGTCACTGTTACGGTGAGTTCTACCTTGTTGACGATGAAGGAAACGGCTACTGGTTCCCCTGTCAATTGGCGGGGACCGAGGCCTTCGGCGAGATGCCTGACCCGCGTCCTATTCTACAGAAGGGCGACAATTTCGTGTCACCGGTCAACGCGCGAGAACGCGTAAGATACCTTGCCGAGACACTGACCGGCGGCGGAGTTGGGGGGCATCCCCAGGTCCAGTTCATCCGCAAACAACTTGCCAACTGACGAGGTGTCTGCATTTATTGGTAAGTTGGCCTGTCGATCTGAGGTTGTCTTTCGGAGGGACCCGCTTGTCGGGTCCGCTGCGCAACCTTGGATCATCGGATCCACTTCGGCGGGCGTGACAGGCACGCCCCTCCGACACGGACGCGACAAGCGCGTCCCTCCGAGCGGGCTGGCAAAGTGCCTGAAGTTAATGCTAACGGCTCATCTTGTGTTGGACTCGAACTGCTACTTCCTTAACATGGGGAGGAATGCGGCTTTGGCAGAAATGGTAAACCGCCGGACGAACGACGTCCACCGGGATGCCGGGATGCCTGTCCATAAGAGATTCAACCGAGCACAATCCCAGGAAAAGGAGTTGGCATGTGCGGCTGGCGGGAATCGATTCCGTATTGCCCGTGGCCGCAAGACGTTCGACCTCGGCACAATGAAAAAGCTCACTCAGGACAGGCAAGCCCTTGGGACTTCCCGCCATGCCCAGGCCGATGGCGGCACTGTAACGAACATTCAGGGCTGGATCGTCGAGGAGCGATTCCAGGGTTGCACAGGCCTCGGGGCCGCCGTACATTCCCAGGGTGAGGGCCGCGGCCGCTCGCACAGGGTCGATCGGATCCGAGGCTGCCGTACACAGGGCGGGCATAACCTCGGGCGTATTCCTGAGGATTTCCGGTCCGAGGCGGTCGGCCATCTCGTATAGACCCTCCACTGCTGCTCGCCGCACGGGCGCCCCAGGGTGCGGCGTTGCTGTTCCCCACCAAACGGCGCCTTCGCAGAGTGCCGGCACCACGCTTTGTTGATCGAACTGATGAAGAACGAAGCACAGATATTTCCGCGAGACTACCGACAAGTCGCTCTGATCTCTAAGAGGTATGCGCAATTCGTCGCGAAAGGCCTGGCTTACAGCCGCCGCCAACTCCGGGTTAGCCCGCACCTCTGGATAACGATCATCGCTGAGGATTGTTGCTATCTGGGCGACGGCCCGCCATCGGGTATCGCCACCCGCGCGAAGGTCCTGCACAATCGCAGCCGTGTCAACTCTCGGTTTCAGCCACACGCGGGCTTTGTGAATCAGTAGCCCAGCTCCAACAAGCACCGTCAACGGTAAGACAACGCGGGAGAACACCAGCCAGAGCAAGGTTTCCGAACGTGCACCCGCACTACCTCGCGGGTGATCAACACGGAATCGGCGCGTCGTCTCGTCGGGCAATGACTTTCCGTCTTCTACCGAAACGAGACGCGGTTCGCCGTGATGACCAACCGTGTTAGCCTGTTCACCGGTCACAGAATGCAGAATATCTCCGCGTGGGCTTGTTTCTGCAGCGACGGCTCGATCGTCGCGATTCATGACCCCACCTCCTTTCTTCCACTTCCGGTTGCGAAGAAACAACCTGCACAGCGGGGAAGATCCGCCAGCCTATCAACAGGACCCGAACTATTGCGAAAAGTCGTCCACGCATAGCCGATCTCTTTTATGACGACTTGATCTGCTCTTGTCAAGCAAAATCTGATAGATTGTGATATTTCACGTTGTGAGTATTCTCCAAGGTCGTCCGACGGCTTGGTTGTCTGGCATGGATTTTCTTGAATTGACGCTTTCCCCAGTTGAAGCCAATTTGGCCCTGGATGAGGCCCTGCTTCGCGCAGCGGATGCCGGGGAATTGGGTGAGGTCCTGCGGATTTGGGAAGTGCCACAATTGGCCGTGGTTGTGGGTCGCGCTTCCCGGATCGATGATGAGGTTCACCGGCAGTCGTGCATGGAAATGAAGGTTCCCATTGTCCGTCGATGCAGCGGGGGATGTGCCGTGGTGATTGGTCCGGGATGCCTTTTGTACTCGATGGTTTTTAACTTGAAGGATCGCCCTTATTGGCGCAAGGTGGATCGCCTGCACAACGATGTCCGCGCGAGATTGATCGAAGGTTTACGCGAGAACGGTTTGAACGTCACAGCGGCGGGGACGAGCGATCTCGCCTTGGTTTTCGATTCAAGCCACGATTCCCTCCCAAGAAAAATCTCGGGAAACAGCGTGCGATTTGGCCGAGATCATGTCCTATATCATGGGACCCTGCTTTATGCCTTTGAACTTGAGCGGTTACCCCAGTTGCTTAAAGCACCCCCCCGTGAGCCAGAATATCGCATGGGGCGCGGCCATGAACTCTTTGTGAGTAACGCTTCCCTGGCCCGCGGCGCTTTAGTGACCATGCTTCGCCGGATTTGGGGGGCTAACCGTCTGTTGCCTGATTGGCCTCAGGAACGGACGCGCATTTTGATGGAACAGCGATACGGTCAATCGACATGGCATGAAGAGCGGTAGTTAGACCGTTGTTGGACCGGGCGTTTCAGTCTTACCGCAGAAACAAAAAAGCCCGTCCACAATGGGACGAGCTTTGCTGATGGATATCAAACTTGGCGAGTGGGCTTTCTGGCCAATCGAATTAGAAGAATCCGCCGCCAAAGCCACCACCGCCGAAGCCACCGAAGCCGCCACCGCCGCCAAGCAGACTGCCGAAACCTCGACCGCCGGTGCCACCGCGACCCTGGCCGCTTTGCCCAGTGACGAAATTAAAGATGTTAACTTGACCAATTCCCTGGAAAGTAGGATAGGGGTTAACACGGACGTAACGTCGGTCAGCCGAAATGGTGGCCGCCGCCGTGAGCATCGAGCCTTCCGGGATCACGGTGATTTCCGGGGCATAACCGACTGCACCGTTGGCAACGGGGATAAAGGGCAGGACTGGCGTATTGCCGCCAGTGCCGCCCGATGTCCGGGATTGGAGGAACGAGGCCATGGAGTCGGGGCTTACCTGTGCCACGCCTGCATCTCCCGGCAATTGCTGGGCAAGGATGCGATTCCGCAGTTCCAGGTGGTTGTTAACAGCCGCTGCCAGTTGTTGCTCGGCCAGGGGCGCATTGCGCCTTCCATCCGCAAGTTCAAACTGGATGTAGGCCTCATCTCCTTGGAGGGTAACAGTCTTAGTCAAAGTTTGCGCCTTGTCGGTCAAAAGGTGAGTATAGACGGTGACTTTGACCTTTCCACCAACCACATTTCCCCAGACCCGGCGAACAACAGCGCGATAAGTCCCACTGAAGCCGCGTGGGCAGACGTAGTATTCCGTGTAACCATCGCTGCCGCTACGACCGGCTTTGCTGCTTCCATCGCCGATCAAAATGCCGCCGGAAGATGTCCGAGGACTGCGGAGGGAGCACAGGGTGCCGCCGGGTTCTTCCACGATCAAGTCCAGATCGGCTTCACCAAGCCAGGAGACTTCAATCGCGCAGTCCCGCGCGACGGCCTCATCCAAGGCCGCCTCGTACCGCTTGGCCTCATCCGTTCGATTCTCGGCCTTGAGGTCATCAAGGAGGGCCTTCGAGACTCGCAGGGCATTCAACCAAACGTCCTGATGTTTTTCAGGAAAGACTTGCGACAGGATGCCAACCGTTGCCCACTGGATGGCTTCCACGTCGTTGAGCTTTTGGGCCAAGCGCAGACCGGCGACATACGGTTCGGGCCACTCAGGCATCAGGCCAGCAACCTGGCGATACACAGCCAGCGCACGTTGATCGAGGCCGTGCCGCTCCAGTTGAATTGCCAGGACCAGAAAATCCATCGGGTCGGTGGCAAAATCGGCTGCCGACATCAGCGCCCGTTCGATTTCTTCCTGCGAGCCACCCTGGGCTTCCAGAGCCAGGGCTAAGCCTTCGTACATCCAGGGTTGCGGTTGGTTGTGACGCAATGCCGCATGAATGACGGCTGTCACATGATCGAACTTCTGCGCGGCGACAAGGCGTCGGACGGCCTCACGAACGTCTTTTGCGGGAACGGTGCCCTCGGCAAAGCAGGTGTTCCAAAGTTCGTCGGGCGATTGACCTGCCGATGCGGTCCCTGCAACAACCTGATCGGCAAGAGCGAGCACGGCCGACGTCTTTGGAGCCTGACGTGGCTCACCCGTGGGCGACTTGCTCAGATCGTCTTTCACGTCGAAGGCCTGGAATCCGCCATTGTTGTTGGGGACATTCCACATACCGCCCATCCCCATACCCATGCCGCCCATGCCCATGCCACCCATCCCCATGCCGCCCATACCGTAGCCACCCATGCCCATGCCACCCATGCCGTAGCCACCCATCCCCATTCCCATTCCCATACCGCCCCAGCCGCCCATGCCTGCCCCGCCCATCACGTTAGGCGGTACCACGAGGTCGGCCACGGGATAGACTTTCAGCACGAGATCATTTCCAGCCTGTTCAGGCGTGGTGATCAGAAGGACTTCGTCCTTGATGACGTAAGTCAAATCGAGATCCCGCAGCGTCAACCGGAGGGCCGATCGCAGCGAAATCCCACGGAGGCTCTTCGTGATCGGCGTGTTCGTGTCCACGCCCACATCCTGGAGGGCCTTCTGGTCCAACTGAATCTCGATCTGGTGCCGATCGCGGAGATAATTAACCACTTCCGAGAGCGGGGTATCGACAAAATCCAGCTCTGTAGGCTTCTTCAATTCGCTCAAGATCTTTCGTTCGGATGGATTCTCGCTTCCCAGGTCCATGCTCTGATAGCGTTCTTTCCGTCGAGCGGTCAACTCCTGCCAGGTCTGGGCATCCGGGTAAACGACCGGGGGTTCATCAGGAATCGGGACATGGGCCAGCTCGGTTTGATAGAGCGTATCAAGAACGCCCTTTTGGCGCGCTTCACGCAGCACCATCGCCCTTTCGAAGTTCCCAACCTGACTGGCCATGTGGCGGGCCAGGAGTGGCACCGGGGCATCCGGGGCCAGTTTCTCGGCCTCACCGGCAGCCTCGACCTCCGCCAGCTCGTACCGACCTTCTTTCATCAGAGAATTGAATCGGGCCATCAGTTGCGTGAGCTTCTGTTCTTTTAAGAGCAGACCTTCTGCAATCAGACGCCGCTCGGTTGCCTGAGCTTCAGCCTGGGCCGCCCGTCGGCGCTGTTCATTCAACTCCACCACGCGGACATCGGCCTGCCGAATCGCTGTGCGAAGTTGATCCAGAAGCTGATCCCGAACGTCAGGCGCCAGATCGGGAACCCGGCTCACCTCGTCCAGTTTGAGTTTCAACTGTTCGCGGGCGGTCTCCGGATTTGTTCCCATCAGCTTTCGTGCATAATTGATCGAGGCCTGAACGTCCTTGGCAATGGCGTCGGCGAGAATCTGCCGGTCGAGCGCGACCTGGGCCGCCAAACCGCCCGGCACTGGTGCCCCCGCCTGAGGTCCCACCAAATTCAATTCAGCCTGCGGTGCCTGGGCCTGTAACTGAGCAGCCGGAGCCTGTGGTGCCGGTTGATCTTCCGAAGCTTGTTGCGAAATCTGGGTCACCCGGGCAAGGATCTTCCTGGCGGCTTGATTCTGTGGGTCCTGAGACAGCGCTGCTTCTGCCATCCTTTTGGCTGATACCACATCGTTGACTTCCATCGCCTGGCGGGCCAATTCCGT
>Ga0308414_1002798_pt1 | contig 11267 bp, 7 predicted proteins | sample HotsprSampleOS50_FD_205667 | JGI IMG/M metagenome (GOLD analysis project Ga0308414, IMG submission 205667) | Hot spring phototrophic mat microbial communities from Octopus Spring, Yellowstone National Park, Wyoming, United States - 20090730_OS50 ... | reverse complement strand
CTGTTTATCTGTAAACTCATACTTTAACTGCTCAACTTTTTTAGTTAATTCTTTCATCCCTGCAACCTATTATTTTTGTTAAAATTACAAAAAATCAAATTTTTCTAATGCATATTTCGGGATTAACAAAATATATGTTTATGATCCTGTTTATTCGATTAGCCCAATAGATTCTACAAATAATAATTCATTGTCCGTTAACTTAACCGATAGATTATTACTGATAAAACTAAAGTTAGAAGGGACTACATCTGTTACCCTTGACCAAAATGTAAACACTAAAGTATATATTTTACCCAATCCTGCCAGCAATAGATTAATAGTTGAAGGGATAAATGAAAATGACTTTGAAATTATAATTTATACATTAAATGGAGAGGAACTTAAAAAATTATCTAACCAAAAAAACATTGATATTTCAGAGTTAGCAAATGGATTGTATTTTATTCGGATCAAAACACCAAAACAAATTATTAATCACAAAGTGCTTGTAATGAAATAATTAAAAAATCAAAAAAAATTTTACATACTGTTTGCAAATACATTGAGAAATAAATTGAATTTATTTAAGAAGACTTCTAAAAAATTAACCTAATACATTCTTTAGTTCAGTAAAAAATGTCAAATTTAACCACACTCACACTTCGACTTCGCTCAGTGTTCTTTTGATTTTTTGAAATAATTTTTCAGAAATCTTATAATGATAAATCCCTAACTCCCACCCTGCTGTTTCAGAACAGACAGGGTGAGAAAAAAGTTATTAAGAGAAGTTTTAAATATTTTTAATTAAAATTATCTATTAAAATTTTAATTTGACTCTTTAGAGATCACTAAATTTTTACAAACCTTGCTTGGAAAAATCTTAGATATTTAGGTTCATAAACCATTTTCAAACCTTTTATATTTTTCCTTTTCTCATAAACATCTGCAATAGATTCAACCATTACATCAATGTGAGATTGAGTGTAAACTCTTCTCGGGAAAGTTAATCTGACTAATTCAAGTTTCGGATATCTATGTTCGCCTGTTTTTGGATCTCGACCAGATGAAACTAAACCTCTTTCCATTCCACGAACGCCACTATCAATATAAATTTCTGCAGCTAATGATTGAGCAGGGAAAAAATCTTGTTTTAAGTGAGGTAAGAATTTTTTTGCATCAAGAAATATTGCGTGTCCACCGAAAGGTTTTACCAAAGGTATTCCATACTTTTCAAGTTGATTTCCGCAATATTCAACTTGCTTAACACGCATACTAATATTTTCCTGTTTGACCATCTCTTCAATTCCACGAGCCATCGCTTCCATATCTCTGCCTGCCAAACCACCATAACTATGCAAACCTTCATAAATCACCACCATATTTCTTGCTTCTTCATAAACTATCTTGTTTCTTGTTGCAAGAAATCCACCAATATTAACCATCAAATCTTTTTTAGCACTAACCCATAACCCATCATAATAACTGCACATCTCTTTAAGAATTTGAGCAATAGTTTTATTAGCATAACCTTCTTCTCTCTGTTGAATGAAATAAGCATTTTCAGTAGCACGAGTTGCATCAAACCAAAGTTTTACACCATATTTTTTAGTTAAAGCATAAACCTCTTTCAGATTTGCCATAGAAAAAGGTTGTCCGCCAGCCATATTGACAGGTCCAGCCATAGAAACGTAAGGAATTTTTTTCGGACCGACTTTTTTAATTAAATCTTCAAGTTTTTGTAAATCAATATTTCCTTTGAATGGATGTTCGTTTTGAGCATCGTGTGCTTCATCAATAATAACATCCACAAAAGTTCCGCCGGCTAATTCCTGATGAACTCTTGTCGTTGTGAAATACATATTTCCGGGGATGTAATCACCGGGTTTTATCATAATTTTGGAAATCATATGTTCAGCAGCTCTGCCCTGATGAGTAGGAACAAAGTAAGGCATTCCATAATATTTTTTTACATTGTCCCATAAATAATAAAAATTTTTACTTCCAGCATAAGCTTCGTCTCCAAGCATAAGTCCCGCCCACTGATAATCGCTCATCGCATTCGTACCGCTATCTGTAAGTAAATCAATGTAAACATCCTCACTTCTTAATAAGAAGGTATTGTAACCGGCTTCTTTAGCACACTTTTCCCTGTAAGCTCGTGTTGTAACTTTTATTGGCTCTACCATTTTAATTTTATAGGGTTCAGCCCAACTTTTTTTGATTACTTTCTTTGCCATTTTATCTCCGATTTAATTTGTTATAAATATGTTAATTTCAAATTGAAGTGGTAGGTATAAACTTAAACAAACTTCTTTTTCAATTTTTTCCTTCTTTGCTTATTTAAAGTTGAACGGATAGGTTGATTGTGGTAATGAATAGTAAAATGATTATATGGTTTTGTTAAAATGTTCATTTGAAAAAAACTTTTTATTATACACGTAAAAATATCTAATAATCTCATTAAAGGTTAAATCAAAGATTTTGATTTTTCGTTAACCCTTTCATCAAACAATTTCCCAATTTCTGCACCAATAATAAATACAGCAGCAGTATAGTAAATCCAGAAAGCAACAACGATTATCAAAGCATAAGTACCATAAATTCTCCCCCAGGTCTGAAAGTGCGTAATATAATATCCAAATAAAATTTTAGCACCAACCCATAGTAAAGACGACCACACTGCACCAACAAGAGCTGAACTTCGTCTTATTTTTTTTGTGGGAATTACTCTGTAGAATAAATACATCAAAAACAGAATTAGAACAAAAGAAATAAGAATAGTATAAATCTGTTGAAAGACTGGATGATTAAAAATCTGAAGATATGATGTTGACTCAGAAATTTTTCTTAAAACTTCGAGAATAGGAAGAGCAAGAGTGGAAAAGAAGAATAAAAGTATAGCGAGAATGATGAATAGAAAATCTCTGAGTTTACCAAGAAAGAAATTAACATCTACCTCTGTTCCGAAGATTTTATTTAGTACGGTTCTCATACTGCTGAAAAACCCGCTTGCAGCAAAAAACAAACCTATAAATCCAATTAAGCCTGCAGTGTTTTTGAACTCAACAATTTCATAAACACGACTGAAAATTATCTGCCGCGTGAATTCAGCATATTCATCATAAGGTATTACAGTGTTAATCAAATTTATTATTTGAAGTTCAACTTCTTCGGAACTTAAAAAATTTCCAAGAATCCAGAATAAAATCAGTACAAGAGGGATAATGCAGGTAAACAGAGAGAAGGCTAATCCGCCCGATAATAAGAATAAATGATGTCTGTCAGTTCTTTCGTATAGTCCACCGAAATAATGTTTAATAAAAAGCCAGATAGATTTTAATCTCGGTTTTAAGTGAATTATAAATCTAACTTTGCGTAAGAAAACAGTAATCCGGTTTTTTATGTCCTCTTTTAATTTTGAAAAATTAATCTTCACTGCTCATAATTCTTGGAATTGTGTTGTAATAAATATCCGAAAGTTCAGCAACAGTTATTTCAAATAAATTTTTGACTTTCAAAGACAAACCACCAACAGTGCCTAATCTGGTTAATTTAATACTTGAAGAATATTCTGGTTTAAGTTCAAGTTTAAGTTCATGTTCAAGTTTGGGTGAGTTGGAGGCAGAAGTTGTTATGATAATTCTTGATTGTGATTCAGAAAATAATGAAAAATCTTTTCTCGATTTGATAGGAATTTCAACTTCACATCCAATTTGATTTTCCTGATTGATAATACAACATTCAGCAATAGCAGTAATGATACCTCCTTCACTTATATCGTGAGCAGATTTAATCAATCCTTTTTTGATGAGCTTCAATAAAATGTCTTGCAATTTCTTTTCCTCATCAAGATTAATTTGAGGACAATCACCTGCAACTTTATTATGAATGACCTTCAAATATTCGCTCCCACCAATTTCTTCTTTGTCTTCACCAAGAAGAAAAATAACATCTCCTTCATCTTTGAAGAATGAGGTTGTAATATGACTTAAATCTTCAACTAATCCAACCATTCCTATTGTTGGTGTAGGATAAACTGCTGCTTCAGGGGATTCATTGTAAAAACTTACATTACCTCCGGTAACAGGAGTGTCAAATTTTCTGCAAGCTTCACCCATTCCTGAAATTGCTTGTGCGAATTGCCAATAAATTTCTGGCTTATATGGATTACCAAAGTTTAGGCAATTAGTAACTCCAAGTGGAACTCCGCCAGAACAAACAATATTTCTTGCACATTCAGCCACTGCTGCTTTCGTTCCATCTTTAGGATTCAAATAAACATATCTTGCATTACAATCGGTTTTCATTGCAAGAGCTTTTTTTGTACCCTTTAAATAAATGACAGCAGAATCACAGCCCGGTCCAACGATAGTATTTGTTCTTACCATAGTATCATATTGCTGATAAACCCATTGCTTTGAACCAATGTTAGTTGAAGAAAAAACTTTTAAGAATGCATCTTTCAGATTTTGTGGTTGTGGTAAAGTATTGAAATCAAAATTTCTTGTTTCTTTTAAGTATTCCGGTTCTTTTTGTTCACGAATGTAAATTGGAGCACCACCGCCAAGTACTAATTCAAAGGATGGAATTGTTGCTTTGTGTTCACCCTGATAATCTATGTGAAGCAAGCCATCGTTTGTAACTTTGCCGATTATTTCACAGTTCAAATCCCATTTATTAAATACTTCTTTTACTTTTTCTTCGTAACCCTTTTTGACACAGTAAAGCATTCTTTCTTGACTCTCGCTCAGCATAATTTCATACGCAGTCATCCCTTTTTCACGAAGGGGAACTTTATCAAGATTGATTTTCATTCCGGATTTTCCTTTAGCACTCATTTCACTTGTAGAACAGGAAATTCCGGCTGCTCCCATATCCTGAATTCCAATCAGCCAACCGTTTCTGATTATTTCCAATGTAGCTTCCAGTAAAAGTTTTTCAGTGAAAGGATCTCCAACCTGAACAGATGGTCTTTTTGATTCAGATTTTTCTGAAATTTCTTCTGATGCGAAAGTAGCCCCGTGAATTCCATCTCTTCCCGTTGATGAGCCGACAATCATCACAGGATTTCCTTCGCCTTTTGCAACAGCTGATGCAATATGTTTTTTATTAACAATTCCAACTGCCATTGCATTAACTAATGGATTTCCTTTATAACATTCATCGAAATAAACCTCGCCAGCAACAGTAGGAACGCCGAAGCAATTTCCGTAATCTCCAATTCCCTTCACAACTCCTGCGAAAAGGTATTTAGTTCTGTCATCATCAAGATTACCAAAACGAAGTGAGTTAAGCGAAGCAATTGGTCTTGCTCCCATAGTAAAAATATCACGCATAATTCCACCAACACCCGTTGCGGCTCCCTGATAAGGTTCAACCGCTGATGGATGATTGTGGCTTTCAATTTTGAAGGCGACAGCCAGATCATCTCCAATATCTATAAGTCCGGCGTTTTCTTCACCAGCTTCAACTAATAATCTTCCGCCGCTTCGAGGTAAAGTTTTTAATTGTGCAATTGAGTTTTTATAACTGCAATGCTCGCTCCACATCACAGAAAAAATTCCAAGTTCTGTAAAAGTAGGAGTTCTGTCTAAAATTTTTAATATTCTTTCATACTCTTCTTGAGTTAATCCGTGTTCAAGTGCGAGTTCAAGTGTTACTGTGGGTTCTTTCATTATGAATTTATTTTTTTTGTTATGAAATATAAATAATCAAACTTGAATGTTTTGAACAGAAAAGTAATGTTTATAACTAACAAAATGAATTTGTAAAAATTTACTATTTGAAAACATAAGGAACTATTTTGCAGGGATTAAATATGATAGTAAATCTCTTTCAATATTTTCTCAGTTGCTCCGATATTCTTCTTCACAAAATTGGCTGATATTTCTCCTTTATGCTTTCTAAATTCTTCATCATTGAATAATTTCCTAAAAGCCCTATAAGCTTCTTTCTTATCTTTAATTACAATTGCTCCGCCAATATCTGTTAGGGTTTTAGCTTCCTGAGAGTTATAAATTTTAGGTCCGAAAATTACGGGAATACCATAGACTGCTGCCTCGAGAACGTTATGAACATTTTGTTTAAAACTGCCGCCGATAAAAGCTATGTGACCGTAAGTATATAAAGTTAGAAGTATCCCAATTGAATCAACAATAATTACCTGTTCATCTTTGTAATTATTAAGATAAGAGAAACGTATGGTTTTAACTTTTTTTGCAAAATAATTTTCTATTTTTTCTATTGTAAAAATTTGTGGCTCGTGTGGTGCTACTATCATTAAAGCATTTTTTTCATATTTGCATAATTTTTCAAATGCTGGGAATATCACTTCTTCGTCCTGTTCCCAGGTACTTCCGGCAATAAGTATCTTTTTATTATTTATAATCTCCGGTTTAATTATGTTCTTTTCTTTGGCTAATATGCTTCGTTGATAAACTCTATCAAAGCGAGTATCTCCAACAGCCATTACTTTATTTTCATTTACTTTAAGACTTAAAAATTCTGTCGCATCAGATTCGCTTACGGTAAGAATTTTAGTGAAATAATTAAAAAGAGTTTTGTGAAAAGAACGAAGAAATACGGACTTTCGGGGCGAATTTTTTCTTAGAGTAGCATCAACCAGTAAAACAGGCACGCCTTTCGCATTTAATGCTCTGATAATGTTAGGCCAAATATCATATCTCATAATAACAGCTACAGTAGGATTGACTATTGCAAGAAATCTTTCAGCATTAAATTTTGTGTCAAAAGGAATGTAAGAGATAATATCTGCATAAGGATATTTTTTCGAATTTTCATATCCCGATGGTGAGAAAAATGTAACAAGAATATTAACATCTTTTTCGGATTTCATTTTTTCTATGATTGGTTTTGCCTGTTCAAATTCTCCCATAGAAGATGAATGAAACCAAACAAGTTTTTTTGTTTTGTCGAGTCGGGTGGCGCTTAAGATAATATCTTCATAAACTCTTCTTCTTCCAACAATACCTTTTCGCACCTTTTGATTGAATATACCCCCGATTTGAAGTGAGGCATAAATAAAAGGAACTATGAAAATGTTATATATTAAAAACCAGATATTATGCATTGATAGAATTTATGATTTTAAAAACTTCTTCAGGCTTTATTTCTTTCATACACTTAAAATGAGATTTCGGGCAGTTGCTTCTTCCAATATGTGAACAAGGTCTGCAACTAATGTTTTCATTTTCAAGAACTATTATATCAGACTTATAAGGCATAAATCCAAATTCTTTTACCGTTGATCCAAATATAGCAATAAGATTTTTGTTTAATGAACTGGCAGCGTGCATCAATCCCGAATCATTACAAATGATTACATCACAAAGCCGCATATCCGAAATAGTTTGCAAGATATCATCATTATTTTGAAGATTTATTACATTTGGAATCGCAGTGGTAATTTCATCGCAAATAGATTTGTCTATCTTTCCACCAAATAAAACCACATTGAAATTATTTTCAATTAGAAGTTTACTAAGCTGAATCTGATATTCAATCGGATATCTTTTTGTAAAATGTTTTGCTCCCGGGCAAATTCCAATTAAGTTTTTCAAGCCAACTAATTTATTGTTTGGCTCTTTGTCTGAATAAACTTCAACTTTGGTATTATCTAAATCAATTCCAACTGTTTTAGCATATCTTATAGGAATAGAAGGAAGGTTTTTCATTAAGTTAATTTTCATTTTCACTAAAAGGAATTTTCTGAAAGAATACTTCTTAAACCTTTCTGTGTGGATTTTTAATTTCGAAGTAATCCTTCTTGACCGCAGATTATTCTGTAAATCAATTATTAAATCATACTCTCTGAGATTAAATGATTGGGTAATTGATACATTAAAAGAATCAATTTTATCCTTAGAGTAAGGTAAAATTTTGTTGATGTAGGGATTATTCTTTAATAAATCCAAATATTCAGCTTTTAACAGAAAATCAATTTTACAATGCGGATAATTTTTCTTTAAAGTTCGGATTAAAGGAGTAGTAAGCAGAATATCTCCCAGAGAACTTAATCTGATTATAAGAATTTTATTTATCTCAGTAAAATCAATTTTCATTAAAAGTTATTTCTAATTTCTTTTTACAAAATTATTAACGAAAATCCTGTCAAACTATTATTTTTGGACAATAGTAGAAGAATTGTTTAAAAGGAAAGAAAATGACAACATTGCCGCCCCCAAAAACAATGGAGTTTTCTCAGGATACAATTGAAAAAAAAGTATATAATCTTGTTGAAAATTTTAAGGAATTTATTCCCGTAACAAATGACAGATACAGATTGGCATTTTCATTATTAAAATATCTTAAAGGCGAAGGCGATGATCCGTTGATTTCTGTTAAAAGCAATAAACTGAAATTAACTGGTATTACCGAATCAGATTTAGCAAAGAAAATTGAAGTAGAATTAGATAAAATCAGATAAAGTTGTTATCTGAAAAGTATCGTCTCTTTATCTGAAATAAATTTTGAGAATGAAATTAGAAAACCCTCAAGGTTAGTCCGAGAGGGTTTTTTTATTCAAGATTAGGTTTATCTCATCAATATCATCTTCTTTGTTTGAACATAGTCGCCAATTCTTAATTGATAAAAATAAACACCTGAAGGCAATGTAGAATTTAGAATGTATAATTTAGAATGTTTTCCTGCTTCATAATATCCATCTACTATTGTTTCAATTTCTCTTCCTAAAACATCAAATAATTTAATGGTTTGCCTACCGCCTACAGGTGATTGCCAACTAATCGTAGTACTCGGGTTAAATGGGTTTGGATAATTCTGATGTAATGCATAACTCTCTACTTTATTACTGCCCTGATAGTGTATCTCTTTTGTCTTTCGCTTTGCTAATACATTCTCTGAACCTACCTTATCTACCATACTTAATTGTGGATTTACACTCTCTTCTACTCTCAATCTTAACTTTACTGTCCGCTCGCCTATGCCCGTTGTATTTACTACATACGATATGTTCTCATATTTCTCTAAATATTCTTTGCTATAAACTACATCGTCATATACGCCTATAATTTCACCTGTGTTGTTATCTACAAGCTCTACCTTGAACCTTACTTGCTCGTTTCCTGTAAACATACTCCTTATCTTACTCGTATCTACTATCCCGTATTCTACCGTGTATTCAAATCCACTATTGTCTGATATTACAAAAGGTTTACTCTCTAAGTATTGATTTAGTTTTGGTGTATTATCTATAACCAAATTAATTGGTGCATCTTTGAATCCTATCTCATCTCCGTTTGATTTCTTTATATCTCCAACTGCAAAATAAATCTCACCTTCGTTCTTTCTTACCACTCCACTGCGGTCTGCTATTATTTCATCACCACTTGGAACTGAATAATAATTGAGATTATTTGACATTGTAAAGAAGTAAGGCTCTGCATTAGCATTGAATATATTTGCATTCATACCCGTTGAACCATTTCCGTTAGATAACTGAACATCTCGTCCATTTATTCCGTTTATCTGATATACCTCTCTTAATTGATTATCAACAAACTTTATCGTATTTCCTCTCTCACTCCAGGCAAATGCGTAATAGCTATTATCATTAGATTTATTGATAGAAGGAGCTGAGGCATTTGTTCCAAATGTCCAGAAACGATCATTCTCCGGGTCTCTAAATACAACTGTTGCATTTGGTGGAACTTCATCTTCAAATCCAAGCCAGCATACTCTTGCACCACTGCCAATTGCTATTATTGATGGTGATGAATGAAACATAAAACTACTGCCTCTGGAAATTACAGATGCCTCTGATTGTATTATCTGTCCTTGTGTATCTTCTTCTAACTTAGAATACATTATCCTTCCATATTGCTCCCAAGCTAAATGATAAACTACTCCACTTGTATTTCTATCTTCTGCTATTGTTGGATTTAAGGAATAGTCGTCTGAGTTTGATACTATTGGTAAATCGTTATAAGGGTCAACCCAAGATAATTCCCATCTATATGGGTCATTTCCACCTTCATTAGGAACTCTAATCAATTGACCCCGCCTATATATTATTCCAGCAATTGGTGTGTTTATACTATTATTATCACCCTTAAAAGCAATCATAAATTTACCATTCCCCGCAGCTGCAATTACTGGGTTTCCATATCCATATAAACCTCTCCATAGTATTGGCATATCATTGTTTGGTATAATTCTAATCATTGTAGAAATTTGGTCATTAAATGCACAAACAACTATGCTTGAATTGTCTTCACTTAAATCTTCAACAAAACTAACAAGTATAATATCCCCAAAACCAGTAGCATAATAATAGTCAATACTTGGTGAGTGAGCTGGATATTTGTTTATTTTTAATGAATCATTACGAAACAAATCCCAACTTGCACCATTATCTGTTGATCGCTCCAGATAAATATTTCCCATACTTTCATAAACAGATATCAGGTTACCATTTGTTATTCTAATGAATTTTCTCTGGCTTCCTTTTGAATATGCCAAAGAATTATTACTTAACTGTGTGCCTTTGTAATTTGCCTGAACTGTTGCATTAGCTTGCTTAAATACCACTGGTGTCTGTAAGTTTTGAGGATATTGGAACTCTGCACTGCCTTGAGGCGATGCACTCCAGCCCTGAAAATAAAACTTATGCGTTCTGCCCGTTTGTGATAAATTAAAAGTTTGAAGATAATCTGCTTTTACGGAGTAGTAGGGTGGTTGCCAATCTAATCCTTGATTTAAGAAAACGCCTTTGTAAACATCTCCGTTGTAGCTGGTTGTATAGTCAGGATAAAAAGGTGATGTTCTTTGCTTAAATGGAGCATCCATACCACGGTTACGTAGTGTGTTACCATACAGTGAATCAGGATAATCTATTAGCCAAGGGTCTTTGAAATGAATATTCCCACCGTTAACCGAACTTTGTTCAAGTGAATTTTTTATTATTATGTCTGAATTAGTGGGATTGAACATAGATATAAAATTGACATCATTAGATTGAATTGTAAAAGTATGATGATTTAAAATATTTGATTCATCTAATGTGTTTCTAACCCATTTAAGATACTTTTCATTTGAATAAATTGCCTGATCCCCTTGAATAACCTGTGTTGATAAAAGTGGGAAATCAAAAGTGGTTCCGGGATTTATGTATGGTGGAGGTGTAAATCCGATTTCGCTTCCTTCCCATTTTCTCAACTTGCCAACTTGTGTATTGTTACTTAATCTTTGATCTAATGTAACACTTTGATTTGGTATGCGATAATAGACTTTTAGTGTAAGTTGTT
>Ga0308414_1002791_pt1 | contig 11274 bp, 7 predicted proteins | sample HotsprSampleOS50_FD_205667 | JGI IMG/M metagenome (GOLD analysis project Ga0308414, IMG submission 205667) | Hot spring phototrophic mat microbial communities from Octopus Spring, Yellowstone National Park, Wyoming, United States - 20090730_OS50 ... | reverse complement strand
GCCGCTCGATGGTGGCGATGAAATTGGCTGCGTCCATCAGCGATTCGTGCGTGCCGGTGTCGAGCCAGGCCATGCCTCGGCCCATGATCTCGACCGAAAGCGCGCCCAGCTCAAAGTAGCGGCGATTGACGTCGGTGATTTCGAGCTCGCCGCGCGCCGACGGCCGGATCTCGCGCGCAATGTCGACGACGCGGTTGTCGTAGAAATAAAGGCCGGTGACGGCGTAGTTCGAGCGCGGCGACTTTGGTTTCTCTTCCAGGCTGATCGCCCGCCCGGCGGCGTCGAACTCGACCACGCCGTAGCGCTCGGGGTCGTGCACGTGGTAGGCGAAGATCGTCGCTCCCGTCTCGCAGGCGGCAGCGCGTTGCGCCTGGCGCGCGAGATCGTGACCGTAATAGATGTTATCGCCGAGGATCAGTGTGGCCGCATCGGCTCCGATGAAGTCGCGGCCGATGATGAACGCCTGCGCCAGCCCTTCGGGCGCCGGCTGCACCGCATAAGACAGCGACAGCCCCCACTGGCTGCCGTCGCCGAGCAACTCGGCGAAGCGCGGCGTGTCATGCGGCGTCGAGATGACGAGGATGTCGCGCAACCCGGCCAGCATCAGCGTCGTCAGGGGGTAGTACACCATGGGCTTGTCGTACACCGGCAGCAGCTGCTTCGACACCACGTGCGTGACCGGGTGCAGCCGCGTGCCGGAGCCGCCGGCGAGGATGATGCCCTTGCGTTTCATTGCCTCGACCTTTCGAGCCGCTTACTGGACAGTGCCGTAGTGCCGCTCGATCCACTGCCGGTAGCGGCCGTCGCGCACCCGCGCCACCCAGTCGGCATTTTCCAGGTACCAGCGCACCGTGCGGCGCAGGCCGCTGGCGAAGGTTTCGCGCGGCGTCCAGCCCAGTTCGCGCTCGATCTTGCCGGCATCGATGGCGTAGCGGCGATCGTGGCCGGGCCGGTCGGCGACGAACTCGATCTGCTCCGCGTAGCTGCCGCTGCGCCTGGGCTGCAGCTCGTCGAGCAGGGCGCAGATGCTGCGCACGACGTCGATGTTGCGCATCTCGTTGCGGCCGCCGATGTTGTAGGTCTCGCCCGGCCGGCCGGCGGCGAGGATGCACTGCAGCGCGTCGCAGTGATCGGTGACGTACAACCAGTCGCGCACGTTTCTGCCGTCGCCGTAGACCGGCAGCCGTTTGCCCTCGAGCGCGTTGAGGATCATCAGCGGAATGAGCTTCTCCGGAAACTGGAACGGACCGTAGTTGTTGCTGCAGTTGCCGGTCAGCGTCGGCAGGCCATAGGTGTGGTGATAGGCGCGGACGAGGTGGTCCGATGCCGCCTTGCTCGCCGCGTAGGGGCTGTTCGGCGCGTAAGGGGTGCTTTCGCAGAACGCCGGATCGGCCTCGTCCAGCGAGCCATAGACCTCGTCGGTCGACACGTGCAGAAAGCGGAAGGCATCGCGTTCGGCGGCGGACGCCGACGACCAGTAGGCGCGCACCGCTTCCAGCAGCTCGAAGGTGCCGTTGATATTGGTGCGGACGAACTCGCCCGGGCCGTGGATCGAGCGATCGACGTGGCTCTCGGCAGCGAAGTGCAGCACCGCGCGCGGCCGGTGCGCGGCGAGCAGCGCCTCGATCGCCGGCCGGTCGTTGATGTCCAGCCGGTGAAAGATCAGCCGCGGGTCGCCGGCCACCGCAGCGAGGTTGTCGCGGTTGCCGGCGTAGGTCAGCTTGTCGATGACCAGCAGCGGCTCGGTCTGGCCAGAGAGCCAGTGCAGGACGAAATTGGCGCCGATGAAGCCGGCGCCGCCGGTGACGAAGATCATCGCTGCTCGAACTCCCTTGCGATCGCTGATGACAACGTAGGGCCGCCCGGCGGATCGTCCGCCCGCCGCGGCGGAAGGATCCCTTCCTTGCGCGCGAAGGCGATGTTCGCCGCCAGGAAACCCTCCTTCTTGCCGCAGTCGAAGCGCGTGCCGGCGAAGCGCTGCGCCAGCACCTCGCCGTGAGGGATGCGGCGCGCGATGGCATCGGTGAGCTGGATCTCGCCGCCGCTGCCGCGGCCGGTGCTGGCCAGCTCCGCCAGTATCTCCGGGCGCAGCACGTAGCGGCCGACCACCGCGAGCGTGGACGGCGCCTCGCTGGGCCGGGGCTTCTCGACCATCGCGGTGACGCGCTCGGTGCCGCCGGCCAGCGGCACCGAGGCGACGATGCCGTAGCGCGACGTCTCCGCCCGCGGCACGTCCTGCACCGCGAGCACCGAGGCGCCGTGCTTCTCGTAGGTCTGGACCAGCTGGCGGGTGACGCCGGGGTGGGCATCGATCAGGTCGTCGGCCAGGATCACCGCGAAGGGCTCGTCGCCGATCACCGGCGCCGCGCACAGCACTGCGTGGCCCAGTCCGAGCTGCTCCGGCTGACGGATGAAGATGAAGTTCACGCCTTCCGGCGTGGCCGAATGCAGCGCCTCGTACAGCTCGCGCTTGCCCTTGGCGAGCAGCTCCTGCTCCAGCTCCGGCACGCGGTCGAAGTGGTCTTCGATCGCCCGCTTGTTGCGGCCGGTGATGATGATCATCTGCTCGATGCCCGCCTCGGCCGCTTCTTCCACCGCGTACTGGATCAACGGCTTGTCGACCACCGGCATCATTTCCTTCGGCATCGCCTTGGTGGCGGGCAGGAAGCGGGTGCCGAAACCGGCGGCCGGGAACACGGCCTTGCGGACCTTCTTGATCGTCATTGCGGTGGCCTTCCGGCGCGCATCAGCCGGCCAGCCGCTGCTTCAGCAGCCGCTTGCCGATCTCGACGCCCCACTGGTCGAAGCTGTTGATCTGCCACAGCACGCCCTGCACGAACGTGCGGTGCTCGTAAAGCGCCAGCAGCGCGCCGATCGAAAACGCGTCCAGCCGCGGCAGGGTGATGAAGCTGCTCGGCCGGTTACCCGGCACCGCGGCGTAGCCGGGCTTGGCCTGGCCGCTCGTCTTCAGGGCCGCTTCGCCGAGCGCCAGCGCGTCGGCCTGCGCCAGCGCGTTGGCGTACAGCAGCCGCTCGCGCTCCTCGCCGGAGGAGGCGAAGGCGGCGCAGGTGACGAAGTCCACCGGCGAGAAGAAGGTGCCCTGGTGCAGGAACTGGAAGACGCTGTGCTGCGCGGTGGTGCCGGCTTCGCCCCAGACCACCGGCGAGGTGTCGTAGTCGAGCGCAGCGCCGTCGCGGCCGACGCGCTTGCCGTTGCTTTCCATCTCCAGTTGCTGCAGGTACGCCGGGAGATGGCGCAGCCGCTGCGCGTACGGCATCACCGCGCGGGTGCGGCAGCCCCAGAAGTTGACGTACCACACGCCGAGCAGCGCCAGCAGCAGCGGCAGATTGCGCTGCGGCGGCGCCTCGGCGAAGTGGCGGTCCATCGCCGCCGCGCCGCGCAGCAGTTCGTCGAAGGCCGCGGCGCCGTGCGCCAGCGCGATCGGCAGGCCGCAGGGCGACCACAGCGAGTAGCGGCCGCCGACCCACTCCGGAAAGGTCAACACGAGCGCCGGATCGACGCCGAAGGCGTGCGCCCGCTCCGGCTGGCTGGTGACCGCCGCCAGGTGCCGGCGCGCATCGAGCGCGGGTGCGCGGGCCTTCATCCAGGCCAGCGCGGCGCGCGCGTTTTCCAGCGTCTCCAGCGTGGTGAAGCTCTTGCTGATGGCGACGATCAGCGTCGTTTCCGGCGCGCTCTGCGCCAGCGCCTGGTCGAGCTCGACCGGGTCGATGTTGGCGACGAAGTGCAGGCGCAGCGGGCCGGAGGGCTCGCCCAGCGCCGTGGTCACCAGCCGCGGTCCGAGGTCGGAGCCGCCGATGCCGATGCAGATCACGGTGTCGATCGGCTGGCCGCCGGCGCCGGGCATCTGCCCGCCGCGCAGGCGCTCGGCCAGCTCGAGCATGCGCGCCCGCTCCTGCGCCACGCTCGCCGCAACGGTGGCGTCGGCCGGCGCGCTGCGCAGCGCCGTGTGCCAGGCCGGCCGGCCTTCGGTGTCGTTGACCGGCTCGCCGGCGAACAGTCGCTCGCGCCAGCGCGTCCATTCGGCAGCCTCCGCCAGCGCCAGCAGCAGCGGCCAGGTCTCGGCGGTGGCCAGGTGCCGCGACAGGTCGGCCACGATCCCGGCGGCCTCGAAGCGCCAGGCATCGGCGCGCGCCGGCTCGTCGCGCAATGCCGCCGCGAGGCGGAACGACGACAGCGTCTCGCGGTGCCGCTGCAGCGCCTGCCAGGCCGGGGTCGAGGCGATGCTCACGGGGTCACGCCGTGCGGCCGTATTTGTCGTCGAAGCGGACGATGTCGTCCTCGCCGACGTAGTCGCCGCACTGCACCTCGATCAGCGTCAGCGGCACCCGCCCGGGGTTTTCCAGGCGGTGCGGGCTGCCCACCGGCACGTAGGTCGACTCGTTCGGCGCCAGCAGCACCGCCTTGTCGCCCACCGTCACCCGCGCCGTGCCGCTGACCACCACCCAGTGCTCGCTGCGATGATGGTGCATCTGCAGCGACAGCGACGCGCCGGGCTTCACCTCGATGCGCTTGATCTTGAAGCGCGGGCCTTCCTGCAGCGTGGTGTAGGTGCCCCACGGGCGGGCCACCGTGCGGTGCAGCCGGTGCGCCTCGTGGTCGCGCTTCTTCAGCTCGACGACGACGTCCTTGACCTTCTGCGTCGAGTGGCGGTCGCACACCAGCAGCGCGTCCGGCGTGTCGACGACCACCACGTCGCGCAGACCGACCGCGGCCACCAGCCGGTCCTCGCTCTGCACGTGCGTGTTGGTGCAGTCGGCCAGCATGACGTCGCCGCTGCAGGTGTTGCCGGCGGCGTCGGCCGGCAGTTCCTGCGCCACCGCCTTCCACGAGCCGATGTCGCTCCAGCCGAAGTCGCCCGGCAGGGCGACCACGTTGTCGGCCTGCTCCATCACCGCGTAGTCGATCGAGATGTTCGGCGCGCGCTCGAAGGCGGTGCGTTCCAGTTCGAGGCGCGGCCAGCCGATGCGGTCGGACTTGCCCGCCGCCAGCGCGGCGCGGGTGGCCTCGACCACCTCGGGAGCGAACTTCTCCAGCGCGGCAACGATGGTCGCGGCGGTGAAGCAGAACATGCCGCTGTTCCACAGGAAGCGGCCGCTGGCGAGGTACTCGGCCGCCTTGTCGGCGTCGGGCTTCTCGACGAAGCGCTTGACCGGCGCGGCGCCGTCGGCATCGGGGGCGCCGCACTCGAGATAGCCGAAGCCGGTTTCCGGCATCGTCGGCCGGATGCCGAACAGCACGATGCGCCCGGCCAGCGCCAGGTCGCGCGCATGCCGCACCAGCATGGCGAAGCGCGGCTCGTCCTGGATCAGGTGGTCGGCGGGCAGCACCAGCAGCGGCTCGTCGGACTGGCCGTTGTCGGCGGCCCAAAGGGCCGCGGCGGCGATGGCCGGCGCGGTGTTGCGGCCGACGGGCTCCAGCAGCAGCCGGACCGAGCGCGGCGCGCCGCCGCGCATCGCGTCGATTTCCTCGCCGGTGCGGAAGCCGTACTCGCGGTTGGTGACGATCAGGCAGTCGCTGCAACCGGCGGCCACCGCGCGCGCCACCGTCCGCTGCAGCAGCGAGGCGCCGTTGCCCAGGCGCATGAACGGCTTCGGCATCGCCTCGCGCGACACCGGCCACAGCCGGGTGCCGGAGCCGCCGGACAGGATCACTGCGAGCATGCGGACGTCTTTCCCCCTCGTTGCCGGTGGCCTAAGCCGGCCCTGGCAAGGCGGCGATTATCGCCGATGGTCCCGCGGCAGGTCGGCAGGGCGCACACCGTACAATCCGCGCGCAGCGACCGCCCGGGCGTGCGAGGCTGTGAAAAGAGCGATTGCGGGTCCCGTTTCTTTCGGCTCCATCTTCACGGCCGTTCGCCTCGGTACGGGTACGCTGACGGCGGCGAGCGCGGCCCGCCCGCGGCGATTCCCGCCTCGCTTCTGCGCCGTCCGCGCCAGTGTCGCCGCAGCGCCGCTGCCTGCATCCGATCCCTTCCCATGACTGCCGCCATCGACGCCTCGCTGTTCAAGGCCTACGACATTCGCGGTGTCGTCGATCGCACGCTGACGGTGGACGCGGTGCGGCTGATCGGCGCCGCCCTCGGCGCCGAGGCCGCCGCCGCCGGCCTGCGCGAGATCGCCGTCGGCCGCGACGGCCGGCTCTCCGGGCCGAAGCTGCGCGACGCCCTCGTCGAAGGCATCCGCTCCAGCGGCACCGGCGTGATCGACGTCGGCATGGTGCCCACGCCGCTGCTTTATTTCGCCGCCCACCTGCTCGGCGCTGGCTCCGGGGTCGAGATCACCGGCAGCCACAACCCGCCGGAGTACAACGGCCTGAAAATGGTGCTCGGCGGCACCACGCTGCACGGCGAGGCGATCCAGCGGCTGCGGCGCCGCATCGACGGCGATGAGCTGCCGCGCGCCGAACACCCGGGCCCGCTGCACACGGCCGACATCCGTGACGCCTACTTCCAGCGCATCGGCGGCGACGTCAGGCTGGCGCGGCCGATGAGAATCGCGGTGGACTGCGGCAACGGGGTGGCCGGCGCGGTGGCGCCGGCGCTGTACCGGATGCTCGGCTGCGAGGTGATCGAGCTGTTCTGCGACGTCGACGGCCGCTTCCCCAACCACCACCCCGACCCGGCGCACCCGGAGAACCTGCAGGACCTCATCCGCTGCCTGCGCGAGAGCGATGCCGAACTGGGGCTGGCCTTCGACGGCGACGGCGACCGCCTCGGCGTGGTGACCAAGGACGGCCACATCGTCTTCCCGGACCGGCAGATGATGCTGTTCGCCCGCGGCGTGCTGCGCGAGCACCCGGGCGCCGAGATCATCTTCGACGTCAAGTGCTCGCGGCACCTGGCGCGCGAGATCGCCGCCGCCGGCGGCCGGCCGACGATGTGGCGCACCGGCCACTCGCTGATCAAGGCGAAGCTGAAGGAAACCGGCGCGCCGCTGGCGGGCGAGATGAGCGGCCACATCTTCTTCAACGACCGCTGGCTGGGCTTCGACGACGGCATGTACGCGGGCGCGCGCCTGCTCGAGCTGCTGTCGCGCGAGGCGGATCCTTCGGCGGCGCTCAACGCGCTGCCCGATGCGGTCAGCACGCCGGAGCTGCACCTGCAGACGGAGGAAGGCGAGAACTTCGCCCTCGTCGAGCGTCTGCGGCAGCAGGCGAAGTTCGACAGCGCGCGCGAGATCGTCACCATCGACGGCATCCGCGTCGAGTACGCCGACGGGTTCGGGCTGGCGCGGCCGTCGAACACGACGCCGGTGCTGGTGCTGCGCTTCGAAGCCGACGATGCCGCCGCGCTGGCGCGCATCCAGGGCGAGTTCCGGCGCGCGCTGCTCGCCGCCAAGCCCGACGCCCGGCTGCCGTTCTGAGCCGCGTGTGCGAGGCGCCTGCGCCCGGCGCAGTGACCGACGCTGGCCGCGACCGGTTCCTGATCGTCAAGACCTCCTCGATGGGCGACGTCGTGCACGCCGCGGCACTGGCCAGCGACCTGGCGCGCCGCTACCCCGACGCCGCCATCGACTGGCTGGTGGAGGAGAGCTTCGCCGCGATCCCGCGGCTGCACCGCGCTGTTGACCGCGTGATCACGGTGGCGCTGCGGCGCTGGCGGCGCGCGCCGTGGTCGCCGGCCGTTTGGCGCGAGATCCGGCAGTCGAAGCGCGCGCTGCGCGAGCACCGCTATCGCGCCATCCTCGATTGCCAGGGGCTGCTGAAGAGCGCCTGGATGGCGCGCTGGGCGCGCGGGCCGCGCTGGGGCTTCGACCTTGGCAGCGCGCGCGAGCCGCTGGCGGCGCTGCTGTACACGCATGTGGCCGCCGTCGGCCGCGACCGTCACGCCATCGCGCGCAATCGCGCGCTCGGCGCCGCCGCCTGCGGCACCGACGATGCCACGCCGCCGGACTTCGGCCTGCGTGCGCCGGCGCTGTCCGGCGAGTGGCTGGCCCAGACCGCGGCGCCCTACGCGGTGCTGCTGACCAACGCCAGCCGGCCGAGCAAGCTGTGGCCGGACGAGCGCTGGCGCACCGTCGCCGATCACCTGCATGGCCGCGGCCTGCGCGCGCTGCTGTTTGCCGGCAACGCGCAGGAGGCGGTGGCCACGCGGGCGCGGGCGGCGGCGATGGCCGACGCCTGGGTGGCACCGCCATGCGCGCTGGAGACGGTGGCGGCGGTGCTGGCGCGCGCGCGCCTGGTCATCGGGCTGGACACCGGGCTCACGCACCTGGCGGCAGCGCTCGGGGTACCCACCGTCGGCATCTTCTGCGACTACGACCCGCGGCTCGCCGGCGTCGTCGGCACCGCGCCCTGCGCCAGCCTCGGCGGCGTCGGCGCCGCGCCCGATGCCGAGGCGGTGATCGCCGCCGCCGAGCGGCTGCTCGCGGCGGCGAAGCGGGGCGCGCCGTGAGCGGCGGTCAGCGCTTCGTTACCGCAGGCGTCGCCGTTGGCCGCCACGCTTTGCGGGCGGCCGCGGCGACTGGCACATCGTCACCGCGAAGCCGCGTGGCCGTCTGCTGCCATGCCGCGCAACAGACCGCGCCTATCGGCGCATCGTCACCGCCGAGCTGCGCGGCCATCGGCCGCGACGCCGCGCCGGCAACGGCGCCAATCGGCGCTTCGTCGATGCCAAGCCGCGCCGCCGTCGGCGGCAACGCTTCGCGTGCGGCCGCGCCGTGACCGGCAAGGAGCGCCTGGCGCTTGCCGCCTATCGCATCGGCGGCTGGCTGGCGCTGCCGTGGGCGGCGCTGTATCTGCTGTGGCGCAGCCTGGCGCAGCCCGAGTACCGGCAGCACTGGGGCGAGCGCTTCCTCGGCCGCGGCGCATCGCCGCCATCGGGGCAACCGCTGATCTGGGTGCATGCGGTGTCGGTCGGCGAGACGCGCGCCGCGCAGCCGCTCGTCGAGCGGCTGGCGCGCGAGCTGCCGCAGGCCGCGTTCCTGCTCACGCACATGACGCCCACCGGGCGCGCGGTCGGGCAGTCGATCGTCGCGTCAGCGCCGGGTCGGGTGACGCAGCGCTATCTGCCCTACGACGTGCCGCCGGCGGTGGCGCGCTTCTTTCGCGAGGTCCGGCCTTCGGTCGGCGTGCTGATGGAAACGGAGGTGTGGCCGAACCTGCTGCACGCGGCGCGGGCCGCCGGGGTGCCGATGCTGCTCGCCAACGCGCGGCTGTCGGAAAAGTCGGCGGCGCGCGGGCGGCGCTATGCGGCGCTGCTGCGGCCGGCCGCGGCCGCGCTCGGCCGCATCGCCGCGCAGAGCGAGGCCGACCGCGAGCGCATCGCCGGCTGGTACGCCGGCCGCATCGAGGTGGTCGGCAACCTGAAGTTCGACCTGGCCGTCGACGAGGCGCTGCTGGCCGAAGGGCAGGCGCTGCGCGCGGCGTGGGGCAGCCGGCCGGTGTGGCTGTTCGCCAGCACGCGGGAGGGCGAGGAGGAACTGATCCTCGCCGCCTGGGCGCGGCGCGGCGGAACCGACCGCGCCGTCCTGCTCTTCGTGCCGCGGCATCCGCAGCGCTTCGACGAGGTGGCGCGGCTGATCGCCTCCCGCGGCCTGGCCTGTCTGCGCCGCTCGCAGGGCTGGCCTGCCGAGGTGCCACCCGGCGCGGTGCTGCTCGGCGACACGATGGGCGAGATGCCGCTTTACTACGCCGCCGCCGACGCGGCGCTGATCGGCGGCAGCCTGCGCGACTACGGCGCCCAGAACCTGATCGAGGCCTGCGCCGTCGGAACGCCGGTCATCGTCGGCCCGAGCACCTTCAACTTCGCCCAGGCGGCGGCCGATGCGATCGCCGCCGGCGCCGCGGTGCAGGTGCGCGATGCCGACGCCGCCCTGGCGGCGATGGACGATCTGTGCCGCGATCCGCTCCGTCGCCAGGCCATGCAGGCGGCGGCGCGGCGGTTTGCCCAGTCGCACCGCGGCGCCACCGCGCGCACGGTGACCCTCGTGCGCGATCTGCTCGGCGGTGTCGCTACTTCGTCAGCAGCGCATTGACCGCCTTCAGGTCGTCCTCGGTCAGCGCGCCGACGGCGGCCTTCAGGCTCAGGCCGCTGAGCAGGAAGTCGTAGCGGGCCCGCTTCAGCTCGCGCTGCGTGCTCACGAGCTGCGTGGTCGCGTTGAGCACGTCGAGCAGGATGCGCACACCGACGCGGTAGCCGACCTGCGTCGATTCGAGCTGCGTGCGTGCCGAGCGCTCGGCCGACTCCAGCGCCTGCACCTGCGTCAGCCCGTAATTGACGCCGGTGAAGGCGGAGCGGGCGGCGTTGGCGGCGCTGCGTCGCGCGGTTTCCAGGTCGCTGAGCGAGCGCTCGTGCTGCGCCAGCGCCTCGCGCACCCGGCTTTGCGTCAGGCCGCCGGTGTACAGCGGCATCGTCAACTGCAGGCCGATGTTGCCGGTGTTGGTGCGGAACGAATTCTCGGTCGTCTGCGTGCCGTTGAAGCGGTTGATGTTGTAGCCGGCGACCAGGTCGACGGTCGGCTTGTAGCCGTCCCTGGCGCGCTGGATCTCGCGCGAGGCGATCTCGCTGGCGGCGCGCGCCACCTGCACGCCGTAGTTGCCGTCCTCGGCCGACTTCACCCAGCTGGCGATCTCGTTGGGCAGCGGCAGCGCCAGTTTCGGCCTGTCGTCGAGCCCGGCCAGCAGCTCCGGGTCGCGGCCGACGATGGTCATCAGCTCGCTGCGGCGGACGATCAGGGTGCCGACCGCCACCTGTTCCAGCGCCACGATCTGGTCGTAGCGGGCCTGCGCCTCGTTGGCATCGACGATGGTCTTGGTGCCGACCTCGAACTCGCGCTTGGCCTGCGCCAGCTGCTGCAGGGTGGCCTGCTTCTGCACCTCCAGCGCCTCGACCTGATCGCGCGCCGCCAGCACGTTGAAGTAGGCCGCGGCCAGCCGCAGCGCCAGGTCCTGCCGCGCCTGCGCCAGCGCGCTCTCCGCCTGCAGCCGCTGGATCTTCGCCTGCTCGATCAGCTGCCAGTTCTGCGGCCGGTACACCGGCACGGTCAGCGACAGGCCGCCGCCGAAGTCGCCGTGGGTGTTGTCGAAACGGGGCGGCCGCCGCTCGTAGGTGCTCTGGTTGACGCGGCCGGCCAGATTGAGGTTCGGCAGCAGCGTCGCGCGGGCCTGCGGCTCGCGCTCGAGCGCCGCCTGGTACTGCGCCCGCGCCGCCGCCCACTGCGAGTCGTTTTCCAGCGCCAGCCGGTACAGCGACAGCAGGTCGTTGCGGCTCGCCGTCCTGGCCGCCTCGCGCAGCGGCGCGGCCGGGTCTTCCAT
>Ga0308414_1002784_pt1 | contig 11288 bp, 9 predicted proteins | sample HotsprSampleOS50_FD_205667 | JGI IMG/M metagenome (GOLD analysis project Ga0308414, IMG submission 205667) | Hot spring phototrophic mat microbial communities from Octopus Spring, Yellowstone National Park, Wyoming, United States - 20090730_OS50 ... | reverse complement strand
GGTCCTCGTCGTGCTCGATCCACGTGTCAATCGTTTGCGAGGAAACGCGGCGGTCGGACTGCTGCTGTCGCATCCGTCCGGCGATCTGTTCCGGCGACCACCCCTGGGCGAGGCCGCGACGGACGGCTTGGTTGAGTTCAGGGCGGTCCATCTTTCGCACCAGAGGTCGGCAAGGCCAGCCGCGAGCGCGCCCGTCAATACGCCGTTCAGTTCGATCCGCGACGCAAGGTAACCAAGCACCATGCAAGCCGCGGCAATTCTTGCACCCACGTCATTGTAGATGACAATCACGTAATGCCTCGCTTACAAACCGCGCGACTCCACCGCGCGCTGCTATATCCTATACGTTGCAGCCCGGCTGAAAGTTAGCCGATTCAGACTTTGCAGTTCTCCTGCCCTGTCCGCCCCCCGACTGGCGGAGAGCCAACGAATGCCGTATAATCCCTCTCCATGAAGAGTCTTGCGCGCATCGGCGCCATCGCTGGCTGCCTCAAAAACTAAGATCGTTACCCGAGGATACAGGATGGCAGGGCCGTCGGTCAGCCGGTGCTTATGCTCGCGGCCGAAAACACTTGATCTTTGGTTGCTGGAATTCCTGTCACAAGAACAAGGGTAGCGGGGTTCGTAGTTCAGGCTGAGTGTTCTGGAGCGCGCGAAGCGGATTGTCTCACATTTTGGGACGGGGTGTGCGGGTTTCGGGCGATAAGCGACGGATGCTGGGGGCATTTGGGACTTCTTCTGGTTGATGATGGGACGTCGTGAAGTCCCCGGCAAGGCCAAGAATCTTGTGTTCTCGCTCGAAAGACGTTTCTCGTCAGCGTGTAATGTGGAACCAAAGCAAAAGTTGCAACAACAGTTTTATCGTTGAGGGTCGCTCATGCCTCGAGAGATTCCAGCAGTCCCGACGGGGTGGCAGTCGCCACGGCTCAGTGCGGGCCACAGCTTCGAAATGGAATTGATCACGCCGATGTTCGGCGGAGGAGTGGAAACGCGGATCAATGATAGAGACTTTCCGATCCGCCCGACCTCGATCCGGGGCCAGTTGCAGTTTTGGTGGCGGGCAACCGTCGGCGCCCAGTATGCAACCCCGCATGAATTGCGGGCCGCCCAGTCTGCGGTCTGGGGCGACACCACACAGGCGAGTCACGTTGAAGTTCAGGTGGAAGCGACGAAAGTTGGTCCTCTAAAACCCTGTGCACAATTCGAGCGAGACAACAAGAGCTGCTATCGCTCGATGCCGACTTGGAATGATCCCTTCAAAAATTCGGCTCTACCGTATGTACTGTTTCCATTTCAAGGGCAACTCGCTAAAGAACGAAGCGAGATTGAGGTTAAACCGGCCTCGTGTATCCACGGGGCTTGTTTCACGCTTACCCTGCGCTGCCGCGAGGGTATCGACTTCGAAACGCAACTCGAGCCGGCACTTCGGGCGTGGGTGAACTTCGGTGGGCTAGGCAGTCGGACTCGTCGCGGTTGCGGGGCAATTGTTTGCAAGGAGCTGGCGCCGAAAAACCGCGACGACCTGTTCTCCTATCTCGTGAAGTTTTTACAAGCACCTCGGGAGGCTCGCGAATGGCCGACACTGGCTGCTGCATTTTTGGTGGGCAATACGCAGAGCGACGCATTGGCCGCGTGGAAAGAAGTTGTGCAGAAGTTTCGCGATTTTCGGCAAGGCGAAAAAGTGGGACGCAATTCGGGCCAACAGCCGAACCGACCGGGGCGTTCCCGTTGGCCGGAGCCGGAGACAATCCGGCGAATCACCAACCAGCGATTACAAAAGCACGAACGCCTGAAACACGTGCCCGATTACGCTTTCCCCCGGGCTGAATTGGGATTGCCTATCGTCTTTCACTTTCAAGAATCGGGCGATCCGCCCGAGACGGTCCTGTACCCGAACAACGACTCTGAAGGAAATAGGCGCGAACGGATGGCCAGTCCGTTGATCCTCAAACCGCTGGCACTAGGAAATGGTGAATTTGTGCCATTGGTTCTGCGGCTCAAGACGCCCGTTCTTGAGGGCGTAGATCTGCGCGAAGGTGAAAGATCCTTGCAATTGCCTCAAGAGACGCTGATTCGTGGTGGGGAATTGGCGGAGCACCCCGATTCGCCAATGCACGGCCGCTCGTCGAACGGCTCGGCGATCGAGGCGTTTCTTGCTTATGCAAAGTCGCAAGGCTTCGAGGAGGTGAAACGATCATGAGCCATCTATTGGCAATCTCCGTGGGTCCCGTGCAGGAGTTCATCGCAGCGGCTCGGCGAACCCGCGACCTTTGGTTTGGGTCGTACCTGCTGTCCGAGATCAGCAAGGCCGTGGCGAAGTCGGTCAAAGACCAGGGCGGTGCGCTCATCTTCCCGCATCCGGACATCGATTTGACTCCTCGTAACGACCGTGTCAACGTTGCCAATGTCATTCTCGCCGCTTTGCCGTCGGGAAATCCGAGAGATGCGGCGAATAAGGCGAGACAGGCGGCACAGGAGTGTTGGAAGAGTTTCGCTGACGAGGCTTTCAACGAAGCCTCTAGAGTAATCCGTAGAGAAATCTGGAATGATCAAGTCGATGACGTGATCGAGTTCTATGCGGCATGGGTTCCTCACACGAACGAGAACAATTACCAAGAGGATCGCAGGAAGCTGATGCGGGTGCTTGCGGGGCGTAAGAACTTGCGGGACTTTCTGCCGGCGAGGGGGCGAGCCGGTGTCCCTAAGTCGTCGTTAGACGGGCAGCGAGAGTCGGTGCTGAAAGACCCGTCGCGCGAGCGGTGGCCCGAGCGATTTCGCGCCCGGCTGCGAATTCGTCAAGGGGAACAGCTTGATGTCGTCGGCGTGGTCAAACGTGTCGCCGAGGGAAATCGCCCCTACCCTTCCGTGTCGCGCGTCGCCGCCGATCCATGGGTGCGCGGCAATCAGGGCAAGAGCGCTTTCCAAGATTTGAGGACCGCCTGCGAGCAGCTGCCGCGAAGCGTGTTGCACGGGATCGACAAAGAAACGTATCCCCAATTCGCGGCTTTTCCTTATCGTTTACCGCAGCCGGCACCATGAGTGGCAAGAGGAAATGGACGCGGAGGAACGCCTCGACTTCCGCGACATTCAAGATGCGTTGGATAGACTTCCCGATCCATCGCCATATCTCGCCGTTCTCATTGCCGACGGCGATAAGATGGGAGCGGCCATCTCCCGGTTGGACTCGGCTGACGCGAACCGCAGTTTTTCGCAAGCGTTGGCCGGCTTCGCCGATTCCGCCCGTACGATTATCGGGTCTTGCAACGGTGTTTTGGTTTATGCCGGCGGCGACGACGTTCTGGCGTTTCTGCCGGTAGATCAATGCCTGAAGTGCGCCCGGCAATTGCGCGAGGCGTTTGTTGATTGCTTGAAATCGCAAGTGCCCGGCAACACGCCGACATTGTCGGTTGGAATCGCCATCGGCCACTTTCTGGAAAACCTCGAAGACCTGTTGGAGTACGGCCGCGAAGCCGAGAAGGCCGCAAAGAAGGTCGAGGGAAAAGATGCATTGGCGGTGCATCTGCACAAACGCGGCGGTGCGCCGATCAAGATTGCTTCGCGATGGGAGGCGGCCCCCGAAGAACGGCTCACGTTGTACGCCGAGTTGATGCAAAGCCAAGCATTGTCGAGCAAGCTGCCGTACGACCTCCAGAGACTGATTGAGATTTACGAGGCCGACGGTTGGCAAAGCGAAGTGCGCCGCCAGGCCATGCAGAAAGACGCCTTACGGATCATCGCCGACAAACAGCCGCGCGCCGGTCGTCGGCACATGGCGCAAGTTCGCCAGGTTGTTAATATGCTCAATGATGTCGATAGCCTGCGGCAATTCTGCAGCGAGCTGCTTGTCGCCCGGCTGTTGGCAGAGGTCTTTGGTCAAGCTCGGCGGAAACCGATGGCGTTGCAGGCCCTGGAGGTGGAGGTCACCGCATGAACACTCTTCTTCAGCTCACGCCGCATGATCCTTTGATTTCGCGCGACGGTCGGCCGTTCGGAGCGGGACAGGGGAGCCGAATGCGAGGTCTGCCGTGGCCGCTGCCCTCTGTTGTCGCCGGGTCGTTCCGCACAGCAATCGTAAAAAACAGCGCGGAGCTTGATTTCTCCGGGAATATGCCGCAGCGGCTGATGCAGGTCTCAGTTGCAGGTGTTTTTCCGGTTCACGCGAGCGAGTTGTATCTGCCCGCACCGAACGATGCTGTGGCGGAGCCGCACGAAAAGGGGCGAGGAATCAAACGACTTCACCGCGTTCAACCGCAATCCTTCCTTGGGGGGTGCGATTTGCCGAAAGAGGGCCTTCAGCCGGTTCTGCTCTCAGAATCGCAAGCCGGAGAAGACTTCAAGCCGGCCGAAATTCCCGCTTGGTGGCCGGTCGGCAAATACATCGATTGGCTTCGGGGCGGTGATGTGAGCTTCGATTCGTCCTTCCTCCGCAGTCCGCTTCAAGAGACTCGCGATCACGTTTGCCTCGATGCAGCGCGCGGCGCTGCGGCGGAGGGACTGGTTTTTGCATCCGTGAATCTGCATGCCGCTTATTTGCCGCGGTTCGCGACAATCGATGTCGGGCATGGCGGGCGTTTTGCTGATCGCTATGCCGAGGTTGTCCTTTCTGCGCGCATAGCCGGAGATGAATCGTTGCTCCAGAAGGTGCACCTCGACTTTTGGCATCCTTTAGGTGGCGAGCGACGATTGGTGCATTGGAAGCAGGCGGATTCCGGCCTGTGGAATTGCCCGCTGGCGATTCGCGATGAACTTGAGCGAACGACGCGAGTGCGAATGATCCTGGCCGCTCCGGCCATCTTCAAAGACGGTTGGAAGCCGGGCTGGCTGAACGAGCAACTCGAAGGATCTCCGCCTGGTAGTTCGGTCAAGCTGAAGCTGGTCGGTGTGAGCAACGGCCGCTGGAGGCCGGTCTCCGGCTGGTCGCTGGCCCCGCCGCGCGGCCCGAAGCCTATCCGCCGGATGACGCCGGCCGGGAGTGTTTACTTTTTCGAGGTTGAACAACCAGGAAGCGCCGCAAGGCTTGCCGACCTCTGGCTTCAGCCGGTTAGTGATGAAGAACAAATGCAACGAGACGGCTTCGGCCTGGCCGTCTGGGGAGTTTGGTAATCCCAACACATACGAGGACCATCGATATGCCCAACACACGTATCTACTGGCTGCATACACTCAGCCCGACTCACGCCGGCATCGGCCGTGGGTTGGGTTACATCGATTTACCGATCGATCGCGACAGCATCACCGGTTGGCCAATCGTTCGCGGGTCGGGCTTCAAGGGAGTGTGGCGCGATTGGGCCGTTCAACAAAAGCTGCTGAATATCGACCAAGCCTTTGGCAGAGCCGACAAAGACGGCGATTCGGCAAATTCCGGCGCGCTTATCCCCACTGACGCCAAGCTGGTTTGTTTGCCGGTTCGCAGCTACCGCGGCACGTTCGCCTGGGCTACATCACCGCTTTGCCTCCAATTGGTCCGGCGAACGCTGAGCCTGGCAGGGGGGAAGAACCTTCCCGACCCTCCAAAAGCGTTGTCCGACGACGCCCATCATCCGCCGGGCACCGTCGACGCCCATCATCCGCCGGGCACCGTATTGATTGAGGACAAGTTGATTGAGGACAAGCGTATCTTCCTCGAAGACCTCGACTTCAAGGCCGTCGAGTGCAAGACTGCTGAAGCTTGGGCGAGGTTGATCGCCGAAAACGTCTTTGCCGGCGATACTGACTGGCAGGAGCAGTTCAATAAACGATTCGTCGTTCTTCCGGACTCGGCCTTCGACTTCCTCTGTGAAACCGGAACCGAAGTTCATACGCGGGTGCGCATCGACGACAGCACGAAAACCGTCGCCCCAGGCGCCCTTTGGACCGAAGAATCGTTGCCGACCGAAACGATCCTCATGGGCATCATCCAGTGCGACCGCGTTTTCGGCAACAATGGCGAAGACATTACGCCGCAAGGTCTTCTCGATCGCTTTGCGCAGGCAACCCTGACGCTCCAAATCGGGGGCAAGGCCACCGTGGGTCGGGGGCAAGTTCGAGTCGTGTTCGCGGAGGTGAAATAATGCAGACCCGAAGCCAACAGTATGCCCGAGCCGCATTTCCCGCCGTGCAACAGCACTACCCGCAGCCAACGAAAGACTTAAGCCAAGAGCAGAAAGAGTATCGCACGATCGCCAAAAAGTTCCCGGCCCTGATCCACACCTGCGGCTTGGCTCAGGCGATTGCCTTCATCCAGGCCAAGGGGCACGCAGACTATCTGGCGGATCTGGCCAAGGTCGTTCAGAGTGCGGGCCATTCCGAAATCGCCTCGGCCGATGAACTGGCCGAACAAAGTCGCAAAAGTTCGTTGAACATTTACATGCGTCTGAGTCGCGATACTCTGACGGCTGCCGGGTGGCTCAAACGCTATGTCGAAGCCTTGGCCGGGGAGGACGATTGATGCGCAATTCCATCATTGTTGCCCTGCGGAACAGTCGAGAAGAGCGCGGCCAGCACGCCGGTTTGCTCCTGCAGCGGTATCTTTGCGAAAATGCCGCCGGCAATGACGGCAACCCCGAGGAAAAACGCGCCATTCTGCTGGCAGCCGTCAAGGCCTCTGTCAATCCCGAGGTTCAATCGCTGTACTCAGCAGCCTTCGCGCGATGGCGGCAATCGCTGTCGCCGCAAACCTTGGTCAACGAACTGCAAACCGTCGGCCGTCTTATTGTCGGTCTCGGTTCGGAAAACGTACTCGAGACGGGCATTCGGCTTCATCACAATTACGGTCTGCCCATCATTCCCGGCTCGGCCCTGAAAGGGCTGGCCGCGCACTATTGCGACCGGGTGTGGGGCGAATCGAACTCCAGATTCAAAAAACCGACGCACGACCAAGACAAAGCCTATCGAGACTGGCTCGACGGCCGGGGCCCCAAGCCCGACGACAACTTTCATCGCTTGCTCTTCGGCACGACCGACGACAGCGGCTGCATCATTTTCCACGATGCGTGGCTCGTTCCCGGCCAGAAAACAGAGCCGCTCAAGCTCGACGTCATGACGCCGCATCATTTGAGGTGGCTCGACGGCGCCGTTCCGCCGACCGATTTCGATAGCCCCACGCCCGTGCCCTTTCTTTCCGTCTCGGGGCGATTCCTCTTTGCGGTTTGTTGGTCCGGGCCCGAAAGCGACAAAGCCCTCGCATGGCGCGACTTGGCGATGCAATGTCTGCGCGAAGCGCTTTTCCACTGGGGGGTCGGCGGAAAGACATCCAGCGGGTACGGACGTTTCGATCCGAAGAAATGGACTGAAGACGAAAAGAAGCGTCAGGAAGAGGCAGAACAAAAACGTATTGCTGCCGCGGAAGAAGCCGCCCTCGCCGCGATGCCGGAAGACGATCGCGTGATTCAGCAGTTTTTGGACAAGCATCCGAACAAAGCTGAAAAACGCGATTGGATCAAATTATTCGAAGAGCTTCGCAAGCCGGACGGGCAATTCCAAGCTGCGGAGCTGCGTCGCCTGGTCGCCAAGCGGGTCAAAGCGGGCATGATGGCCGCTAAAGCGTGGAACGACAAAGACAAGAACGCCGAACGGAAAAAATTCATCGAAGCTATTCTGGCCGAACAGTGACGCGGCTTGCCGACTGGCCCTGTGCGAGCAGCAGCGACGGAAGTGGCTCCACAGACGGTCGGCGTCCCTAGATCGGCCCAGCGACAGGCCGAACAGCGGCGGCGCTCGATCATCTTCGACAACGGCACGGAGTTCGCTCGCTTCAGGAGAACTGCAAAGTCTGAATTGGCCAACTTTCAGCCGGGATGCAACGTATAGGATATAGCAGCGCGCGGTGGAGTCGCGCGGAATCTGGCTCGTTTCATGGAGGATTGCCATGGCTGCGTCGTTGGCCGGATTGGTCATGGTCTTTGCTCAGTTGGATGATCCGCCTCGGCTGCGGCGTGCGGCATCCGTTTGCGGGCATCGTCAGTCTCGTCTTTCTCGGGCTGCTCAGTCGCATTACCGAAATGGCCGCTCTCGTCCGTTGGTGCCGGAGACGGTTCAAGTAGGCGCGAAAGCGCGGCCCAGTCGCATTACCGAAATGGCCGTTCTCGTCCGTTGGGCGACGGTCCACTGGGACGAACTCAAGGAGCCGCTTGGATTTACACGCGACAAGCCTCCCTGCGCCACGACCATTTCCCGCGCCTTGGCGGGCCTGACGATCGAGCAATTGCGTTGGGCGTTCGCTCAGTGGTTGAAAACGGCCTTGCCGTCGCAGCAAGGCCGGTGGGCGGCGGCGGGCGACGGCAAAACGTGCGCCCAAGGACTTGCGGCTGATGGATCGCCCGTTCAAATGCTCAACGTCTTTCTCCAGCGGGTCAAGTTGACCCTCGATCAATGGTCAATCAGCGGCGACAAGACGAACGAGCCCGGCAGCCTCAAGCAGCATCTTGCCGAACTGCTGGCCGCCTATCCCGCCTTGAGTCTTCTTACGGGCGACGCCATCTACGCGCAGCGGCCGTTGCTCGAACTTCTCCAGTCGCACGGGGTCGACTACCTCTTTCAGGTCAAGAGCAATCAACCGGACTTGCTCGATGCATTGAAAACCTGTTTTGCCCGTGTTTCCCCCGGTCGGCCTCATCATGAAAGCAGCGTCAAAAAGGGGCTCGAAAGGAAACGCGCCGGAGATGGGTCCATCTCGACGATGCCGAGTATATCCGGCAGCGTCTGAATGTCGCGGGCTGTCGAATGGTCATCCGCGCTGATCGTGAAGTGCGATCAGCCGAGGGAGCGATTCTTTCTTGCGAGACCCGCTACTTCGTGACCAGTTTGGATCCCGACCTGGTCACGTCCTTGGACCTGCACGCCTATATTCGCGGCCATTGGGAGGTGGAAAACTGCCTCCACTTCATCAAGGACCGCTGGTGGGACGAGGACCGTCACTACACCAAACGCCCCGGCTTGGCTGAGGCGTTTGCCAGCCTGACCAATGTCGCTCTCGCGGTCCTTCGGCTTCTGAACCCGCCGGACGAGCCCCTCCGGGCCACTGCCGAACGCATTCAGTGGCGCCCCGGCCCCATACTCTCGTACCTCGGTTTTCGCCCATCCGCCTGACTTTGCAGTTATCCCCCCTTGACAGGTACTTGCATTTACTTCGTGGGGTTGGTAGCATGATATTGGGTGATGGCGCGCGAAATCGCCGGGGCCTCGCTGTGCACAGCGAAATTCGAGTTCTTCTTGCAGAGAAAAAAGCGATCTTTCGACGCGAGGCGCACGGTTCCGAATTAGCTCAGGGACGGGTTCGGTCTTTTTCCTTTTCTTTCCGAGTCTTTTCGAGGAGGACCGGCCATGAAAGAGCAAGTACGCGAGGAGCCCGGGGTGATGGCAGCCTCCGAGCGCTCGATGCGTCAGTGGGCCATCAAAGAAGAGCTGGCCGCGCGGGCCGCTCAGCAGCGTTTGACGGCCGCCCCGGTGGTTAAGCCGTACCACTACGTGTCGATTTCGCGCGAGGCTGGCGCCGGAGGCAGCGAAGTGGCGGCTCAGGTCGCTGCCCGGCTCGGCTGGGACTGCTTCGATCGAAATCTTCTCGACGACGTGGCGAAGCGATGCAACTCCGATCGGCAGATGCTCGAATTGGTTGACGAAACGGAAAGCAGTTGGGTCTTCGACGTTCTGGGCACATGGATGGATCGTCGGCTGGTTCCGCACGAAAAGTATATTGTGGCGCTGGTTCGGTCGATCGTGTGCGCGGCCCAGTGCGCTCAAGCGGTGTTCGTCGGCCGCGGCGCACAGTTCGTTTTGCCCGCCGATCGAACCCTGGCGGTGCGGCTGGTTGCGAATGAGGCGTTCCGATTGGCGCGGCTCGCTCGGATCTATGGCTGTTCACCGGCCGATGCGAGGCAAAAGATGATCGAGATCGATCGGGGCCGCGCGGAATTGGTGAGCCGGTTCTTCCACCACGATATCGCGGATCCGCGACTCTACGACTTGGTGATCAATACGGGTCGTTTAGGAATCGAGGGGGCGGCTGACTTGATCGTCGCTACGGTCCGCCGCCAGGGATGACGCGGCCGCTCCCGGCACGCCGGTTTTTTTCGCAAGATCGTCTGCTTTCGTTTTTCGATCGCTGCGCTACAACGGGTCGCTGGCGGCCTCTTGCGCCGCGTAGAAGCGGTAGTTGAGGATCCGCGGCCCGCCGATCTCTTCGGCGCGAAGCCAAAGCTGGCGGCCGACGAGTTCGCGGCCGTTTTCGATCGTATAGCTTTTCAGGTCTTGTCCGCGCCCCAGGCCGATGATCTGACTCCGCAACGAACGCCGATCGGGGATGAACAGTTCGCAGCGGAAGCTGACGGGCTGATCCGTTTCGTTGATGGTGCGTTGGATCACCTCGAGCCGGCCCTGATCGTCGATTCGGCTGGCCAGTTCGATCATCACGTCTCCCAGCCCGATCTCGATCGCGCGATAGACGCTCAGTCGGATCGGCTGATCGGCGTGCAGATCGAAATCGAATCGCAGGAATCGTTTGCCGCTGCTTGCCGTGCTGGGTATGCGCAGCTCGAACGGCAAACGCCATTGTTCGCCCGCGGCCAGCCGGAACTCGGCCTCGCGCGGAACGGCCTGCCATTGGTCGGGGGGAACGATCCGAATTCGGCCCTGGACCCCCTGGGGAAAGGGATTGACCAATTCGACGACATTGGCGTGGGGCTTATCGAACTCGGCCGGGATGCGGCGTTTCCGCAGGACGAGATCGAGCTGCCACCGTGCAGCGGCAGGAGGAACGCCCTCGAGGAAAACCGGCAAAGGCCCAACCTCGATCGGTCGGGGGCCTGGCGGACCGGAGAACTGTTCCACTCGCCCCCAGGCGTCGGTCAGCGTTGCGCCGGCGGTCACATTCACCGTTTCCGCGGCCGGGGCGTTTCGCCGCACGACAAGCACGGTCGTGTCGCCTTTGGCGAACAGATCATTATCGCTTTCGCCGGGCAATTCCAATCGACCGAGGTGGTCGGCCCCGCCCAACGCATAAGCGGTTGTTCGCCACAGAACGAAAAACGGGTTCGGTTCGCCTTCCGGCGAGAGCAGCCCGTCTTCGGGGTCGAAGGGATCGGCGGCGAAAACCCAGTGAGCGCCGTAAACCTTCGCGGCGATGATTCGCTCCACGTAGTCCGCCCATCGCGCCGTTTTCGCATATTGGTCCGCCGGCAGAGGCGCCAGCACCACCGCGCGCCGCGGTCCCGCCCCGCGGCCCGCCGGCGGTTTCGGCGAAGTCGTCGCGGCCGGGCTGTTCGGTTTATCAAACCGCGTCGACAAGCCGTTCTCGGCGGACACGTCCGCCGCGG
>Ga0308414_1002782_pt1 | contig 11296 bp, 7 predicted proteins | sample HotsprSampleOS50_FD_205667 | JGI IMG/M metagenome (GOLD analysis project Ga0308414, IMG submission 205667) | Hot spring phototrophic mat microbial communities from Octopus Spring, Yellowstone National Park, Wyoming, United States - 20090730_OS50 ... | reverse complement strand
AAACCCCGTGGATACAGTGAAAAAGGCATTGAAAACCTATATCAAAACCGGCCATCTGCCAGCATTGAAAGACTTCACTGCTTCAAATGGCTAAAATCTTACAAATCGTAAATCTGCGGGAACTCGCGAACAAACGCATCGACCGGCCGCGCCGAACGCATCTGCGGGTGCAGCGGATACAGTCGCGACAAGTCGTAGATATGTTCGGGCCTCATCGAATTGAAGCTGTTGCCGATGAGCAGCCGAGCGGTTACAACATAGGACATTGTCAGCATTGCCCGTACGCCGTCGCGGTTGGCGGGTTTAACCTGCAATAAGCTTTTGCTGTCGTTATCATAGCTGGTGACCACGCGGTTTTTATACCATCGCAAACCGGCGCGCGTTACCATATCGGGACTGATTTCCAGCGTATCGCCCCAAATGCGCTGCGAATCGACCAGCCCCAGCGCCACGTCCGAACCGTAATGCAGATTGCGTTCGTGAATCCAGCTTTCCGAACCAAGCCCCATTTTGGCCAGCCGATAGATATTGCGATAGGCGCTGGCGGTAGTGGCGTATTTATCTTCAAAGCCGCCGTTGTGCATCCAGGCGTTGTTGGGGTAATCATACATTATCCCCCTAATCCCCGCGCGGCGGAGATTTTCATACACATCCAGCATGTGCGCCATAAAGCCCGGATCGGTGTAGTCAAAACTTTCCAGAACAAGCCGGTTGTCCTTCCAGGCGATCAAGCTCTTGTTGGGGTCGATATCTTTGGGATAATAGAATACCTCGCCTTTTCCGGTCAGCATCGGAGCGCGGCGGTGATTGAACAGCATGTGTTCAGGAAAAGCGTCGGCATAATCCTGACTGCGGATGCCCGGCTGCATATAGGTAAACTGAATACAGCCGCGTTCGATGACCGCCTGTCCCCATTTTTCGCTGGTTTCGTATGGCGGCAGATAGCGGCCGAACCCCTCGGCTTCTTCCGTAAAGACCGTACCGTCCGGCACGCAGGGCTTTTGCCAGTGTTCGTCATTCCACCAGCCCTGCTGGTTGTTTTCGTTGTAGCAGTCCGGCACCAGACGTACGGCCACTGTGGTATATTTGAGGATGCCGCTGGCGGCGATATGGTCGGCCTGAGCCACTGCGCCGACGGAGGTATTTTTCGCCCCTGTGCCGCGGGCGTACCACAGGCACACCGTCGGAAAATTATAGAGATTCAAATGGATATCCTGCGCCTTGCGCAGTGCGTGAGCGTATGCTTCCAAGCCGTCAAAGGGATCGACCGTCAGCATATCCAGATAGAAACGGTCGTTGGGGACGTACCGCACGCCCGCATCGACACGCTTGCCCTGCGGGTCTTCTGCGGATAATTGAATGTCGATAAAGCCGTCGCGCTGACGGACGCGGACAAACTTTTCGTATTCATTGTATGTCAGGCCGCCGAGAATCAGACAGCGGCGGCTGTCGCCGGAGCCGAACATCGCCAGCAGGTTGTTGCGGCAGCGCAGCGTCGGTTCGCGGCGCACGGCGGTATCCTCCCAGCCGCAATAGCCGTCCAGCGTGAGGAAGTTGTCGGCGACGTTGTGCCCCTCAAACGCCTTGCCTTCGCTGATGGGTTGGATGTTGGCGACCCGAATCATCTGTGTTGTTGTGTTTTCGATGCCGGCCGACATAGCCAAAAATGTCCCACTCTCATAGAGCGCAAATATCTGTACGATCGCCGGTCCATCCGCCCAGCGGCTGACGACTTCCAGTTGGCGGCCTCGCCCCAGCGTGTCGGCCACGGTCTGCGCCTGCCACTGGCGGGTTGCGCCGCGACGGTCGGCGGCATGGCCGGTAATCTGACACTTGGCGCCGCTGACCAGCGTCTTGCCGCCGGCGACATCCACCACATCAAAGCGGCCATTTTTTAAATGGTACTCCACGCGAACGGCCGCATTTTCGAGCACCGCCAAGTCGCCGCGCTGTTCGACAATAACGTTTTCAGCCGAAGCGGCCAAAGTAAAGCCGACGGCAAGCATCAATAAATAAAGGGATTTTAGAGACCGACTGGGCAGTGTTTTTTTCATACGTGTTCTCCAGAATAAACGTTAATGATAGCTGTGCGGCACAGCAAAAAACGCCGCACGACCTTTGTCCGGCGTGTACATTCACAACGCGGTTACAGCATACACGGTTTTGTGCGTTATTACAATTAAAAACCGCCGGCGTTATTGAGACGAATCATCTCAATAAAGACCTCCGGCGAGACCACCCGCACTGCGGTATTCAACGCGCCAACCGCCTTAGCCGCCTCGACCAGTCCGCCGCCAGCAGGGTCGATCCAGACCACACTGTAGGCGTTGGCGTTGGCCGGGTTAGTCGGCAGGTTATTGAGCGTTGCGGCCAGTTGAAGACCGGTACGGCTGACGTTTTCATAAGCGGCGTCATTTTTAAGGATAAATCGGCAGATCGCCATCGGCTTGCCGTTGAACCACAAGATGCGCCCCGACGGGTCGCTCAGTTTGCCGTCAGCATCGGCATAGAACAGTCCTCTGACCGCCGCCTGCTGGGTATAGACATTGGCCACAGCGGCATACGCCGTCGTCAGCGCCGCCGGTGCAATCGTATCCAGCACACACACCGTGCGGAAATCACCCTTTTGCAGCAGCGATGCCAACTGTCCCGAATGCCGCGGCGGTGCAGCGAACGCAAACGGTTCCAGATAGTCGTCGCCGAACACCCACGCCGTAAAGCTATCCTGCGGCGCGGCACGGTTATACATCCACCGCACTGCTGAGGGCGCAAGCTGTGCCAGCGCCGGCGGCAGCAGACGGCCAGCGGCAAACGACAGATTATACCGCGACAAGGCGGGCTGACGCTGACGCTGTGGCCGTAAGCGGTGGACATCTTTCGGTTAGACCTCTAACGTTAAACGGTCGGTCAACTCTGTTGGCCGGCCGTTTTTTGTTGTGTTTTTTTATTGCATCCCCCTGCGACTGGTCTTAGAATAAACCGCTACGATTTTGCGTCCGCCAATAAAAACACAGAAAGGAAATGCCAATGAACCGACGAGAGTTTCTCAAAGCCGCCGCAATGGGGACGGCAGCGTTGCTGTCCGGCTGCGCCGCGCAGCCCGCCGTCGCCAAAACCGCCCACCCCAACGTGTTGATCATCAATATCGACGACATGGGCTACGGCGATCTGTCCTGCCACGGCAATCCGAAATTTCGCACGCCGCATCTGGATGCGCTGCACGCCGAGAGCATTCGTTTTACACAGTTTCACGTCGCACCGATGTGTACGCCGACGCGCGGCCAACTCTTGACCGGCATCGACGCCCTGCGCAACGGCGCCCGCTGGGTCGGCACGGAAAACACGCACCTGCGGCACGACCTGCCGACCATGGCCGAGATATTCCGCAACGCCGGCTATCGCACGGGGCTGTTCGGCAAGTGGCATATCGGCGACAACTACCCCATGCGGCCGCAGGATCGCGGTTTTGAAGAGGTCGTCTGGCACCCGCAGCAGGAAGTCGGCACAGTGGCCGATTACTGGGGTAACGATTACTTTGACGACACTTATGAACACAACGGTGTACGCAAACAATACAATGGCTATTGCACCGATGTGTGGTTCAACGAGGCGATGAACTGGATGCAAAAACAGACGCAGGCCAAGCGGCCGTTTTTGTGTTTTTTGCCGACCAATGTCGTCCACGGGCCGTATTTTGTCGATCAGAAATATCGCGATCGCGTGAATATCCCCAATCTGCCCAAAGAGTTTGAGACATTCTTTGGAATGCTGGTCAATCTGGACGACAACATCGGGCGGCTGGAGGCCTTTATGCAGAAAACCGGTTTGAAGGATAACACCATCGTCATCTTTATGACCGACAACGGCGCCACCGCCGGTTACCATACCTACAACGCCGGAATGAAGGGCTACAAAACTCAACTGTGGGACGGCGGCCATCGTGTGCCGCTGTTTATCCGCTGGCCAAAAGGCAATCTGCGTACGCCGGGCGACATTCACGGCTTGGCACAGGTACAGGACTTGCTGCCGACGCTGCTGGAATTGTGCGGCATTCAGCCGCCAGCCAACGCGGATTTTGACGGGATGAGTTTAGCCCCGCAGTTGCGCGGTCAGGCCGAACTGCCCGACCGAATGATGGTAATTCAATTCCAGCGGCAGATGGCCATCAAAAAGTGGGATGCCTGCATCCTGTGGGGGCCTTGGCGGCTGATGAATCTCTACGATATCGACCCCTATGAGCCCGATAAAGAACTGATTGAAGACATTCAGCGGCGGCGAAAAACCTATGAGGTGCGGCTGGGGCTGTACAACATCGACAGCGACCCGCGGCAGGACCGCAATATCATCGACGAGCATCCCGATGTGGTCGAGAAGATGAAGGCCTATTATGAACAGTGGTGGGGCAAGGTCGAGCCGACATTGTCTATCCCGCGACCGATTATTATCGGCAATGATGCGGAAAACCCCTGCTTTTTGACGGCCTGCAGTTGGGCCAATCAGTATTTTGTGCAAATTCAGAATATTATGGACGGACGACGAGCCAACGGCTTCTGGAATCTGCGGGTTGACCGCGCCGGGACGTATGAATTCGCCCTTTGCCGCTGGCCGAAGGAAGCGGATACGCCGATTGCCGGAAAAACCGATCTGGTTTACACGGACCCATACAGCTATGGCTCGAAGCGAGAGGGCGTGGCTCTGCCGATTGCCCAAGCACGGATGCAAATTGCCGATTTTGATGCGGCAGCCCCGGTGGGTGAAAACGACCGTCAGGTCGTCTTTACCGCCAAGCTGAAGCCCGGCGATGTCAAACTGCAGACGTGGTTCAACGATGCCGACGGCAAAGAAATCTGCGGGGCGTACTACGTTTACATTACCCGCAAGTAATACCTTCCAATCCAAAACATTCAGGCGATCGTATGACCGCCTGAATGTTTTTTGTTCGTCTGCCGCGGGGTGTAAAAATTGACCTGCGGCGAACTCTTTGCTCTATCACAAGTAGCCCAAGTTCCGCAGTTAGGGGATAAAATCGTTGTTTTTAGCGTAAAAACGACGAAAGTCTTCACTACATTTCATTCCAGCCGCGTCCGGTCAGCGTCAGATATTTCGGCAGATTCAGGCCCAGCCGCTGGAGCAATATGGCCTGATGCTCCGTTGGCTGACTGACACAGCGGCGGCGGATTACATTCACCAGACCAGCCAATGGATTCCCGAACGTATCGGGGTGTCGGTCTGCCCCAGAGAGGAGACCGCCCGCTGACGCGGCCCGCCAGAAGTGCGATGCGACTCCACCAACGCCCAGTAAGCGTGGCGTTTGCCGTTCCTGAACCGATAACAGGGGCGAATAAACATACCCCTATTATCCCGTTGCTCAACACCGCTTCAAGGGGCAAGGTCTTTACTACAACGGCATCGGAAAGAATTTGAGCCCAACCGCCAACATCAACCCCGACTTTTGACCTGAAATCGCCGAAAAAAATTTTACGAAAAAATCATTTTTGTGCCAACTGCGGAACTTGGGTTAAGCGGATGCGGCACGGGATCAACAACGAAAACCCCGAAATCAATTTTCCCGTCCCGTTTGCGGCGTGAGGGTTTCCAGTTCAATCTCAAACAGCAATTCGGGCCGGCAGACATCGGCGGCAACCTTCAGATGGGGCAAGACGAGGCCGCAGCGGCGGCAGTAGTCATCAAAGCGGCCAAAATCCGTCAACCGCTTAAAATACACCAGCGCGTTGACCACCTCCGACCAGCCGGTGTGGGTTTCTTTCAAGATAGCCGCAATCACCTGCATCGTGAGGTCAATTTGTCGGTCGGGATCGCCGGCAAACGCCGAGTTGCCCGACCGATCGATGGCAGCCGTACCGGACACATACAGACGGCGGCAAGTCGGCGTCCGCACGGCGACGGCACGGCTGAATGAACTTTTGTAGTCCAGCGCCGGACATTGCAGAGGCGACGGCACGGCGGCAATCTGAACGCTGCCGTTTTTGGGCTGCATCGCCAGAAGCTGCGCTGTCAGCGGCGCGCGGGGCAGATTGGCCGTCCCGACGCCGGTGCTGGCCGGAACCAATCGCCCGTAAATCGCCCGCTCGGTAAAAAACTGATTGCGCGCCGCGTTGAGTTGGTCGTACCAAGCCAAAATATCGTCGGCAAACAGCCACGTCCGTACCGTATCGGCAAAACTGCCGCCGCGGTCGGCCAGGATCGCCTCGGCCTGTTCGAATATACTGCGGGTTGCGGACGCTTTATCGGCGGCTGCGTCCCGCGGCAACAGTCTCAGCAGTGTGTACTCAGCCCAGTCATCCTCATAGCGTATTCCAATCGGCGTATCGCCCCGATACACCGGCGCCGCCTGCACGCCGGACACCGCGTACATCTGCATCTGAAACCGCGCCAGCGGCGGCGGGTAATCCTGCACAATCAGCGCCGGCGGGCAGGTCGTCTGCCGCCGCTGCAGGTTGGCCTGCGCCTCACGAAGCGATGCGGTATCGCCGAACAGGCGCATCCAAACCGGTACAAGCCGATGCTGACTGAGCCAGTCCAATGCGCTGTCCAGTATGCCTGCATCGGCGTTGTGGTCGGCGCGGGAATGGATCCAGCATTCGGTCAATGGCGAACCGTAAAAACATCGTATATCCAGATTTTGGTTGTCGTCGTACATCGGGTCTTTCTTTATTGTAACAAGGGTCGCATCTTTCGCGGCTGCGGCACGGAAACCAACCACTCCTGCGCCGGCGCTAAATGCCGATACAAAAACGCCTGCATCACGTCGTCGGCGGCAATCGCCTGACGGCGGATAGACGAGCCGTTGAACGTCGCACGGCCTTCCAGCCGAATCGCCCGCGTCGTACCGGCCGCCGCCCAGCCGGCCGACAGCGTCAATTGGGCCGGATTATTTCGAGCTGAGATTACCGTATCATTCAACACAAGGCCGCGCGGCGCACCGACAAGACGCAGTTCAATATCGCCGTCAAAGCCGTCTTTGGGCAGGACATAGGCCGATACCTGTGCCGTTTGTCCCGGCCAGATCGATACGCCCGACGGCGTAACCCGCAGCTCAAAATCCGGCATCGGCTCGGAAATCCGCAGCCGATAGCCGAAATCGGCGCCGCCGTGTCCCTGCGCATCGGCCACCTGTACATAATAACGTCCATCCTGAGGCAGCTCGGCCATCAGATATGAATCCGCCGAATGGGTCAGCACGCCCGTGCTTTCCAGATATAGATGCTGCTGACTGACGACATAATCGTCGTTCCACTGCACCACCGTGCCGTCGGCATCCATCAGCCGCACCAGCGAATCCAGCGACGAATACAGTCGGCGCGCCGTCACCTCAATAGCCAATGTCTGCCCTTTGCGTCCCTCCAGCACAAAAACATCCTCATCCTGCGGGCGGTCGATCCGGCCATTGACGATCACCGGCAGCGTTACCGGCTGGGCTTGTTCGACGGCGTCGTTCGGCTCGGCCTCCATCGCCTCCGGCAGTGTATCGACCGCATAGACCATCGGATTGGAGGCGGCAGATTCGTCTTGAAGCCGGGTCTGCCGCCGCGCTGTGCCGGGTGTTGTACGCAGCGGCAATCGTTTGGCCGGCAGATTATACCCGTCGATGGCGGCATCGACCGCCGTGCCTTCTTTGCCGCCCAGCGGGAACATACTGGTGATAAACGGCAGCGCGCCGATGGAAACACGGTACACAAAATCCTCACGCCCGCGGTAGATCGCGTCGCGGATTTCCAGTTCATAAATGCCGGTTGCCGGAACGGTAAAGAACAGTACAGGGTCGGGGTCAAAACGATAATCGTCCGCAAAGGCGACTTCTTTTTTGTGGTCGTCATAGAGCGTTATCGCCGCCTGAAACCAGCCCGGCACCGCATCGGCCAGATAGGGAATCAGATGCCGTGCCTGCACAGCAATAACCAGCGATTGTCCCCGCTCGGCAAAAAACTGAAACCGGTCCACATCGGACGGCATCATCTGCCCATTGATCGTAACCGGCAATTTCAGCGGCTCTGTTTTAGGCAGGGTTTCAAAGCCCGGCAGTTTAATCGCGTCGTCGTGGTTTGGCTCCAACTCGCGGGTTTCCGGCAAGGTGCCGACCTGAAACGTCATTGGGTTGCTCACGGCGGCCATCCCAATAAGCCGGATCTGGCGGTCGCCGGGCGCTGCATCCGGTGCAATCGTCAGTTCCAGCAGCGCCGTTTCGCTCAACTGGCGGTTCTGCTGCTGCTTGTCGCGCGGGATCATCAGCGTCCAGACCAGATGTGCCAGCTCGGCGGGTGTTTTGTCTTCTAAGTTGTACCAGAGGAAATTGTCCGGCAGCTTGACCGCCTCGGCGTTCTGCGTTGCCGAGGGTTCTGCTGCGATCGGTCGGCCGTTTATCGCCTGTGCGATTTGCCGCCGCAGCTCCATCCGCTGGTCTTTATCCAGCGGGCGATTGGGCGCAAAATGGCGCACAATCCGTGCCTCTACGCCGTCGCCGGAGACATGCACCTGCACCGCGCCGCGCAGAAACTGTCCGCCGGCGATAATCTGCACGGTCGTGCCGGCCTGTCCGCCCGCCGGATACAGATACCCGATATGCGGCAGACGCGGCGGGGACGGCTCCTCGGCGGCAAAGGCCGACGCCGCCGCCAGCAAGACAACCGCCGCCGCGGCTCGAATTGACATGCCGGTTGCTATCATACGATTTCCTTTAAGGGTTTGTGGTTGGCGGCGTAGGGCATCACTTTGACATCGAGCCCCTGCGTATTGGGCAGCGGGCCGTTGGGGTCGATGCCCAGTTGGGTATAAAGCCCGGCGATCAGCTCGGCCGGGTCGATGGGACGGTCGGCCACTTCGGCGCCGTTTTCGTTGGATGCGCCCAGCGCTCGGCCGCCCTTAAAGCCGCCGCCGGCGACGACCATACTGAAGCATTTGCCAAAGTGTCCGCGTCCGCCGTTCCAAGGCGATTCCCACTGTACCTTGGGTGTGCGTCCAAACTCGCCGCCCCACCAGACAATGGTGCTGTCCAACAGGCCGCGTGCGGACAAATCCTCCAATAGCGTCGCCATGCCCTGATCCAGTTCCGGCAGTTTTCGCTTCATAATCTCAAAATGCTGTTTGTGGGTGTCCCAGCCCTTGTAATTGATCGTGATATACGGCACGCCGTGTTCGACCAGCCGCCGCGCCATCAGGCACGATTGGCCGAAACTGTTGCGGCCGTATTTTTGGCGCAGCTCGTCTTTTTCCTGCGACAAGTCAAAGAGCTTGCGGGCGTCGCCGAACATCATTTCGTAGGCCTCGGCCTCACATGCATCCAGCGCCGCAAACTGTTGGTTGTGCGGCATCTGCCGGCCGAGCGTGTCGAGCCGATGCAGCAGTTGTCGCCGTTTTTCCTGACGGCTGTCGGAGATGCCGCGTGCGATAATACCCTCGACCGCAAACGGCTGCTGATTGGGATCGCCGCCGGTGATAAATGGCTTGTATCGCTGACCCAGAAAACCGGCTTCGGAGAAACGCCCCTGTCCTTCGGTCAGGACGATATACGGCGGCGCCAGCCCCTCGTAGCCGTGATCATATCCTTTAAACAGCGAGACCACCGCCCCGACATTCGGATAGACCTGCCGATCCGGGTTATGGCCGGTCTGCACCCGATAGGAGGCCGTCTCGTGGGCGTTGATATTGTGGGTCATGCTGCGAATGATGGCGTACTTGTCGGCCTGCTTGGCCAGCAGCGGAAGCAGTTGGCCGATGCGAATACCGTCCACATTCGTTGCGATGGGCGTATCCAGCGGCCCGCAATATGCGCTGCCGGCTTCGGGTTTGGGGTCAAAGGTATCCAAGTGGCACGGACCGCCCCACATCCAGATTTGAATGACGGACTTGGCCTTGGCCGTAAGCGGCGCGGCGGTCTCGGCGGCTGCGCGACCGGTCAGCAGCGGCGAAAGCGCCAGACCCATTGCGCCATACAAGCCGCCGCGCAGCGCCTGCCGCCGCGTCAACAATGGATTGTCATTAAAATAGTTCATTTTCAACTTTCTATCCTCTCTGTCTTCTGTCTTCTGTCTTCTGACTTTTAATCTCAATGTCGATACAAAAACTCTTTCGTATTCATCAGCGCCCAGATCACATCATTGGCCGCCCGCTCAATACCCAGCCCCGGCGCGGTCAAATAGCTTTGCGCCGCCTGTAATTCCTCCGGCGTCGGATAGCGCGACAAGATCGTCAGATAAATCGTCTTGACCAGAAATTCCGGATTCTTTTTGGCCGAGCGGATCAGGCCGCTCAGATACGGGCTGGTTTCGATTTTTTTCTGGATGTGCGAGGAGTTCAGCAGGTGCAGCCGCTGGGCTTCGGTGGATTGATTGCTGCGCTCGGATTCCAGCCCTGTGTCGCGGGACGGACGGCCGAACATCTCCAAAAATGGACTGGAAATACTCCCGTCGGCCAGCGCTATCGTCGGCTGCTGTTCGGGGATAAATGTGAACGGCTCGGGGATCGCGCTGGAGTAGCTTTCGCGCGTCTGTGAGATACGGCACACTGCGTCAATCAATACCTCGGCGTCCAGTCGCCGCACGGGGTAACAGGCGAACAGCCGCTCGGCCTGCGGGTCGCTGCTGCGCGGGATGGACGATTGCTGATAGGTGCGCGAATTGAGAATCAGCCGATAGATGGCCTTTAGGTCAAAGTCCGCCTTGACCAATTCTTTTTCCAAATACGCCAGCAACTCCGGGTGCGACGGCGGATTGTCCGCCCGGATATCGTCCGGCTCGTGAATCAAGCCATATCCCATCAGCCGCGCCCATATCCGGTTGACGATTTGTCGGCTAAACCACGGATTATCCGGCCGAATCAGCCAGTCGGCAAACACGCGCCGCGGGTCTTGTCCGGCGGCAATGACGACGTTTGTTCCGTCGGGAAAGACCGCCTCCAGCGACCCGACGGCGGTCGGGTCAAGCAGTATGATTTCTTCTTTCCACTCGGCGGTGGGTTTATAGGCGATACGCGAGAAAAAGGCCGCCATCTGCTGCCGTTGCGATGACGAAAGCGACTCCCACCGCACCCCCATAAAGGTCAGTGCGACCGCCGCGGCCGTACCGGCGGGCGTACGCTCCTGAATCGCGCGGTAAAAATTCACCGGCGGCACGCGAAAATTGCTCCCGCTGGCTGTCAGCAGTTCGCGAGCGAACTGGTCGTAAGGCAGATTGCTGCGCACCGCATTGTAAATCCAGCGGTGGTACGCCTGTACGGCATTCGGCCACAGATTGATGGGAAACTCGGCCTTGACCCGCAGCACATCGCACCACTTGAGCGT
>Ga0308414_1002780_pt1 | contig 11298 bp, 11 predicted proteins | sample HotsprSampleOS50_FD_205667 | JGI IMG/M metagenome (GOLD analysis project Ga0308414, IMG submission 205667) | Hot spring phototrophic mat microbial communities from Octopus Spring, Yellowstone National Park, Wyoming, United States - 20090730_OS50 ... | reverse complement strand
TGGGAGCGGGCGCGTTATTTTGAGCAGATCTGATTTGCGATCTGGACGCTATGCCCGGGTGGTGAAATTTTTCAGGTGTCACTTCCTGCGGCGAGCCTGACGCGCTCGATGCGCTCGAGTTCTGACGCGAGCTGGTGAAGCGGGATTTGGTTGGGGCCATCGGACCAGGCGTGGGCGGGGTCGGGGTGTGTCTCGATAAAGAGTCCGTCGATGCCGACGGCCACCGCCGCGCGGGCCAGGACGGGGGCGAGTTCGGAATCGCCGCCGGTGGCGGCGCCCAGTCCGCCAGGGCGTTGGACGGAGTGGGTGGCGTCGAAGATGACGGTGTGTCCGTCTTTTTTCATCCAGGCCAGGGAACGCATGTCCACGACCAGGTTGTTGTAGCCGAAGGTGGTGCCGCGCTCGGTGATGTAGTATTGGCCACAGCCGCCTGAGCGCAGTTTTTCGACGATGGGGTTGACATCCCAGGGGGCAAGAAACTGGCCTTTTTTGACGTTGACGGTGCGTCCGGTGCGTGCGGCGGCCAGGATGAGGTCGGTCTGGCGGCAGAGGAAGGCGGGGATTTGAAGCACGTCGCAAACCTGCGCCGCCGCCGCGGCTTCTTCGGGGCTGTGGATGTCGGTGAGCACAGGGATGTTGAATTGGTTTTTGATTTTTTGGAGGATGCGCAGGCCTTCGTTGAGGCCGGGGCCGCGCTTGCTGCCGAGGGAGGTGCGGTTGGCTTTGTCGTAGCTGGCTTTGAAGATGTATTGCCAGCGGAGTTTGCGCGATGTTGCCAACACGCTTTCGGCGACTTGCATGCAAAGGGCCTCGCTCTCAATCACGCAAGGGCCGCTGATCAGGATGAAGGCTGGTGTGGGCGGGATGGTTTGCATTTTTCAGGCTTATGGAGCGGGGGATGTTTTGATTTTTTTGCTCTGTTTGCCGGGCGGGGAAATTCCGGCACGTCGAAGCAGGGTGTTGACGTGACGAAAGTGATGCTGCTCGGAGCAGAGTTGGCGGATTTTTTCCCGGCCGAGAGTTTTGAGCAGTTGCTCGTCGGCCAGCGCTTCTTCCAGAAACAGATTTTTTCCAGTAAGGCCCGAGCGGATTTTTTCCCATACGCGCATGGAGAGAGATTGCACTTTTTCGTAGGCCTCTTTGCGCGGTGCGCCGCGGCGGATGAGTTCCAGTAGCAGCGATTGGGAGAGGAATAGCCCGCCGGTGCTCCACATGTTGCGCGACATGGCGGCGGGGTAGATTTGCAGGCCTGAAAGTAGGTCTGCGAAAGTGTGCAGCATGTAGCTGAGGTAGCCGCAGGCATCGGGCATGATTACACGCTCCACGCTGCTGTGGGAGATGTCGCGCTCATGCCACAGGGCCACGTTTTCCATGGCTGCGATGGCGTAGCCGCGGAGAAGTCTTGCTAGGCCGCTGAGGCGTTCGCCTGTGATGGGGTTGCGTTTGTGGGGCATGGCGCTGGAGCCTTTTTGGCCGGGCGCGAAATATTCTTCGAGTTCGAGCACCTCGGTTCGTTGTAGGTGGCGGAATTCCGTGGCCCAGCGGTCGATGGTGCAGGCCACAAGTGCCAGTGCGCTGATGAATTCGGCATGGCGATCGCGCTGGATGATCTGTGTGGAAATCGGGTCGGGTTGCAAGTTCAGTTTTTTGCAGACGTATTTTTCCACAGCCGGTTCGAGATGTGCAAAGGTGCCGACGGCGCCCGAGATTTTGCCGACTCGGACGATTTCCCGAGCGTATTTGATTTTGTTTTCGCATCGCCTGAACTCGTCGTGCAGGAGAGCCATTTTGAGCCCGAAGGTGATCGGTTCGGCGTGTATGCCGTGACTGCGCCCGATCATCGGTGTATGGCTGTGTTTTTTGGCCAGAGCCGCAGAGATTTTTTGGATATCAGCGAGTTGTTTGAGGAAAATATCGGCGCTCTGAACCATTTGAACGGCGAGTGTGGTGTCGAGCAGATCGGAGGATGTCATCCCGAAATGAAGCCATCGTCCGGCAGGGCCGATGTGTGAGGCGACCTCTTCGATGAAAGCGATGACGTCGTGGTTGGTGCGTTTTTCAATTTCTTTAACGCGCTCGAGATGGAATTTGGCCCGCTTGCGGATTGTGGCGGCGTCTTTCAAGGGGATGTGCCCCAGTTGGGCGAGTGCTTCACAGACCGAGATTTCGATTTCCAACCAAATTTCGCATTTGCGCTGTTCGCTCCAAATGAGCGTCATTTCGGGCATGGCATATCTTTCGATCATCAGTGGATGATTAGCCGCGGACGGCGATGAAGTGCGAGATTTTTCGGATGCTGTTTGCGGTTGATTTCAGAGTGTGATGCGGCTCATAAGGAAATCATGCCCTCATCAAGTTACCAAATCCTGCGCAGCAAAGGCCGCAGGCCGGATCAAATGCGTCCCGTGAAATTCGAGGCGGATGTAGCCAAAAATGCCATCTCGTCGGTGTTGTGCTCCTTCGGCAATACGCAGGTGATCTGTGCTGTGTCGATTGAAAATGCCGTGCCGCGATGGATGAAGGAGCAGAATGTGACCGGGGGTTGGATCACTGCGGAATATTCCATGCTGCCATACTCCACATCCATACGAAAACCGCGTGATTCCACCCGCGGCAAGGTGGATGGACGCTCAACAGAAATCCAGCGTCTTATTGGCAGGAGCCTGAGAGCTGTTTGTGATCTCACCGCGCTGGGGGAACGCACCTTGTGGGTGGATTGCGATGTGTTGCGTGCCGACGGCGGCACCCGCACAGCAGCAATCACCGGCGCGGTCACGGCGTTGGAGATCGCCAGGCTTCGTCTGGAAAAAGAAGAAAAAAAACCATGCTCGTTTCTGCGCTACCTGGCTTCCGCAGTAAGTGTCGGAATTGTCGATGGACAGGCGCTTTTGGATTTGGACTATGTGGAGGACAGCCGGGCGGAAGCGGATATGAATGTCGTCATGACGGACTCGGGAAATTATGTGGAAGTGCAGGTCAGCGGCGAGGAGAGCACGTTCAGCCCGGCGCAGCTAAAAAAGATGCTGACACTTGCACAAAAAGGCTGCGGGGAAATTTCGGAGGTTCGCAAAAAATTTTTAAAAAAATTCTCGCATCGTCCTTCTGGCAAAGCGAAAATTTGACGAGGAGGTGAATTTTATGAAGTTGTTCATAAAAGAAGGTTGTCCCTGGTGCGAAGAGGCGGAGGCCTGGTTGAGCGACAATAATTTTGAATACGAAAGAATCGATGTGCTCTCAGATCACATCGCATTTGCCGAGATGAAACGGATATCCGGTCAGACCAAGGCACCGACTCTGCAGCTTGACGATGGGCAGGTGCTCGCAGATTTTGATGTGGATGAGCTGGAGGATTTTTTCCGGCATCAAGGCCTGATCGAAACATAAGTCTCAATATATTGAATGTTGACCGAGGTGTGACTCGGCAGGTAACACATGCCCACGGAAAATGCACCTCCAACATCACTTTGAAACAGGCGTTCATCCCTGGTTAAGTCAGCTCACCCCTTACCAAACAGGCAAGCCGATTGACGAGACGGCAAGGGAGCTCGGCCTTGACCCCGGTTCGATAGTGAAGCTTGCTTCAAATGAAAACCCGCTGGGTCCGTCGCCCCGTGCCGTCGAGGCCATGAAAAAAGCTCTCGAAAAATGCCATATTTATCCCGACGGTTCAGGGTATTACCTGCGTAAAGCCATTGCGGAAAAACTTGGCCTCGACATCGAAAACATCGTCCTCGGCAACGGCTCAAATGAAATCATCGAGTTGCTCGGGCACGTGCTTTTGAAACCCGGAACCAACATCATCGCCGCAGAGCATGCATTTGTCGTTTACAAACTTATGGCCCAACTGCAGGGCGCAGAATGCATCGAAGTGCCCGATCCCGATTTCAGGCACGATCTTCGTGCCATGCGTCAGGCAATCACGCCGGATACCAGGCTGATTTTTGTTGCAAACCCCAACAACCCCACGGGCACCGCCGTCACTTCCAACGAGTTGGATGAGTTGATCATGCTCGTGCCGCACTGGGTTACGGTGGTGGTGGATGAGGCGTATTATGAATTTTTGGAAAATCCCCCGGACCTGATCAAACACATCCGCTACGGGCGAAATGTCGTTGTCATGCGCACTTTTTCCAAAACCCAGGGCCTGGCGGGGCTGAGAATCGGTTACGGGCTTATGCCCACACACATCTCCAGGTGGCTCCAGCGTGTCCGCCAACCGTTCAACGCCAACCTCATCGCACAAGCTGGCGCACTGGCTTCACTCAACGACCACGAACATCTGCAAAAAACAGTGAGCCTCATCAAATCCGAACGTTCAAAAATTGAGGCGGCATTGCGAGATCTGGGCGTAAAAATTGTTCCTTCTCAGGCAAATTTTCTGCTCATGGAGGTTGGTGACGGCAACGCCATGTTCCGCGCCCTCCTCCAGCAGGGCGTTATTGTGCGTGCGATGGAATCTTACAAACTTCCTGCATGGATTCGGGTCACCATCGGACTGCCCGCAGAAAACGAGCGCTTCCTGCGGGAGCTCAAAAAAGTCCTGAAAAAATAACATGCCGGACTTCTCCAAGCTCCTCATTCTGGGACCCGGCCTACTGGGCGGTTCAGTAGGCCTTGCGGCAAAAGCGCGCGGGTTGGCACGTCACGTAGCTTTTTGGGGCCGCCGTGAACAGCCACTTCGTGACGCCCTCGCGCGGGGCGCGGCCGACTCAATCCACACCGACTTAAGCCAAGCCGCTGCAGATGTTGACATCGTGATCTTCGCCACCCCCACGCGAACATTTTCCCAACTCGCCCAGGAATTGGTCGGCAACTTGCCAGAGGATGCAGTGATCACAGACGTCGGTTCTGTGAAGACTCCGGTCTGCCGCGAAATGGAAAAAATCTTCCCCGGCCGCTTCATCGGCTCTCACCCAATGGCTGGCGCGGAAAAAACCGGCATCGCCCACGCCCGGGCTGACCTTTTTGAAAACGCCGCCTGCATCATCACCCCGCTGGAGACGACATCGCCAAAAGCGCTTGACGCCGCACACGCACTCTGGTCGGCCCTCGGTTGCCGCATCCACCAGATGACAGCCCAAGAACACGACCAGGCCGTTGCGCACCTCAGCCACCTTCCGCACTTAATTGCTGCCGCCCTCGTCAATTCCGCACTCGCCGAAATTCCTGAACCATGGACGCAAATCGTCGGTCCGGGATTTCGCGATACCACGCGCGTGGCCTCCGGTCCGCCTTCCATGTGGGCGGAAATTCTTGCCGACAACCGGGCAGCCGTCGCCTCGGCCATCGCCGGTTTCCTCTGCGAGCTTGAGAAAATTTCCACCGCTCTGCGCGCTGAAGACATCGGTCCGCTTCAAAAACTTTTGACTTCCGCCAAGGACATGCGCGACACCTTGATCCAAAAAAAATTTTCCCCATGAAATCCTCACTGAAAGTCCGGCCCGTGCGTTCTATAAACGGCACCATCGAAGTTCCCGGAGACAAAAGCATGTCCCACCGCGCCATCATGCTCGCAGGGTTGGCCGACGGCACTTCTCGCATCACCGGCTTTTTGCCCAGCGAAGATTGTCTTTGCACACTGCGCGCTTTCCAGGCTCTTGGAGCAAACATCCGCCGCACATCACCCACTACGCTTGAAATTGAAGGCAACGGCGGCAACTGCCGACAAGTGCTCGAGCCGATCGATTGCGGCAACTCCGGAACCTCCATGCGACTGTTGGCCGGAATACTCGTCGCCCAGCCGTTCACCTCCAAACTGGTCGGCGACGCCTCCCTCAGCTCCAGACCCATGAAAAGAATCATCGAGCCGCTCAACTTGATGGGAGGCACAGTGATCAGCGAATACGGCAACGACAGGGCACCTCTCATCATTAATGGCGACCGCATCCATCCCATCAATTACGACATCCCCGTGGCGTCGGCTCAGGTCAAAAGTGCCATCATGCTGGCCGCCATGTTTGCCGAGGGAGCCACCACCATCACCGAGCCGCACAAATCCCGCGACCACAGCGAGCGCATGTTCCGACACTACCATGTTCCCATCCGTGTTGACGGCAACACCGTCATCGTTCATGGCCGCTGCCTTCCACATCCCGAAGACTTCTTCGTGCCCGGCGATATTTCCTCAGCCGCTTTCTGGATGGGGGCTGCTGCCGTGAAAGAAGGTTCGCACCTTGTAATCGAAAACGTCGGACTCAACCCCACGCGCACCGGCATCATCAGCGTTCTCCTGCGCATGGGCGCGCACATCAAAGAATGCATCAAGGGCGGAAAAAACGGCGAACCATTTGGCTCGGTGGAAATTACGGGAGCCAGACTGCACGGCACAAAAATCTCCGGGCCGGAAATCCCCACACTCATCGACGAAATTCCGCTCATTTCCGTTGTCGGGGCACTTGCACAAGGTGAAACTGTCATCTCCGACGCCAAAGAACTGCGCGTCAAAGAAACCGACCGCATTGCCGTCATGGCAAAATGCCTCCGCGCCTTCGGCATTGAAGTCGAAGAGTGCGAAGACGGCATGGTCATACAGGGTGGTGCGGACATTCGCGGTGCCACGGTTGACAGCCACGGCGACCACCGCGTCGCCATGTCCTGCGCCATACTCGGCCTGCACGCGACCGGACGCACCACAATCACCAACTGCGAGTGCATAGCCACTTCTTATCCCGGATTTGAAGACACTCTCGAGGCGGTCATGGAGGGAAAACTCCGCCAAATTGACAACCGCACCAAAAACCGCCTCGCCATGATGCCGGACACAGAAAAATGAAAACGGCCTCAACGCCACACACCGTCATTGCAATTGATGGCCCCTCCGCATCAGGAAAAAGCACCGTGGCCAGAGAGGTGGCAAGACACCTCAATTTCGCCTATGTTGACACAGGTGCCATGTATCGAGCTGCCACTCTGGCAGTGATTAAATCGGGCGTCGATCCCAAAAACCCAGAAGCCACCTCCACCTGCGTTGCCAACTGCGGACTGCGCGCCATCATCGAAAACTCTTCATCTGCTCTTTACTTTGGCACAGAAAAAATCCACCCTTCCCACCTCAAATCGCGTGAAGTCAACGCACTCGTCTCTGACATCGCCGGCAATCCGCAAGTGAGAAAATTTCTTGTCGCCATCCAACGCGAGCTGGCGCAGCACGCCCCGCTCGTCATGGAGGGTCGCGACATCGGCACAGTTGTTTTTCCGCATACCCCGCACAAATTCTACCTCGACGCTGACCCCGCTGTGCGCGAGGCCCGCCGCAGGCAGGAAGGCGCCCAGGATGCCATCCACCAACGCGACGCAAAAGACTCCTCCCGGCAGGTTGCTCCCCTGCGCGTGGCGGAGGATGCCGACATCATCGACTCCACACACATGACGATCGAGCAGGTCGTCCAACACATTCTCAAAAAACTCGCCTCACGCAACATCCCGCAGCCGCCGCCGTGACCTCACACCCTGGCGGCTTACTTCCTTGCCCACTCCAAAAAAAAATCCGCCAGGCGCTCGGCAATAACCGAGGGTGGCACACCGTCCACAGCCACCGTTACATCCGCCATCTCATAGAACAAACTCCTTTCAGCCAGCAGCCGCTCGATTTTTGCTTTCACATTCTCACCGCCCGTCAAAAGCGGCCTGTCCTCCGCCGTGCCCACACGCGCGACCAGCGTGGCAACTTCCGCCCGAAGATAAACAACCACACTGCCGCTGAGTAACAGTCGGCGCGTGATTGGCTGAACAAAAGCTCCCCCACCAGTGGCGATCACCAGCGTTTGAGGCTCGATCACCAACTCCTCCACGCACGCCAGTTCCCTCTGGCGAAAACCCGCTTCACCTTCATGCTGAAAAATCTCCGGGATCGACATCCCCGCCCTTGCGCAAACCACATCATCCACATCCACCACATGCCTGCTCAAAAAAAATCCCAGCTCCTTTGCCACCGTGCTCTTGCCGCAACCCATCATGCCGACAAGCGAAATATGTCTTCGCACCATAAAACGCCTATAAACCCACGCCCCCACTCCTCCAAGCCGATAAAAAACCCCGGCCAGAACTGCACCCACAACCAACTCTGCGCCGGCACCAAAAAAAATTTTCTTTAGACACCTCGCGGCAAACAGTCGGAGCACGGCGGGGCAATCCTGGAAAAAATCATTTTCTGCAACCATTCCGGCAGCACAGTCCAATCCCAAGCTTGCTAAGTTTCCAACATGGAAAAAAACTTTCACTTCGACCCGACCCCGTCAGAAGACCCCTTCCACAAAGCCCGGCAACAACATCAAGCCGTCGAGTGCGACTTTGCCGGCGAAAAAATTCCCATGCTCCTGAGTCATGCCGCCGTGCGCGAAGCCGCGCGCGACTGGAAACGCTTCAGCTCCGATGCTCCCTTCCGTGTTCCCATCCCCTCCGAGGAAAAAGTGCGCACCACCCGCCAACTGCCCATCGAAACCGACCCCCCGGTGCATACCGAATACCGCAAGATCATCGAGCCATTCTTCATGCGCCCGCGCGAAACCTGGATGCAGGAGCGCCTCGCCTCCCTCATGGCGCAACTGCTCGATGCCGCCATCCGCAACTCGCCCGTCGATGCCGTCGGCGCATTTGCCATCCCGCTCCAATCCCGCTCTCTGGCCATTCTCCTAGGCGTGCCCGAGTCCGAGGCCGAAGAATGGATCAGTTGGGGCCTCAACGCCCTCAAAGACGAGGGCCTCAGCGAGTCCAAGGGTGCCCGGCTCGACAGCTACATCCGCCGCAAAATCGCGGAAGCGGCGCGCGACCCTGGCGACGATCTCTTTGGCACACTGCAGCGCGCTACATTCCAGGGCCGCAAGCTCGATGTCGAAGAAATGGTGGGCTTCGTCAACCTCGTCTTCGCCGGCGGGCGCGACACCGTCATCCACTCCATCACCGGAATTTTAAACTGGTTTGCCGAGCACCCCGATGGCCTTGAAGCCCTGCGTCAAAACCCGGCCGTGCACCAGACCGCCATCGAAGAATTTTTCCGCTACCTCTCGCCCATCCCGCACCTGGGTCGAGTCAGCAAAAACGGCGACTGCGTGCACGGCCTCACCGTGCCGCCCGGCGGACGCATCTCCCTGTGCTGGGCTTCAGCCAACCGGGACGAGAGCGTTTTTGAAAACCCCGACCAGGTTATGCTCGATCGCAAGCCCAACCCGCACGTGAGCTTCGGCAGCGGCCCCCACTCCTGCATTGGCGCTCTTCACGCCCGTGCCATAGTGCGACAGCTCATCACCCAACTTTGCGAAAAAGTCCGCCGCATCGAAGTGCTCGAACGCCATCACTGCATCGAGGACCTGGGCGGATTCCGCCGCAAAGCCGGATTTGAAAAACTTGTGGTGAAACTACACACACTCTGAAAAAAATAACTTGATGCAGTGCTTGAAACATCTCGAATATCGTGTTGCTCACATGATAACCTTGTATTAAAATGCAATAACCTAAAAACGCTCTTAAACCCAAGGCACTGAAAAATTGCAACTGGCCACACACACCATCGATATTGAAATATGAACTCTACTGTATCCCTTCTGGCGAAAAGATACTTTTACCTGCCGGCACGGAAGTGGTAATAACACAGGCTCTGGGCGGGTCTTACACACTACTTGTCCATTCCTTGGCAGGCTTGTTTCGACTTGATGGCTCGAATGCCGACGCGATTGGAAAAAAACCGCAAACCACGGACATTAAAAACAATCAAGCCAGCCTGGAAGAACTGGTATGGGATACTCTCAAAAAATGCTACGATCCAGAGATTCCCGTCAACATCGTCGATCTGGGGTTGGTTTATGAAGTGAAGGTCCAAGGGCCTGAAAACCTGCCAAAAGACGTCTTTGTGAAAATGACCCTTACAGCGCCCGGCTGCGGCATGGGCCCTGTGCTGGCCGCGGATGCTCGATCGAAAATCGCTTCTCTGCCGGGTGTTAAATCCGCCGACGTTACCATAGTTTGGGATCCACCTTGGGGACCGGAAAGAATAACTCCCGCAGGGCGGGAAAAGCTCGGCATGGTTTGAATCCATCCGCCAAGAGTCCTGGCTCGGCACAGTCCAAAAAACAGCACTCATGAAATTACCCTGGCCTTTATCAAGGCCCACTTCAGCGCCAACATCATCTAAATTACTCGCAAAAAACACGAAAATCACAGCTTGTGAACAAAGTTGCCCGTCAAAGTATCAAACCCCAACAGCTGAAAAAGCTGGGTGACCAACACAACAACAAAAACTGACTTTGCGCGCCGACCGCTGTGTTATGAACAAATTATTGTTGACAAAAAAAACAAAAATAGCATTTTCGTGGGCTCCAATTCAAAAAAAATGGATTGGAGAAGCCGATTGCCCACGTAGCTCAGTTGGTAGAGCACGTCCTTGGTAAGGACGAGGTCGTCGGTTCAATCCCGATCGTGGGCTTGAACCGGTCAACTTGCAGCGTGGGCAAAAATTAACAAACAACCAAAAAAGACAACTGCAACTGATATAAAACATTATGGCCAAGGAAGTATTTCAGAGAGACAAACCTCACGTCAACATCGGCACCATCGGACACGTTGACCACGGTAAAACCACTCTAACAGCAGCTATCACCACAGTCCTCGCCAAAAAAGGATTGGCGCAGGCAAAGAGATACGACGAAATTGATGCTGCGCCCGAGGAAAAAGAACGCGGCATCACCATCAATACGGCTCACGTCGAATACCAAACCGACAACCGCCACTATGCTCACGTTGACTGCCCCGGGCACGCCGACTACATCAAAAACATGATCACCGGCGCAGCCCAAATGGATGGCGCCATCCTTGTTGTCAGTGCCGCCGATGGGCCGATGCCCCAGACCCGCGAGCACATACTGCTTGCCCGCCAGGTCGGGGTTCCCGCCCTCGTCGTCTTTTTGAACAAATGCGACATGGTGGACGATAAAGAACTGCTTGAACTCGTTGAGCTCGAAGTCAGAGAGCTTCTCAGCTCCTACGAATTTCCAGGAGATGAAATTCCCATCATCAGAGGCAGCGCCGTCAAAGCCCTGGAGGCTGGCGACCCCAAACACCCCGACGCCAAATGCATCCTCGATCTTATGGATGCAGTCGACAAATACATTCCATTGCCGGAACGTCCAAAAGACCAGCCGTTCCTCATGTCCATAGAAGACGTTTTCAACATCGAAGGTCGTGGAACCGTGGCCACGGGACGTGTTGAACGAGGCATCCTTAAAAAGAATGAAGAAGTCGAAATCGTCGGCTTGCGCCCCACTCAGAAAACCGTCGTTACAGATATTGAGATGTTCCGTAAGCTGC
>Ga0308414_1002775_pt1 | contig 11317 bp, 11 predicted proteins | sample HotsprSampleOS50_FD_205667 | JGI IMG/M metagenome (GOLD analysis project Ga0308414, IMG submission 205667) | Hot spring phototrophic mat microbial communities from Octopus Spring, Yellowstone National Park, Wyoming, United States - 20090730_OS50 ... | reverse complement strand
AATGTTTGCCCTCGCTAAAGACCTCGAGTTTGAAAAGGCAGCCCTGGTAAGAGATGAGATCCGCAGTGTCAAAGAGATGTTTGACCTTAAAAAATAATGGCTCATTCTTCCACTTGGCAATCTTTGGCAAAGCCTGCTAAGATTGATGGCTAAGGCATTTAACGACCACTATCTTTGCGAAAGGGAGATTGTATGCCAAAATTCAGGAAGCATATTCTTTTAGTCCTCATTCTCTTTGGCCTTCTTTATTCCTGCATAAAAGAAGAATCAGCCCAGCGTTTGACTCTGCCAACGCCCCTGAAAGAGAGGCTCTCCTTTACCTTGGGTTGGGGAGTAGTCCTTACCAATTATGTGCGAATGCGCCTCGAACCTAAAGCAGATACTCCCGAAGTAACGGCTCTGGCCAAAGGCTCGATTGTCAGGGTGCTCGATAAAGGAAATTTAGAAACATTGAAAGGCATCAGAGCATATTGGTATCAAATCGATGATGGCAAAAACCGCGGCTGGCTGTTTGGCAGCCACCTGGCCTTCTTCTATGAGCGCAACCAGGCCGAGGCTTTTCAGGCCAAACTCAAGGAGCCTAAGCTTGAATGAATTAATAGAGTTTCTCCGCTTCTGGCTCCTACCACCTCTTTTAGGCGGTGTCATCGGCTATATCACTAATGCTATTGCTATCCGCATGCTCTTTCGGCCCCTAAAAGAAGTAAGGGTTTTGGGGATAAGGCTGCCCTTCACACCAGGAGTCATCCCCCGCCAACGCTATCAGCTTTCCCAAAGTATTGCCCAGTTGATTACAGAACAATTGCTGACTAGCGAGGCTGTCCTAACTCAATTTGCAGATGAAAAACTCAGGGAGGAGCTTAAAACACGGATCGGCAAACTGATCTCACAGCTCATGGGAACCCGCCTTAAAGATCTGCTCCAGACCCGCATACCCTTTTTAGCAGAAGACCTAGCGGCACTCCTTAAGGCCTTAGCCAAAAGACTTGCCCACACCCAGGCCTTCCAAAAGCTAATTGATCTCTTACTTGCAGAGCTTACCCAAAAGATTAGCCATCTTAAACTGGCAGGGCTTTGTGAAGGGCTTAAGCCTGTTGAACTTTTGGTCCAAGGCCTTGAAAAACTGCTAAATGATAGAGAGACTAGTAGGCGCTTGGCCGATGGGCTTTCCGCCTTACTCAAGAGTGAGGCAGGAAGGCCTGACTTAGGTCAATCCCTTGCGGATACCGTGAGCCTCCTTACCCCATTGATCTGGCCCTTATTCAAAGACAGTCTTGCCTCCTGGCTTGACAGCAAGCCAATGCAGGAACTCCTTAAGATCAAAGGCAAAGAGTTTCTAGCCGATGTCTTTGCCAAGCTAAATACCCTCCAGCGCCTTTTCCTCTCGCTGGGACAGTATGAGCGCAGTCTAAAGGAGGCCATGCCTGAACTCATCGCGGACCTCACCAAGCGTCTGGAAGAGATTCTTCAAAATCCAATAGCAAGGGAAGGCCTCCAGGAAAGCCTTACTGCCAAGTTGAAGGATCGCTTGGCCCAACTTGTCGCCAGAGATACAGAGGGGGTTAGCAAAAAAATAACGCCTCTCTGCCAAAAGGCCATCAGTCTAGCCCGTTCACTCAAGCTTCCTCAAGTACTTGCCCAAAGGCTTAACCATTATCTTTCCCAGCATGCGCAGTGCGAAATGGGCCAGCTTTTGGCATGGCTTTCTCCCTCTCGGCAAGCTGAGCTAAAGGCAGGCCTGGAAGGGCTTTTAAAAAGCATTTTTTATAATGTCGATTTCTTTACTGTCCTTAATGAGTTCTCTCAAGAAACTCATGAGCTTAGCTTGGGCCAACTTGTAGGTCTGAGTTCCGAGCGAAGGCTTAAACTGGAGGAGAAACTTGCGGGGGCCTTTATCCAGAGCTTCTCCCCTGCCCTCAAACTGCTCGATCTAAAGACTTTTATAGTAAAAAAAATTGATGCCCTATCAGTGAAAGATGTTGAAAATATGCTCTTAACGGTCATAGCCAAACATTTTAAATGGATTAATATCTTTGGCGCCATCCTGGGAAGCCTTATCGGTCTGGGGCAGACCCTTCTGCGCCTGCTTTAGAGACATATTTTACCCTATCTGTCGCAAAAGGCCTATAAAAAACTCTTAACACGAACTGAAAATGCCGTAAGCTATTGGACAGCACAGACCTTCCATATTATATTTTTAGTGTGCCCGATAAAAGTGAGATCGATGAGATCCTCTATCAATTCTTTAATAATGCCTCGGAAGAAGAAATCAAAGAGTTGCTCACTATCCTTGCATCACGCCATAAGAGTTCACCACTTAGGTCCCTCAATTTTCAAGCCCTTGCCCATAAAACTGCCCAAAGCATAAAAGAATCTCTCGGTTTAAGCCAAAACTTTATCCGTGATATAGCCCAAACTTCAATTGCCAGCATTATCAAAAGCTATGCCCCTGATATCAGTCCCCAGGAACTGGATATCCTCTTACAGCATCTTATCCCCTCTTTAAAAAAGAAGGAGCAGCCACATGTCGAACCGCAAATGCTTTTGTTTATGGTAAACCAGTTTGTCGCCTACAGTCTAGGCCAGCTTAAGGCAGAGGAAGCTACGGCCCTTCCCCCAAACTGGCCTCAGAAATACTGGGAGCTCTTTCCCCAGACAATTCGCGGCCTCATTGCCAAATTCCTTAAGGCAGAAATTGATGAAGAGCTCTTCAGACAGGCCTTAGCCGAGGCCCTGCGGCGCCTCTCCCAGTAGAGTAATCAATTTCGACCCCTGTGATATAGATAGCGAGATAAAAGCCTGGGAGTGACATCCTCTGGTTCTAGATCGAGGACATCCACACCTAAACGGCTCAATCGTTTAAGGATGTTCTTACGGCGCAGCAAGAGATCAGCTGAAGCCGCTTTAAGAAAGACAGTAGTATAGTTAATCTTTGAGGTATAGGCCATTGCAAAGAGATTCTTATCGCGCAGGGCCACTAAAATTACAAGATGGCGTTTGCTTAGAGGACCCAAATAGCTCTTAAAAATATTTAGGTTAGCATCATCAATAATATCAGTTAAAAGAACAAGCAGGCTGCGCTTGGTTAGCTTTTGGGCTGCAATCCGCAAGGCGTACCGATAGTCACTCTCCCCGTTCTCAAAATCAAGACTACTCAAGACTAACCGAAAGGTAGCCAGCCCTCGCTTGGTTTTGATCGGTGGCAGATAATGCCTCACCTCTGAGCCAAAGCAGAGAAGACTAGCCTGGTCATGGTTGCGGACTGCAGCATAACTTAAAACCATGGCTGCATCTATAGCATAATCCAGCAGAGAGATACCTCCTACTTCTGTCCCCATCATCCGCCCGCAGTCAAGAAGAATTAAAAGGTCAAGATTATTTTCAAGGCGATAGACCTTAGAGACAGGTTTGCGATTGCGCGCCGAGGCCTTCCAGTCAATATGATTAAAGTCATCACCCTTGGCATATTCCTTAAGAATTTCAAATTCATGGCCTGTCCCAAACTGTCGCAAGAGCTGCTGCCCGTAGTTTTGGTAGAGCTTCTTTTGAATAAGCTTAAAGGTCTCTTTTAAGGGCTTAAGGTGAGGTGGCACTGTCACGGTAAACTCAAGGCGAAGGCTACGATAAAAGGCCAAAAAACCAAGAAGGGAACGACCTCTCAGAAAGGCAGTGGTGGCCTTAAAGCTACCACGGCGGCGGGGAAGGAGCATAAAGAGCAACTCAGCCTCTACCATGGGCTTAACCCTAAGGATGTTGCTACTTGACGGCTGTTCTACAGCCTCATCCAGATCAAAGAGGATATTAAACCTAAGCTCATGCAGCTCCTTATTTAAAACAAGCAGCCGAAAAGGGTTAATCTGATTGAGGATAAAAAAGGGAGGTAGCTCAACAGCAAGCTCGAGTTGTTTTTTATAGTGGGGGCTTATGAAAAAATCGACGAGGATCAAGATAACGCCTAGGCCGTTCAGGGCCAAAACCAGATAAAGGGCATCAGGCCAGATCAGAGCCACCACAGAGAAGATAAGCTGCGGCCCAAAGAGAAGAAAGGCCTTTGCTGTAGGCAAACAGGCATTTCTCATCGCGGAACATCTTGTTGTAATATAATCTGATTTAAAAGCTCATCACTACTCAGGCCTTCCATCTCAGCCCCTGGCTCAAGAACCAGCCGATGGCGCAAGGCAGGCAGACAGGCATCCTTGACATCGTCGGGAACGACAAACTCGCGGCCGCGGATAGCAGCCAGGCCGCGGGCCAGCTTTAGAAGGGCGATGCCACCCCGTGGCGACGAACCAACGGCGATACCAGGTGTCTGGCGCGTCGCCGCAATAATCTTATAGATATATTCAATAATCTGATCCTCGACCCTCACCACTAAAAGCGACTGCTTATAGCTTAGGAAATCCTCTTTAGTGCAGACGCGCTTTAAGGACATGGACTTAAGATTGCGGGAATCAAAACCAGCGCGAACCATGGCCAAGAGCTCTTTTTCAGCTTCAGCCTCGGGGTAGCGGATATAGAGCTTACATAAGAAGCGGTCTAGTTCAGCCTCTGGAAGGGGATACGTACCCTCCATCTCAATCGGGTTCTGGGTGGCAATCGTAATAAAGGGCTCCTCTAACTGATAGCTTACCCCATCGATGGTGACCTTTCGCTCCTGCATGGCCTCAAGTAAAGCGGCTTGGGTCTTGGCTGGGGTGCGGTTTATCTCATCGGCTAATAAGAAGTTTGTAAATACAGGGCCCTTGCGCACAACAAAGGCATTTTTCTCATAGTGAAAAATAGTCGTCCCAATAATATCTACGGGCATTAGATCGGGGGTAAACTGCACCCGCTTAAAATCCGCATCGATGAGATAGCTTAAGCTATAAGCTAAAAGGGTTTTGCCCAAGCCAGGGAAGCCCTCCAACAAGACGTGGCCATCAGCAAGTAGGGCTAAGATGACAAAGGTCAAGACCTCATCCTGTCCCTTTATGACTTTAGCAAGCTCTTCTTTTAAGGCCTCATAAAGATTCTTGAAATCCTGTGGTTTCTTTTCTTTGCTCATTTTGATTTTCCCACTCCTTTTAAACGTTGAATTATGTTTTCCCGCAGGAGCTCCTGCGTAACTAAACTAGCTGCCCGAGGCTCAAAGACAGCTTGCTCTTCCAAACTCAATGAAAGCCTTTCCTTAACAAGAGCCATAATCTCTTTTTTACTTTTAGAGACTAGATGCAGCTGTTCTTGCAGACGATAGCTAAAAAATCGATTTAGCATAAAGGCTGCAATCTCCTGCCGCCGGCAGCGGGCAAAAAAGTTTGCTACCGCCTGTAAATGAATCAAAAGGGAGCGGCGGGTATACTTTTCCATATCCCGAACCGGGCCAAAGCGCTTCCAGTAGACAAGAAAAAAAAGGGCCAAAAGGCATAGGACCTGCAAGGTCAAGGGCAGAAAAAGGCCTTCCAAAAAAAAGGGCAGCGGGGATAGTTTCTGTGGTTCTTCATTCAAGGTTTTGTCCCTTTTCTTCAATATAGCCCTTAGCTCAAAGACAACTGGCCCGGGGAAATAATCCTTTAGACAGTTGTTGAGGAATTGGGCATTGTCAGCCCCTAAAAGCCTGCGGTCGCAGAAGATGGTGTCATCGGCTAGCCAAAGCAGCTCTGTACCTTTATAGGAGCTTGTGGCCATCAGGATCTTGCCTTCCTCTTCCCAGAGGGGGTTTAGTTCAAGCTTGGTTAATTCAGCAAGCTCAGGCAAAAGTCCAACAATTTTGGAAAAAGCAATCTGGCTTATGCCTTGAAAATAAATGCTCTGCCTTCCATCTTTAACAGGAATGATCTTAGGCTGATTATCCTCTGAGCTTTTATGGAGGATAAGGATGAGCCTTTTACCTGGCTCAAACCAATCCTGCCACTCGCTAAGGATTGCTTCTATTTCTTTGCTGCTATAAAAATAGACTACAGCTATCTTAATCATTTGGCGGTCATATTCGAAATAAGGTGTCTTGATCTGATAGCCCAGTTTTAGTAAAAGTTGGGGTGCTAAGTTAAAACTATAATTAGTGAGTTTATCCTCCAGATTAACCTCTACGGGCGTATAACTTTGAATAGCTATAATAAAGATGACAAGCCATAGCAAAAAGCCTGCTATAAGGAGAGATACCAAACTGATAAAAAAAATGCGCTTAATCATTTAGCCTGTTGTTTAGAAAAGTTTTCCCGATAAAGGCTTTGACAAGCTAAAAACTCATCGCGGCCTAAAGTCTCTCTGGCAAAGAGGACCCGCTCGGCTAGCCCTGCAATAGCCTTAAAGGCCTTTCTTTTAAGGGAGGCCTGGATGCGTGCTTCAATCATATAATTAGTATAACCCTTTAACTTAAGCCGCAGCTCCCCTTCAAGTTCAGCTACCGTCTTGCGATGCAAGGCGACAATAGCCTCGCTGTAGCGATGCTGGCAGGCCAGTTGCTGAAAGGCATCGGTTGTCTCCAGCTCTTCGCAAGTTAAAGGCGGCTCGGATGGCTTTGGTTTTGGCCGTTTTATCCTCTTTCGCCATGCCTCAAAAACAAGGCTAAGCCCAAATCCTAAAGCCGTTAAGAGGAAGGCCAAAACTAGCAGTTTAAGATAAAGGCTTACATCCTGGAAGGATTGAACCATCTTTTGAAAGATATGTTCGTACATGCCTTCCTGCCTACGTTCCACCTCTTTTTCATGGATAGTCTCAGCTAAAGCCTTCTCAACCTTATCCCTGTCAGGGGCCTGGGAAAGACTGTCATTACAGGTCAAGAGATATAAGAAAAGTATCCCTAAGCCAGCTAATTTGCGCAAGCCCTTACCCTGCACCAGTTAACCTTTAATTTTGGGCGGGATTGGCTTGTCCTGCCCACTTATGAGATCCTCGGTTAGGAGTTCTGCTGCTAAAGACTCATACTTCAGTCTTTGGCGGAAGAGGAGCACCACGTTAAAGGTGTTTGTCAGCATCAGGTCAAGCACTTTTATCAAAAACACAAAGACCACGCAGATAAAAATCATAAGCTCTAAAAGTGTATCCATATCGGAGACAAGGCCTGAGAACAAAGAGACCATTAGGACCCCTATGCCAGAGATTAAAATAAAAGCAAGGGCCAATTTAATAAAATTAAAAAGGAGGTTTAAGCCAAAAACTTGCCAGTAACTCTTGATGACCAAACTAAAGCTGCGGCCAAAGGCCTTAAATAGGCCGACTTTTTCTATGACCATAGAGGGAATGGTCAATCTTACAAAGACTTCTAGAGCATTGTAAAGAGCATAGTCTATTAACAAACCTAAAATTGTAAAAATAGCCATAAAAACCATTAACCCCAACATGGCGAATAACATACCAAGGCCCGTGAAAATAACAATGACTGTCCAAAAGACTATAGAAACGATAGCCATGCCCAAATTACACATTAACAAATAAAGAAAGTAAGGGCCTATATTTTTGAGCTGTTTAACGAATGAAATCTTAAGGTGGTAAACCCTTTGTAAAAATAGCTGACCATAGAGTTCAGTTGCCATTAGATTATATAAGCAATAAAGGGCCAACAACAAGAGAAATAAAAAGATATTCAGTAAAATATCTAATACCGAAGCCCACCTTAAAAAATCTAACATACTGCCCGTTACTATGCTCTCCAGCATGTGTCTATAGAAGCTGACTAGCCTAAGTCCTAAAGGAATTCCTGGAAGCCCAAGGCAGAGGAATCCTAAGCCTGTTAGAAGCAAAGCCCTTTTATTAAAACAGAGCTTAAGGACTCGATCAAAGACCATAGCGATGGTCAAAGGGCGGTAAGCCAGCATGCTCTACTCCTTAGAGCTACAGGATCTAAGCTGTTGGCGGAAAGCCTTTTTTAAACGGCCAAGTACAAAGGTCAGTGCATAGAGCATAACAAAAAGCAAGGAAATTAAAAAGATGCTAAGTTTAAAAATTAATGGCATCCCTGAAGCAGAGATAAAGCCCTCGACAAAAGCGGCCAGGGTAATAAAAAAAGCTGCCCCCCACATAAGAGGGATTACTTCACGGGCCTTGGCTGCAACCTCCTGGCTGCGGCGGCGGGAAGTGGCTCTAATTGCGGCAATGCCTATCGCAAGTCCTGCCCCAGCAGTAAGGCAGAGCCCTAATAATTCCAGGGCTGAATGGGCAATTACAAAATTAAAGAAGTTTTCGCCATAGCCTGCATTAATTACAATTCCAGCGCTGGCCCCCATATTAAAAGCATTGAAGGCCACCAGTAAAACCGTGGGGATCCCAAAGCCAATCCCTAAAACCAAACAAGCAAAGCAGATAGAAACATTGTTGGCAATATAATAGGAAGTCATCTGGATGTTATCTTGAGCTGAGCGGATGGGGTATTTAGCCCAGATCTCTTTTAAAAAAGCTATTTCTCCCTGGCCGAGGATCTTAGCGGCAGAAGGGGGATCATTTAGGACTACCAAGCAAGTTGCTATAGCCAAACCAAAGAAGAGTCCAAAAACAAATAGAATAGGAAGAATATTTTTGGCGACACTTAAAGGGAAATTATAGCGAAAAAAGTTCCAGATCTGCCTTAAGCAGAGGGGGGGCCGGCTGTAGAGAATGCTGTGGGCCTGTTGGACCAGATTGTTGATATAGTCAATGACATCCGGGGAAAGCCCGAGGGTTTTGGCTGTTTCCCCATCGGTACAGGTCTTGCAGTAGAGGTAGGGGAAGGCAATCGCCTCAGCTGGACTTAGACTGCGCAAACCACGGCGCTTAATTTTAGAGACCAGCCGCCGCAGTTCTTCCCAGCTCTTCTGGCGTTCAGCGACGAACTCAGCGGAGCGCAGGGCCATGGCAATGCCTCTCGTAAACTGAAATGAGATAGTTAATTGGATCTAACGAAGGTGGGCTATCCATAATTTTTTGCTGAATAGTTTTAGCAAGCGATACCATAAGCTCGCTTCGCCTAGGTTCAGGAATAAGCTGATATGTATTTAGAAACTGTCTTAAGACATAGAGGTCATACTCTGAAAGCCGTTTAAGTAAGAGCTGAGGCTCTGTATTGGCGAAACTCGATTTCTGGTTTAATTCAAACTGAATAGTTTTTGTTAATTCCTTAAGAGGCTCCTCGCGTACAACTAAGGTGTTTCCAAGGAGATCGCCAAGGCGGCGGTATTCCCTAGTAGCAAGCATAGAGATAGCGGCTCCCAAGAAGAAGGTCAAATCCTGATCCACAAGGCGAGCAAAATTGCGTAGCATGATCGAGGGCAAATCCAAAAACTTGCCCTGGGCATGAATTGTCCGCAGGCGGCAGATAATCTTACCCGGCGTGCGGCCATCCAGAAGATATTCAAAAAATAGATAATAGAACCAGCGCAGGATAAAAAAAATGAAATAATAAAAGGCAGAAAGCAAGGCAGATAAATACTCAGCGTCCATAATTTGAACTGTCACTGAAATAAAGCCAAGCCAGGCGATTACATCATTTATGAAGATGACCAACAATAACAGAATAGTAAAGTCAATAAAAAAGGCAGCCAAACGCAATAAGGGGTTTCCGATCTGATAGGAGAGTTTGATTTTGTCAGCAGTTTCGAGGGTAATATAGTCACTTTTCAAAAACGGCTTCCTCGCCGCTTGCGCTTGAGAACTTCGTTTCATAATAAAAGATCATTACGCGTTTGTTTTTAACGCAGTATAATCCCCCTTTAGTATTAAGTATAGCCCAAAACTATTTTTTTCCTATGGCGAGGCTAGGTTGACCCGCATAACTTTTTAAAAAAGTGCTTTCAGGCTCTAAGCTAAGAAGAAGGTCAAACTTTTACTCAGCCCCTGCTTCTTTTAAGAGAGCAACAATTACTTTAAAATCTTTTTTTAAGGCAAGGCTTAAGGCAGTATCACCATTGGCATCTACAGGATTAAGATCAGCGCCGGCCCCCAGGAGGGCTTTAACTATTCCAGGATTACCATTTTCAGCTGCATACATTAAGGCAGTCCGTCCCTCCTTATCAGCTATGTTTACATCAGCTTGGAAAGTTATAAGAGCCTTAACTGTTTCTAAATGATGATTATATACTGCTATTATTAATGCCGTACCCCCTACATGGCTTATAGCATTGACATTAGCTTTGGCTTCACAGAGGGCTTTAACTGTATCTAAATGATTATGCCTTGCTGCAAACATTAAAGCAGTCCAACCTTTTTTATTGGCTAAATTGACATCCGCCCCGGCAGCAAGCAGGGCCTTAACTATTTCTTTATGCCCTTCCTGAGCTGCGTAAATCAAAGCTGTCTTACCTTCCATATCAGCGAAGTTTACATTAGCCTTAGCTTCAATCAGATATTGCACCATCTTCTCTAGACCATAATATGCGGCAAGAATTAAAGCCGTTGTGCCGGCTTTAATAGCTGCGTTCGGATTAGCCTTGGCGTTCAAAAGCATCTTAACTGCCTCTGTGTGTTTATTTTGTGCGGCAAGAATTAAAGCCGTTAAATCATCACATGCCGCTGCCTTTTTGTTCACGTCGGCCCCAGCTAGAAGCAAGGCCTCTAGCACCTGCAGCTGACCATGTTGGGCTGCGATCATTAAAGCTGTCCAACCCTCTTTATTAGCTAGATTGGCATCCGCCCCGGCAGCAAGCAAGGCCCTAACTATTTCAGGATTACCATTAAATGTTGCAAGCAATAGTGAGTTAAAGCCTTCTGAATTAACCGCATTGACCTCTGGTTTTGAATCTAACAAGATATTAACAAGCTCAGTGTTATTATTATAAACGGCCACCATCAAAGCTGTCCAGCCATCTTTATCAACTATGTTCACATCAGCCCTAGCATCAAGAAGAAATTTTATTACATCTAAATGTCCTTTTTGGGTGGCAAGCAGTAAGGCTGTTTTTCCATCTTTGTCAGTTAAGTTTACTTTGGCTCCGGCCTCAAACAGAGCTTTAACTGCTTCCCACTGACCTTTCTCTGCTGCATACATTAAGGCAGTTCGGCCATTAGCATCGAGAGGCCGGTTTAGATCACCCAGATATCTTTTTAAATATTCAATATCCCCTCTTTCAGCGGCATTTTTCAACCTGTCATCGGAAAATAAAAGCTGGGGCAAGAGCAATAGAATTAAAAGCAAGATCTTTGGCATTGGTCTAATAGCCATCGGACATTGCAATATTCTGATCTTTCTTATATAGTTCTGCATAGACAAATCCACGGTTTTTTAGCTTTTGCTTTACTTCAGGTGGAAAGGGCAGATTGCGCCAGAAAATGCCACGCACTTCGCGGTCAAGTTTCTGGACGCCTTCACTCTCTTTGGTAATCCACAAAACATAATCGCGAATAAAAGCGTCTTTGACATCACCCTTCATCT
>Ga0308414_1002774_pt1 | contig 11318 bp, 9 predicted proteins | sample HotsprSampleOS50_FD_205667 | JGI IMG/M metagenome (GOLD analysis project Ga0308414, IMG submission 205667) | Hot spring phototrophic mat microbial communities from Octopus Spring, Yellowstone National Park, Wyoming, United States - 20090730_OS50 ... | reverse complement strand
GCACAGCGGTTTTCTGACCGACTTCCGCTTTCAGGGTGTGCGCTTGGTCGAGCACGGCGCGCGGTTGAACCTGTGGCGGGCGCCGACCGACAACGACGGTTTCAAGTGGGCGCAGGATCATCATGGGAAACTGCTCGGCGAGTGGCTGAACGCCGGTCTGGACCGTCTCGAACACCATCTGCTGGAGATGCAGTGGAAGAGCGGAGAGGCGGGCAGCGTCAGCGTCCGCGCCGTTCATCGGATCTGCGCGCGGGATGTGCCGGCCGGATACCGCATGTTCAGCAACTACACCTTGACCGGCAGCGGCTGGCTGGCGCTGCAGGTGGACCTGCGACCCTTCGGCCGTTTGCCGGTTTTGCCGCGCCTCGGGGTTCAACTGACCCTGCCGCCCGGTTTTGAACAGTTCTGCTGGTTGGGACGCGGCCCGCATGAGAGTTATGCCGACCGCAAGCGCGGCGCGCCGGTTGGGCTGTACTGCGGCAGCGTGGATGAGCAGTTTGTGCCCTACATCATGCCGCAGGCAAACGGCAACAAAACCGATGTGCGCTGGGCGGCCCTGCGGGATGCAGCCGGCTGGGGGCTGCTGGCCAGCGCCGACCGCCTGCTGGAAGTTTCGGTCAGTCACTTCACCGCCGATGACCTCTACCGCGCCCTGCACAGCGTCGAGCTGGCGCGCCGCCCGCAGGTTTACCTGAATCTGGATGTCAGACAACTGGGTTTGGGCAGCGCCTCCTGCGGGCCGGGGGTGGGGGAGGGCTATTTGCTTCATCCGGCTGCCGAACGCTTCACCCTTTTGTTCCAGCCGCTTGCCCCGGGCGATGACCCGCGCTCCATCGGGCGGCGCTGGGTGGAACTGCCGTCGGCTTTTACGGCGGAGGGGGAGGGGGGTGAGAATGGAATTTGAGATCGCGGCCTTTCCAACTTTGCGCTGCGGCAATGCGGCCGTCGAACGCGCCTACCGCATCGCCGCCGGCGACCTGCTGGGCAACATCCAGCCGTACCCGCCGGGCGGCGAACGGCGGCCGGTGCTGCTGGCCGGGCTGGACTACGACACGCCCTGGACGCGCGACGCCGCCATCAACGTGTGGAACGGCCTCGGCCTGACTCACCCGCAGGTGGCGCGGGATACGCTGCTCTCGGTGCTGGAGGAAAGCGCGGACGGGGTTGCGATCGGCGGGCAGTACTGGGATGCGGTCCTCTGGGTCGTCGGCCTGTGGGCTTATTACCTCTACACCGGTGACCGCAACACACTGGAACTCGGTTATCGGGCGGCGCGCAACAGCCTGCGCCGTTTTGAGGATGAGGAGTACGATCCGCAGTTCGGCCTGTTCCGCGGGCCGGCGGTGTACGGTGATGGGGTGGCGGCTTACCCTGACCGTTATTCGCCCGGCGCGACCAGCTCGATCCTCGACTGGGTGCAGTACCACCCCGCCGAAAAGGCTGCGCGCGGCTACGGCATCCCAATGATGACCCTTTCCACCAACTGCGTTTACGCCGCGGTGTACCGGCTTCTGCCGCGCATGGCGGTTGAGCTGGGTCTGCCGCCGCTGCCGGAAGACGAGGTCACCGCCGAGCGCCTGCGGGAGAGCATCCACCGCCATTTCTGGAACCCGCGCAGCGGTCTTTTCGACTATTTACTGGACGAAGAAGGCCGCTGTGAGGCGCAAGAAGGGCTGGGCCACGCCTTTGCAATCCTGTTCGGAATTGCCGACGCCGAACAGACTGCCTCCATCCTGCGCCGCCTGTACCGCACGCCGTGGGGGGTGGCCTGCGTCTGGCCGACCTTTGCGCGCTATGCCGAACGCGGCGGCTTCGGCCGGCACAGCGGCACGATCTGGCCGTTCATCAACGCCTTTTGGGCTGAGGCCGGCCTGCGCGGCAAACGGAGCGATCTGTTTGATGAAGAATTGGCTCACCTGACCGTGCTGTTCAACCGCTTTGCCCAGTGCGCCGAAATTTACCACCCGCTGACCGGCGAAATCTACGGCGGACTGCAGGAGGCGGGCAAGGGCGCCAGCGGCTGGGAGTGGGAATCCTGCGCGCGCCAGAGCTGGAGTGCGACCGCTTATATGCGCATGATTTTGCTGGGTGTGTTGGGAATGCGTTTTGAACCCGATGGGGTGCACTTTGCGCCTTACCTACCGACCGGCCTGGGCTGGCTGGAGCTGGAATACCTGCCCTACCGCGGCGCGCGCCTCTCGCTGCGGGTAGAAGGGCGGGGCAGCCGCCTGACTGCCTGCCGCTTGGACGGACAGCTGCATGAGGCTTTCCTCCCCGCCGGGCTGGAAGGCGCGCACCGCCTGGAGATGGCAGTGGAGGAGTGAGATGAGGACGGGGCGCGCCGCAGCGCAGTGTGGATGGCGCGCTATTCCGGTAAAGTCCTTGTTGACCGATTGAGCCGGTTCTGGCTGGAGAAGTGGAAAATAAACATATTGACAAAATGGAAAAACGGTTGTATCCTCCCTATCGGAGGTGATCATGGGCGTAAATGAGGTGATACAGGTTGCAAGTAATGGGCGCATTACTCTTCCCGGTTCCGTGCGGCGCAAGGTGGGACTTTCCGAAGGCGACCTGCTGCGCATCGAAGTGAGCGAGGAAGGACAGATAATCTTGACGCCTGTTGCCGCAGTGGATCGCAACCAGGTTTATTTCTGGACACCGCGCTGGCAGGCGGGCGAACAGGAAGCCGAAGCAGATATCCGGTCGGGGCGGGTGCGCACATTTTCAACCGTTGACGATTTGATTGAAGACCTGACCGAAGAGTAGCCCCGTGCAGTTCAGCCGAACCGAACGATTCAAAAAAGCCTTTCGCGCCCTGCCAGAACCCGTTCGGGAAAAGGCGGTTAAAGCCCTGCAATTGCTGGCAGAGAATCCTAGACATCCGTCCTTACAGGTCAAAAAAATTCGGGGAACAGAGAATATCTGGGAAGCTCGGGTAGATCAGAAGTACCGTTTCACCTTCCAGGTTGAACGTAAAAACAAACAGACGATTATTTTCTTGAGAAATATAGACAACCATGATGACTGTTTGAAGAACCCATGAACCCTAATCGTCTTGCCCATATCGCCCTATTTCTGCCGACTGCTGCTGCCGGAGTTTTTGCTCTGCGGAATGTTTCTGAGTTCTTTTCAGAACCGCCTGATGCGCTCCCATTTCTTGCAAATCCATAAGAATTGAGGCAAATGCACGAAACCATGAGTACACTTTACCAATTTACAAATCATCATTGGTCCAAGTTAAGAAATGACTGGCTGCTGTGGTGGCAGGGTAAACTGAATCGTCCCCTTGTCGTCATTGAAGCTTTCGATGCCCAAAGCGGTTTCGGGTATGAACATCTCTATCCCAATCTTTTTCAATTTGACCCAAGTCTGGCTCCTGAACAGGTGCTTTTGCAAGTCGAAGCGGTCATTCAATCGGTGCACTGGCTGGGGGATGCCTACCCCCGCTGGTGGTTGAATTTTGGGCCGGGGGTTCTGGCCGCGTTTCTGGGAAGTCAGGCAAGGTACGAAAACGGCACTACATGGTTTCATCCCATCCTGAAAGATGCCGACCTCAAAACGGTTTCTTTATCTTTTGATCCAGAAAATGAATATTACCAGCGTGTGCTGGGCATTTTTAAAGCGGCTGTGCAGCGCTGGGGGAAGATGCTGACCATCGGTTACCCCGATTTGGGTGGAATACTGGACATCCTGGCGAGCCTGCGGAGCACCGAAAAATTACTGCTGGATCTTGTGGATACCCCCCAGGAAGTGATCCGACTGTGCAATCAAATTGCCGGGGTCTGGCTTGAAGTATTCTCACAGCTTAACCAGAATTTAGAAACAGCCGAACGCGGCTTTTCCAGCTGGGCACCGTTATGGATGCCGGCGAACGGTTACATGCTGCAGTGCGATTTTGCCTATATGATCTCGCCGCGCATGTTCAAAACATTCGTACTGCCGACATTGATCACCTGTTCTCAGGCGATCCAGTACCCCTTTTATCATCTGGATGGCAAAGGGCAGCTGCCCCATTTGAAAAGCCTGCTGGAAATTGAACAATTGAAAGGCATCCAGTGGATTCCTGGCGATGGTGCTCCGCCGGCGGAAGACTGGCCGGAGGTGCTGACGGAAATCCGCCGTCACCATAAACTCTGCCAGGTCTATGTCACCCCCGCCGGAGCACAAAAAATCGTCCGAGAGCTGGGCGGACAGGGCTTTGTGCTGTCCCTTTGGGAACAGGATCATAGCGGCGGTCACCGCAACCTGACATTAGAGGAAGCCGAACTTGCATTGGAGATGCTGCGGCGAGAAGGCGTTATGATATAGGAAGGAGTCTATGACCAAAAGAATCTTGTTCGGTTTGCTGGGCAGCATTACGGGCGGCATCCTTGCCGTGATCGGCGGTGTGCTGTTCCTCCGCCTGGTATTGGATCTCAACGTCATCCGCTCTTCCGGCTGGGAGGATCTGATTTACGGCATTTTAGCGGTCATCCTGCTTTACCCGCTGGGGGTTGGACTGGGCGGCTGGCTGGCGCTGCGCCGCACGGCCGGGCGCGGCATGTGGTGGAAAGCGCTGCTGGCGGCCTACGTGAGCGAGGGGCTGATTCTGCTGCTGGCCGACCCGCTGGGGTTGAACCTGACCACCAACTTGCTGGGCGGGCTGCTCTTTTTGCTGCCGCCGCTGGCGGTTTTGCTGGCCTACCGCCTCAACCGCCCGGCCGGGCAGGGGGAGTGAGGGCAGATCAAGATATGCGCATGGTGAAAAGCTCCGATTTCTCTTCGCCGCTTTTCAAGGTAGCATAAACTGCCTCATCTTGTCTGCGGATTGCAAACCAGAGCTGCCATGGTTGAACGTAGTAGATGGTTTCCTTTTCCGTTTTGGAAACTTGCTTGATTTGCGAGTCAAATTCCATATCGGATCTTTCGACCGAAAGGGTTTCACCATTTACGGTGACCATATCTTGATTGTAGCGAATGGTCATCTTGCTCTTAAGGCGGTTCACCCTGCAATTTAATTGATTTTGGTTGTAGGTCAGAACAATTTCCAACTCAATAACTCCTTGGTTCAGTTGAGTATTTTCTTGAATTCTGCTTAACCTTTGTTTAGCAAAGACTATCTCTTCCTCGCTCGCCGGCCATTTTTTATCCAAAACACTTTGCAAGAAAACTTTCTCCTCCTCAATTAGGTTCATCTTTTTAATAACATCGCATCCTAAACTAAAGCTAATTTCTTTAGAGAAAGTACTGGCCTTATGGATTAACTTATCTCTTAAATATTCAATAATCTGTTTTTGTATTGCTTTTTCCTCTGGAACAGGTGCTGATGCAAGGAATTTTATGAAATACACGTCAAGATTGTTTTTCCAATCGAAACCGCGAACTGCTTGCAGGTATTCTTCGTTTTGTGTGTGCAATTCTCGCTTATTTACGAAATCAAAAGCATCTTGCCAGTTTTTATATTGGTTGATAAGCAAACCAAAAATTTTTTCAACCCACTTTTCAATCCTGTCAGGGTTTTCTCGAATGTAACGGCTCAGAAGAAAAACGTAATTTTCCAAGTTATAGGTTGCTTCAATAAGCCTTTCTAATTCATTGAAGCGCTGCTTTTTTATGAGTTCCTCAAGGTATGGTCTATTTTCTTCCGCGGTAAGATCTTCCTTCAGGCCGTTGCGATATTGTTGATTAAGGTGCTCAACCACAACCTCAAGCCATTTTTGAGCGCTCTGTTCCTCTGTATTCAGATAATAAACCAGCAGTTTCAATGAACTTTGCAGATGAGGTGCGGTTCGAAGCAGCTTCTCCAATTCAGTGAAATACTTCTTTTTTGAGAATTCGTCCCATACTTTTCGATACTGCTGTTCCTCAAACACTCTGGTTTTACTCGTCTTACTCTTGTATTTATTAGAGAATGAGGATAGGTCGTCAAGCAATTTATTGACTTCTTCCCGATAATTTTTACCTACATAAAACATCAGAAGATCAATATATCTATTGGGTTCAGGGTCTAATTGGATAACTTTGCTCAAAATCCGGTAGCCTTTTTTGTTGAGGAGAGCGCTCTGAATTTTTTGATATTGATCGCTTTTTAGCCCCCTGAATAAATTGTTATTTTGCAACCGCTCTATCAGATAAGTAAGTCTCTCTTCGTTTGGTAATTTTTCGGCGTAAAGCATCATCAAATCAATGTATTTTTCCACGCCTGAAAGCAATCCTGTAATATCCTCCAAAAGTTGGTATTGTTTTTTGTTGAGTAGAGATTCCGATAAATTTTTATAGGATTCTTGGGAAAGTTCTATTCTTTTGCCGCTTCGAATCTGCTTTTCTGCAAATTCTTTCAATTCTTCAAACCATTTTTGGGCTGAGTCTTTTTGTTCATTATTCACATAAACAACCAATAAATCCGAATAATTCTCGAAACTTTGAAAGTCCTTGTTTTTGATTAATTTCTCTAGGTCTTCGTACCTTTTGTTTGCTTTTAGCACGTTTCTAACAATTCGAAATTCTTCTAAATGCTCTTTGTTAAGAGGAAAATCCTTTGAGAATTTATCAAAGTATTTTAGAACCATTTGGTGATCGGTTTGTACCAACTTTAATTTTTCGGGATAAGGAGTTTGCCAAACGTTCAGCTTGGTGACAAAATCCTTTTCCTTTGAAATATAGCCGTATTGAATGTGCTTTTGAGCTTTATTGTAAATTTTTCGCCAGTCTCCAACATCCAACAGTTCTTCATTTTCCTCTTTTCTCGTGAGAAAACCATAAAGTTTTGAGAAAACTCCTTTCCAACTTCTATCTTTTTCTATACTCTCATCTTTTTTCTCGATAAGGTTGGAAAATTCTTCCAGCAGCAATTGTGCATCTTTAAAAGTGTACTCTTCAAATTTCAATAAAAATTCTGCCGCTTTTTTTCTAGGATTATCCTTCGACAAGGTTGATAAGGTAACCAAACGTTGCCAGGCGCCGGCTTCCCAATAAAGGCTTTCCGCTTCTTTGTATGCTCTTATCTCCTCAAATATCATTCCAGCTTCTTTTAATTTTCCCTCGATTCGCTTGATATAAGCATCGCATTCCTTAACTTTTTGCCCATCTTTCAGACTTTGATAGTTGTTTTTTGCGAGTTGTAATGAGGTTTTATCTTGCTCCCTTTTTCCTACTTCGAACCAGTTATCAGCATTCAATTTGATATCTTCTCTATCTTCTGCAGAGTCTGCATACAAGTTTTTTTCTGAGCCTTTCTGGATTTCGTTTAGGAGTTCTACCTTCCAAACTGCTTCCTGGTTCGGAGACCCTTTGTGGTTTTGATAACACTTTAGGTAATCAGAAAAATTTGAAGACTTGAAGAATTCTTCCCAAAATTCTTTGAGCCCCTTGTCTGTGTCTATGATAAACAGATTTTTCATGGCACGGCTGGCGGCTACATATAAAGCATTAACGAAGTATTCGACAGGGATTTGTTTTTCAATATTGGAATCAGGAGAGTTTTGTTTCTCATCACCCAATCCACCTGTTTTCTCCTGATAGTTGATTAGGTCTAAAAGGTCTCTGTAATTTTGGATTACCTCCTCTCCAAATTTGTACAAAATTACTTTTGGATACTCTAGTCCTTTTGCTTCAAAGGGGGTTAAGATATTTAGTTGTGATCTCTCTTTGGTGTTTTCATAAAACCCTTTATTAAGCAGTTCGTCGTTTTTCAAGAGATCCTCAATATTACTTTCGCTGGGGATAATTATGACAAACGATTTGTCAAATATCCTTTTTTCTAAGAATCTCTCTTCAACGTTATAGTAGGGAATTGGGAGAGAAGGAGTTGGATTATTCTCGGAATCATCAGACCAGGTTTTCTGCGGCTCAAGGTCTGTTTTCTTAAAGGCGATACCACGGATAAGATGGATTAAGTTGCAAAAATTGACAATAGACCTGTATGAGCGGTAGTTGTAAGATAAATTTTGGAAATTGAATTTGAGCGATCCTTTACCGGAACGGTCAAGAAGTTCGATAAGGATGCTGTAAAAGTCCGATTGCACGGATGACCAATCAAATCCAGTGGGATTAAGAGTTTGAAATGGGTCGCCAGCGAAAGCGATGGGCAGTTTCTTCAGCAGGGCATTATAAATTCTTCTTTTGGAAAATAGAAATAACTTACCAATTAAGAATAGTTCATTACGGGTAAAATCCTGCGCTTCATCGCAAAACACGGCGCAGTGTTCCGGAAGTTTTAAACTTCCATCAAACGATCGTTCCAACACTTGCCGGACAAGGTCCTGGTCGTCCCAGCACTCATTCTTTTTGGACCAATCTTTATACCATTTCCAGACTGTGGTGTGGATGTTGTTGAATGTTTGATAGGTGACGGACTTATTTTTTATTGTCAGTTCATTGAACTCTTCTGGATCTAATTCTTCTTTGAATGACCATCCCTTGATATAGGTGCGGATAACATGCCATGCCAATTCTGCCGTAATTTCACGAATTTCTTTTTTGTTATTTGATTTTAATTTGCTTTCAAATTCATTTCGGAATCTCGCAAAATTTACGTATCTGTCTTTGCTGAAATGCTGTTTCTCCGATCCGAGCAACTCAAGAAGATAGGACTGAAAATCCTTCACACTATCGTTAACCAGTTTATTTGCTTCTTCTTTTCCCAATTTTATTTCGGCAGTCTTCTCCCAATTTGAAGTTAAAATTTTTTGGATATTCTTCTGAGCATCCTCACGAAGCTTTGTACTGTAGGTGAGATAGAGTGGTTTGGCCTCAAGTTTTGATACAGTGTGATTAAAGTACAAGATATGGGCAAAAAGGAAATGTAGAATCGTGGTTTTACCGCTGCCGGGCTGTCCATTAATGAACAGGGGATAAATGCCTTTGTTTGCCGATTCAACGATGCCCGCTTCTTCGGGTGAGAGAACCAGGTTAGCTTTCTCATCCTTTTGGATATCTTTCCAATCCTCATACGCAGTGAGAACATAACAAGGGTAAGCACGCCTTCTTATACGCAAAATCGGATCTTGTTTACTTTCACTGCTTTCGAGAGTCCTTGTGGGTGAAATTAAGATCAGATTATTTTGCTTATATGTGTAATTAATCCCGATATTTTTCTGATCGTTAAACTTGGTTTTAATCCCATTACTATTCTGTGAACGAATATCAGGGGATTCTGAGTTTTTTTTGTTATAGGCTTCACGCACTAAATCATAAATTGTTTCCAAATAATCTTCGTAATTACCAATTTGGTTGACCCACTCCTCGGTTTCGTAGATCATTTCCTCTTCGTTGATGAGTAGTGTTTTCTCGTGGATTTCTCTCAGGAATTTTTCCTCTGTTTCGGTCAAATCTTTCAAGGAAGGTTCTTTTATTGCTTGACTTTGATTTATTTGTTCCTTCAGGTAATTTTCTAGTTCTAATTCTAACTTTTCGCAGTCATTGTCAAATTGTCTTTCAAAGTATGAACTATCACTTAGGAATTTATCATAATTTTTATCGCTTCTTGATAGAATTTTCCAAAATACCAGTAAATTATTTCCATTTTTATCATTATATCTTCCTACTAATAGACGTTTGTCGCCGAATCTATCCTTAAGAAATTTTTTTGTATCTTTGTATCCTTCCAAATAGTAAGAAGTGGTCTGAGAGTTCTTGATTTGATTGGCAGTATTCTCAATTTGTTTTTCTAGGCCAAATTTTTTTGCCTGTAGTTTACATTCTTCGGTTATGTACACAAAAAATGGGCTCATGGTCGAAACCTTGTTTTTAAGTGTTAGACAATGCGTCAATGTAATTGAAAAGTATATCATAAGTTTTATTTATGTGAGATAATTTGCTAATAATCATTTGCGATTCTTAAAAAATTTTTTCCGAATATAATTTAACGTGAGTTCGGGATAAGCTCAAAACTCGGCAGGCGATGCCAATAACCCCCACCTGCACCTCCCCCAAAATCGCCCCTGCGATTTTGGGGGAGGTGGGAGGGGGACCAAAATGCGAAAGTTGATGTAGAAATGATTTATCCCGAAATGAGGTTAATTTAATTTGACCAAAGCCTTTCTCCTGAACAAGTGCTTTTGCAAAAAGGATATTACCCCCAGTGTAATTACCCACGTGACTTTCTAAAGCCTCACATTTCCCCAATCCAGTGCGCCCAGGGGATGCCCTGATCTCTCAGCGCATGAACCAGCCGCTGGTCGGCGCTCCACAACTCCGCGTTCAACTGTTCTGCCAGAGCCACATACTGGGCATCATAGGCTTTACTCTGTCCCAACCGCGCTGCCCAGCGCAGGGCAGATTGCATCAATTTTGGCTCTGCCGGATACCGCTTGATATCCAGGTTCAGGATTTCTTCCAGTCCGCCGAAGGTTTGTTCTTCTGTCAGGGCTTTTTGCTGCCACAACCTTCGCAGTCCGCTGACCACTTCGTAATCCCACAAGCCGGGCACCAGCATGGGTGTCCCGTTGTAAATCCAGCCCTCAATCAACCGCCGAAAGGCATCCGAAAAGGGCATTTGGCGCACCAGTCCAATGGCAAGGTTTGCGTCTATGACCACTGACGCCATACATCCTCTATCTCGGCGTCCCTTTCCTGGCGAGCCTCATTGACCGGATCGCCTTCATACACGCCAAATTTTGCAGTTGATTCGCGAATTTGGTCCAACTTACGTAAAGCCTGAACCGATTGTTCTCGCTCTTTTCGCTCGAGTTCAGAAAAGTACTCATCCAGAATCTGACGAACAATCTCGGAAATGCTTTTACCTTGACGGTACGCCATTTCTCTCAACCGTCGGTCATTATCTTCATCCAGGATCAATTGACTGCGTTTCATCCTATACCTCCATGTTTAGAATAACGCAATTACACAATGATGTCAAGCCACAATGACACAATAATGGGATAAATAATTTATCCCAATATAATAAAAGTTATCTTGGGTATAAAATAGAAGTTCGGCTGCAGGTTCCCCCTCTCGCCACCGCAGCCCGATGTGTACCGGGCTGCGGTGGCCCCACATTTACCCAAAGCGGTATACTATCCCAAAACCGCCGCGCGGGTATTCCCACACCAGCGCCTGCTCCGGGCAGGCCGCCTTGCAGGTGCCGCATTCCACACAGCCAGCCCAGTCGGCAATGATTTTGCCGTCCTGTTCGCTGTACACCCCCGCCGGGCAAACATACAGACAGGCTTTGGTTTTGCACAACCGGCTGCACAATTCGTGGTTCACTTCAATATGCGGATGCCCCTCGTCCAGTTCGTACTTGTTGACCGCCAGTTTTTCGGTGATCGTCATCCGTTTCATAGACTGCGCGCTCCTTTCCAGCCGTCCTTTGCCACATCCAGCACCGAGATGCCCGA
>Ga0308414_1002773_pt1 | contig 11318 bp, 5 predicted proteins | sample HotsprSampleOS50_FD_205667 | JGI IMG/M metagenome (GOLD analysis project Ga0308414, IMG submission 205667) | Hot spring phototrophic mat microbial communities from Octopus Spring, Yellowstone National Park, Wyoming, United States - 20090730_OS50 ... | reverse complement strand
TATTGGGGTGTTGATTGAAAACTATGCGGGGGATTTTCCTTTGTGGTTGGCTCCTGTGCAGTTACGCCTCATTCCCGTTACCGATCAGCAGTTGGACTTCTGTTTGCAGGTGGCTCAGGAATTGAAATCACAGGGGTTGCGCGTGGAAGTGGACACCAGCGGCGATCGCATGCAAAAGCAGATTCGCAGAGCAGAACTAGAAAAAATCCCCCTGATGGGAGTGGTGGGTGCAAAGGAAGTGTCAGCCCACAGCCTCAGCCTGCGCTCCCGCCAACACGGGGACTTGGGCATGGTGGACATCACTACGGTAATAGCTAAAATGCAAACGGCGATCGCCAATCGTGAAGTGTTGTAATGCTCTCTAAAGGCTTTGAGGTAGAGGTTTACACCGCCACTTCCCAAGGGGAAGTAGTGGGGCTGTCTGATCGCATTGTCCGAGATTTGCAAGGATTTGTGCGAGAACCAGACAGCCGCAATGTGGAATATACCACTCCACCATTCACACGGTATGAACACCTATTAGTGGCACTCCTGCAACCCCGCCGCCAACTGCGTACATACCTAAAAAAACTAGGGGATTTTACGATCATGCCAGGCAGTACCATTCCCCTGTGGCATCAAGATCAGTTTTTCCGCTCTGATCTCCACAACCCCTACCACACCTACATTGAGCAGACCTACGGCACTCGCGTAGTAACTGCCAGCATTCACATCAACATCGGCATTCCTGACACGGAAACCTTAATCCGTGCCTGCCGCATTATTCGCCTAGAAGCACCTCTCTATCTAGCTCTGAGCGCTTCCTCTCCCTTCTTTAGGGGGGAAGTTACTGGTTTCCATTCTTCCCGCTGGCAGATGTTTCCTAAAACTCCCAGAATTGTTCCTCTATTTCGTTCCCATCAGCATTACATTGACTGGACAAATGAACAGTTAGCTTTAGGAACTATGCAAAATGTGCGCCATCTCTGGTCAGCGGTGCGTCCCAATGGTGCCAATCGTCCCTATGATTTGAATCGTTTGGAACTGCGCATCTGTGATTTAGTAAGCGATCCCACCCACCTGTTGGCGATTACTGCCCTACTGGAGGCACGGATTCAGCAGATCATCGACTCCGATCTAGATGTTGACTCCTGTTTTACTTTTGAGGAACTGGTACAAATCAGCGATCGCAACGAAATGCTAGCCGCTGCTTCCAGTTTGGATGCGGAACTAATCCATTGGCAAACGGGAGCATCTATCTTAGCGAGAGATTGGATCAAAAATCTTTACGAAGAGTCTCGTTTCACTCTCGAAGCATCTGGTACAGTGTGCTTTCTTACTCCTCTGCTACAAATATTGGAGCAGGGCAATGAGGCGCAACGATGGCTTATGCTGATCGAGCAGGGGCATACAATTGATGCCGTTGTGCAGAAAAGTATCGCAGAAGCGGCAATGCAAGAAGCTCAACTCATGGATTTACTACTCTAATCTGTTCTTCAGATTTAGGTAAGATGGAACTTCACTTTAGATATCCAGAAGAGAGGATATAATAATTTCAAACAAGTTTGCGACAATGGTTTTGATCTCCCACTCTCGGGAGAGGGGCAGGGGGTGAGGGTAGCAATTGGCAACAAGTTTGGACAATTTCTCTTCCAGAATGGTATAGAAAAGTTGTAGTTGGATATTGTTTAGCTAAGCATCTATTTTGCTCCGTATCTTTTACTATCCTTCCCCTACTTAACATTCCTTTGTACAGAATCTCTTACAATTAGAACTTACACAACGCTGCTCGATTTTTCACTCTTGATTTAGTGCATTACTGCCAGACTGCCCCCATTTCCCCATAAGTCTAAAGATTAACCAAATTTTTAACTTCTCTTAACCCCAGAAGTAGAAATACTGCAGATAATTAAACAGTAGTTTAATCTAAACTAAAGGAGCATCTTATGAAAAACGATAGACTAGGCGAAAAATCAATAGTCAAAATCATAGGATTCAACGCTTCTGGCTGTGACTGACTCTCCACAAATAGAAAAGCGACTGATTGAATACACCAACCTTGTGCAGAGTCTAATAAATTGCCCGCTGGGGCAAGAAGAGGCAATACTCCGTGCCAATCCAGATCTTGTAGATGTAGGCTTTGTTCAATTTCTTGATCAACTCATTGCAGGTTTAAACCAGGAAGAATCACAAGAAGCCAGAAATGTAGGCGAATTCCTTGCCCAGTTGTCCACAGCTTTGAAGCAAGCAATGGCAGAAGCCATGCAAACTCGCATTGGCATGTATCAACGATTTATTGAATCCTTACTGGCTTGTCCTAAAGGTGATGAAATGGCGTTGATTGAATCTAGCAGTGACTTGTTGGATTTAGGGCTGTTAGAAGTAATGGGACAAACCGCAGGTAGCTTGTTAGTGCGGGGTCAATCTGCGCTAGCAAATTTCCTTTTGTATTGGGTGCAAGAAATTGGCGTGAAGTTGGGAGTTTATGAGCGACTTCCCCAAGGGGAAAGTAAGGGAGGAGAACCAGCTCTACAATCCAGCATGATAGGTAAAACAGTCAAAGAACTCATTGGCAAGGTGGTTAAAACTTTAAAACAGCCAGTCAAACTACCACTTTCCCAGACAACTGGTGAACCTGAGCAAAAAGATATACCAATATCCTCACCGAGCACACTAGAGCAAAGCTCCAAACCTGCTGTACCTGATGTCCCCTATCTATTACTAAGGCTTTTGCAAATAATTTCTGATCAGCGGGATAAAAAAATTGCTTTCCAAGCCTGCTATCAAATTTTGTCTTCCCAAAAAGTTACAGTGGAACTAGCCAGCCAGCTACGCCAGTGGTCAGAGGCATTATTTCCCCAAATCACAACAGAACAAGCTATTGGAGTGGCTTATGACATAGGGATGCTAGGACAGATGTTTATGGGATGCCCAATCGGAGATACAGCTGTAAATTTGGAGATTGCCATAGCCGCAATGGAAATATCCCTGACAAAAATTACAGATGATGTTAATCCCTATTTATGGGCAAGCCTCAACCATAACCTAGCCATTTGCTATAGTGATGCTACCCTAAGAGACAAGGCAGAAAGCCAAGAATTTGCACTGCACTATTATCAGCTTTGTTTACAGTTTTATAAAGTGACGGAACATCCTCACGACTGGGCAATGATCCAAAATAATCTCGGCTTGTTGTATAGGGATAGAATCAGAGAAGATAAATCTATCAATATAGAATTGGCGATCGCTTGTTTTCAATCAGCCTTAGAGGCATATACTAGACAATCCCAGCCCCGCTTGTGGGCAGTTACCCAGACCAATCTCGGGCAGACTTATGAAATAAGGATTCAAGGAGATAGGATAGAAAACCTTGACAAGGCAATTCGTGCTTATCGTCAAGCTTTGACAGTACTCAATGATAAGGAACTTTCGCAACAGCGACGACAGGTGGAACAATTGTTAATGACAGCAGAGAGTAAATTACTAGCTGAGCGGAAGCGAGCATTGATGGAGGTCAATGATTCAGGTATTCTCATTGGGGAAACATACCTTTCTGTGCGGGAAATAGCGCAGAATTTGATCAAATATAACCTGATGTTTGAACTTACTGCCAACATTTACATTGATAACTTAATTAAAGATATAGAGTATTCTCAAGCTGATGTACAAGAAGGTTACGAATCTCTAGCTAAAATAATTGCAGACCCAGCCCAGAAACAGCAATGGATGGCAGAACGGGGCATGGGAGAAGCTGATTTAGAACATTGGGTTACGCGCAAGGCACGCCTAGAAAAATTCAAGCATAAAATGTTTGCCCATAAACTAGAAACATACTTTTTAGAGAGAAAATCATCGCTGGATCAAATTCGCTACTATCTCATCCGCCATGAAGATGCAGATCTAATCAAAGAGCTGTATTTCCGCATTCAGGATAAAGATCAAGATATTGAATTACTAGCCAGTGAGTATGGACAAGGCGATGAGTCAGCTTTTGGGGGCTTAATTGGTCCTGTGGAACTGGGGCATTTGCCACCAGCTTTAGCACAGATTTTAGTTACCGCCAGTGCGGGAGATACTATTGGTCCACTTAATTTGGGCAATCAGTGGGCAGTTATTCGCATAAAGCAAGTGGTAAGTGCTAAGTTAGATGAGGCAATGCGCCAACGACTGCTTGATGAACTATTTAGGGATTGGCTAAAAGAACAACTCAAAGAATCAAACCTTAGTACAGATTAGGAGCACATTATGTCGGAACAGTTAAGTATTACTAATTTACTCCCAGAAATTTCACCTTTTGACACCCTTTCCCACGACCAAATAGAACACATCGCAAATCAGGCGAGGCTGGTACGCTATCGGGTGGGTCAAGAAATTATAAAACCTAAACAAATTCCCAGTCATATATCAATTATTGTGGAAGGAGAAGTGCGTTTAATCGGCTTTGCCATTAATACTAATTTACCCGTTACTTTGGCTGTCATTGCTAAATATGGAATGGTGGGGGTAATTAGTTTAATTACTAACTATCCCTATGAGATGGCACTGGCAAAGGCTGAGACAGCCTGCCTAGAAATTCCTGCGCTTGTATTCTTAGAGCTACTGCACAATAATCCTAAGCTGTCCGAATACATTACTAAAAAGGCATTCATTAGTGAGGCTTATTATCTACTCAATAAAATGATCGAGAAGCTAGCCGTTAAAATTGACATAGATATAATCCAATTGGCTCAGCAGTCTGCGGACACGGCTCGTGTCATCTATTGTGATAACTTCAATGATTTAGAAGCTATCAGGAATGAGGAGAATGATCGTGAATGGTTGTGGTCAATTAGCAATACTGGAGAGACACTGGAATTTCCACAATCAAGTGAAGATGCCAATTATAGCTTTCCCCTGCGGATTATTGGATTTCCTAAAGCATGGTTTGATAGCCCTTCCACTATAGTTATAAATGAGGAATTGATCGAGTCAGGGAATAATCACAAACTTCTACTTAAGGATACTCCCTATGCAGATGAACTAGCCTCTGCTCTGGTTCTGGCAGATAAAAAAGATAGGGTCAATCAATATCCTTTTATTAAAGCAAATACTAACCTAGAGGCTATCCTTGCGTGCTTTCAGATGCTGTGTAAGTATTTCAAGGCTCCCTTTCGCAGAGAAGTGATTGAACGGGCATTGATGGGCAGATCAAGTCATGATGATTTTAATTCTTTGTACTTGTGTGCCGCTGTGGGAGAATTTATTGGATTTACCAGCCAGATGATTCAAATACCTATAGCATCAATATCCCAACTGCCGAGCGTTGCCGTGATTAACTGGAATGGAATGCTGGGGATAATTTATGAAAGCGACCCTCAACGCATAGTCCTTGCCATTCCGCAATATGGGGCACTGGAATTTACTGTGGCTGACCTGATTGCCAAATATAAAGAATTTAGCCAAACGGATATTTTGCCAGTGCTGTTAATCCAGACCAACAAAGCAACCCCGAGGCAGAAATTTGGATTAAGCTGGTTTTTACCGTACTTATCCAAGTATCGGCGCACATTGATAGAAGTATTAGTAGCTTCTTTTTTCGTACAGCTTTTTGGCTTGGCAAATCCCCTTGTCATTCAAGTTTTAATTGATAAAGTAATTGTTCAAGGGGGCATAGATACTCTAAATGTACTGGGTATTTTCTTGCTGATTATTGCCCTATTTGAAGGGGTATTGAGTGCCTTGCGTACTTTCATCTTTGCCGATACCACCAATCGCATTGACTTTGCTCTCGGCTCAGAAATCATCGATCGACTCTATCGACTACCTTTACGATTCTTTGAAAAGCGTCCTGTGGGGGAGGTGGCTACTAGGGTCAATGAATTAGAAAATATCCGTCAATTCATGACTGGGACAGCACTTACAGTAGTTCTTGATGCCGTCTTTTCCGTCATCTACATTGTGATTATGTTCTTATACAACTGGGGTTTATCTCTGGTTGCCCTGTCTGTCATACCCCTATTTATCATCTTGACTTTAGTCGCCAGCCCGCTCCTGCGCAGTCAATTAAGAACGCGGGCAGAGCGGAATGCTGAAGCTCAATCTCACCTAGTAGAAACTTTATCAGGTATTCAAACAGTGAAAGGGCAGAATATAGAACTGCAATCAAAATGGAAATGGCAACAGCGTTACAGTAACTACATTGATGCCAGTTACCGAACGGTGATTACTTCCTCTACAGCGGGAGCCATCAGCCACTTTTTAGAACAATTATCAGGACTGGTGGTTTTGTGGGTGGGAGCTAATATGGTTTTGACCAGCAAAGGAGAATTTACCTTAGGGCAGTTAATCGCCTTTCGCATTATTGCAGGATATGTCACCTCTCCTCTATTGCGTCTTGTTCAACTGTGGCAAAATTTTCAAGAAACAGGTTTGTCATTGGAAAGATTGAGTGATATTGTGGATACCCCTACAGAAGTGGAAATGGCAAAAAGCAGTATTACTCTGCCTCCCGTTCAAGGGTTGATCCAGTATGAAGATGTGTGCTTCCGTTTTGCATCCACGGGACCTTTGCAGTTAGCTGGGGTTTCCATAACAATTCCAGCTGGTGCTTTTGTAGGTATTGTGGGACAAAGCGGCTCAGGCAAAAGTACATTATTGAAATTACTTTGTCGTCTTTATGAACCCACAACTGGCAGAATTTTAGTCGATAACTACGACATTAACAAAGTTGATTTATATTCGGTGCGCTCTCAGTTAGGAATGGTTCCTCAAGAGCCTTTATTGTTTGAGGGTACTATCCGAGAAAATATCGCCCTAGTCAACCCAGAAGCCTCAGACGAAGAAATTATCCAAGCCGCCAAAATAGCCGTAGCCCATGAATTTATCATGAATCTACCCAGTGGGTACGACACGAGGGTCGGAGAAAAAGGCTCTGGGTTATCAGGTGGACAGAGACAAAGAATAGCGATCGCCCGCACTGTACTACAAAATCCCCGTCTATTGTTACTTGATGAAGCCACCAGCGCATTGGATTACGACACTGAGCGTAAGGTATGCAGTAACTTGATCAACCATTTCCGAGGGAAAACCGTTTTATTTATTACCCATCGCTTGAAGGTTATTCAACAAGCTGATATGATTTTAGTAATGGATCATGGGGTCTTAGAAGAGCAAGGTACTCATCAACAGCTCATGGAAAAACGAGGCAGATACTTTTGCCTGTATCAACAGCAAGACTCTAGTATTGTGTAATGGAATTACTTTTATGAAATCCACCAAATCAAAAACTACCTCTGCTATTGTTCCTGCTAGCCCCTTAGACCGCAATGTGAATCTAAAGCAACCAATGTTTTGGTCGCGGGTAATTTTATTGAGCCTTGTGGGTGTAACTACATCAGCCATTATCTGGGCTAGTGTTGCGCAAATTGATGAAGCCGTACCTGCCTTTGGCAAGTTGGAAACGGTGGATTCAGTCAAAGACATTAAAGCTCCAATCGGTGGAGTAGTTCAAGAAGTCTTTGTCAAAGAAGGGCAAGAGGTGAATCAAGGAGATTTACTGTTGAAACTTGATACCCAAGCCAGTCTGAGTAGAAAGAAGTCCCTCAGTGATATTCGTAATGCTCTATTGCAAGAGAACCAATACTACACCTCCCAAATGGTGCAATCTTCTGCTCCGCCCGATCCCTCTGTGGTGGTCAATCTAGCGCCTGAGGTACAGGCTTTGACGCAAAATCGTGCCGCTCTTGTGTCAGAGAATGAATTGTTTAGAGCAATCATCGCTGGGGGCAGTGCTACATCTTTATCCAGTGAGCAGTTAGCACGGCTGAATATCACCAACGCAGATCTGGAAGCCAAAATTAGCTTTGACCAATTGCAAATTACCCAGCTTAGAGAGCAACTCAGTCAAGTAAGAGTGCAACTTCAGAGTGCGATCGAGGTCAGGGATTTAGATGAGCAAATCCTCAAAGACTTTACCACTCTGGCGGAAGAAGGTGCTCTTGCCCGTGTGCAGAAAATTCAACAACAACAGAAATACTCCAATAGTCGTGCTGAAGTACTTAGGTTACGCCAAGAAGAACAACGACTGATAGCGGCTATTAACCAAGCAGAACAAAAAACTAGAAGTACTTTTACATCTTCGGCGGTGGAATTTTATACCAGAATCGCTGAGAATGAAAAACGCATTGCCGAGATCGACAGTCAGCTGAATAAATTGGTTGTGGAAAATGCGAAAAGGATAGCGGAAATTGATAGTCAATTAGCAGAAGTTGAACAAACAATTCGTTATCAAAACATTACGGCTCCTGTTAGAGGTACTGTTTTCAACCTCAAAGCGCGCACAGCGGGATTTGTAATCAATTCCGCTGACCCTATATTACAGATTGTACCATCGGATCAAGTAGTTGCCAGTGTGTTTATTACTAATCAAAATATTGGATTTGTCAGGCTGGGCATGACTGCGGATGTGAGAATTGATACTTTCCCTTCTAGTGAGTTTGGCGATGTCAAAGGGGAAATTATCGAGATTGGTTCAGAGGCACTTCCCCCTGATAATGTCTATCCTTTTTTCAGATTTCCTGCCAAAGTCAGATTAGAAGATCAGTTCATTAAGATCGATGGAAAGAAATTGCCACTTCAGCCAGGGATGTCTCTATCGGCAAATATAAAAATCCGTAAAAGGTCAGTAATTAGTTTACTTACTGACCTGTTCACTAAGCCCATTGAGTCTTTGGAAACTATTCGCTAGAAGCGATAGCCTATATTGAAAAATACTGAGCTTTCTTGTAGGTTGTTACCCCGATCCGCAAGATTAACAAAAGGAATGGTAGCATCCACCCGTAAGAGTAGGTTTTGCACAGGTTCAATGATAATACCCAAACCACCACCTGCTAAAAAATTTTGACTGGGCAAGGGGTTAGGATTTTGTCCATTGTTCCAAATTGCCCCCACATCAACAAATGGAGCAAGCTGGATAATCGCCCTTCTGTCGGCACTTTGATTTCTTAGAACAGTAAACCTGCCTTCTACAGAGGCTCTGATACCGTTATCTCCTGCTCTGACATTCTGCCTAAATCCCCGTACAGAATTGGCACCACCTACTACAAACTGTTGCGATGAGAGTAAGGGATTGGCTGATAATTGGGCATCCAAGCTACCAATGAGAAAAGCGTCGGCACCAACGGATTGGATACGCTGAACTTGACCATTCCAACTAAAAAAACCTGCATTGGGAACAGTAATAAAAGTACCACCAAAAAGCCCTGTACCTAAATTAAAAGAAGATTTTAGAGACCAAGCCCCAGACACATCTCGGCTGAGGTAATCTTGCCCAAAGCGGAAAACACTAGTTGTGGCTCTACCTTCACTGTCGGGACCAATACTAAAGGGAAATGCGAAATTATCAATAAAAGTTTGCCCAGTCTGGTAACTGTAAGTAAGGGATAGGGCAAATTCTTCATGCAAATTGCGTACCAGAGGTTGACGATAAGAGACCTCCAACAAACCTGCATTTCCTTGAAAGTTGAAAACCTTTAGTGGTTCTTGAATGATGCGGAAATTACTGGGAGCGTAACGGATGCTGACTGTACCTTGTAGCGGGCTAACTGGGATTGAGTAGTTAAAATCGTAGATGTTGCTACCTCCACCAATAGTAGTGAAATAGCTGGCGGATAGAATATCACCGTTGCCTGAGAAATTGCGTATTTGTAAGCCCACACCCAACCGCTCTGAGCCTAGTGCTGGCGGGGAATAGTTATCCAAACTGACACTGCCACCGATTTGATTGGCCTCTTCTACTTCCACTTTTAGCACCACTGACCCACTTGTGCTACCAGGTTCTAGTTTACCTCTAACCTTGCGGAAAATGGGGTCTGTTTCTAATAAGCGTAGTGCTTCTTCTAAAAGTGCAGGGTCAATGACATCAGAAACTGCCAAATTTAATCTTGATCTGATGTAATCAGGATTGGTAAAAGTTATTCCTGTGATATCTATTCGTTCTAACTTGCCCCGTAATGGCTGAGTCAAAGCTGTAGCTTGGCAACACACCTGACTCAATCCAACTCCTAGCAATAGGCAGAAAAAAGCCTTAGTTGACATCTTTTGATTCCTCTAGTTCATTTTTAGTTGCGCAATAAGTCGTTTAGCTTTTTAGAAGGAGTGAAAAGTATGTTTTGCACACACTTGGGTAGTTTGCTGGTTGCCTCTGTTCCCGATAGATAGGACTCGGTAGTGCAAAGGAAGGGTTGTGATGGTTCAGCCACTCTTTGTTCTGGCTCTCTCTGGGCACTTAGAACAGTAGTAGTTGATGTAGGAAACGGTGGATTTACTTGTAATGCACCTAAGTTTCTGAAAGTGATTGGTACTGCTCCATACTGATCATCTGGTGTTCCATTTATAGAGGGTATAGTATATGCAGAACTAGTAGGTAACAGTTCAAATGTTTCTGTATTACCGCCAGGATTAACTTGTAACGGACCCAGCTCAACTCCTAGCACCACACCCGGCACCACTAACACTTGCGGGGTTACAGGAAAGCCCCCAGCATTACCATTTTCACCTACTAGGTTGGGTGCAGTAGATGTAAAAGTCGATAAATTTCTGACTTCGTTTGTCGCCGCTCCTTGGTTATCTTTATTGCCAGCAATGATGGAGTTACCAATGTTCACGGTTGCACCGAGAGCATTGAAAATTGCTCCCGCTGATACATTGGGTGGAGGGACGGGAGGGTTGAGATTTGTGTTACCTGAAATAGTTACATTATTGGCAGTGAGGGTAGCTCCAATAAAGTTACGGATACCTCCGCCACTGAGAACAGCAGTATTATTTCCAATTGTAGAGTTTGTGATTGTTAATGTTCCCTGATTGTCGATCCCGCCACCATTATTAGCATTGTTGCGGCTTATGGTACTGGCAGTGATGTTTGCTGTACCTTGATTTAGATTTAATAACCCACCACCATTATTTGGTGGACTGAGAGGATCACCATTGCTGTCGATCGTAGTAGTTGTAACCGTCAAGGTGCCAGCATTGAATATACCTGCTCCTCCAACATTGGCAAAGTTTTCGGTAATTTTACTATCAGTGATAGTAGCGGTAGTGTTTGAATCTATAAAAATACCTCCACCTCCTCCGATCAGTGCTTCGTTTTTATTAATCGCCGCATTGGTAATGGAAACATTGGAGTTGTTGAAAGCAAAAATACCACCACCATCGTTAGATGCTATATTACTATCAATAGATCCCCCGTTCACTGTAACAGTTGAGTTATCAGCAAAAATACCACCACCATCGTTAGATGCTATATTACTATCAATAAATCCCCCGTTCACTGTAACAGTTGAGTTATCAGCAAAAATACCACC